>PJTS01000343.1_pt1 | contig 32514 bp, 25 predicted proteins | sample 1512251 | NCBI WGS metagenome assembly PJTS01 (sample SAMN08177686, study PRJNA422409) | Soil metagenome, whole genome shotgun sequencing project. | isolation source: Soil (2) enriched on wood chips: alkali lignin treatment | place: USA: Madison | collected 2015-01-15 | reverse complement strand
GACGGTGTCGGCCTATCAGCATCAACTGCGCGACCTGATGCCCGCCGAGCAGCTGGAACACATGAAACCGGCACAAGGGCCCGAACAGGAACGCGTACCGGCGTGCTACAAACTGGATGCCGAGCAGCTGAGCGTGCAAAGCCGCGACTTCCATCATCGCAACTTGGTGGCCATGCTGCTGAACAAGACGCTGGAAAGCCTGTACCCGGCGGATGCCCCTTCACCGGAACTGGCCGAGTTCCGCCTTGGCACCGAGCGCCGCGGCCCCGCCCTGTCGCCGTCCGAGTCACGTTTTCAGGCCCTCACCCACGAAGACTACTCCCCCAACGGCGCCCGTCTGGCAAAGCGCCTCGACCTCGCCAAGTACCGGCGCTTCCTCACCGAGCGTGATGAACTCGAACGCCGGATCATCGCGTTGCGCAACCAGGCCTTGCAAGCCAGCCACGATCACGACGCCTGGCTCGGGACCGCCGAGCCCGAGCATGTCGATAATCCCTATAGCCTGGCTGCGGCCCTGGCCTGCTACGACCGCGACGAAACCACTTCCGCCCGCGGCCTGGAAATATCCTTGGCGCTGCTGATTCAGTCGATGGGCCAGCCGGCGCCCGGCACCGAAGAACTGGACCCGCGGCTCAAACGTCTTGAGCAGTGGCTGGATCAGCACGACAGCCCGCTATACACCGCCCTGGCGCCGTTCAACCCGTTCAAGGACAAGGCGGATTCAATCGGCAGCTTGCTCGGCGCCAGCGATAACGTGATCGAAGGGTTGGCGGGTCGTTTTCCCGCAATGGCCAACATTACTGATCTCACTGCCCAGTCGATCAACACCGTGGTGCTCAAGCGCCTGCGTGGGCAGACCCGCTGGGATGCCAGTCATGGCCTGCGTCAGCAGGTGCTGTTGGCGGCGCGCGAGGCCAATGCCGAGAAAGCGCTGGGACTGCTGGCAGCGCGTTACCAGATCACCGAGCAGGCCATCCGGGACAATCCCTTTAGCCAGGAGGTGGAAAAGTACCTGAAGAGCGGTATGGCGCAGGTTGAAGAGATGAAAGAGCTACGCATCTCGGGAAGCCGGACTGTGTCAATCGAACTGACCACCACCGCGCGAGTGAAACCTAACTTTCTCGGGTTACTCACGTCGGGCGGCGGCGGTGGATTGAATGCGGGAATGCTGTGGTTCAACGTGATTTCGCTCAAGACCGCCTACAACAGCCTGCAGCAGAGCGATGCACCGGAATACACCATGGGGTTCGCTTCTTCGATTTTCGGGGTGATCGGTGCGGCGGCAGCGACATTAGTCAGCGTGCGGGCAACGCAAAAGGCCGTGATGCTGAGGTTGAGCTCAACGGCGCCTGGCATGGCCTTTGGCAACGGGATTATAAAATTCTTAAGCAGTAATCTTTACGCGCGTTTGACAGGATACCCAGCGATAGCATTTAGCCTGTTCTCTGATTTCGCCAAAGCGTGGCGCCAGAACGAGAACGGAAACCAAGGTGCCGCCGCATACACGCTGACAGGTGGAATAACCATGGCACTTGGATCTGCTGTCGTCCTTGAGGCTGGGCTTGCAATTGCTGGCGTTACAACGCTAGTGCCCTTTGCCGGATGGGCCGCGGCTGCGCTGGTACTTGTAGGAACCGTAATCATTGCAGGAGGCCTCTACCTTCACGCGAAAGCACATGAGCGTCTTCACAACCCAATTGAACTTTGGGCAACGCGTAGCATCTTCGGCAATCGCATTAACGATGGAGAAGTCCGCGCTGAGCTCTCCTTAGACCATGATGAGAAACTACCTGCATTCCCCACAGTGCACGCAGAAATCAAAGCTTGGCACGACGAGCACTATGGGCCAAAACTACTGTCAGCTGAACAGGCCTTATCACTCGGTGCAAGCAAAGTCGATACCCTATGGCACGATAACAATCACTGGGCACCGCCAAACTGGACAGCTATCACTCATAACGAAGTGGCCACATCTCAACCGACCGTTGAGTTCGCAGTACTTCTCCCGGGTTTCGTGATCGGGACAAGCCAGTGGTCTGGAAGTTTAAGCGCCTTCCGTGAGGGCTTAGGACTGGACGTATTTCCAATCGCCCCAACCGGTCAAATTGTCGGCGCCGGGTTGGTTCTACATTTCGAAAAAACGTTACACAACCAAAGCCACGTCTCACTGCATCTATCCTACAGCGCCAACCAAGGGCTAGACGAAGACAATGAGATCCATTCAACTTTCCGTCTTGAGCGCTGATCATGGCAACCATTTGGCTATTCAACACAACATCCGACTCAGGTCATAAACCTGCTATTAACGGACAGTTATTAAGCTTTTCCGAAAATATTCTATACCTACGAAATCCTTGGGTAACAGACTCTGTATTCATGGGAAAGCTGTACTGTGCATTGATCCTCGCACTGATGATCGGATTCTACCCTGTCCTACTATCCGACAAAGCCTGGAAGCCATCTACCTTCAACCCTATCTTGATCACCGGAACAGCGCTTGGGCCGTTCATCTTCCTTCCGTTCCTAGTTTATCGGATATATTTCATAAAACGATTATCAAGTTTATGCCTTAACCGGAAAACTCAAAAAATCTACTATCAACGCTTGAGAAAATTAATAATTTTTGATTGGAATAATACCGGCGGAGGTATTTTTAAACGTACTGAATTTGGCGGTTCATCGTTCAGCACTAGCTACGCCCTCGCCTTTGCCCCTCGCCGAAAGGACGGCAGCCTTCACCAAAAGGATTGCCTCTGGGTCGACAGCAACGAACCCACCGAACCCGGCGTCAAGCACGTCGCCGAAGTCTGGGAATACCTCCGCCACTTCATGGAGCACGGCCCGGACAAACTTCCCCCACCTGGCGAACCCAACTGGTGGCACAGGCCGCTTCACGCCATCTGCCTGACCCCGGCAGAAGCCTGGCGCCACTACGCCCCTTGGCGAACCGGCGAACCCGGTGAAATGCAAGGCAAGAAGAACTGGCAATTACCGTTCTGGGCCGTGCTGTTCCCTTACAACCTCTCCGTCGCCATCTGCTGGTACGGCGTCTGTCGACTGTTCAACGTCAGAGCAGCCCCACCGCCCCCAGAAGCCTTCGAAGAGGCACCTCTCCGACCAAGCAAAAGGAAGCGCAAATGAAACCAATCGTACTCGTAGGTCACCGTCATAGCTGCCCGCTCCATGGCGACGGCAACGTGAAAACAGGTGCTAGCGCAACATTCGTCGATGGCAGAGCCGTCGCACGTGTGGGCGACCGCATCAGTTGCGGTGCTGTCATCGAAACAGGCGCTGCCTGCACGATCATCGAGGGACAACCAGCGGCCAGGGAAGGAGACACAACCAGCCACGGAGGGACTCTGATTGAGGGAGATCCAGGCTGGCTCATTGATTGACAGCATAAGCCAGCCACTTCGACGATAGCGGTTGAACAGCCGCAATCAAATCCCGGACAGAAACAGGTCCTTAGGCTGAAGCCTGTCAGTCGAGCCTTCTGGGCCGCCCTGCGGCCCATCACCGGCAAGCCAACTCCCACCAGCATGCCCATACCAACTTGCTCTATTTCAAAAAATGTCGCCGGGTAGGAATATACTTACACAGGCAACTAAAAACCAAACAGGCCCAATAACGGCAACACCACCATAGGCACCTAAAAACATTCACAAATTATTTCATTGCTTGCATTCCCACTTAACACCCACTGACACTACATCCATCAACCGATGGAGACACGACATGTCCAGACTTGCTGAATTTCGTGCACTCGAGCGCCTTCTCGCTGCCAAAAAGTCCGAACTCTACTTCATAAAAATCAACCCCCACCTAAAACGCGAATTTGAATTCGAAAGCAAACTCCACGCGCTGCTTGATGAATACCAATTCGACTTATCCCATGTCCTGGCCATTAGTGAATGTGAAAGCAACAAAACTCAACACCCGTGGTTACCACTTCCACCACTCCCACGTTTCAGGTCGCGGCAAAGCAAATACTACATAAACCCGTATACCGGTGAAGTGGTAGAAGCGAAAAGCACTTTACACAAAACCCTTCAAATCTGGATTCAGCAATACGGCCGCATGGAGGTCGAACGCTGGGCAACTGTATGGTTCTGATTGCTCTAGCGACAATTTATGCCCCACCCAGAACACGACCTGCTTGCGGTATTGAGCAACCAGGGGCCACGCCATCTACCCTCAATATACGTTGACCCGTTGCCTCACCCGCAGGCCAACGCAACCGTTCGATAACCGAACACTAGCCCCTCCCTTGAATTGACGCTGCCGCCTTCACTGCTCACCATGCACCGGCCTTGCGTGCCCCCTGCCTGGGAATCCGGTCACGTATCCGTAGCACCGCAGCTGAATACAATTTCAAGAAACGAGCAGTTTATGAACCACTCCAAGATCACCCCCGCCGCCCCCCGGATGCCCCAGGGTTCGATCGGCGACAAGCTTCGCGGCGCCTTCGGCGTCGGCAAGACCCGTTGGGGCATGCTTGCCCTGGTGTTCTTCGCCACCACCCTGAACTACATCGACCGTGCCGCGCTCGGCATCATGCAGCCCGTCCTGGCCAAGGAAATGAGCTGGACGGCGATGGACTACGCCAACATCAACTTCTGGTTCCAGGTCGGCTACGCGATCGGCTTCCTGCTGCAAGGCCGGCTGATCGACAAGGTCGGGGTAAAACGCGCGTTCTTCTTCGCCGTGCTGCTGTGGAGCCTGGCCACCGGCGCCCATGGCCTGGCCACTTCAGCCGCCGGCTTCATGGTCTGCCGCTTCATCCTCGGCCTGACCGAGGCCGCCAACTACCCGGCCTGCGTGAAGACCGTGCGCCTGTGGTTCCCGGCTGGCGAACGGGCCATCGCCACCGGCCTGTTCAATGCCGGCACCAACGTCGGCGCCATGGTCACGCCAGCCCTGCTGCCGCTGATTCTGGCCGTATGGGGCTGGCAGGCCGCGTTCATTGCCATGGGCAGCCTTGGCCTGGTGTGGGTGGTGCTGTGGCTGCTGAAGTACTACAACCCTGAGGATCATCCACGCGTGCGCCAGAGCGAGGTGGCATACATCCAGCAGGACGACGAACCCGAGCCAACCCGCGTACCGTTCAGCCGCATCCTGCGCCTGCGTGGTACCTGGGCGTTCGCGGTGGCTTATGCGATTACCGCGCCGGTGTTCTGGTTCTACCTGTACTGGCTGCCGCCGTTCCTCAACCAGCAGTACAGCCTGGGCATCAACGTGACCCAGATGGGCATCCCGCTGATCATCATCTGGCTGACGGCGGACTTCGGCAGCATCGGCGGCGGTATCCTGTCTTCCTGGCTGATCGGCCGTGGCGTGCGCGCCACCACGGCGCGGCTGGTGTCGATGTTGATCTTCGCCTGCACCATGGTCAGCGTCATGCTTGCGGCCAACGCCAGTGGCCTGTGGGTCGCGGTGGCGGCCATCTCGCTGGCGGTGGGTGCGCATCAGGCGTGGACGGCGAATATCTGGAGCCTGGTGATGGACTACACGCCCAAGCACCTGGTGAGCACTGTGTTCGGTTTCGGCAGCATGTGCGCGGCAATTGGCGGGATGTTCATGACGCAGATCGTCGGTAGCGTGCTGACCGCTACCAATAACAACTATGCCGTGTTGTTCACCATGATTCCGGCGATGTACTTCCTGGCGCTGGTGTGGATGTACTTCATGGCGCCGCGCAAGATCGAGCGCGCCTGACCGCGCTGGCCACTTTCCTCTACGGGGCCCTTGCGGGCCCTTTTTTTGAGCAATCTGATACACGCACTGTGTGGGGGCCGCGCCTGACTCAAGACATGCGCTCGCACAAGGCCCCTGCCAAGTCAGTGAATCATGTGCAGCTCTGTGGGAGCGGGCGTGCCCGCGAATACGGGCGATAGCCCGTGCAATGCGCCGCGTTTTATCAGTCAGACTCTGGCCAACACTGCCATGGCCTTCTCCAGCGCCATGCGCGCACGCTGTTCGCCGCTTATGCCCTGTTCCAGCAACTGCCGTGTGGGGATCTCCAGGCTCAACGGCACACTTGGCGGCAAGCCGCGCAACAGGCCGACCAGATCGGCATCGCCCTCGCCCGGAAAGCGCCGCTCGTTGCGTGCCTGGCGCAGGATCTCGTCCATGTCGGTCGGCACCGGGCCGGCAACGTCGCACAGCTGGGCATAGCGCATGCGCTGCGGTGCCAGTTGCGCCAGATCGTCCAGAGAAGCGCCGGAACGGTTGAAGTGGAAGGCATCCACCAGAACGCAGCCATTGGCGCGGTCGGCATTGGCCACCACACGCATGGCCCCAGGCAGGTCACGCACATCTGTCCAGGGCATGAATTCCAAGTGCGGATAAATGCCGTAGCCTGCCGCCAGGTCGCACAGCGCGGCAAAGCGCTCGGTCAGACGCGCTTCATCCGGATCGTTGCCGGCCACCAGAAGCTCCGTGCCACCCAGCTCGGCACCCACCGCCAGAATCGGCTCGAAATCGACCACAGCGGTGTCCGGCTTGAGCCGCAGGATTTCCAGGTCGAGCACCTTGATGCCAGTGTCGCGCAGGCGCGCCTGGGTCTGCCGGCGCAGGTCGGCATCGGCCATCAGCGGAAAATGCTGTTCCTGCTCGGTGGCCGGCACCAGGCGCAGGCCAACGTGGCTGTAACCGGCGCGGGCTGCAGCCTCGACCATGTCCGGCGGGGACATTTCAAGTACCGTCAGCGCTGCCAGGGAGAAAATTCGATCAGTCATCATGGTCACCAGGCAAGTCAGGCAATTTGCTCGGGCGCACAGGCCCGGCCACTTTCCGCTGCCTGGCGGATCGCCTCGATCAGCGCCAGGGTGCGGCCACCGTCGGCGGCATCGATCAGCGGCGCCTGTTCGCCCCGGGCAACCCGCACGAAGTGCTGCAACTGCAGGGTCAATGCCTCGCCGACCGGGATGCTTTCCTCACTCTGCAACAACGGCGTATGCCAGCCCGCCCCGGCCTCGGCATAGTGCCAGCGCTTGAGTTGCGGAATGCTCAGCGCCCCTTCGGTACCGGCCAGCAGGTAGCATGGCTGGCCATCCTGGCGCGGATATACCGGGCTTTCGCCGGAATCCAGCTCCCAACTCCAGGGCGCAGCCACCGCGTCGGAGCCGGTCAGGCTACCCAACGCACCATTGGCGAACTGCAGTAGCACCGCCGCGCTGTCTTCATTGGCAAAACCGCGCACATCGTTACGGGTGAATGCCTGCACCTGTACCACCTCGCCGCACAGGTGGCGCAGCAGATCGAGGTCATGGATCAGGTTGGTCAGCAGGAAGCCAGCACCCGGCTCGCGGCGCCAGGGGGTTTCAAAGTAACTATCGGGCTTTTGCAACTGCCACAGCGCGGTGACGTTGATCAGCCGGCCCAGCTTGCCGTCGGCAATCACTTGGTGAGCCTTGGCGATCAGCGGGTTGTGCCGGCGATGATGGCCCACCAGTACCGGTACATTGTGGCGGCGCGAGGCTTCCACCAGCGCGCGGACTTCATCCAGATGCACGCCCACCGGCTTTTCTACCAGCACCGGTACGCCAGCCTCGACGCAATCCAGGGCGGTGGCGACATGCAGGTTGTTCGGGTTGGCGATGATCACTGCCTCGGGGCGCACGTGCTCCAGCATCTGGCGGTGGTCGGCAAAACGGGGGACGCCGCATTCGGCCGCGAAGGCCTCGGCCTGCGGGCCCGGGTCGGCCACGGCGCACAGCTGCGCCTGCGGCACATTGAGCAGATGCTGGTAATGCTGGCGGCCCATGTTGCCGACGCCGATCAAGGCAATACGAAGGGGTGCGTTCAACAGTCTGTCCTCTTGTCATTGTTGTCATATAGATTCTGAAACCATGTTCCACAATCCATACTCGACAATTTAGAACCATGTTCAGCTTTTCAGAAGAACCGGCAGAACAGACTGTGCGGTAATCGACCGGAAATGCACCGTCAAGCGAACAACTCGCTGGCCCGGCTGGCCGCCGACAGCTCCTCCGCTGCCGCCAGCAACAGCGGCGCCAGCTCTGCCAGGCGGTTTTGCGCCAGGCGCGCACTGGGCCCGGCGATGCTCAGTACGCCGATCACCTCGTTACTTTGCGGGCGGCGCACCACCGCAGCCAAGGCCGAAGTGCCAATGGCCGAGGTTTCCTCGACCCAGGCATAGCCGCGCTCGCGGGCGCGGTGCAGGTAGGTGAGCAGCTCGTCGGTGGAGCGAGGCGCATTCGGGCCGAACTGCGCCGGGTCGGCTATGCCCTGGCGCAACACCATCTGCAGCGCCTGCTCATCGTCCAGGCTGGCCAGCCAGGCATGCCCGGAGGCGGTATAGAACAGCGGCGCGTCGCGGCCCATGTCCGGGTCGTAGCGTAACCCGGAACGGGCGCCCTGGGACTTGGCGATCCAGGTCTGGCGGGCACCGTCGATCACACCAAGGCGCACCAGTTCGCCACTGTCCTGGGCCAGGCGGTCGAGAATCGGCTGGATGATGTCGGCACCGCTGCTGGCCAGGTAACGAAAGCCCAGCGCCACCAGCTTGGCCGACAGCTGGTAGCGGCTGTTGTCACGGTTCTGCCGTACATAGCCCAACCGCACCAGTTCGGTGAGCATGCGATGGGCGGCGCTTTTGGGAATGTCCAGGCGCTCGGCCAGGGTTTGCAACGGCAGCCCCTGCGGCTCACCGGTAAGGCTTTCTACAAGACTGAAGGCGCGTTCGATCTGACTACCAGCCATGACACAGGTCCCTGAAATTTTTTGCGAATTCTAGAAGATGATTCCACACCACCGATAGCCGCCGCAGCCGGGGCAGCACGAACTGTCCGGTTATCGCCCATTACTTGTCTGACATGGTCATCACACCCTTGCGGGCCGATCCACTGCCAATAAGAATGTGGAACATTGTTCCAATAACAACACAGGAATCCCGCGATGCCTTCCGCTCCCTTCAAAGCCGAATGCGATGTACTGGTCATAGGTTCTGGTGCCGCCGGGCTGGCTGCGGCCGTGACGGCCGCCTGGCATGGACAGAAGGTGATCGTGGTAGAGAAAGAGCCAGTATTCGGTGGCGCCACTGCCTGGTCCGGCGGCTGGGCCTGGGTACCGCGCAACCCGCTGGCACGCCGGGCCGGCATCGAGGAAGACATCGAGCAGCCGCGCACCTACCTGCGCAATGAACTGGGGGCGTATTACAACGCCGAGCGCGTCGACGCCTTTCTCGAGGCGTGCCCGCACATGGTGGCGTTTTTCGAAAAGCACACGGCACTGCAGTTTGCCGACGGCAATGGCATCCCCGACATGCATGGCGACACACCGGGTTCGGCCGAGGGCGGGCATCAGGTGATCGCCGCCCCCTATGATGCCCGCGAAGTTGGCGCGCTACTGCCACGCCTGCGCAAGACCCTGCGCGAAACCTCGTTCATGGGCATGCCGATCATGGCCGGTGCCGACCTTGCCGCCTTCCTCAACATGACCCGCTCGCCCAAGGCCTTGCTGCACGTGTGCAAACGCTTCGGCCGCCACTTGTACCACCTGGCCCGGTATGGCCAGGCGATGCATTTGGTCAACGGCGTAGCGCTGGTGGCCCGCCTGGCCAAATCGGCGCAGGACCTGGGCGTGCACCTGCAGGAGTCAGCACCAGCCAAACGCCTGCTGCTCGAGGATGCCCAGGTGCGGGGAGCGCTGGTGGCAACACCGCTGGGTGAGCAATTGATTCGTGCCAAGGCCGTGGTGCTCGCGGCGGGTGGTTTCCCCAACGACAACGCCCGGCGCCGGCAACTGTTCCCGCGCGATGCCAGCGGCCACGACAACCTGGCCCTGCCACCCAAGGGCTGCTCGGGCGATGGCCTGCGCCTGGGCGAATCGGCCGGCGGCGTGGTCGCCACCGACCTGGAGTCGCCGGTGGCCTGGGCACCGGTTTCGCAAGTGCCGCACCGCGACGGCAGTGTTGGACATTTCCCGCACATCATCGAACGCGGCAAACCGGGCATCATCGGTGTATTGGCCAACGGCAAGCGTTTCGTCAACGAAGCGCACGGCTACTACGACTATGTATCGGCGATGGTCGCGGCGGTGCCGCAGGGCGAAGAGGTGTGTTCGTGGCTGGTCTGCGACCATCGCTTCCTGCGCCGCTACGGCCTGGGCCACGCCCGCCCGGCACCGCTGCCGGTGTGGCCGCATGTGCGCAGCGGCTATCTCAAGCAAGGCGCCACCCTTGAACAGCTGGCCGAGATCTGTGGCATCGACCCGGTAGGGTTGCGCGCCACGGTCAGCGATTTCAACAAGCATGCCCGCAACGGCCAGGACCCGGCCTTCGGCCGTGGTTCCACCCCCTTCAACCGCAAGCAGGGCGACCCGCAGCACAAAGGGCCAAACCCTTGCGTGGCGCCCATCGAGCATGGGCCGTTCTATGCGGTGAAGGTGCAGCCCGGCTGCTTTGGCACCTTTGCCGGGCTGCGCACCGACGGGAATGCCCGGGTGCTGGATGAGGCCGGGCAGCCGATTGCAGGCCTGTATGCTGCGGGTACCGACATGGCCAGCGTGTTTGGCGGCTGGTATCCGTCGGGTGGCATCAACCTCGGCCCGGCGCTGACCTTTGGCTATGTAGCTGGGCGGCATATTGCCGGGGTGCGGGGGTATGAGTGATTGGTCCTGTATGCCGAAAGGAATGCAGCGCCTGTCAGATCGAGCGCCGCCCGCGCGGCGCTTCGCGGGGCAAGCCCGCTCCCACATTTGTTGCAACGTGGCCATGCCTGTGAGGCCATGGTTGTCAGCCTTGGCGCACGACTGAAGATAGGTGGGGCGGCAGCCGCGCCAACGAGGAGGTTTCGTCAGGCCAACAAAGCGGGCAACCATGGCCTGACAGGTTTGGCACGTTGCAACAAATGTGGGAGCGGGCTTGCCCCGCGAAGCGCCGCGCGGGCGGCGCTCGATCTGACAGGCACTGAAACTGCCACGGCAAACGCCTTGCGGCCATCATGCGACCTGAAGGCAAACTCTCACTGCTTGTGGATGGGTGCCGTTTTCGCCTTGGTAGAAGGTGGTCTTGCCGACGGTGAGTTGGGTGTCTTCTATGGTCATTATTCAGTCCCCCTGAAATATCTCGAGTGCCTGAGCCGGCCCTTTCGCGGGTAAACCCGCTCCCACAGGTACTGTGCAAGTCTTGAAGTCTGTGGTGATCCTGTGGGGCGGGTTCACCCGCGAAGAGGCCAGCCCTGGCGACACATCAATAAAGCCTTAATGCAAAGTGCTGCGCCCATCGGGCATCTGCATCTGGATCAAGGTGTCTTCGAAGGAATGAGGGGATGTGGGGTGGATCGGGGATAACTTTCAGCATGAAAGACCGGCGGAGTTGATCAGTTACCGGCGCACGCGAACGTGCCCTACGCACAGCTGCCATTGAAAGTTCAGCCATGCGATCAACCCGAGGCGGCCTGTCAAAGCCGATCGCTGATGTGCAGCGACCCGCCGAGACTAGAGCGCTGCCAAAGCGGTCGCAACGGGAAACAGGCGGCGTGAGTATCTTTGGGAAATGGCCTATAAGGAAGGGGCTAAATCTGATTGTTCGTTCAGGCCGGGCAACGCATCTGTTCCAACCAGTAGGCCACATCCACCTCGTCGATCTGCTCGGCACGCAGGAACCGCTCGGCATACTGGCGATACACCCCGCTGCTGAGAAACAGCTCCAGCAACTGGCCGTCAATGTGCCCGTCGCGGGCCATGCCCACCAGGATCTTCACCGACTCGGACAAGGTCTTCGGCGCCTTGTAAGGCCGGTCGGCCGCGGTCAGCGCCTCGAAGATGTCGGCAATCGCCATCACCCGTTCGGCAATGCCCAGGTCCTGCTCGCCCAGCCGGCGCGGGTAGCCGCTGCCATCCATTTTCTCGTGGTGGTTGCCGGCGATGTCCGGAACCCGCTTGAGCTGGCGCGGGAATGGCAAGGAGCTGAGCATGATAATGGTCTGCACGATGTGCTCGTTGATCTTGAAGCGTTCCTCATCATTCAGCGTGCCGCGGCGGATCGTCAGGTTGTACAACTCGCCGAAATTGCTGGCGTGGGCCGGCAGGCGCATGTCGAAGCCCCAGCGGTTGCGCGGGTCGTCCTTGGCCACCGGCGGCTTGCGGGTGCCCCAGGGCACGCGATGCTCAGGGCGGTCGGCCAGCAGCGGCTCATCTACCGGCAGTGCAGGCTGCGGCACGCCGGCAAAGCGTTCCGCTTCATCACGGGAGATACCCAGGCGGTTGTCGAAATGGCGCTGCCAGCGACACTGGCCGATCTGCTGCAGGCGCTGGATGTCGGCGTCCTGCATGAACTCGCCGCCGATATTGGCCTGGGCGACGAAGGCGAAGTCGTCCTGCAGCCGGACCTGGCTGCGCGTCAGGGTAGCTTGTAACACTTGCGGGTTGGCACCATTGGCCAGGCCTTGCCAGTAGGCCAGCTCGGCATCGCGCCACAGCACTTCGAAGCGCATGCGTACCTCGTGGATGCGGTTGTACAGGGTTTCCAGCTTGGTCGCTTTGTCTACCACGTACTCGGGGCTGGTGACCTTGCCGCAATCATGCAGCCAGGCCGCTACACGAAATTCGTAGCGCTCGGCCGCAGTCATGCTGAAGCTGGCATACGGGCCGCTGTCGGCCGCCACCGCCTGGTCCAGCAGCATTTGCGCCAGTTGTGGCACCCGCTCGCAGTGGCCGCCGGTATAGGGGCTCTTGGCATCGATGGCGTCGGCCAGCAGCTTGATCATGGCATCCAGCAGGCGTTGCTGGGCTTCGGCCAGCTGGCGCGTTTCGATGGCCACTGCCACCACCCCCGACAACTCCTCGACAAAGCGCCGGAAGGGCTGGCCCGCCTGTTCACGTACATGTTCATCATCCAGTTGCAGGACCAGGATGCCCAGCAGCGCCTGGCTACGGTCATTCAGCACCAAGGCCAGGCTGCGCTCATGCAGGCCGAGGGCCCGAGTCACCGCCGCGGCCAGGTGCTGCTGGGCAGCTTCATCCACGGCCAGCTCGCCCGGGTACTGCTCGCCACGGCAGGAGGCGGCCAGGCGCAGCAGCGCGTGCTCGGCATCGAACAGGTACACCACGCCGGCGTTGACCCCGGCGGCTTCCACCAAGTGAGTCAGCACACCGTCGAGCATGCGCTCCAGGTTGCGCTCGCGGCTGAGTGTGAGAGTAATCGCCTGGAAGCTGCGGATGGTGCCAGACATGCGGCTCAACACGCGGCTCAATTCGCGCACTTCGGACACCCGCGAATGCACCCCGACTTCGCGGCTGAAATCAAAACCGGCCAGGCCTTGCAGCTGTTCGGCCAGCAGCCGCAGCGGGCGGCCGATACGCCGACCAAGCACCCCACCGAGCACCAGCAGCACGGCCACCAGCGCTGCGGCCCAGAGTAACTGCTCGAACAGCACCGTGCGCGCGCCGGCCAGCAATTCATGGCCTGGCACGGCAATCAGCACCTGCAGGTCCTGCCCGGCCAGGTTGGTCAGTTGCACACGCATGCCGTACCAGGTCTGGCCGTCCACCTGATAAGGGTGCGGCCAGGTGCCTTGCGGCAGGTCAGCGTAAAGGTGCTCCAGGCTGGGAATGCCCAGTTCGCCGATGCGCGACAGGCGCACGGCCTGCCCTTCGTGCACGATCACCCGGTGCATGTCCGGGTAGGCCACCACGTTGCCCTGGTCATCGACCACGACGATCTCGGTGCCGGGGGTCATGCGCAGGTCCTGGGTCTCGCTGGCCAGGTCGTCGACCGAAACGTCCATGCCGATCACCGCCCCGCCGTCGATGCTGCGCTGGGCCATGGTCAGGCCAATCTCACGGGTGGTGAAGAACACATAGGGGTGGGTCAGCACGGTAGTGGGTTGGGCGCTGGCTTCGACAAACCATGGGCGCGTGCGCGGGTCGTAGCGGTATTCGGGCTTGGCCTGGGCCTGCAGCAGGTTCAGCGCCCGGTCGTAGAAGCGCCACTCGCCCTGCACCGCCCCGCGCTCACGGCTGACACTCTGCACCAGGAATGCAGTGCCCGGCGGCGCGGCGAAACGCTGCAGCAACTGCGGGTCGCGCAAGCGGCGCACCAGCAGGAACTCACCGCTGGGGTAACCCATGTAGGCAGCGCTGAGCATGCGATTGGCGTCCAGCGTCTCGACCAGTTGCGGCAAGCGTTCCAGGCGCTGCGCCGCGGTTTGCGCGGCCGGGTTGTGAGCGAGCAGGCGGATACTGCTGTGCACCGGGTCGACCAGGCGCCGGGCGCGCTCGTCGATGGTCTTGCCTATTTGCTGGGCAGAATCACCCGCTGCAGCCACCAAGGTCTGGCGAATGCCGCGATAGCCCTGCCAGGCCAGGGCGGCGCCGAGCAGCAACATGCCCAGCACGATGGCCAGTGCCACCAACCACTGTAGTGAAATGCCACGTCCGGCGTTGCCAGCAGCACGACCATTCGACACGCAGCCCATCTCAGGTACTCCATGTATGGCGATTTGACGGGGCAGCCAGAACGATCATGCAGGCCGAAGCCATTCGCAGGCAGCGAGACGGGACGCATGGCGGCACGCAGCCCTGCCCCATCTTGGCAGCAGTGTAGAGCGGACCCGAGCTCTCTGCCGGGTTGGCAAGAAAATTTAACGGAGCGCAATGAAAGATCCGGCCACCGTGTCGGAAGTATCAGGCGCGCAACTGGTACCAGGTGGTCTTGAGCTGCGAATACTTGTCGAACGAGTGCAACGACAGGTCGCGGCCAAATCCGGACTGCCTGCCACCGCCGAACGGCACCGTGACGTCCAGCGCATCGACCGTGTTCACCGACACGGTACCGGCCTTCAGCGCCCGCGCCACTCGGTGAACCTGGTTGAAGTCATCACTCCACACCGACGCCGCCAGGCCATAGACGCTGTCGTTGGCCTGGCGCACGGCCTGCTCTTCACTGTCGAAGGCGCTGATCGCCAGCACCGGCCCGAACACCTCCTCCCGCGCCAGGCTCATGCAGCCATCGACATCGGCGAAAATGGTCGGCTCGATGTAATTGTCCGAACCATCGATAGTCAGGCGCCGACCACCACACACCAACCGTGCCCCGTCCTGCCCAGCCCGGGCAATGGCGGCCTCGATGCGACTGGTCTGCTCGGCATCGACAATTGCCCCGGCACGGCTTGCCGGGTCCAGCGGGTTGCCTGGTAGCCACTGGCGGGCCTTGGCCTGCAGGCGCTCGACGAACTCGTCATGGATAGAGCGCTGGACGTACAGCCGCGAGTTGGCCGAACACACCTCACCTTGGTTGAAGAAGATGCCGAATGCCGCCTTTTCCGCAGCCAGGTCCAGATCCTGGCAGTTTTCAAACACCAGGTTGGGGCTCTTGCCGCCGCACTCCAGCCACACCTGCTTGAGGTTGGACTGGGCCGAGTACTGCATGAAGTACTTGCCCACCTGGGTGGAACCGGTGAACACCAGGCAATCCACGTCCGGGTGCAGGCCCAGCGCCTGCCCGGCCTGCTCGCCCAGGCCCGGCACCACATTCAGCACGCCTTCCGGCACCCCGGCCTGCAACGCCAGCTGGGCCAGGCGCAGGGCCGAGAACGGTGATTGCTCGGCGGGTTTGAGCACCACGCTGTTGCCGGCAGCCAGCGCCGGGGCGAGCTTCCAGGCAGCCATGTCGAGCGGGAAGTTCCACGGCACTACTGCGGCAACCACGCCCAGGGCTTCGCGGGTGATGGTGGCCAGCGCGTTGGACGCGGTGGGTGCCACTTGGTCGTACAGCTTGTCCAGCGCCTCTCCGTACCAGGCGAACACCTGCGCCGAGCCTGGCACGTCGATGTTGTAGGCGTCCATGACCGGCTTGCCCATGTTCAGCGAGTCCATCAGGGCCAGTTCTTCACGATGGGCCATGATCAGCTCGGCCAGGCGCAGCAGCACTTTCTTGCGCTCACCCGGGGCCATGCGCGGCCATGGGCCTTGCTCGAAAGCCCTGCGAGCGCTGGCGACAGCCAGGTCGACCTCGGGTTGGCCGCAGGCGGTGACCTGTGCCAGTAGCTTGTTGGTAGCGGGGTTGATGGCAGCGAAGGTCGCGCCGTCCTGTGCGTTGACGGGCTTCCCGTCGATCAGTGCGTTGGCCGGGAGGTAGAGGTCCGAGGCACGTTGTTGCCAGAATTCGAGGGTGTACATTTGTACTCCAGGCGACCGTCGTGGCGGTCTTTCTTGCGCAAGTAACAGGTACCACACAGTCCGCAAGCACACCGCACTTCCTCTGTGGGAGCGAGCATGCCCGCGAATCAGGCGACACGGTGGATGGCACCGGCTTCGCCGGTGTTCGCGGGCTTGCCCGCTCCCACAGGGAAATGCGTTGCCCTTGTCAGCGGTTCAGAGCTTGCCGACCAGCCGCGCCGTGCGGTCTACGGCAATCCGGGTCTTTTCCACCAGCTCATCCAGCTCGCTGTGGCTGGCGATCAGCGCCGGTGCCATGATCATCCGGCCAAGGGTAGAGCGAATGATCACCCCCTCCTCGAAACCAAAGGTGCGGCACTGCCAGGCCAGGTCATTCTCGTTGGCGAAGCGCTTGCGCGTCGGCTTGTGCTCGGCGAACTGCAACGCCGCCACAAGCCCGGCGCCCTGCACCTGGCCGATCAAAGGGTGGTCGGCGAAAACCTCGCGCAGGATGCGCTGCAGGTACGGCCCGGTGTCGTCCTTCACCTGGCGCACGATGCCTTCGTCACGCAGCGCTTTCAGGTTGGCGATGGCCACCGCCGCCGCCACCGGGTGGCCGGAATAGGTCAGGCCGTGGGCGAACACCCCGCCCCGCTCCACCAGCGCCTCGGCAATGCGCTTGCTCAGCACCAACCCGCCCATGGGCACGTAGCCGCTGGTCAGGCCCTTGGCGATCGACAGGGTGTCGGGCTCGAAGCCGAAGTACTCATGGGCGAACCATTCGCCGGTGCGGCCAAAGCCGCCGATCACTTCATCGGCGCACAGCAGCACGTCGTACTGGCGGCAGATGCGCTGGATCTCTGGCCAGTAGCTTTCCGGCGGGAAGATCATGCCCCCCGCGCCCTGGAATGGCTCGGCAATAAAGCCGGCGACGTTCTCGGCACCCAGTTCGAGGATCTTTTCCTCCAACTGCAGGGCGCAGCGGCGGCCGAACTCGGCCGGGGTCAGCTCACCGCCCGCGGCGTACCAGTACGGTTCGTCGATGTGCGCCACATCGGGGATCAGCCCGCCCATTTCGTGCATGAACTTCATGCCACCCAGCGCCGTGGCCGCCAGGGTCGAGCCGTGGTAACCGTTCCAGCGGCCGATCATGATCTTCTTGTTCGGTTTGCCGACCACCTGCCAGTAGCGGCGCACGGTACGGATCAGCACCTCGTTGGCCTCGGAGCCGGAGTTGGTGTAGATGGCGTGGCTGTAGTGCCCCGGCAGCAGGCTGAACAGCAGCTCTGACAGTTCGATCACCGCCGGGTGAGTGGTGTGGAAGAACATGTTGTAGTAAGCCAGCTGGTCCATCTGCGCGGCAGCAGCAGCGGTCAGGTCGCGGCGGCCGTAGCCGAGCTGTGTGCACCACAGGCCGGACATGCCATCCAGGTAGCGCTTGCCCTCGCTGTCCCACAGGTGCAGGCGTTCGCCACCGACGATCACCCGCGGCCCTTCGGCGTTCAGCGCCTTCTGGTCGAGGAAGGCATGGATGTGGTGCGCGGCATCGGATGCCTGGTAGTCGCGGGTCTGGCGTTGCGGGGCGAAAGGCGCATTCATTGTTGGTTTTCCTTTGCGGTGGGTTGCAGGGCTGCTGGCGCTCAGCGCAGCTTGCCCATGTAGCTTTCCAGCGGGTCCTTGCCCAGCACGCCCTGGGCATTGGCCAGCGCGTCGATGAACAGGGAGAACAGCTCGGACTGGGTGCCGATGTCGAGCTTGGCGTAGACGTTCTTGCGGTGTGACTTGATGGTGTCTTCCGACACCCCAAGGCGCTCGGCCAGCGACTTGGTCGAGTGGCCACGCAGGATCAGCTGGGCGATACGGCATTCACGCTCGGTCAGCAACGAGCTGCCGAAGTTGTTCAGGGCTGCGTGGATGCGCTGCTCGAGGATGTTCTCGAAACGCCCGGTGCGGCTGTCCAGCCCGGCGAAGTGCTTGCTGAGCACCGCCAGCACCCAGGGCGTGATACGCCCGAACAGCGCACGGGTTTGTCCATCGAGCTTGTCGGTGAATGCCAGGGATACCGCCAGGCTCTGCCCGGGTGCGACCTGCAGGATGTAGTTGAGCTCATCCTCCAGGTGCGAGTGCCGGTAGAACGACTGGTAGTACTCGCTGACCTCGAAATGGTCGGGTGCCACTTCGAACAGGCCGTAGCAACCGGACTCGACCTGCTCCACGCAGGCACCGTAGAACGGGTCGAGCAGATAAAAGCCGGACAGGTAGCGGCTGACATTGCCCTCGGGCTGCCAGGGCGCCTTGTCATCCTGCTCGAACAACGCGCAGGGCATGCCGTCGTGCGGGTACAGGTACACCGTGGTCGCCTGGATCGGCCGGATTACGCCAAGTGCAGCAAACAGGGTGGCAGCAAAGCCCGGCCGCCCGATCGCCTCGGTGACCTTGGCCAGGTGCTCGAACCACTGTTGCGAAAGCAATTGATCAGTCACTGTGGGCCTGCCGTATCAAGTAGAGGCACCGCCGCCAGTGCGGTGCATTGTTGGCCAGATACTCCCATGGCACTGCAAACACCGAAATCACCCTTTGGGGTGAGCACACACCGCTTTCTCAGGGCTCACCCCAAAGGGTGATTCCGGGTACCTGCGGGGTGTGGGAGCATCAACCCGCCCCAGCGCTGCGAGCCACCCGCTCGACCTCCTTGCACACCTCCCACCGGTATCGAGCCCGCTCGCATGCCGCGGCGTCCTGCATCCATTTCCAGGAGTTAGCAATGCATACAACAACAAGTACAGCCCATAGCCCTGCACATAGCCCGTCGCAATCCACCGCCAGCAATGGCCGTTTCCGCAAGTCCATGGGGCTGCCCGCCCTGGTGCTGTTCGGCCTGGCCTACATGGTCCCCCTTGCAGTATTCACCACCTATGGGCTGGTCACCCAGATGACCAAGGGGCACCTGCCCATCGCCTACCTGCTGACCCTCGCCGCCATGCTGCTGACCGCCTACAGCTATGGCCGCATGGTCCAGGCCCACCCCTACTCCGGCTCGGTCTACACCTACACCCGCAAGGCCTTCGGCAGCCACATCGGCTTCATCACCGGCTGGACCCTGCTGCTCGACTACATCTTCCTGCCGCTGCTCAGCTACCTGCTGATCGGCATCTACATGTCGGAGTACTTCCCGGCCATCCATGCCTGGGTGTGGGTGACGGGCTCCATTGCCCTGGTCACCTTCCTCAACCTGATCGGTATCGAGTCGATCACCCGGGTCAACTGGATCCTGGTGGTGGCGCAACTGGTGTTCATCATCGTGTTCGTCGCCCTGTCCATCCACAACCTCAGCGGGCAGGCGCAGCCGGTGTCACTGCTGGCACCCTTCCACCACGAAGGCTTCAGCGTGCCGTTGATCATGACCGGCGCCGCCGTGCTGTGCCTGTCGTTCCTGGGCTTCGATGCGGTCTCGACCATGGCCGAGGAAACCAGCAACCCGACCTACCGCATTCCGGTGGCAATCCTTGCCGTGTCCCTGATCGGCGGTATGTTGTTCCTGGTGGTGTCGTACTGCGCACAGATGGTGTTCCCTGACTGGGGCAGCTTCGCCGACCCGGACTCGGCTTCGGTGGATGTGATGCGCCGGGTCGGCGGTGAGCTGCTGGTGACTGCCTTCACCGCCACCTACGTGGCTGGCTGCTTCGCCTCGGCCATGGTGTCCCAGGCCAGCGTGTCGCGGGTGCTGTTCGCCATGGGCCGCGACGGTGCGCTGCCCCGTGCGTTCGGCCAGTTGGTGACGAAAAAGCGCGTACCGGCCACGGCCATCCTGCTGGTCAGCCTACTGTCGCTGATTGCCTTGGTGATTACCCTCGACACGGTGGCCAACATGATCAGCTTTGGCGCGCTGTTCGCTTTCTCGGCGGTGAACCTGGCCGTGGTCAAGCACTACCTGATCGACCATAAGCTGCATGGTGCTCGCAACTACCTGCTGTACGGCGCCATTCCCGGCCTGGGCTTCCTCAGCACGCTGTGGCTGTGGAGCAGCCTGACCAGCCTGTCGTTCACCATCGGTTTGTGCTGGATGGGCATGGGCCTGGTGGTGCTGCTGGGGCTTACCCGGGCGTTCCGGGTGAAGCTGCCGGAGTTGCAGATGGCCGAGTGACACCCGCGCTTTCGAGCATTTGCGCGGTCCCTGTGGGAGCGGGTTTACCCGCGAATACCGGCAAAGCCGGTGCCATACACCCAGTCGCCTGCTTCGCGGGTGAACCCGCTCCCACAGGGGGCCGTGCATACGATGGAAACTTGTGGAGAAGGCCATTGCGATAACGATCTGTTATCACCTGATCGGCATTAATCATTATTCAGCACGCATTTCGCCCCCTACAGTCCCAGCCCATCGACTGTCATTGCCAACGGGAAACGAAATGTCCATCGAACATCGCCTGAACCACATCGCCGGCCAGCTCAGCAGCAACGGTGACGTGCTGCTGAACAGCGTCGACGCCCACACCGGCGAGCCATTGCCATACGCCTTCCACCAGGCGACCGGCGACGAAGTCGATGCCGCCGCGCTGGCCGCCGAAGCCGCCTACCCGGCCTACCGCAGCACCAGCCCGGCACAGCGCGCCGCCTTCCTCGACGCCATCGCCAACGAACTGGACGCACTGGGCGATGACTTCATCCAGCATGTGATGCGCGAAACCGCACTGCCCGAGGCACGTATCCGCGGTGAGCGCGCCCGCACCAGCAACCAGTTGCGCCTGTTCGCCGATGTGGTGCGCCGTGGCGATTTCCTCGGTGCGCGCATCGACCGTGCCCTGCCCGAGCGCACCCCGCTGCCGCGCCCGGACCTGCGCCAGTACCGCATCGGCGTCGGCCCGGTGGCCGTATTCGGCGCCAGCAACTTCCCGCTGGCCTTCTCCACCGCCGGCGGTGACACCGCCTCGGCGCTGGCGGCCGGCTGCCCGGTAGTGTTCAAGGCCCACAGCGGGCACATGCTCACCGCTGCCCACGTGGCTGCGGCCATTGACCGCGCGGTGGCCGGCAGCGGCATGCCAGCAGGCGTGTTCAACATGATCTATGGCGCCGGCGTGGGCGAAGCACTGGTCAAGCACCCGGCCATCCAGGCGGTCGGCTTCACCGGTTCGCTGCGTGGTGGCCGCGCCCTGTGCGACATGGCGGCGGCGCGTCCGCAGCCGATCCCGGTGTTTGCCGAAATGAGCAGCATCAACCCGGTAATTGTCCTGCCCCAGGCCCTGCAGGCCCGTGGCGAGCAGGTAGCCGGCGAACTGGCCGCCTCGGTAGTGCTGGGTTGCGGGCAATTCTGCACCAACCCGGGCCTGGTGGTGGGCATCAAGTCGCCGCAGTTCGAACGCTTCGTGCATACGCTGGTGGCACGCATGGCCGACCAGGGGCCGCAGACCATGCTCAACGCAGGCACCCTGCGCAGCTACCAGAACGGTATACAGCACCTGCTGGCGCACCCGGGCATCCAGCACCTTGTCGGCCAGCCACAAGCCGGCAACCAGGCCCAGCCGCAGCTGTTCAAGGCGAACGTTAGCCTGCTGCTGAACAGCGACCCGCTGCTGCAGGAAGAAGTGTTCGGCCCAACCACCGTGCTGGTGGAGGTGGCCGATGCCCAGCAACTGGTCGAAGCGCTGCGCCACCTGCAAGGCCAGTTGACCGCCACCCTGATTGCCGAGCCGGACGACCTGCGCGTCTTCGCCACGCTGGTGCCGCTGCTGGAGCGCAAGGCCGGGCGCCTGCTGCTGAACGGCTACCCGACCGGCGTCGAGGTATCCGACGCGATGGTGCATGGTGGGCCATACCCGGCCACCTCCGATGCCCGTGGCACTTCGGTCGGCACCTTGGCCATCGACCGCTTCCTGCGCCCGGTGTGCTTCCAGAACTACCCGGATGCGCTGCTGCCGGATGCGCTGAAAAACGCCAACCCGCTGGGGATTGCGCGGTTGGTGGATGGCGTCGCCAGCCGTGGGGCGGTTTGATCTGACATTGAGGTAGCCTGAGCCGACCTCTTCGCGGGTAAACCCGCTCCCACAGGTACTGCACAGCTCTTGAATTCTGTGTAGTACCCGCGAGGAGGCCAGTACAGGATCACCAGGCCTGTATACAATCTGCAAAGACCTTGCTTACAATGCCATGCGCCTATGACATCGGTAATCGCCGATGCGTATTGCGACAGGCTTAAGCCATGTCATCTACAACTGTTCCAAAAACGCTATTGGTCAAAAACGCCGAACTCCTGGTCACCATGGACGGCGAACGCCGCGAGATCAAGAACGGCGGAATGTTCATCGAAGGCAACCTGATCCGTCAGGTCGGCCCCAGCGATACCCTGCCACAGCACGCCGACGTGGTGCTGGACATGGCCGGCAAAGTGGTCATCCCTGGCCTGGTCAACACCCACCACCACATGTACCAGAGCCTCACCCGCGTGGTGCCGGCGGCCCAGGACGGCGAGCTGTTCAACTGGCTGACCAACCTGTACCCGATCTGGGCGCGCCTGACTCCGGAAATGATCGCGGTGTCGACCCAGACCGCCATGGCCGAACTGATATTGTCCGGCTGCACCACCTCCAGCGACCACCTGTACATCTATCCCAACGGCTGCAAGCTCGACGACAGCATCCACGCCGCCGACGAGATCGGCATGCGCTTCCATGCCGCGCGCGGCAGCATGAGCGTGGGCCGCAGCCAGGGTGGTCTGCCGCCTGATTCGGTGGTGGAAAAGGAAGCTGACATCCTCAAGGAATCCCAGCGCCTGATCGAGGACTATCATGACGCCAGCCACGGCTCGATGCGCCGCATCGTGGTGGCGCCCTGCTCACCGTTCTCGGTCAGCCGCGACCTGATGCGCGAAGCAGCCGTGCTGGCGCGCCAGTACGGGGTGTCGTTGCACACCCACCTGGCCGAGAACGTCAACGACATCGCCTACAGCCGCGAGAAATTCGGCATGACACCCGCCGAATATGCCGAAGACCTCGGCTGGGTTGGCCACGACGTGTGGCACGCTCACTGCGTGCAGCTCGACCAGCATGGCATCGAGCTGTTCGCCCGCACCGGCACCGGTGTCGCCCACTGCCCATGCTCGAACATGCGCCTGGCCTCGGGCATCGCCCCGGTGCGCAAGATGCGCGACCATGGGGTCCCGGTGGGCCTGGGGGTCGACGGTTCAGCATCCAACGACGGCGCCAGCATGATCGGTGAAGTGCGCCAGGCCCTGCTGCTGCAACGGGTGGGCTTCGGCCCCGACGCAATGACCGCACGCGAGGCGCTGGAAATTGCAACGCTTGGCGGTGCCAAGGTGCTCAACCGCAATGACATCGGCGTGCTGGCCCCAGGCATGGTGGCTGACTTCGTCGCCTTCGACCTCGGCCACGTGGCCTATGCCGGCGGCCACCACGACCCGCTGGCAGCGCTGGTGTTCTGCACCCCTACCCAGGTGCACACCAGTGTCATCAATGGCCGTGTGGTGGTGAAGGACGGCCAGCTGACAACGGTCGACCTGCCACGTGTGCTGGAGCGCCACAACCAGTTGGCACGGCAGTTGGTCAGCGGCGAATAAGCTGCCATTTGGGCCGCCTTGCGGCCCATCGCCTATCAGAGGACCATGACCATCTCATGCCAAGCCATGCCGCCGTGGTCCGATGGCGATGGTTTCACGTACTGATACCCCAGCTTCTGGTACAGCGCCACATGCTGCTCCTTGCACATCAGGTGAATGGTCTGCTTGCCCGCCACCTTCATACGCACGATGAATTCATCCATCAACCGCTTGGCGTAGCCTTTGCCCTGATGCGCCGGGTCCACCACCACCGACATGATCACCACGTTTGGCGCCGCCGGGTCATGCCCGACCAGCTCCTTGAATGCCTCATCGGACATCACCACTTCGTGGGCACAGCCGCTGTTGATGAAACCGACGATCTCGCCCGCGATTTCCAACACCAGGAAACCTTGGGGATACTGCGCAATGCGGGTGCGGATCTTCTCCAGCGTGGCCGCCTCATCGCCTTCATAGGCACCGATCTCGATGGCGTAGCAGCGTTCGGCGTCGGCGGCTGTGGGGGTGCGGAACTGAGGGGCGCTCATGGCGTATTTCCTAGGTAATGGCTAAAAACAGCCACCATGGTAAATGAGCGCTTGCCGGACTTCACCACGCCATACACCAGGTGCAAAAAATCGTACAACTTGTTGCCGATGCGAACTTTTTCCCGTTTTCCGGTCTATGTGGGAGGCACAGAAAGGTAGCGGAACGCGAGACAAGGTTCGCCGACCTCCTGCTGGCCAGATGGCTCAATTGTTATCAGAGGTTGGCTTCGCTCATGAAAATACATGTCGCAAGGTTGATGCTGCTCGGCCTGTTCTCGTTCGCGGCGATGGGCACGGCGTCGGCAACACAAATGAAAGCGCCCGTAGCGGCGGCCCCGGCAGTTCAACCACCGTTGCAGCCTGCCGGCAACCCCTGGTCCAGGGTGGCCAAGGTGGCTGATGTACAGCCGGCCACGCTGCTGGCCCACGATGACGACCGCTGGCATGATCACCGCAGCGACTGGCGCCGCGAACAATGGCGCCGCGAGCAGGCCCGCCGTGACTGGGAGCGCCGGCGAGACTGGGAACGTCGGCGAGACTGGGAACGCCGCCGCGACTGGGAGCGCCGCCATGAGCGGGCCATGCACCACCGCTACCATGACGATCACGGTTACTACCGCCGTTGATCGTTGATCCGCAATTGCCGCGTTCGATGTGGGAGCGGCCTTGTGTCGCGAAAGGGCTGCGCGGCAGCCCCAGCATTGGTTGCCGTGATGCTGGAACCTGGGGCCGCTCTGCGGCCCTATCGCGACACAAGGCCGGTCCCACAGGGCGCGTGACTGGCATCAGTTCTCCGTAACGCCTGGGGTATCCGCTGCTGCTTCGGCTTCCATCTTCAACCGGTCGGCCTTGCAAATGTACCTGGGCTTGCGCGGCGCCAGTTTGGCGCTGGCCTTCTTGGCATGTGCCTGCAATAGCTGCTTGATCTTCTTGCGACGGTTCATTTTCACTCGACCTGTCATTCTGGTTTGGCTGAACACATCATACCTTGCCTGGGCCAGCGTCTCGTTGACGTTATTTTCACACCCGGCAGATTAGCGTCACGCCCTTTCCGGCCACGGGAACATCCGCTGGCCGCCAAGCTACGACGAGGCATACGTGTCACACACTATCCCCCCCTCCTCGCCCAAGCGCGTGGACTGGGCCGGCCTGGGCTGGCTGCTGCTGTTCTTCTGGTACTTCTCGGGCGTGACCCAGGCGTTGCTGCTGTTCAGTGGTACCACCGGGTTCGCCGGTTTTCGCGATGCATTCTTCCTCAGCAGCCTGTGGCTGGCCCCGGTACTGCTGCTGCCACGCTTCACCCGCGCCACGGCGGCGATCATCGGCCTGGTACTGTGGGCCGCTTCGTTGGTGGGCCTGAGCTACTTCGGCATCTATCGCCAGGAGTTCTCGCAAAGCGTCATCTTCGTGATGTTCGAGTCCAACACCGCCGAGGCCGGTGAGTACTTCAGCCAGTACTTCAGCGTCTGGCTGGGCCTGGCGTTGCTGTTGTACACGCTGGTGGCTGTGCTGCTGTGGAAGCGTGTACGCCCGGTCAGCCTGCCGCTGCGCAGCCGCCTGCCGGTGGTCGCACTGCTGTTGTTGGCCAACCTGGTGTACCCGTTCTACAAGCAGATGGTCACCCAGGAACGCAACTTCGCCGATGCGGCCGAAAAGGTGCAGCAACGCATGGAGCCCGCGGTGCCCTGGCAACTGCTGGTCGGCTACCGCCAGTACCGCCAGCAGCTGGACAACATGCAAAAGCTGCTGGCCCAGAACGCCGCGCTGCCACCCCTGCAGAACCTGCATGACAGCAGCGGTGCAGCGCCACGCACACTGGTGTTGGTGCTGGGCGAATCCACCACCCGCGAGCACATGCACCTTTACGGCTACAACCGCGACACCACGCCCAACCTCGACGCGCTGGCCGCCAGCGACAAGCGTCTGACGGTGTTCCGCAACGTGGTGTCGCCACGCCCGTACACCATCGAAGTGATGCAGCAGATCCTCACCTTCGGCGACGAGCAGAACCCGGACCGCTTCCTCACCGACCCGTCGCTGATCAACCTGATGAAACAGGCCGGCTACAAGACCTTCTGGATCACCAACCAGCAGACCATGACCAAGCGCAACACCATGCTGACCACCTTCTCGCAGCAAACGGACGCGCCGGTGTACCTGAACAACCAGCGCAACCAGAATGCCAGTCAGTACGACGACGTGGTGTTGGCGCCGTTCGAGAAGGCCCTGCAGGACCCGGCGCCAAACAAGTTCATCATCGTGCACCTGCTGGGTACGCACATGGACTATCGCTACCGCTACCCGAACGACTACGCACACTTCAACGACCGCCAGGGCGTGCCCGGCAAGCTGACGGCCGACCAGGTGGAAACCTACAACTTCTACGACAACGCGGTGCGCTACAACGACTATGTGGTGTCGAGCCTGATCAAACGTTACTCGGCCAGTACCCCCAATGGTTTCCTGCTGTACCTGTCCGACCACGGCGAAGATGTGTACAGCTCTGGCAACAACGACCGCCTGGGGCGCAACGAAGGCGCGCCAACCCGGCCGATGTACACCATTCCGTTCCTGCTGTGGACTTCGCCCAGCTGGCAGGCCGCGCACCCGCGCGACTTGCAGGCGATGGCCGACCGCCCCTACAGCAGCTCGCACCTGATCCATACACTGTCCGACCTGGCCGGGCTGAGCTATGACCGTTATGAACCGGCCAAGAGCCTGGTGAGCCCGCAGTTCGTGGTGGCACCACGCTGGATTGGCGACCCGTACCGCAAGGGTGGCCTGCGCGAGTTCGACCACCTGCCGCTGGACAAGGCCGAGCGGGTGCGGGAGACGGTCAGTAGTGGCAAGACACAGAACGCTGGGCGCCTGAACTGATTGTTTTGTGTTGAAATTGCCGGGGGCGCTTTGCGCCCCTTTCGCGACACAAGGCCGCTCCCACAAGTGCCCATCAGGCAGGTCGGGCACAGCTGCCCTGCCTTGCACCCTCCCGCACCGCCTCGGCCAGTTTGCGCAGGTTGGCCTGGTGGGCATTGACCAGGCTGGCGATGCTGTTGTCCGCGGGCGTCTGCAGCGAGGTACGGCAGGTGAGTTCGGCCGCATTCGAGCGTGTCAGACGCCATACTGCCTCCAGGGATGCGTAGCGTCCCGGCACGCTATCGAAGCGCTGCACATCCACCCGCAGCAACGCCTTGCCGCCACCCACAGGCCCGCCCAGCTGGTCCTGCAAGGCACTTCGGAATTCATCCACCAGGTTGGCCCCCCACCACTCCGTCTCGAGTATGGCCAGGCCGCTCTGCCCTTGCCGCACCACCAACTGCGGGCGGTCCACCTGGGGCGGCACGACCACCCTCGCCACCTGGATGCGCTGGCCGCCGTCACGTACCGGCTCGCTCGGTACCAGCGTGTGGTAGTTGTTCGGGGTACTGCTGCAGCCCCACAGCACTGCCAGCAGGCCGGCGCTACATACATTGCGCAGTCGATGCATCGGCTGTCTCCTCAGGGTTCAAGGTCTTCGGCACCGGCCGCTTTCGGCCGACCGCGAATCAGCGACTCGGGGTGCCGCCCCAGGTAATCGGCCAGGTCACGCAGCGAACGCGACATGCGCTCCAGCTCATCCAGGGTTTCGCCCATCCGCTCGCGCTGCGGCGAGTCCTCGGAGATGGCCGAATTGGCCGTGCGCAGGGTCTTGTGCACTTCGTCCAGCGCCACTTTCACGTCCGGCAGCGTCTGGCCATTGAACTGTTTGAGGCTGGCGCGCAACTCACGCAGGCTGCCGTCCAGATTGTTGGCGATGCTCTCCAGCGGCAGTTTGCTGATGCGCTCCACCACCCGCTGCAGCTGTTCCTGCAACTGCTCCAGGCTGCCCGGCAATGTGGGGATGGTGATGGGGTCGGCGGTCTTGTCGAAGGTCACCTTGGGGGCATCCGGGTAGAAATCCAAGGAAATGAACATCTGCCCGGTGATCAGGTTGCCGCTACGCGCCTGGGCCCGCAGCCCGTGCTCGACGAAAGTGCCGATCAGCCGCCGTGCGCCGTCCATGTCGCCTTCGGCATGCTTGAACACGGCCAGCATCTTGCGGTGTACCGGCCCCAGCCGCTGCGGATAGATCACCGCATCGACCACTACGGGGAAGGTCTGCCGGGTGGCATCGTAGTCGAGCTGGACCGAGGTGACCCGGCCAAACTCCACCCCCTTGAACTCCACCGGGGCGCCCACCGACAGGCCACGCATGGCCTGCTCGAAACGCAACTGCAGGTACTGTGCCTGGCCGCTGGGCGGTGCCAGGGCGGTATCGCGGTCGGCAAACAGCTGGAAGCGCGCCTGGTCGGCAGCGGGCTCGGTTTGCGGGGCGAAGTCGGGCGAGCCAAAGGCCAGCCCGCCCACCAGGATCGACGACAGTGATTCGGTATCGATCTTCAGGCCGTTGGCGCCGATCTGCATGTCGACGCCACTGGCGTTCCAGAAGCGGGTATCGGCAGTGACGAAGCTGTCGTAGGGGGCCTGCACGAAGACGCCAATCTCCACGCCCTTGCCATCGTCCTGCAGGGCAAAGGACACCACCTCACCTACCGGGATCTTGCGGTAGTAGATCGATGAGCCAATATCCAGCGACCCCAGATTGCTGGCGGTAAGGACAAAGCGCTTGCCCTTTTCGTCGTAGGTGATCGGCGGTGGCAGCTCCAGGCCGACAAAGGACTTCTCCGGCACTTTCGATTCGCCGGAATCCGCGCCGATGAAACTGCCCGACAGCAACGTGTCCACGCCGGACACGCCGCCCACCCCAATGCGTGGCCGCACCACCCAGAAACGCGCGCCCTGGGTGGCGAACGCGCGGGCGTCGTTGGACAGCTGGACCTTGGCAACCACGCTCTTCTTGTCCTCGGCCAGGTCCACCGTAGTGACTTCGCCAATCACCACGCTGCGGTACTTGACCTGGGTCTTGTGCGCCACCAGCCCTTCCCCGGTGTGGAAGGAAATGGCGATGACCGGACCTTGCTGCATCCAGTTGCGCACCACCAGCGAAGCGCCGATCAGGATCGCCAATATCGGCACGATCCATACCAGCGACACACTCCAGCGCCGGGTACGCACTTCAACCTGGCCCGCGCCCTCGGGCTTGTCAGTCTGTTGCACCATCAGTACGGCCTCCCTCGTTGGCACGGCTATCCCAGATCAGGCGTGGGTCGAAGCTCATCGCAGAAAACATGGTCAGTACCACCACCATGCCGAAAAACAGGATGCCCACCCGCGGCTCGATGGTACCCAGCCCGTGCAGTTGCACCAGCGCCGCCACCAGTGCCACCACCATCACATCGAGCATCGACCAGTAACCGATCAGCTCGACGAAGCGGTACAACTGCGAGCGCTGCCGGCAGGCCCAGGCGGAACCGCGCTGGGCGGTGAAGAGCAACAGGCCGAGCGAGAAGAACTTGATGGCCGGCACGCCCACACTGGCGATGAAAATGATCAGCGCAATGTCCCAGGCGCCGGCCTCCCAGAACTCCAGCACACCACCGCCAATGGTGCTTGCGCTGCCGCTGCCGAGCATTTCGGTGTGCATCACCGGTAGCAGGTTGGCGGGGATGTAGAAAATCAGCGCCGCCAGCAGAAACGCCCAGCCGCGGCTGATGGCATTGGCCTTGCGCCGGTGAATGGCAGCACCACAGCGGTCGCAGGTGCGCGCGCCGCTGCCCAGTTCGCAGGCCTGACCGCAACCATGGCACAGGCACAGGCCCAGGTCGTCGGCCTTGGCCGGGGTATTCATACCTGCTCCCACAAGTCGCGGATGTCCTTGCCGGCGATATGGATGATCAGCATGCTCAGCGCGGCCAGGGCCAACAGGCCGATGCCGGGGATCACATCGAGCAACCCCGCCAGCTTGATCACCGCCACCATCGCCCCCAGCAGGCACACCTCCAGCATGCTCCACGGCCGCAGGCTCTCCAGGCTGCGCATGCACAGGGCAAACCCGGGAGCGCGCTGGCCAGCCAGAGCGAAACTCAATAGCCAGCACAACACGGTAATCTGCAGCACTGGCGCAAAGATGATCGCCAAGGCCATGACCAGGGCGATGAAGGTGATACTGCCGTGGCTGAGAATCTGTACCGAGTCCCATAATGTCGCCGAGTGGGTCAGCCCTTGCATGCCGATGGTCATCACCGGGTAGAAGTTGGCGAAAACCAGCAGGATGCCCCCCGTCACACTCAGGGCCAGCCGCTGCTGCACGGTCAACGATGTGTGCCGGTACAGCACGCCGCCACAGCGCGGGCAAAGGGCGCGCTGGTGCTTGAGCAACGGCGCACGGTGGTACACCGTGTCACAGTACTCACAGATGATCAGCTGCTGGGTCTGGCTCATGGGGTTTCCACAGGTAGCCCGGATTCACGCCGTGATACGCAGGCGAACCACGTTTGATATCCGGTTTAGACCATCCCGGCAAAACTGCCATCATCGACAGCAAAGAGAACTATCCTGTGAAACGGGATCCCCACCCGCTGGAGGTTTGCCATGCGTACGTTCACGTGGAGTTACCTGCTGGTGCTGCTGTGCGCGGCATCGGCGGCCCAGGCGCAGTCGGTGGTACCGCTCAAGGGCCAGAGCAGCCAGCAGATGCAAATGGATATCAATGATTGCAATACCGTCGCGACCAATGCCGCGAACAGTGCCGCGACCTCCAGCGACCCACATGTCGGTGGCCGCGTACGCGGTGCCGCCGCTGGCGCGGTTGCCGGTGCGGCAGGCGCGCAGGTGCGCGGCAACCAGCACGACGAGCTGTATGACCGGGTCGGTGACGATGCCAAGGAGCAATACCGGCAGAACCGCGCCGGCGAAGTGGCCGCTGCCGGTGCTGCGGTCGGTGGCATGCGCCAGCGTCAGGATCGCCGTCAGGACCGGCGCGGCCAGGACGAAGCGAAAGCACAGGCCCATGCCAGTGCCTACGCCGGCTGCCTGCAAGGTCGCGGCTACCAGGTCAACCCCTGATCAGCAGGCACGCCATGCCTCGGCAGGAGAATGCATGGCGTGCCCGTTTCAGAACTTGGCCAGTTCTTCCCGGCAAAACTCGACGAACAACTGCGCCGGCTTGGTCAGTTGCACCCGTTTCAACCACGCCGCCGCCAACCCTGACAGCGCCACTGGCTCGGCGATATCCAGCATGGCCAGGCGTTGCCCGTCGTAGGTGTACTCCGAATGCGGCCGCGTCACCAGCAGCGAAAAGCCGAAGCCCTGCCCGACCATGCCGCGCACCATCTCGATCGACGGCGAGCTGAAGACGATGTTGGGCGTCAGGCCCATTTCGTTGAACAGGCTGACGAAGTAGGTACGGCTGGGGGCCACGTCCAGCAGGATCATCGGCTCCGGGCACAGGTCGCGCAGCGATACCTGGGCCTGGCCGGCGAAGCGGTGATTCTCAGGCAGCAGTACATAGGGCTTCTGCGGCGGCATCAACGGCTCGGCCTCGATGGTACCGTCCAGGTCATGGTCGTAGAGAAACGCCAGGTCGAAGGTACCGGCAGTCAGGCCCTGGATCAGGTCCTGCTGCTCGCCGTCGCGCAGGCGGATATCCACCCCCGGGTAACGCTGGCGAAAGCCGGCAATCAGGCGTGGCAGGTACAGCGGTGCCACCGTTTCGAAGCAGCCGATGTCGATTTGCCCGGCCACGGTATCGTTGTCGGCCAGGGCGTTCTGCTCGAATTCGTGGGCCATCTGCAGCAACGACTTGGTCTTGGCATAGAAGCGCTTGCCGCTGGGCGTCAGCGAGACGCCCTGAGCATGGTGGCGGATGAACAGCTGCACGCCGAAGCTCTCCTCCAGGCTCTTGATGGCCGTGGAGATGGAAGGCTGGGCGATGTACAGCTGACGTGAAGCCTCGGCCACGCTGCCGGCCTCCACAGTGGTGACGAAGTACTTGAGTTGTCGCAATGTGTAGGCCGCCACGGGCACCTCTCTGACGCCGGTCTGGGCGCGCTGGGATCATGCCTGACACTTTACCCTTGGCAGCGGGTGGGCGGGGGCTGGGTAATGAAGGATTTACCTATGGCCTGAGCAGGTTTTTACGAGGGGACGCCGTGCGCCCCCCCCCCCCCCCCCCCCCCCTCCCCCCCATCAAGCTCTTGCGTCCTTCCCACTCGCGACCAACCCGTTTTTCCTCCTCGCCCATCGCGCTGGCCTCGGACCGGGACGCAGAGGTGTGTGGGGGGGTGTTGGGAGCACCCACCCCTTCTTGAAGGAAGGGGGGAGGGGGGGGGGGGGGGGGGGCGCACGGCGTCCCCTCGTAAAAACCTGCTCAGGCCATAG
>PJTS01000341.1_pt1 | contig 32875 bp, 24 predicted proteins | sample 1512251 | NCBI WGS metagenome assembly PJTS01 (sample SAMN08177686, study PRJNA422409) | Soil metagenome, whole genome shotgun sequencing project. | isolation source: Soil (2) enriched on wood chips: alkali lignin treatment | place: USA: Madison | collected 2015-01-15 | reverse complement strand
CTTTCCATTTCTATTTTGGATCACGACGGAAGGTAAGGAAGGGTCTGTTTTTCTTTTCAATAATTCCGCATAATCCTCTTCGGTATAGCCGGTGTAACTATTACCGGTGGCCCGGATAAAAGCCTCATCATTCAATCTAGCGGCATCATATCCACTTGTCATAAAATCAGTTCTGACGGTAAGTCCAGACCAACCGAAATTATTACTATAATTGATATTCATTTTACCGGCCTTTCCTCTTTTGGTTGTCACCAACATTACGCCAAATGCCCCTCTTGCACCATAAATAGCTGCTGCGGACGCATCTTTTAGGACAGAAATTGATTCGATGTCTCTGGGATTGATGGTATTAATACTACCTGGTACCCCATCAATAAGAATAAGTGGCTGTGCATTCGCAGAATTGATCGAAGCGAAACCACGGATATTTACATTTCCTTCGCCACCGGGTCTTCCATTTGTAAACGTAATGTTTAAATTAGGGATTGCTCCCTGCAAGGCTTGCGTAGCATTGGCAACAGGTCGATTTTCAAGTACCTTTGAGTCAATTTGTGTTACCGCTCCGGTCAGATTAACTTTCTTTTGTTTACCATAGCCTACAACAATAACTTCGTCAAGTGATTGATCCGTAGATACCATTTTTATCGTCAATGCCGTTGATTCGATTTTTAGTTGTTGCGTTTCAAATCCAACTATTGATATTTTCAACAGTTGTCCAATTTTCCCTTGAATAATAAAAGCACCACTGGCGTCAGTTTGGGTAGATTTTCCGGTGGATGTGTTTAATATTGAAGCTCCAGCAATCGGTTCGCCGGCAACATTTTTCACAAGACCACTGATAGATTCTTGAAATTTGGAGGGAATTTCAACATTTGGGATAGCTGTCAGAAAGAGGGGCCTGCTCTCCGCCCAGCCACTCAAAGACATCCCGATCATTACAGGAAGTAATACGTGTTTCGTTTTCATGATTTTGGTTTTGTTTTTCTTCGGTTACAAAGAAAGGTTATTTAATATTTGTAAATTATTAATAAAGTATTACTAAACAATTAAACTACAACCGGTTAAGTCAATGTTAAGATAACGTATTTTTAACATAAAAAAAGCATTATATTTTTATTTATACAGATAAAATTTACCTAAAAACATTAATAAAAAACACAACACACTGAAAAGCAAATACATATGGACAACCAGAATATTAACACAATAGCTTATTATCCGCAAAACGAAATGTAACATATTTAACACAAAAAGAAGCAAATACAAATTAAAAACAAATGAAGACGAAACAATTAAAAAGATTAACCACAGATAGTTAATCAACTATTTTTATTAATTTAGAGTAAACATTTAATTATGAGCAGGTCTATTTTCGTTTTCATCCTCACCTTTTTGGCAATCAGCAATAGTTATGGCCAAAACATTCGGTTAAAATTTAAAGTCTATGCTGATACCTTACCTGTATATAGCTACGTATTGATGGATGAAGATGTCTTCAAAACGGAAATTAAAAATGGAACTGGTGAGTTTGTCATAAACAAGATTATTGATAAAGGGCATTTCAATTTTGCGCAATTAGCTCTATCGGATAGCGCATTCACAAGCCGGGAAGATTTCTCCAGTTTTTTCCGTAGACATCAAATTTTTCCACCCACCTTTTTTTATTCTCTTATTATAGATTCTAGTGATCTAACAATGGATATAGATATAAAAACACATCAATTAAAAGTATATGGAAGCGATTTGAACAAGCAATTTTCTGAATTTGAAACCATCGCAAAGAGTCTCGATTTAACCCATATTCCAGCTATGCAGGAACAGATTAAAGGTGATAACAATAGAATGGCCAGATTCCTAAAAATTCTTGCAAAATATCCGGCAAATAAGCTCAGTGAAGAGTATCTAACACATCTCTTAGAAAACCCTAGTTTTTCTTTTTATAATTCTAACACTGTATTTCAACATAAAGATTCAATTTATCAGCTTATTCAGCGATTAAAGAAAGAAAATTCACCTTATTTTGATAGCGGACGGATCTTAAAAAAATATCAGAGCATGGTTGCATTATATGAACCAAAAGAAAATGTGCCTGTCCCTAGTTTTCTCATAACAAATGCTAAAGGACAATCAAAATATATTAAGGAGCTTTACAACAGTACCGATTACCTAATCATTGATTTTTGGGGCACATGGTGCGGTCCCTGTATAGCTCAGCACCCTGAACTACAGCGTATCGTTAATGCGTATAAAGCTAACGGAAAATTTAAATTTGTAGGTATAGCTGTTAATGACAAATTTGCAAGCTGGAAGCAGTATTTGGAAAAACATGTGTATACCTATGAAAACTACATATTCCAAGACAGCGATTACCCCAACCTTCGAAAGGAATTGGGTATATATTCATTTCCACGTTATGTTATCGTCAATACAAAGGAAAACAAGGTTGTCCGATCCAATTTTCAGATCAATCAACTTCGTGACATATTAAATACATTGTAACTATAACGATGGGAATCAGCAAAATGGGGAGCAAATTGTAATAAAGCGATCAACAGAAAAGGCTATCCCGCAATCCATATTGTAAACACAACGATTTAGTCTTATCTGTAAAAGCTTGACGATAATAGCCTGGTAATTTACCATCTGCGCCAAATAAACGCTGATACTTTTGAATTAGATGCGGATAATGCTTTTCAATAGCACGCATGACCAGGGCTCTATTATCTGCAGGATCACTCCCATATAAAGCAAGGGTGGCAGGAAAAATATAGCTGGCACCGATAGTCTGAAAAGTCTGAAATAGCAGTTCCAGGTTCGCTCCGGTATCCGATATATAGGGCAACAGTGGCATCAGACTGACCCCACTATGGAGTCCGTGTTCACATGCTTGCGCTAATGCATCCAATCGTAGCGAGGGTGATGGAGCCCCCGGCTCAAAAATCCGCGCTACATGATCGTCTATTGTCGAAAATGAAAAGGTAACAAAAGCCTTATGTGTTAATTTTGACTGGAGATCTTCAGGAAGTATTGCTTCTGTATCGATCCGTTTCAACACATCAAAATCTCGGGTAACTAAGTTCGACTTCGTAATAATATGCACCGGAAAACGATAGTGTAAGATTACCTCCAATAACTGTCTGGTAAGCAATTCGGACTCCTCCATTTGCAGATAAGGATCTGTTACAGAAGAAAGGACAATAATTCCATATTGTTTTTTACGCGCACGTATTGCCAGCTGCTTTTCCAGCAATTCGACAGCATTACTCTTCATACTCAGTTTTTCAGCCATATTGATCCCGTACTTACTTCCCCGGATATAACAATACAAACAATTAAAAGAGCAACCACTATAGGGATTTAATGTATAATCGTCAAGAAACCAAGGATCTCTTTGTTTTGTCTTATTCAGGATGGATTTCACAATTATACGATGCATAATAGCCTATTCATTTTAAAACTTTCTACCCATACCTCTCGATGCGGGCCACACTTCCTTAAAACCATATTGCGCATAGAGCTGAAAAGCCGGACCATCAGCTATTAAACTGACATAGCAGCTATCTGGCAGGTTCGAATTCATGTATTCATCAAGTTTCTGCATAATCAGTTTTCCAAGTCCTTTTTTCTGATGTTCGGGAAGCACGCAGATATCAACGACCTGACAATGGCAAGCACCATCGCCAACGATCCTACCCATACCTACTATTTCATTATCGTTGTCCTCATCCAAAATAGCCACACAGCATAAGGAATTTTCCATTCCTAGACGTGCAGCTTCCTCCGTTTTTGGAGATAACCCGGACTGTTGTCTTAAAAATTGATAGCGTTTATAATCTATCTTCTGATATACGGCTTGATAGTGCATAGTAAAATGATGAGTTTATTTGTTATGAAATTATTCATAATAATACATTTTTCAAAACTGCGTTGATTATACACTAACAAAAGACACCTACATCGTTATTGTAAAACTCGAATTCCAGTCAGGGATCAACAAGCTATTTATCCGTAGATCAATCAACTGACTTGTTTTCGTTGTATCTTGACAACCAGAAAATCATTTCAGAAGAGCTAATGCATTAAAAAAATCTCTTTATTCATTGGATAATCGCAAATATTTAATTTTCAATGCATAATAAATATTTTTCATTACCTTTATAGCATTGAAACAAAACTCAACACCAGCCATGTTTATCGGCGCTGTCAAATGGTTCGACAATAACAAAGGATTTGGTACCCTTGCGTTACCTTCCGGAGAAGAACTCTTTGTGCATATACGCAGGTTTAAAATCCCTCCAGAGCATATTATCCAGCCTGGTGAGGTAATAGTCGGAGACAAGAAATCGGATCCCAAGCGGAACGGTTACTTAGCCCACAACTGTAAAATCCTCAAAAGGCCTGAAGATTGGAAATTCGTTATCTCCCTTCTGGACAAGGACCATATCGTACTCATCCCCGATAACCACGGCCACGAGCAAAAGCACAACCTCACCTCATTAGCAGCAAGACAATTACTACGAACCCAGGGCAAAGACAATGTAGTTTCTATGTTGACTTCTCACTTTGATTTCCGGTTCAACTGTTCCATTTTCATGACTTATGCCGAATTACTTGACAAAAGCATTTCGGGTACCTTCGAAAAAGAAACGGCAACAGAGCTTCTCTCTCAAGTATTTAAGTACTTCGGAAACCATGTCTCACATCAGATCCTATTTCGGGTATGGAAAGAAAGAATGTTCAGATATATCGGCTATCCAGCTGATGGTGACTATGAGATTCCTGAAGAAGTGCTGAACCTGAACGCAACGGAGATCAATTATGATGATTTAACAAGAATCAGAGACTACAGTTTTGGTAAATCCTTCTGTAACGAATTTGTAGAGGCTTTATTTGATGATTTAGAAACAATGGACAAGCAGGATATTGAGCCCCTGATCCCTTATGTTGATTTCCTTGAAAACGAAGAGTCTATTGAGAAAATTAATCTAATCATGCAGTAAGATCAGCACCATTTTACTGCTCTTCTTCCTACTTGTTTATCTATCAGCGGATTCGACAATGGGAGAACACCGAAAAAACCAGCAAAAGAATTAAATCAAGAAGAAAACAAATAAAACAACAGTCTTTCAAATATTAAGATAAACGAGTAATTTAGTTAGTGCAAAGCGACTATTAAAACAAGATAAAGTGGTAAGATTAACTAAATTAAAATAATGCAAGAATTGTTATATACATTACTATTTCGACAGCTATCCGATCATTTTTATCTAATAGACTCTTTCCAGAACGACGATAATTTTATAGTGACCTTGCTCCTTATGGGCTCACTTGTTTTTCTGGCACTCGCGGTAATAAGCATCCTTCTTGGCTTACTTTTTATCGTCACAATCATCCTACTCATTAGTGCGGGCATTATTTCAACATCTGTTATCGTCGGATTACAACAGCGGTCCATAACCAAAGGTTTCAAAACCCTATTTCTTTCCTCAGCCATATTGGGCAGTAGCATTGTTTCCGTTATATTTTGCATTTTCCTAAATGCAGTTTATGACTGGAGCAGCAATAACATGGCCATTCTAATCGGCCTCGTCCTAGGGATTATTTTGGGTACAGGCCTAGGCTTACTTGCCTTTAAAGCGATGGCCGGACTAATCCGATTTTTGATGAGTAAGTATCGAAAGTAATACGCATCTTCGCAAATCCGCCCCTTCCTATTCCACATATTTAAACCGAAGCGCAGTCAGACTCGCCTTATCACCATTGCCTTCGATCAACGAAACAGTTATTTTATATCGTCCAGCTTTTTCAAATTTCATCCAGCCCCAGGGGTACCAGTTATAGACATGGGCCGACTCTTGTTGGTTTTGAACAACCTCGCCCGCTGAATTTTCAATACGCCATACCATCCTTCCTTCGCCTGCATAATTCATGTCTACCTGATAATAACCATGCTTTTTTACAGCTATTTCATAGGAGAACTTACTTTTTTCTGTCCATTTACTGACCTGAACAACATGTTTCCATTCACCAAATTTCTCCATCCACGATTTTCCTTCTTTATTACAGCCCTCCACCTCTCCAAAATCAACAGGGATAACGGTTTCCAGTGCTGGATCAACCCCCAGCATTTTTTCGACCTGAGGTGTACCGTTTAATTTAACCTCGATGACAGATACCATCTTTTCGGGGGAAATTTTCGGAATATCAATTTTAAGCCAGTCTTTCTCAAGTGTATAATTCAATTTTTCTTGATCTTTCGAACCCCGGAGTTTAATCGACTGAACCCCTTTGGTCAAGCCCGGAACGTATAAGGTTCCATCTGCAGGCCAATGATAGACCAGTAAGGAAATACAATCCCCCTGCACGGTGGCATCGCCCCAAGGTAGCGCATGCTTCCAAGGTGATGCTTGCGCACCATAAACCGTTTCGGGATAACGCTTGATCCAAGCACCTGCATTGCGCAGAGCCAAACCCGCCTGATCCGGAATAGAACCATCCGGTTTCGGGCCTACATTCAGCATGTATGTTCCCCCACGTGCGACAGTTGATAGTGTACGTTGTAATATCTCCTGGCTACTCTTCCAATTATTGTCATACCAAGCATAGCCCCAGGAATCATTAGTCACATCAACCGTTTCCCAAATGCCATCCACATTCTCCCGAGGCACTTCCATGTCACCAAGAGTAGAATAATCTCCGAGCCCATGTCCTACCCTTCCTGACACATAGGCTCCCGGTTGATTCTTGTGTACCAGTTCAACAAGCTTCTGTGCGTATTTTTTATCCATTCCACCCGGCGTATCAAACCATACCAGTTCTATAGGACCATAGCCTGTTGTAATTTGCTGTACCTCAGGATAGCATTTCTCCCAAAAGTAATCGTCAAAAGATTTCGCTTTCCCCTGTGCATCAACCTTTGGTCCACCGTTTCCACCGGGATAAGTCCAATCCTGATTTTGAGAATAATAAAATCCAAAACCGATGCCGCCTTCTTTACAAGCTTGCGCCAATTCGATCATTGGATCACGTTTAAAATCCGTCGCATCGACAATATTGAATGGGTTTACTTTCGAATGAAACATCGAAAATCCGTCATGGTGTTTACTGGTAATAACGATATAACGCATTCCAGCATCTTTTGCCAGCTGCACGATCGCTTTGGCATCAAAGTGATCCGGATGAAAGGAAGATGCCGCCAACTTATATTCTGCTGGCGAAATATTCGCCATACTCTTGTTCATAAGCCATTCTCCGATTCCATAAAAGGTTTTTCCCTGCCATTTATTTGCTAATTGGGAATAGATACCCCAATGAATAAATAGCGCATATTTCCCCTCCCGAAACAGCTTTCCTCTATTTTGTGAAACAACACCTTTCCCGCCTGCACCATCCCACATCTCTTCCATTCGTTGCGCAAGGACCTCCTGCGTGCATAGTGCACTGATCACTGCCCCCAATACAATATTTCTAAAACTCATCTATAAAAACTTTTGATACGTCTGGGTACAACATTATACCTTAGGCATACTATACCCATTTTGATAACTTTTAGCTAGATAGCGATCTGCCTCCCTATCATTGAAAGTTCGCTTATTTTTATCCCAAAATAATTTTTTCTTGCTACGATAAGCAATATTCCCCATTTGAGAGAAAATGGCAATATGAGCACCCGCTTCGATCGGCGCATGAAGTCCTTCACTGGATTTATTTCGAACCGCCGTTATAAAATTGACCATATGTTTATCGAGCCCATTATCTTTTGAAGGTTGAAAAGCAACAGCTTCCATACGTCCTTTTTCAGGAATGACCTCCCAACCTTCACGATTAACGACTAACGTACCGTTATTACCGATAAAAGCGACACCATGTGTTTTTTGATAGGGACCAAGATCTATTCCTGTTGCCTGCTCCCATTGCACATTGAATCCATCAAACTCATACACTGTGGTTAAGCTATCCGGTGTTTCGGCTGCATCATCGGGATAAGCAAACTTTCCTCCAGCTGCCATAATGGATACCGGATCAGAAACCTTCATCCCGATCAGGGCATAATCCAACATATGGACTCCCCAATCTGTCATCAAGCCACCCGCATAATCCCAGTACCACCTAAAATTGAAATGAAAACGATTGGGATTGAAAGCCCGTTTTGGAGCTGGTCCCAGCCACTTGTCATAATGAACACCTGCAGGAACGGCGGCATCTGCCAACATAGGAATACTCTTCATCCAACCTTGATAAGCCCAAGCTTTGACCAAACGGATTTTACCCAGTTTTCCACCATGTACAAATGCCATTGCATCTCTGAAATGCTGTTGACTACGTTGCCATTGCCCCACCTGTACAACACGGTTATATTTTTTCGCAGCGGCAACCATGACTTCACATTCCCGAATGGAGTTTCCAATAGGTTTTTCAACATATACGTCCTTGCCTGCTGCAACAGCATCTACCATCTGCAAGCAATGCCAATGGTCGGGTGTGGCTATGATAACAACGTCCACATCAGTTGCTTTAAGCAAATCTTTATAATCAATATAGGTTTTGACTGTAATATTTCGTTTTTTTAATTCCTCCACTCGGTTGCTGAGTATATTTTCATCTACGTCACAAAGTGCTGTACATTGGACACCGGGGACTTTCAATATTGCATTTAGATTGGACCAGCCCATACCGTTTACACCAATCAGTCCAACACGGATAAGTTCAGATTGAAAACCGAAAACACGTGTATTCGCAAATAATGTTGAGGCAGTAAGAATCCCTGCATTACGGATAAAATCTTTTCTTTTCATTGCTTAGTTTGGTTTATTTTGATTTTGCTCTACTATCTTTTTAGTAAAGACGATTCATGCAGCACTTTCCCTAGAAATAACTAATATAAGATTTAATCTTGAAGATTAGGCAAAATAACGACAATCCTTGTGTCATCGTTAAGGTTTTGACGACATTAACGAGAAACTACTGGGTTATTGGCGATGGGCTTTACCAGCAATATGTCTCCCCGCTTTCATCCCAGAAAAAATACAACCGCCCAAAAATGTCCCTTCCAGTGCTCTGTACCCGTGCATACCCCCGCCTCCAAAACCTGCCACCTCACCAACGGCATATAATCCTTCGATAGTATCATCATCCATCGTCAAGACCTGCGCATCAAGATTGGTTTTAAGCCCGCCTAACGTTTTACGCGTCAGCACATGGAGCCGTACGGCAATCAATGGTCCATTCTTTGGGTCCAATATCTTATGCGGAGCCGAAACCCGGCCTAGTCTATCACCAAGATATTTCCGCGTACTACGGATATAATTGACCTGCGTGTCTTTAGAGAATTTGTTATCCAATTCCCGATCTCTTGCTACGATCTGTGATTTAATAGATTCATAATTTAACAGATCATCGCCAGACAGGAGGTTCATTTTGCGTACCAATTCCGACAATGTATCTGACACAATAAAATCGACTCCATTCTCCTTAAACGCTTCAACTGGACCAGGGGCCTTTTTGCCAAAAATTCGTTTGAGGAAGAGCTTATAATCCCTATTGGTGATATCTGGGTTTTGTTCGGAGCCGGAAAGTGCAAATTCTTTTTTAATGATTTTTTGTGTCAGAATAAACCAGGAATATGAATACCCGCTATCTTGGATATGCTTTAGGGTACCTAAAGTGTCAAAGCCCGGTAAGAATGGTGCTGGAAGTCTATTTCCTTTTGCATCAAACCAAAGTGAGGAGGGGCCGGGTAGGATACGGATACCATGATTGGGCCAAATCGGATTCCAGTTCTGAATCCCCTCGGTATAATGCCACATACGGTCTTTATTGATCGTGTGTGCCCCGACTTCTTCGGCTATACTGATCATCTTTCCATCCACATAGGCTGGAACTCCTGAAATCATATGTGCTGGTGCTTTTCCCAATCGTTCAGGCCAATTCTTCCGGACCAGCTCATGGTTGGCTCCAAGTCCACCCGAAGCGATGATAACATCTGGGGCACGGTACTCAAATGTGTCGATGACCTTTCTATTGGTCGCTGCGCCTCTTTGCTGAGCATCAGCTTCTAAAATATCGCCGAACACTCCTGTTACAGTGTTATTTTCCGTTATCAGTTTCGTCACGCGATGCCTAAACTTAAATTGCAATAGTCCGCTTTTTTCAGCAGCATAAGCTTTTTCTATAAATGGTCTGACCACCCCTGTTCCGGTTCCCCAACTCACATGGAATCTGGGAACCGAATTGCCATGACCAGAAGCACTGCCATCTCCGCGCTCAGCCCAGCCTACCATAAACATGAATTTGATACCTAACTTGGTCACATACGCGTATTTCTCGCCAGCAGCAAATTTTAGGTAGGCTTCCGCCCATTGACGGGGCCAATAATCTTCAGTTCGATCAAATCCTGCGGTCCCCAACCAGTCTTGCCGCGCCAGCTCCAGGGAGTCTTTGATTCCCATGCGGCGTTGTTGTGGTGAATTGATAAGAAATAGACCTCCAAATGACCAAAAGGCCTGCCCACCAATATTTTCTTCGGTTTCCTGATCCAGTAAAAGCACCTTCTTTCCAGCATTGGTAATTTCCATAGCCGCAGTTAATCCCGCCAGACCAGTCCCTATAATGATGGCATCAGGTTTAAATTGTTGTTCTATCCGCATACTGTTTATATCAATGGATTCGATTTTCTTTACGGCTTCTTGTACGTAAGTTCATTTTTGGTTCCCTTAAATTTACCAGTTTCTCTTCTGATGTACAAAGAGAAATAAAATTCAACCTGTGAAAAAGGAATACAAACTATAATTAAAATTATACACAAATACAATTTAACTTATTTTAATGATAGAAAATACTATTCTACCTTTGTTGCATCACAAACTCAAATAATAATATTGAGTAATTCACTCCTTTTTGATTTGATGAAAATATTCAGAGGGTAACAAAGGTTAAAATAACAAAATATGGAATACAGAAAATTAGGAAAAACAGATTTAGAACTTTCAGCAATTACCTATGGTGCTTTCGCCATTGGTGGAAATATGTGGGGTGGTAATGAGAAAAAAGACTCTATCGAGTCTGTTAAGGCTTCCATCGATCATGGTGTTACCACCTTAGATACAGCTCCTTTCTACGGCTTCGGTTTAAGTGAGGAGATGATAGGCGAAGCGATAAAGGGTTACGATAGGTCTAAAATTCAGTTGTTGACCAAATTTGGGTTGGTATGGGACGGAAGTAATCAAGGTAAAGGTGAATTTTTCTTTGATGCCGAGGAAAAGGGCAAAACTATCCCAGTTTACAAGTATGCCTCCAAAGCTAGTGTGATCAAAGAAGTCGAAAACAGTCTAAGACGCCTGCAAACGGACTATATAGACCTATTGCAAATCCATTGGCCAGACAATACCACAGCCATTGCTGAAACAATGGAAGCTTTAGATTTGCTTTTACAGCAGGGAAAAATTCGTGCAGCGGGTGTAAGCAACTATAGTGTTGAACAAGTTTCGGAAGCTCAGAATTCGATCCAAATCGCTAGCAATCAGGTCGGATACAGCATGTTAAACCGCGGGATTGAACAAGATCTTATACCTTATGCACTTCAGCACGATTTAGGTATTATTGTCTATAGCCCTATGGAACGTGGTCTGCTTACAGGCAAATACTTTAATGAAGGCAAATTGAAAGAAAATGATCACCGCAACGGCTACTTTCAGCAATTTGATCTCAAAAAGGTAAAAACTTTCTTAGATACCATTGGTCCGGTGGCAGCTGACAAAGGCATCAGTCTTTCACAACTTGTGTTACGCTGGACCAGTCTGCAGCCGGCAATCACTGTTGTATTGGCAGGTGCCAGAAATGCTGAACAGGCTATTGCAAATGCAGAAGCCACAGCAATCGATCTCACTGGAGATGAACTATCATTTATCGATACAGCCTTGTCTAAGATTTAAAATTTAGCCATCTAAAAAGAACTCTTATGACAGTGCGCCACTCCAGGATTGTTCTGTTATAAGAGTTAAAAATTCAATGTTGTAACTGTCCTTTGGCTAAATACTGACCACCATTAGGCTTCATTTTTGCCCCACCATAGCATAGGAATCGACACTTAATAAGCATTGAAATCTATCGCTAGCCTACCACCAATCACTTATTTTATTTCAGCAAAACAATCAATGATTTTCATAAGAATCAGCGCTTCCTCCATCGAAGCAGGGTTTGGCCCATTACCTTCAAAAAAGGCAACTGTACTCGCGATCATTGGATATTGTATATGCTCAGGATGCTCAAATACGAATTCTTTTTCTCCCTGATCAGATCTTAATAAGATGGAATTGCCAAATATCGAAAAGGTGATTTTTCCCTGGCTACCTACAATTTCACAGCAATCTATGTTATCTTCTGATCGGACATTAAAACACCAGCTCCCGTTAAAGATGATCTGATTCTCAAACAATATGGTACCAGTTGTTTGATCAGCAACGGCGCTTGCCGCATCCTGAATTTGGCTAAATCCATTATAAGAAATAGGTATACCAAAGAAATACAGCATTAGATCCAATTGATGTGGTGCAAGATCAAAAAAATATCCACCACCCGATATCGCTGGGTCTGTACGCCAGTCTGCAGCACCTTTAGTCACCAATTCCGGTGTCCGGCTCTGCCATAATCGAAGTTGAACGGTTCGGATAGTTCCTATCTGTCCTGCCTCCAGCAATTCTTTTACTTTGAGAAACAAGGGTAATTGTCTTCGGTAATGCGCAACGACGAGCTTGCCACTTGTTTTTTTAACAGCCTCTAACAGCAATGTGGCTTCATCCGCATTTAATGTAACAGGTTTCTCCACATAAACATTCTTTCCGGCTTCTAGCGCCTTCAATGCATAGTCATAATGCGAAGATGGTGGAGTCGCAATATAAATAGCATTCAATGCCGGATTGTCCAACAAGTCCTCGACCTTCGAATACCAATTGGCAACTTGGTGTCTCCGAGCATAATCGGCCGCTTTTGTAGCGTCTCTACGCATGACAGCAAGTAATTGACTATCTTTAACCTTATTGAATGCCGGTCCGCTCTTTTTCTCTGTCACATCACCGCAGCCAATGATCCCCCATCTTACCTTTGTATTTTCCATTCTATTTTTTATGATCTAATCTTCCAATAAATCCTTTTTATCAGGGTTTTTCGCGCCCAATAAATCGATTGTTACCAAGCAAAAATCCGATTGCTTTTTCAATATTTTTACGCCGGCTGTCGTCGGTCTTTAAAAAAGAAATATAACGGATAATCTCTTTTCTTTTTGATGGTGCTAAACGGTCAAAGACAGTTTTGGCTGCTTCATTTTCTGCCAATGCCTGCTCAAGTTCGGGGTGCGGAACCAAGCTTCGGTCCGTCGGATCAAAAACAACGGATAATTCCAAGATTTCACCAATCCGTTTAGGTGAATTTGGCAAGATCTCCGTATTGATATACAATCGCCACGCTCCCTGATAACGCAACAAAGTCTGTTTGTAATCTTTCCCATTTACCGTTCCTTTAATAGGTATATATCCCTTGTTGACCCCAGCATCTTCAAAGAGTATATGCAATACATCATCGGGAACAAAAACAAAGGGATTGATTCCTATTAGTTCTAGTTTGGCTTTAAAGACCGACATAGGCGTTGAAATTTACCATCCAGCAAAAAATTAAGTTGTAACAAGAATATGTGCGATCTGATCGAGTTCCACAGTACTAAAGCTCAAATTGTCGAGCGATTTTAACGAATCAGTCAACTGTTCACTGTTTCGTGCTCCGACCAAAACCGAAGTCAGGCGTTCGTCTTTCAATAACCATGCAATTGCCATTTGAGCCAGCGATTGTCCGCGCTGCAATGCAATTTCGTTCAAAGCAGACAATTTTGTTATCAGTTCGGGTGTAATTGCAGTACTCTTTAAAAAATGTTCTTTTGAGGCCCGAGACTCGGTTGGAATATTACCTTTTAAATATTTATTGGTCAGTAATCCCTGTGCCAAGGGAGAGAAAGCAATCATACCCACCCCCTCTTCATTCAACACGTCCAACAGCCCATCCTCTGGGTTACGCACCAACATCGAGTACTTCGGTTGATGGATCAGACAAGGGCATCTAAGATCCTGTAATATAGCAATTGCCTTCTTTGCTAAATCCGCAGGGTAGTTTGATAAACCGACATAGAGGGCTTTCCCCTGTCGTACAATATCACTTAATGCACCCATCGTTTCTTCTAGTGGTGTCTGTGGGTCAGGTCTATGATGATAGAAAATATCAATATAGTCAAGTTTTAGACGTTTTAGGCTCTGATGAAGGCTGGCCATCAAATATTTACGGCTTCCCCAATCGCCATAGGGTCCATCCCACATGGTGTATCCCGCTTTGGTCGACAGCAAAAGTTCGTCCCGATGTCCAACAAAATCTGAGCTCAGTATAGCGCCAAAATTTTGCTCCGCGCCACCGGGAGGTGGGCCATAATTATTGGCGAGGTCAAAATGTGTGATACCATTGTCAAAAGCCGTACGTAGGGTCTGCCTAAACACTTCTTTCTGATCAATATCACCAAAATTTTGCCACAGGCCAAGGGAAATTGCTGGAAGCTGGATCCCACTTTTTCCACATCGCCTGTAAGGCATTATCGTATATCGGTTTGGATTGAATGTCACGTTATCAAGTTTATGTATGCAAAATACAAAACTATTTTGAAGAGTCTATGCAATTGCAACAGTCAATCTAATCGAAATATTTCGATACGCAACAATTTGAATTAAAATTTATACCAGTTCACTCAACAGATACCATGCTAGTATCACAAATATTTTTATATTTTTGACTATAGTCCAATAATAGCACAACTTTAAGAACGTCCCCATGATCAGTAGATTCTTTAGAAAATTCTATTTACATATTGCGATATGGATCATTCTGCTCTTACTGCCTTTTATTACTTATCTCTATCAACCTGATAAAATCGCAGATTTTAAAATCTATTCGGCACTATCCCATCTGGCTAATATCATCTTTCTGGCAGGCAATTTTTATCTGCATTGTTACGTTGTCGCACCGCGCTATTTCTTTAGCCGTCGAAAGATTTTTGTCCTCTTCATCGCGTTGGGGTTTGTCGCCTATGTCCTGCTCAATTATGCGATCGTCTATTTCAATCCCAATGGAGAATTAGCTCATTTTAAAAAGGAGAATATACTATTTGTACGACTCGTTGTAGGCCCAGGGATTATCTACTCACTCTGCATGATCACTTCATCCATGATCTTTCTTTATAATGAACAGGCCAGACAAAAGGAACTTAATAAACAAATTGCATTAGAAAAGACAACTGCCGAACTAACTATTTTGAAACTTCAGATCAGTCCACATTTTTTATTTAATACGCTCAACAATATCCGTTGGCTGATCCGCAAACAGTCACCCGACTCCGAGGGGACAATAGTCAAGCTCTCCGAAATGCTGCGCTACATCCTTTATGAAGTGGATGGGCCAAAGGTTGAACTTTTCAAAGAAATTGATCATATGCACAATTTCATTGCTTTACAGACATTAAGGCTTCCCATTGCGGGTGAAGTTGATCTAAAAACAGAAAGCAGCCTCAAGAATAGAATGATCCCACCACTATTATTTATTCATTTTGTAGAAAATGCTTTCAAATACGGAGTAGACAGTAAAAATAGCCCTTACATACAGTTTCAATTCGTAGATATTCCGGGTGGGCTTATTTTTAAATCAGTCAATAAAATATTACAATATACCGAGCACCGGCCAAATGAAGGGATCGGATTGACGAATGTGAAACGACGATTACAGTTGCTTTATCCCAACCGCCATGACCTCAAGATCGAAAGGACAGCAGACGACTATTTTGAAGTTGCACTCAGATTAATGACAGATGAAGATTAAATGTATACTCATTGACGACGAACCATTCGCGCTTAATTTGCTGGAGGACGATCTGTTGAGCTTTGACCAAATTGAAATTCTACAGAAATTTCATGCCCCTGTAGATGTTGTTGACTACCTGAAAAACCATTCGGTCGATCTCATTTTTCTGGACATCCAGATGCCTGAACAACTAGGAACACAATTTGTCAGGGACCTCGAAGATCCACCGTTGATCATATTCACAACAGCCTATCATCAATATGCTGTTGAGGGATTTGAACTAAATGCGGTAGATTATCTTTTGAAGCCTATTTCAAAAGAACGGCTCACGGCTGCGATTCGAAAAGTAGCAGATATTATGACACTACGCAACAAACAGGTTGTTGAAAAAGACCATATTGTCGTGCATGTGGAATATAAAAAAACCAAGATCTTTCTCCAGGAAATAAGTTATATCGAAGGTTTAAAAGATTATGTAAAAATCTATTTGGTTGACCGGCCGGTTCCACTGCTAACCCGGAGCAATTTACGTGGTATGGAAAAATTGTTGCCAACAGGCAACTTCCTCCGAATACACAATTCCTTTATCGTCAACAAAAATAGGATCGAACATTGCACAGTTGCAAAACTTGCATTACCTGAAGTGGAACTGCCGATTGGCAAAAAATATGTCAAAAATATGGAGCAGTTTCAGACAAAAGGACCAGCGAGCAAAGATAACAGCATTCGATAACGGCCATTCGTCTACACATTAGGCCCGTCGGTCTACAGATGATTGTGTAGAATAAAAATCATTTACAAATTTGCTTGGGGTCAATTTGTCCAACACAGGCTATTGATCCGTATAGCAAAGAAAAAATGAAAAAAATTATAGCAGCACTCTTATTGGCAACCGCTGTTGCCTCATCACATGCCCAAACAGCTCCCAGTGGCCGTCCCAGCAATTTCGCTATTGCTGAAGGCAAACTCTCCGGTCAACTGATAGACCTTCAGGGCAAACCAATCGCACAGGCTTCAGTCAATCTACTGCGGGTGATCCATGATCAATCTACAGGCAAAGAGCGGGAAATCTTATTCAAAAGCACGAGTTCGCTTGAAAATGGAAAATTTAGTTTTACGGCACTATCCACCAAAGACAAATGGAAGTTAAAAATAAGCTCAGTAGGCTACACCGCTAAAGATATTGCAGTCGAGTATGGATCTGATAGCAAAGTTTTAGATAAAGATCTTGGTGCTATCACATTGGAAAATGATAATCGAAAGCTAGACGAAGTAACGGTCACTGGTCGTAAAGCTTTACTTGAAATGGATATCGACAAAAAAGTATACAATGTAGAAAAGAATATTGTAGCGGCGGGTGGTACTGCCATCGATGTTATGCGCAATATGCCTTCTGTGCAAGTTGATATTGATGGGAATGTCAAGCTCCGGAATGCTGCACCAACTATTTTTGTAGATGGCAAACCGACAACACTAACGCCAGACCAAATACCTGCTGACGTGATCGAAAAGATTGAAATCATCACCAACCCCTCTGCTAAATACGATGCTTCGGGGAGTATGGCCGGAATTTTAAATATTATCCTGAAAAAGAATAAAAAAACAGGTTACAATGGTATGGTTACCCTTGGAGCTGATCGCTTTGGCGGAACCAATTTTATGGGAAGTCTCAATTTGCGTCAAAACAAATTCAATATATCCCTTACGGGAATGAATATGCGTATGCGGACGAATACCGAAGGTGATAGCTATCGTGAAAGCACAATTGATGGCGTTAAATCTACCGTTAACCAGGATATCGAAGGTAAAACCAAGGGAATGATCAGCTTTGGAAGACTCGGGTTAGACTATGACCTTAGTCCGCGCACGACCGTATCTGTTGCTGGAATCTTTGTCGAAGGTAAATTTCGCCCCAATGAAAACACGATGATAACGACGGAAACGCAAGGCAATAGCAATAGAATTTCAGCGTCCGAACGTAGTTTCAAACCTAGAGGTTTACAGGCAGGCCTTGTTCAGAAATTCAAAACCGAAGGTGAGGAATTGACCGCGGACTTTAATTATTTCGGTGGAACAAACAAATCTAATGGCACTTATACCACCAATTATTTAGATAACAGTGGAATCATTGGTTCACAGATCCAAAAGAACGTTGGATCTGGCGACAATAAATTTATGACTGTACAGGCAGATTATGTTAAACCATTCAAAAATGGGATGAAACTTGAGACGGGAGTTCGCGCGCAAATCAACAAGCTCAAAAACCTGAATAACAACAGCCTTAAAGCCCGCGATGAAGATGAGTATAAAGATATCAGTGCTGCGTCAGCCAATTACGACAATAAGAATACAGTCTATGCGGCTTATGCTTCACTTGGTGGCAACCTTAAAGATTGGGTATCTTATAAAGTCGGTTTACGTGTCGAGAATTCCACCTATGACGGTGAACTAATCAATACAAACCAAAAATTCCACAATAAATACCCGCTTAGTCTCTTCCCCTCCCTATTCCTGAGTAAGAAACTGACGGAGAAAGATCAGCTACAGATGAGTGTCACGCGTCGTGTCAATCGTCCTAACTTCTTTCAGTTAATTCCATTTGTTGATTATACAGACAGCTTAAATATTACACGTGGTAATCCGGACCTCGTCCCGGAGTTTACAACGTCAGGCGAATTGTCTTATAGCCGAACACATGGTAAAGGGACCTTCCTGGCTTCATTTTATTACAAATATACCACGAACCTGATCACCCGATACCTGACACAAGAGCTCAATCCCATTACGGACAAAATGGATTTCATCAACACCTATATTAATGCAAATTCCAGCAAAAACTATGGTGCAGAGTTCACCTACACCAATAATTTAAAAACATGGTGGGATCTGACAGCAGACCTCAATTTCTACAATTCAAAAATTGAAATCGATGACAAGACACCATCGGAAGGTATGTGGACCGTATTTGGAAAATTGAATAATACGTTCAATTTGAAAAAGAATTGGAACCTTCAGCTCGCATTTGAATATCAAGGAAAAACAAATATGCCGGTCACACAAAATCAAACCTTTGGCCCACCGATGAATCAGGCTCAAAGTTCCTCTCAGGGGTACATTAAGCCTTTTTATGGGATCGATTTTGCCATCAAGAAGAGTTTCTTGAAAAATCAGGCTGCTTCCGTGACATTGGCGGTAAACGATATCTTCAGAACCCGCGGAAATACCATAATCTCTTCGGGTGATGGTTTCTACCAAGAGTATTATCGTCTCTCCAATCCGCAGCTTGTCAAATTGAACCTATCTTATCGTTTTGGCAAAATGGACATGAACATGTTCAAGAAAAACAAAAACCAAAATTCCATGGAAGGTATGCAGATGCAATAGACACTTGCATTTAGCTTGACATATTAAAGCAGAAAGAGACCGATTGAATGGTCTCTTTCTGCTTTATTCATTTTATCTTATCTTCATTTCATTAAACCAGCTGACTTGGGATATTGTATTTTTCTATAATGGGTACAATTTCCAGTAGATCATCAATCACGTAATCCGGATTAGCTGATTTTAGCTGGGCAACATGATGGGCTCCTGTCGTAATGCCAATGCTTAAAGCACAACCAGCATTCTGACCTTCCTTTATATCAATAATTGAGTCCCCTATTTTCACTACGCCTTTGGGATCTGTTATTGCAAAATTTGCTCTTGCAAGATCGATCATATCCGGGTATGGTCTATTTTTAGGCACATCGGATGCCGTAATCAATGCATCAATATCTTGACCTACAACCCAATTAAGCTTTTTCAAAAGGGATTCCGCTGTTTTGCGATCATATCCCGTATTTAATACCCGAAGTATATTCATATCTTTCAAAATCGCAAAAAGTTCATTGGCATTTGAATTCGGATAAATGTCTGCTGCTTCATAGGCATTTTCAAGTGCTTGCAAAAATGATTGGAACATCTGCTCAGCCAATTGATCGTCAACTATATTGAGGCAATTTTTTAGTACAGTCTTAATGGCCTGCAACTTTTCTTTGCCAGCTCCGTGCTCCAACACTTCTGTCAATGTCAGTTGATAACCACCAATGTGATTTATCACCTGTTGAAGTGTCTTATAAACTATATTATCCTCGTTTACAGTAGTACCTGCCATATCAAATACTACCATCTTGATCGCTTCTCTCATCTATTCACTATTAAATGTTTAGCAAAAATAAAATATTGTTAAATAAAACTAAACTTTTCAATATTAACTTATTGCTATCTTTAAGTTAAGAGGAGCGTAAATTAACGTAGCACAAAATAATAAGTCCAGCCGATCAGCAACAGTTGAAATGGAATTCTAAACCACAGATATCCTGGACCTTTTCCATCAAAAGTCGCAGTTTCATAGTTCAGGTGCCTCATACTCGCATATATATTTGTCGGTAATATCAATATAAAAAAGACAATTAAAAGCATCCCTGTGAGACGGCTTAATGCTGGTATAAATAAACCGAAGGCCGCCATGACCTCCAATAATCCGGTCATATAAATCATTTCCTTTTTTAATGGGATAAAATCAGGAAGCATCAACAGCATGCCTTTTGTGTAGATGAGGTGTCCAAGGGAGGTAAACAATAATGTGGCAGCAAGGGCTATTTTTCCAGCCAAATGGTAATCCATATCGCCCTTATACTGTCGTATAACTAAATTGCTGATGAGAAATACTGTAAGTAAAACAAAAAGTGGTTTCATAATCTTTTTTATTCAAAGTTATGGGCCTTTCTATTCCCTATCAATGAACAATTGTTAAGAAATTTCCTTCCGGATTCTGCTTAGCGATTGTGGTCTAATCCCAATATAAGATGCTAAGTATTTAAGGGGGATATTTTTAATTAACTCAGGCTGTTCCCGCATCAGATTGACATACCTCGTTTTGGCTGAATCTTCGAGTAAGGTAAATTCACGTTTCATTTTCTTCAAAAAGATATCTTCGATAGCCTTTCGTCCGATAAAATTCCCCACCTGTGTCGTTTTATACACGATATTCAGATCATCATAAGATATCCGCCATAAGACACAATCTGTAATCGCTTCAAGATTATAGGACGATGCAGTTTGGGTCAGGAATGAATCATAGGCACTCACAAAGGAGTTTTCAAAGGCAAAACCAAATGTAAAATCGTAATCCAATTTTGGAATATTGAACCGGACAATCCCTTTTTCAATAAAAGATAGATAGCGCTCGGTTTTACCCATTTCCAGAATCAGTGATCTTTTCGGAAAAACTGCCTTGGTAAGCATTGACGAAAAAATATCCCAGTCCTCCGCCTCCATCGCAATGAGCGAGTCAAAATAATTCTTGATTTTATCCATGCTATCCAAATTTTAAAACAAGATAAAAACTTCTGGTCAATACGTATCTCAAAAACACCTTTTTCTGATACAGAAAATAGAAAGAGCAGGATAAAACGTGACTATTCAATTTTATCATTCATTTTTTTTATATACTTGGATAACACATAACCCTATTTAACCTAAAAAAATGTTTGAAACAGGTATCGTCAAAAAAAGTGGAGATCTAAAAAAAGATCATGAGACGCTCTATACCGAATGGCAGGGACGGCTCCATAGAACAAGAAATTTTCAGAACGATGAATTTATTATCACTCTGTCTGAATCAAAAAGAGGTGCCCACCATATTGATTTGGAAAAACACATCATGCGGGGATATCAGCTACATATTGTTTTTCCGGGACAACGAAGCCATTTCAGTATTTTGGATTATACATTTACCTATCAACTTCGGATTGCCAAAATAAATTTTGAAAAGGTTTGTACTGCACTACGTTTTAGCCTTCATTTATACAGAATACACCCCGTACAGAATCTTACGCAATCGGAATTTGAGAAACTCCGCGATGAGTTAAGGAATATCGGAGATGAATTGCGTATGGATCGACCTCTCCTTGAAATCATTTGTTCACGGGCGCGTGTCACCTTACAGGAAATCAGTAGGATTTTAGAGAAGCGTATCAGTGATATTAATTTATTTAGAATACCATCTGTTTTATTTGAATTTTTGCAGCTTGTAAAGCTCCATTACAACAAAGAGCACAACGTCACATTCTATGCAAAAAAATTAAATGTAAGCTCAGGCTACCTCGCGATACTGACACGGAACCATCTCAATATAACACCAAAAAAAGTAATTAAAGGGGAGATATTAACCGAATCCAAGCGCCTATTAAGTCTCGTACCCATTACAATCAAAGCTGTCATGTATCAACTTGGATTTGAAGATCAGGCCGTCTTTACTCAATTTTTTAAGAGCTCAACGGGCATGTCACCAACTGAGTTCCAAAAGAGTACAATAACCTTTTAACAAAAACAGGCTCCATGTGTTGATTTTTATTCAACTACATGGAGCCATATTTCCATTATTATGGTAGGATTAGTTTCAGTTATTTTATTTCTTCTTTACCATGATATTATCTAAATATATGGTCTCCTTACCAGTGTTCGTAAAAGCTATTCGCACTATTTTTTTATTTGGTTTGATTTCCTGACCAGTCGCAAAATTAATTTCGTGCTTTTTACCTTTCTTACCCAACTCCAGTGTCTGTTGGCTTAGATTCGACAGCTCTCCGGTCACAACCGTTACATCGTCTACTGCAACGGCTATACTGCCACCTCTGCCCCAATACCTAAGATTAAATTGTTGCGCTGGGTCCAGATAAATGTATTGTTCTATCTTTTTCCCTTGAGCAAGTACAAGAGCCCTGCTACCCTTTTCACCTAAGCCCTCTTCAATCGTACCCTCTCCTTCCCAGGGCTTGAGGCCAGTTTTTCCCTCAAAATCGGGATTAGGAAGCTCATTTCCATCACGCAAAGGCCAGTTATACGCACGGATATAATCGACCTCCATATTCACCCCACCTTCGGAACCATATGCGCCCAAAAACACATTCATAAAATGGTTAGGTGAGTAGATTTGATTTTTATTGTCGTACTCTTTAATTAAATCACCATTGATATAATGCTTAATACTTGTTGGAGTCCACAATACACCATGGGTAACCCACTGGCCTACATGCTCATAACCTTCGGCAATATGTGTAGCAAGATTACGTTGAAATACCCCTTTCGCATCGACATGTCCGTGGATGACAAATTGAGCCGTGATATATTCAAACACATCTATTTCAAACAATTGGCCTTTTGGACGTATTCCTTTTATTCCGTCAACCTCGCCCCCCTCTTGAAGATAGTAACGAATATCTGGTCCTGGTGAATCAAACCAAAATGCAGTATTTGTTCCTTTCGGGTTACCTTGACGATTGCGGCGTACTTTTACCTCAAAATAACCACCTTTACTGTTGTCCAACAGGTTTTCATTCGTTTTCCAGTCATAGGTCTGAATGGACGAAATCTTTTGGTTTCCACCTTCTGTAAAGATTCGCTTTGGGATGGTATCGTTCACATAGAGGTTAATTGCGGATCCGTCAAGCGTATAGGCTGGCTGGGGTAATTGATCCTGCAACATTTCCCGCTTTGATTTTTCATTTAGATAATTCAATGAGGAGAAATAATTGGTGGTCCATTTATTTCGATTTAAAAGTTGATCATTAAACTCGTCCTGCCAAAAAATTTCCATACCGACAGGAACAACAGCTGAACTTGGATTTCTTTTCTCTTCCTCGAGCTCGGCGTCATCCAAAGTCCAACTTTTAGAGGTATAGGACTTCCCTCCCGCCAAAGGCCTGCCAGCTGCAGATTCCACCCAAACATAATAAGTTGTCTCAGGATCGACCTGCTGGATATAATAGCGTTTGGTACCCTCCGCCAGTACCGCATTGGCAACAGCAGGCTTCCTATGCGTCTTTGACCAGAACAGCTTGGCTCCCGAAAGATCGTTCTTTCCATCTTTCATATCAAGTCGTATCCAACTTCTTGTTCCCAACAATCGTAATGGAGCATCGGACTTGGTCGTTTGCGCTGACAATAATAGAACCGACAACATTTGAGCTGCAGCCAGTGATATATATTTTTTCACTTTATCTTATTTAATTGCTAATTTACTATAGCAATACGATAATAATGAGAATTATTAGCATTGGCAACTCCAATCAAAACGCAACCGTTTGTTTAATTTAGCAACACAAAGACGTAAATTCCATAGTCCTTTTCTACAAAAATATCAATGGCTCGTTATCCGCGGAGTACATGAAACTAGGACATGGAAAGATATACAAGATTCCGGCCCATTATAAGGGCATGTAATTAAAAGTAAATCGCTACAGGACGACCTGTAGCGATTTATTCGCTTAGTTTAAGGTGATACTGATAGCTTGGTTCTTTAAAATTGTTTTTTGAATTATCGTTCCATCTTGTTGTTTCACAACAAGGAACTCTTGTTTGCCTCTCCGAACTACTTCAAGATCAAACACACGGTCAAAGGCTCTTATGCGCCTAAGTCGCATATACTTCCATTCCTTTGGTAGACTGGGATTTATGCTAAACTTACGAAACCCTGTGGGTACAATATGAAATAAGCCCTCTGTTATGACACGACAATAAAGGGCACTTTCGGCACTTAAATGCCTTTGTCCACCTTCAGGCCAAGCCTCAACTGGATAAGGGACGTGATCGCCCAAAAGGCGCATCGAAGAGTAATATTTAAAATAGGGAAGCGCTCTTTCCGTCGCACCCGTCATAAAAAATCCCTTAAAGGCATACAATGTTGCTCTATCCCAGAATACCTTATCTCCGGATTGTGTCAGGATACCATTATTGGTCCAAAGATATTTTGACAACAATGCGTCGATTGTTCCCGCGCTTCGCTCGGTAATGCCCATCGTCATGGGCAAACATATCCAAGCCCTTAAGATGCTATTTCCATCATAATAACGATACGTGGAGTATCCTTGCACATCTGTTCCAAAGTACCTAACAATCGCGCTCCGAAGTTCTCCAGCACGCTGTAGGTATAGTTTTGAAAGATCATCCTTACCCAACTCACGGGCTAGATCCGCAGCACTTCGATAAGCACCATAAGCAATACTATTCGTCGACAGATTAATCTTTCCTGCGGGAGCTCTGCCTTCCAATTCGTCACTGTCTGAGCGGTATACGCCCTCATCTGTCTTCTGTCGCTCAAGATACTCAAAACACCAATGAATCAATGGCCAAAGCTCGGTAGCGATATCTTTCTTACCTAATGCCAAGGCATAACGCGATGCCCCGTAGGCAATCATCGCCATATCCCCCCTATCTTTTGCTCCATTCCAATAACTGTCACCTTCAGCAACTATTGAACTGGGAATCGGTTTATAATCTGAGTTCATAAAACGGGCAAAATGACGGAAGGAATTAATAGCACTTTCATTGCCGTTGCGATTGCCTAAAAATGGGAAGAAAGGATTGGCATATTCAGCCTGATCATTTGCCCATATCGCGGCATAGTAGCTTAGGCCCCCAGGACCATGCATTAATCCGCCCTTTGTATCATAGATACTTTCTGTTGCACGAATCTTCGCAAAGGCAAATGCTGTATTGATCGTATCATTGGGTGTTTCCAGAATAAGATCCCCGGCTAAGCCTTTCACAAAATCCTCCCTTTTCCCTAATTCATAGGAAGGCGAATACTGATAAGCTGGTTCGGTGATTTTCTTCCCCTCATACACAATATTGAATTGATAAGACTGCAGTGGTTCAAGTTTGGGGACGAGGCTGTCTCTTAGTAAAGCCTGCACGACATATTGCCCATATACACTTTTTTCAGGGTCGGAATAGAATTTTGAATACTTGTTAATCAGATCAATCTGCAAGGGTTTACTCCCCGTATTAACCAACTTAACCTGTTCAATCAAAACAGGCTTATCAACTGCGGGAAATAAGGTCCGCTGTATCTCCAGCGGAGAGTTCGTTTTTGAATAAACACTTAATTTTCCATCGAGCCCAAAGCTCAGCGGATACTCATCGACCCCTACACCATCTACTTTTATCAATAAAGACTTATTATCTTGAAAGGGTACGGTCAGGCTTGCATGTGTATTGTTGGGAATTGTTCGCAACATGGGAAATACGATCTTTTTGTCCAATAAGAGGCGACCGTTGCGAACACCATAGTAAACGACAGCAGCGGTTTGTAAACCTGCCATTTCAATATGGTCCTCGTGATTCTCTCCCGCTCTAACCTTCCATTCAATCCTATTCCCTTTCAATAACGTCCATTTTTTTGAATTTTGAGCGAACGATAAACTCCCCTGCAGTAGACTAATGGCAACAAGACTCCAATAATATAATTTAGTTTTCATGATTTATCTATAATTGAGTCGTTACACGATATTGCTTATCTCCTGTGATCTTCACATCGATATAACTGTAGGTAATGCCATTTTTTTCGCCAATGTTACTTTTAATCCTTTTACCATTACAGTAGAGATAAGGATGACCTCCCGGAAAACCAGCCTGCCAATACTGTACCGCTTCTCCTCCTGTATAAGACAAGATCGTTTCCGATATAGCACACTGCTCCACCGTGTACAGTACCTGACCAATCTTGACATTCGACACTTTCACTCGGCCAAGTTCTTTTGGAAGATGGGAGCAGGTTTCTATAGCGTTACCTTTTTCCCCGGGATTAACGCCCATCATATCCTGTATAACATTACTGATCAGCACAAAAGAAACCTCTGGGTAATCACCATTGTTACCAGTCAATGTTGCCATGGCATGCACTGTATTAATTTTTGAAATAATGTATTTCAACCATTTCCAGCCACGCTCATTCTGCCCATATTTAAAAAATAACTCCGGCACATAGGTAATTGCTTCTATATTTTCGGGCAATCCTTCTTTGGAGCCAAGCTGTTCATCGATATAATTCAAATACTTCAGATGTCTGTCCGATCGTGGGTCTGTAATTTCTTTCAAGGGAAGAAACCAAGAGTTCTCTTTTCCCCAACCAGCAACAGGGAGGTTATTCTTATCGTAGCCCCGGTTATACAGTTCTTTATTATCGACTATCCCCCATTCCTTGTTAAAATAGTTCCGCAATGCACTAGCCTTTTCGTTATAGATCCTGGCCTGGGCGTTCTCACCACTTAACGCTGACAGCTTAGCGAAAGCCATATAAGCCTGATATTGACTACCAATACCATCGCCTGCTTCGATCAAAGTCTGGTCACGATGTTCATTATAGGTGGCGGTACCTTTGAAGATATTGCCCGAGCCATCACTCTCGGCAACACCGTTCGGGTTTTTAAGATCATGCGCTAGCACGAAGTCACTGACAGCTTTGGCATTGAATTGTCTTAATGCGGAGTCAGTCAGATAACGTTGATCTTTGGTCCAGTCATAGAGCTGAGCATTCTTTTCAACGAGTTCAAAAACAGCTGGAATTTCACGCACAAAGTTATCGTCATTTTTATAATCTAAGGTGTAAGGTGTCCCATCAAAATTAATAGCCCATAAAGGGAACCATTTTCGGCTAGGGGTAGCACTCGCGGCAAAAGCACGGAGCATAGTGAAATTTTCAGCTTCCAGTCCTAATAAATGAGCTCCAATCGCTTGATGACAAAAATCACGTGAATAGAACGCAGTACGCAAAGGATAGCCTGCCCAGTAGCTAGGTAAATAAGAAACGGTTGCTGATTCTTGGTTTTTCTGATGGATATTGACTGGGCCTCTTTTTCCTGTAACAACAAAAGACCGCGCTTTCTGCTTTGCCCACACAAAGATTTCGTTTAGCTCTTTATGATCTGTATCAATGGAAATATCATTTTTTTGCGCGAATAAACTTACAAAAAATAGTGTCTGCAGTGCGAGTAATAAGATCGCTTTCATAAGGATTAGCTTTTAATGAACCCAGGATCCGCAAATGCGGACCCTGGAGGATAGGTTGATTAGTCGTAACTTGGATTCTGTTTCAACAGTGCATTTCGTTGAATCTCACTTCGCGGAATCGGAAGCAGATAATGCTGTGGAAAGAACTTCCGCTCCTGCAACACCTCGATTTTATAACTTTTCTTTTTCGTTTGGTCATCCCGCACAATCGTGATTTTCCGTGCTGGTTTGTTTTCGGTCTGTTCAGCGATTTTCCAACGTCTTACATCAAAAAAACGATGATCTTCAAAAGCAAGTTCTATGCGGCGTTCCTGTTGTATTTTCCCCAAAAGTGCTGCCCCGGTGCTTGTAATAGCAGGAAGTATACCAGCCTTCCCTCCACGTGCCCGCTCTCTAATCTTATTGATGTAAGTACGGGCGGCCTCCTCGTTCCCCAACTGATATTGGCTTTCCGCATAATTTAGATAAATCTCACCCAAACGCATGTAAATCCAAGGTTGTGCGCTTTTATCGTTCCAAGGATTGCGCAAACTTTCGTCCATAAACTTGCGGATCGTGTAATGGGTCTTCGAAGCATTCCAATCATCAATACCGAATTCGCTGTCTTTACCACTATTGGCTCTGTTTCCGGTAGAAGATACATAGAACTCAATCTCTCTTCCTCTAAATTGCTGACCATCGCAGACAACAGAAGCATAGAATCGAGGCTCACGCCCTTCCCAGGGTTTACCATCCACGTACTGTTGTGCTGAAGGCATTGAACCGTCCTCCATCTCATAAGCATCCACCATGTCTTGGAGTACACAGGTTCTTGACCAGCCTGTAAAACCGTTCGGAGAATCAGTCCAGTCGAAGGAGTGCCCAAATTCCGTATTGAACTGCTTCATGAAAATAATCTCTTTGCTCTTGTTGCTCGTAAAAAGCTGTTTGTAATTCGGATCGAGCTGGTATTGATTGAGATCCAGCACAGCTTTCGCTGCATCCGCAGCTTTTTGCCATTTGGACTTATCATTAGATGGGTTCCAGTAAGCGCTAGCGGCATATAATGTTACCCGTGACTTCAGTGCCAATGCAGCTCCCTTAGTCGCGCGGCCAAAATCCTTTCCCTCATAACTGAGGGGAAGTAAGTTTGCTGCTTTATCTAATTCTTTTACAATAAAATCGATACATTCGTCATAGGTATTCCGGGGCACCATCATATCACTGTTCAGATCGAAGGTTTTTGTAATCAGAGGGACACCGCCAAATCGTGCAACGAGATCCGCATAAAAAAATGCTCTCAGAAAAGTCATCTCCCCAATCAACCGATCTACCTTCGCTTTGTCTGCTTTGAGCTGAGCAATATTATCAAAGAAAATATTACAGTTCTTGATTCCTTCATAATACGCGTTCCAGGTCGAGTAGTCACCAAATTGATCTGCTGTTACCTCGCCCCGATTATATAAGTAAGGATTACCCGAGTTGAAGTTGTGATATGCCTCATCGGAAATGTAGCGTAAACCAAAATTTCCAAACCCATCCCGTAGTTCCGTATATCGCTTGTTCACATAAGCTTCCGTTAAACTGACATCCGAAAATATAGCCTCTCCGGTAAAAGAGTCTAAAGGCTTGACATCTAGATAATCAGTGCATGATGTAAAACAAGCTGTAAAAAAAATTGCTATATATAGTTTTATCTTTGTTTTCATGTAATCTATCAATTAAAAACTTAAATTCATCCCCACACTATAAATCCGTTGCTGTGGATAATACATACCACCAGCTTGTGTCCCTTCAGGATCCTGGATTTTGATCTGATCGATGGAAAAGAGATTGAAACCGCTGATAAAGACACGCAGATTTTTCATCTTGATCCTTTCGAGCATGGCTGGTGATAGGGAGTAAGCCAGTTCTACATTTTTCAGTCTTAAGAAAGAGGCATTTTTCAACCAGAATGTCGAGTTCATGGAATTAAACGTGTCATCGCGATCAAAAGCTCTGGGATATAGCGCATTCGGTGTTTCTGCTTCTGAGGTCCATCTGTTTTCAAAATATGTGACATCTCTATTGTAACTTCCCGGTTTGATAATCTGTTTCGCGCGGCCCTGCCCCGACCATAGGATATTCAAATCGAAATTTTTCCATTTCGCCCCCATCGTAATGCCGTAGGTAATTTCGGGTATTGGACTTTCGTAAATCCGGACCATATCATTACTTGTAATTTTTTTATCATCGTCAACATCAATATACTTGATATCACCGGGTTTGGTATTCAGTAAATGTGGAGAAGCATCTATTTCAGCCTGATTCTGGTAGATACCATCGGTTTTGTACACCAACCAAGAGTCTATGCTGTGGTTTGTTCTACGCTGCCATTCCGGCGTATTTTGTGCCTCATCAAAGAAATGAATCTTATTGCGTACAAAAGTGAAATTTCCGCCGATAGAATAACTAAAATCATCAGCCTTATTACGATATAGAAGACTACTCTCGATACCTCTGTTTGAAATCTCGCCGATATTCTGATCGGGCAAAGTCAATCCTGTATATTTAGGTACAGAGGCCTGCTTTGGTGTTAAAATATCAGTCCGCATCGAATAGAAATACTGTAGGTCAAAAGTTAAAGTGTTTTTAAAGAAAACAGACTCAAAACCTATATTTTTCGTATCCACTTTTTCCCAGGTAATATTAGGGTTGGCCAATCTTCCTACCGTAAAACCTTTCCCTCTCTTAGGGTCAACACCAAACATTGCTCCATCCCCGAGTACATAGGTACTGATATACTGAAAAGGACTTACGCGATCATTTCCCAATTTACCCCAAGAAGCTTTAATCTTCAATTCATTGATGAACGGAACATTTTCTTTAAAAAAATCTTCCTGGGAGATACGCCAACCTGCTGAGACACCGGGAAACCAACCCCAACGGGCATTGCTGCTGAAGTTTTGCGAACCATCTCTCCTCAACGTGAAGTCGGCGAGATACTTATCTTTAAATCCATAACTTACCCGGCCAAAGTAATTCTGGCGTGCCGAGATTGTTGCTTTCCCATCGTTATTTTTTTGATTGTCACTTCCTGCGAAAAGATAATCTACAGCATCACTTAAGAAATCACGGCGATAAGCTGAAAACCAATCTCCTCTGTTCTTACTTTGCTCATAAGCAAGAAAGGCATTAATACTATGTGCATCAAATTTTTTATCATAGCCAATTTTAAAATTCCAGGTTTCGATGCGATCGTTATCATTTCTTTCGGAGAGGTTTATATTAACATCACCTGTTGTTTCCCGAATATTGTCATATTCTTTGGTTGCTGGATTATAACGATAGGCATCCCACATATTGTTGAGCTTCTTTTCATGCCGATATCTCGAATCAAATGCGGCATATCCTGAAAAACTCAATCCATCCAACAACCAAGGGGTTTTGAGGTCGAAGCCAGCTTTTGTATTTATAAAATTATCTTTTATATGCTGATAACCTGTTTTTCCTGCAGCGAGGATTGTCAGGTTATTACCCCAGGAAAGTCCCGGGCCTGGTAATCCGTTGGGATAGTAATCTGGTAAGAACGGATAAGCATGGAACGCTTCCCAAAAGAAGGTCCCCATATCATAATTGGAATTGTTTCGATTTTCCTGTCTTGAAGCGACTTCAATCAATACCGACAGATCTTTGGTAATCTTTGCATCGAGGTTGGAGCGGAACTGCACAGTTCTGAAATTCAGGTCAGTATTTTTGAAACCCGGTTTTTGATATAGGTATCCACCCGAGACATAGTAGCGTACTTTTTCATCACCACCGCGCAACGAAAGCGAATGCTGTGTTTGCGGAGCTGATTTAAATACTGCTTTCATCCAGTCTGTATTTGCATATAGCAGCGGATCGATACTTCCATCCAAATACTTTCCTTTTATATCCTTATACTTTTCAACTCGACCAAAATGAGCGTTGATTTCATCATCATAGACCATAAACTGGTAAGAATCCATCAACTTAGGTGTACGTGTATGCTCGGAGAGTCCATAACTTCCATCGTAAGAAATTGTTGGTTTATCACCATTTCCACGTTTGGTCGTGACCAAAATCACACCATTTGCGGCCTGTGCACCATAGATTGCAGCGGAAGCATCCTTTAATACGGAAATAGTTTCGATATCGCTCGGATTCAATCGCTCGATGCCACCACGGTTGGCAACCCCATCAATCACATACAATGGACTATTGTCTCCCAAGGAACCTTTACCGCGAATAAATATTTCAGAATTATCGCTCCCGGGCTGACCTGAACGATTGTTGGCCACCACACCCGGCATTCTCCCGGCAAGGGAATTGGACAAGTTAGGTGCTGGCGACCGTTGCAACTCGCTCCCCGAAACCTGACTGACCGAACCCGTCAATGTTGCTTTCTTCTGGGTTCCGTATCCAATGACAACAACTTCTTCCAATTGGGCGAGATCTTCCTGTAACACCACTGACATCCCTTGTCGTTGATAAGGAAGCTCCTGCGTGAGATAACCCAGATAGGAAAACAACAGTATGTTGTTTTCGTTCTCGACCACAAGTGAAAATTGTCCATCACTATTGGACTGTGTCATCTTGTCTGTTCCTTTTACTTTCACAGATACCCCCGCCAATGGTTTTCCATGGCTATCTTTGATTGTACCCGATGCTATTTTATCCTGCGATCTGCTCATCGAACGAATGATAATACGATTTTCACTTACTATATCCATCTCCAAAGATTCCTTCGCTAAGATTGGTAACAATAGATCAGTCCATTTTTTATTGCGTACATCAACACGCTTTACTTTAATATCATGAATACTATTATCGTTATAGATGAAATTAATCTTGGTTTGCTCTTCGATTGAAGTTAAGAGATTTTTGAGCCGAACCTCTTCAAATCGTAAAGAAACCGTTTTCTGCGCTTTAGATTCTTTCGCTAGACCAGTTGCAACACATGCGAATAAGAAAATGATTAAAAATTTGGCCATTAACAACCATTTTAGGTAATACGAGATAGGCACATGATAAAGTACATGTGATTTTTTTTTCATAATTTTGGTATTTAATAATAATCGATTGGCATCCTACTTTCCTAGGGTCCGATGCCATTGGTTAAAACGTATGGGTATTGCTCACTATGAGGGATACCCTTTTTTAATTTTACTTTACATAAAGT
>PJTS01000333.1_pt1 | contig 34026 bp, 22 predicted proteins | sample 1512251 | NCBI WGS metagenome assembly PJTS01 (sample SAMN08177686, study PRJNA422409) | Soil metagenome, whole genome shotgun sequencing project. | isolation source: Soil (2) enriched on wood chips: alkali lignin treatment | place: USA: Madison | collected 2015-01-15 | reverse complement strand
CGGCGAAGGCCTGCTGCTGTCGGCCAGCCTGCAGCAGCGCGCCGGCTCCACGGTGATGGACAACGCCAGCGTGGTGTCGCAGCTGAAGGGTGCCGAGCGCAGCCTGGAACAGATGCAGCAGACGCTGGGCCAGCAGCAGGTGCCCGGCCTGGCCGAGTTCGAGCGGACCAAGCAGCTGCGCGAGCAGATCGATCCGCAGGCGCAGGGCCGCTACAGCGGCGACGTGAACGGGCAGAACGCGATGAAGCCCGGCAGCGATGGCCGCAGCCCCGGCGAGCAGCCGGTGGAACGGCTGGGCAAACCGCTGCTGCTGGCCGAAGCCCCGCACCATGTGGCCTGGACTACCCCGGCCAGCGCCGTGGCCTATGCCGGGCAGAACCTGCAGATGACCGTGCAGCAGGACCTGCACGTCAGCGCCGGCGAGACCATCGCCACCGTTTCCGGCGAGCATGTTTCGCTGTTCGCGCAGAGCGGCCCACTGCGCGTGATTGCCGCGCAGGGGCCGGTCAGCCTGCAGGCCAACGACGGCGAGCTGGAGCTGCTGAGCGACCAGGCATTGACCATCACCGCCACCGACGACCGCATCGACCTGCTGGCGCAGACCAAGGTGGTGCTGCAGGCCGGCAGCAGTGCCATCACGCTGGAAGGCGGGAACATCACGTTCAGCTGCCCGGGCGAGTTCAAGGTGAAGGCGGGGGAGCATGCGTTTTTGGGGGGAGAGTTCAATGCGCCTGCACTCACCGCACTGCCGACCGGCCTGTCGCCCCGCGTGCTCGAGCTCAGGTACACGTACTCCGATCTCAAGCCCATCAACGGTGCACCGTTCCGGGTGCAGTTCGACAATGGCACCTGTGCCGAGGGAACGCTCGACGAGCAGGGCGTGGCTCGCGTACACAATCCGCCCGGGCCCGGGCAGCTTTTCCTGGGGTATGACCAGAGCGACGTCGTAGCGCGTCATCCGCGACCGGCCAATCCCTTGTTCGGTTTTGTACCCACTTCTGCGGAGGAGGCATGCGCCTCGCTGGCCCAGTACGCCCAAGCTGAAGACGACTATATGGAAGACAACTTTTTCCCGGATGAAGTGGCGGCAAGCAGCGCCGACGATGTGCCCTACGAAGATCGCCTCGACAGCTATGCATACGACGAAGATGTTCCTGTCAGCATTGACGATCGCAACGATCCCGGGCAGCACGTAGAGGTCATCCTCCCCGAATCTCTGTCGGGCGGGAGCAACGCATGAGCGACGCGCCCACACTGCAACAGGCCGAGCAGGACACGCTGGCCGAAATTCTCACCTGGATACAGGAAGTAGTGGAGGGGCGCGGTGCCTCCATCGCCCAGATGGTGGTGTCGGTGGTTCTTGGCTTCATTCCCTACGTTGGCCAGGCCATTGATGTCTACAACATCCTGCGCAGCCTCTGGATGCTGACCAAAAATCCCGGTGACACCGAGCACTGGATTTCACTGGTGCTGTCACTGGTTGCGATCATTCCCGGCTTCGGTGATGCCATCAAAAATGCCTTCATCATGATGCGCTCCGGCAAAAGGATGGGGCGCATCCTCGACAGTCTGCCCAACTATCTTCGCGGCAACGTCGATACCTGGTTCCGCACGCTGGACTGGGCAACATATACACAGGAGACCAAGAGCAACGTCACCGGCATCATCAACGGCATGATCGAGGTGCTCGAGCGCCGTGCAACCCAGTACATCCTCGATCGCAAAGGACTGCAGGCACTGGTGGCCCGCCTCCGGCAGATAGGTGATGCGGCCAGCAGGCAGGTGGATGCCGCGATGGCAGAACTGCGATCGCTGCACACCACAGCACTGCGTGACCCGTTGCCCAGCACCGCCGCCAGCGCACCCATCAGCCCCGGTGCAATTCGTATCCCCACGCCGGGTACATCCAGTAGTGGCGCGGTGCGGCAGACATCGGCCGGCACGGCCACCCCGGCCAGCGGATCAGCCACGGCGACCAAGCGACAAAGTGATCGGTCCCCTGGGCCAAAATCGCGCACTGGCGCGTCGGGTGAGCACATTGCCGATTACTACTACGTACGCCGGCAGGGCAGCCGCGGCAAGGTGAACCATAAAGGCGTGCTGTACGAAATGCATCAGCCGGGACATACCGGTATCGACCATGTGTGGTACGGCCGCCGCCTACCGAACGGCTATCGCATCAGCGATACAAAGGGAACATCCGGGCCAATGCACAAGCTGGAAACGGCCCGCGCGGTGTTTGAAGCGCTGGAGTATGGCATTGATGCCTATCTGGGCGAGGAGGATGAATCCAAAGCGCGTGGCGCGGTCAATCATCGGGAAACAAAGTCCGGCGTGCAGATGAGTCATCGATGGATCGCGGCAAAGATTGGCGATGCAAGACTAGCGGCCGACCACGCGGCGAAGTTGGTGCCAGCTATCAAGAAGTGGGAGGACAGCGAGTTCAAGCTCGGCGCCGGCTCAGTAATGGATGACGAAGCCGGGTTGTCCACAGCATTGGTCAAGTGTCCCTACGACCGCAGCATCATCACCGTGGTGGGGCCCAACCACAATCTGCACGACAAGGCACGCGGGTCCGCTGCTGGCCGGTGTGGCAAAGGCGCAGCCAGCCACCAGATCGCTACTGAATTCATCCTGCCCAACTCGCTGTTGTTGAAATGAGAACGCTCATGACCCTACCCATGCCCGACTGGAAGCACTGGAACCACTCGAAGATTTCCGAGACCGCGTTCTACGCGCGGCGTGAGCCGTATCTGCGCTATGAGATGTACGCCACGCTCTTTGCCGACGAACTGGGCGGTATCGCGATGGTGACCACGGATCTGCCCAGGTTCGCAGATCGAGCGCGCAAGGGAGGAATGATGACGTCCACCCGTCGACGCCTGTGGCGCACCTTGGACTGGATGAGTCTGCAGTACTCCGCCGGTGCGCCCGTCCAGCAGCTGGCTGATATCTGGCCGTATGCTTTGGAATGGGCCGAAGAGTATGGCCGCGTTGATGCAGCCTACGATGAGTCACCGGAGAATACCTCCGGGCGGCGCGTGCCGCATGTTGGACTGGTAGATGAGGAGTTCTGGATCGTCGCCCTGCGCCTGGTCTGCTTCGGCCTGCTGACTGGCAACGCCGAGAAGATGCCACGCGTGATGGCATTCCTGGACTACGTCAACGCCGAGCTGGGCATTCACGATGGTCTGCTGGAGCGACTGGTGGCCCAGTGGGCACCCGGTCGGCCCATCCCAGACAAAGCCACCCGCCATCTGCCGTACCGGCGCCTGTTCAAGGTCTTTGCCGCCGAGCCTGCGCAGCGGCCCGCGCTGATGGTCGACTATCTGGACAACTGGTACCACCACAGCCGCCGCGAGCCTTACATCGACCAGCACGAAGGCAGTGGTGTCATGTTCTACGGCTACTGGTCCTGGGAGGCTGCGGCCACCACAGTGGTTCTGGGCATTGACGACGCCAGCTACCGCGACATGCCGTTCTATCCCAAGGATCTGGTCGACTTTGCGCGGGAGTGCGCAGCACCGCAGCCGCAACGACCTTCGCGGGTTCCCGCGGGGCAACTCTGCCCGCAATCGGGATGGTGGTACAGCCCCGCCCAAGGCATGAGGCGCTTGTTCCAGGAAGGTGATGTGCTTCCCGACGTCAACGGCGACTGGGGTGACACCTTCTGGATCTGGGCCGCAGTCCAGACGCCGCCGGCGTTGGGTTGATGTTCTACCGGCAATGCAGATGCCTTCGTAAAGGTGGGCACCGCCTTGAATTGCATGGAGATCCAATGGCATGGCTACCTCGCGCTGACGGCTTTGGCGACTACGCCGTCTCTGCTTCTTCATGCTCAGCTTATGAATTGCCCTAACACGCGAGGCGAATCCCATAACCACGGAATCACCGCCCATGAACATGATCGCAATTCCTTTTTTCTAGCACCTACAGGCGTCTTGATGGATTCCCACCGATTACCCGGCTGCGCTCCCGGCACCTCCGACTGCCCGGAAAGAATCTCTTCCAAACTACACTTGGTGAGTTTTGTGTCAGCGAAAGCCTCCATTCGCACGTTCGCCCGAGAAAGCTCCTGCTCACGGGAGGGGCAGATATGATGGAACTTCTGATTCCCGCATTGGCAATATCCTTGGCCGTCGCCGAGGATGGGCGACCCACTGAGGAGGCGTTGTGCTCGTCATCAAGCGTGATCGTAGAGACTGCTGACAGGCGCATGTACCGGTGCCCGATCGCCAATGGTTCGCATTTCTTGATCGACATTACTCCACCCGATGACGAAACTCACTGGAAACTGAATTTCGGCTCCCTGGCTAAGCCTCCCGAAGGCGCTGGATCCTATCATCCCGTGCAGGACTGGCCCTTTCGTTCAATTTCCACAAAAAGCGCCCTTCACGACGAAGAGTATTTTTACGTCTTTGATCGTGCGGGCCGAATAGTCGAATCCAGTGAGGCCCATGCTGTCGGTCAGCACATGACAGAGGTCCGGCAATCCGGCCTTCGGATCTGGCCAACAGCGAATGTGTATTACCGTCTGAGTGCCTCCGACAATGACAGCGAGAGCAGTTTCCTGGAAGACGGAGCGCTCACAATGGATGTTGCCAAGCACGCGTTGGTGGTTGATGGCCGGATGCTTTGTCCTGCTCTGGATGAGACCGGATCTACCGAATGGAATGATGGTGATAACTTTAGCGAGGCATTTGAGTCGTACATCAACGGCCACTGCAAAGATGCAGAAAGACACGTGGTGCCTAAGCCCGGCTCTGATCAGGAGCTACAGGTTTATTACACATATCGCGTCCCTTCTTACCACCTGCAACCGTTTGAATGGAGCTTTCAACGCCATGATGAGCCAGAGCAACCGGTGCGTAACAGCCGTGGTGACTGCGTGGCACAGTGCAATCCGCTTTACCGCGGACCTTAACGCCATGCCCTGGGATGCCTGTATCCAGAGAGTGGACCAGCCAATGAAGTACCAATCGCTCCTGCACTGGCCCCTGTTGTTGGGTTTCCTTATCCACCCAATTGTGGCTGACGCGAGCACAGAAGCTCCCTCGTTCGTCTGCCCCCCCGCTCCGGCAACGATCCATATCGTTGCGGGGGGCAGTATGGTGCGATGCACGGGTATCGGCCATGACGACTACCGTCATGTCCCTCTGCCTGATGACGCATCGCATTGGCAGCACATTCTCAGCCTGAACGGCATCATTGAGGACTATCTTTTCAGCTATATCCCCGTCCAGGAATGGCCCTTTAGATCCATCGTTATTTCAAGCCACCCGGCGGCACCGGATGTAGAACGTTATTTTGTCTTCGACCACCATGGCACAGTGGTGGACAGCAATGACGGCGACGCCATCGGCGAACAGTTGATGGAAATTCGCTTGTCGCACGTGCGGTTGTGGCCCAGGGCACACGTTTATTATCGGATGCCACCGACGCCGGCCCTTCGCAAGGGGAAGAACTTCAACACGAACTCGCGCATTGCTGCCACGTCACGCTATGCATTGGTCACTGGAAAGGATGAGCTTTGCCCAGTGCTCCACAACCGTATATACAGCGTGTGGGAGCAGCCCAGCGCTCTGGACAGTGCTTCAGCCGCCTACATCCACGGACACTGCGCACAGGCGTTCCGTACGAATCCTGCGCTGATACCAGACTCGCAGGGAACCTGGCTCGCCTACCCGGGGTCTTCGGCCGATGGCCTCAACATGGTCTGGAGTGTGCAGCGCCATGACTCGCCTGTACGACCGATCCTGGACCGCAGTGGAAACTGTCTGGCGCAGTGCGACGCCAACGAGAGTAATTAATGGCGCTACGCCGCGTGGAAACCGCCGGGCATGGCCCGGCGCTACCCATTCCTTCATCGCTAGGCATTTCCCGGCGCTACCGCCTTACAGCTGGATGCGCGCCACGCTCTCTTCCGAGCCCTTGGCATCCTTCTCGCCGTTCTTGATGCTCACGAACAACACGTTGTTCTTTGCATCCAGCGCCAGGCTGTTCGGATGCGTCGGCACCGCATAGCTGGCCACCTTCTTGTAGCTGGTGCTGTCGTAAGCGGTCACCGTGCCGCCTTCACGGTTGGTCACGTACAGGCGCTTGCGCGGTGCGTCCAGCAGGATGCCCAGCGGGCCGGCATCGGTCGGGAGGCTGGCCAGTTCCTTGCCGGTGCTGCGATCGAGCACCAGCACGCGCTGGCCCGGGTGCTTGCTGACGAAGCCCTCGCTGCTCTTGGTCACGTAGTCGCGGATCATCGCCGAGCCCTGGTCGGTCACGAACAGGCGCTTGCCGTCCGGGTCCAGCGCGATGTTCATCGGCTGCTCTGCAGCGATCTTGTGCTGGGCCACCACCTTCTTCGAATCGGTACCCACCACCACCAGGTCGGCCAGCAGGTTGCTGGTGTAGACGCGCTTGTTGGCGGCATCCAGCGCCAGGCCCGGCGCCTTCGCCTTGCCCAGGCCCGGGATGGTGTCGATCAGCTTCAGCGTGGTGGTGTCCACCACGAACAGCACGCTGCCCTCGCCGGAATGGCCGGTGACGTACAGGCGGTTGGCGGCGCTGTCGACCACCAGCTCGCGCAGGTCATGGGTGTAGCCGGCCTTGCCGTCCTTGCCCACCTTCTTCTCCATCAGCTGCACGGTGCCGATGGCCTTGTTCTGCGCGGTGTCGACCACGGTCACCGAGGTGTCCACGGTGTTGCCCACATACAGGCGGTTGTGGGCGTCATCCAGCACCACGCCGAAACCCTTGCGCTCCAGCGGGATGCGGGCCTGCACGGCCAGCGTGGCGGGGTCCAGGCGCAGCACCTGGGACGGGCCGGCGTTGTCGCCGAAGCCGCCGGACGAGGCCACGAACACGGCGTTCTGGATGGGGCTGTAGGCCAGCTCGTACAGGCCCTGGGCGATGGCCTGGCGCTGCACGGCGGTGCTGGCGGCGGGCGCTGCGGTCGCGTTATCGGCAAATGCGGCCGGGGCGCCGACGCTGAGCGAGATGGCAACGGCCAGAGCGGCCGAGCGGAAAGCGGAATGACGGGTCATGCGAGCATCCTTGAAAGGGCACGGGAGGGTGTCCTGGCTCGCTGGGCCGTTCTGCGACGGCCCGCCCTGCAACTGTCTGCGCAGGGTGGGCTGGCTGGGTAGCGGGGGAATGGTAGCAGGTGGGGAGCGTGCGGGGGCGTGCCAGATGCCAGCGGGTGCCTGCGGCCTGCGCGGGTGAACCGTGGCGCACAGCCCGCGCCGCCCGCTGCAAACCCATCGCTAACAATTTGCCGGTGACGGTCGATCTTGTTCCTGAAGCTGCGCCCCTGCGCAGCTCGGCACGAAATCGCCCTCTTAACTCTTGAAAGGACGCGCCATGACGGATGAACCGCAATCTTCACCCAACCCCACCCCGAACTCCGATGCAGCACCCCGTCTCTGGACTCAACAGCTCGCTGAAGCATTTTCGTGGGCCGAGAAGCATCCAGTAAAGCTCACCGCAGCGTCCATTGCACTGCCCAGCGTCAGCCTGTCTTGTTACCTTCAATCCGAGCACATTCCACTCAGTGTTCTCTCATCGGATGTCATTTCAGGTTTGCCGTCGCTGCTGGTCATGATCTGCGTGATCACGCTGGCGCTGTTTGCTTTTGCACTCATGCCACTCATGGTGATGTTCGAGGAAGCACAGACTGCAAGCGATGGCAGCTTAAATGTGCTGAAGCTCTCGGAGAATATGGTCGCCAACATCGCCAAGTGGATCCTGAGGCTCATGCTACCTGGAGCGATACTTGCGATCTCAGTCATGCTACTGGCGGCCCATCCTGGCAACGACAAATGGGGCATTCCGCTTGCCATTATCCTGGCAGGCGGCGTGTTCACTGTCTTCGCCTTCTGGCCGGACCCCGACCGCAAGATTCGCCATTGGGTTGAGCGAACCTGGTCTTCCATTGCCTCAAACCTGATTCAGATGATGCTGGCGCTGTTCGTAATGAAGGGCGTGCTGGAACGGTCAACCCATATCGAGAGCGCCTTTTGGATCTTTCTGTTGCTTCTGCTCTCAATGGGAGTGATGGCGCTGGTACAAGTTGTGTTGCTCCGGCTGATCGAAGCAGGCAGCAAGGACGGTAAAATTGTCGAAAGAGCCTTCCGTGCAAGTTTGATCATAATTGCCGTCGTCTGCATCTTCCCCCCAACCGGAGGCTGGTTGGCCGGGCGGGTAGTTTCCAACAGCGCGTCAGGCGGTATGAATTGCCTGCGCCTGGTGATCACTGGCGACAAGTCAGATTTCGGCAGCTTCATTGACCCTGGTGACAAGTCCCAGCAGATCACGAAGGAGCTGAGGATGCGCGCGGCGACCTCCTCGCGGTACTACGTTCGGCTGAAGGGCGAATCGAATGGCATTGGCACCATTCCAAGCGACCGGGTTTCGAAGTTCGTCGAGTGCGCGCCGAAAAGCACAGCGGCCAAAGCCTCCCCTGCCGCAGCTGCGCCGGGAGCCCCACAAAGCTGACCTTCAACCAGAATCACGCGACGCAGCCTGTCGCAGCGCTCCGCACAATGAACACCGACGGATCGACACGGGGCACGGATGCCCCAGCTACCCACCCACGAAAGGAATTCCATGTTCAAGATCATTGGTGCAACGGTGGTTTACGGCTTCGCCCTGTATGGGCTGGGCCGCTGGCTGGTGGAACAGCAGCACGTTGGCGTAGATGACTGAGGCCCGGCTGACCATGTGGGGCCGAGCACAGAAGTTGACGTATCACTGCAAGGACTGCGGCTGGAAGCGCGTCACGCCGCCCACCGGCGATGTCCGCATCGAGGGGCTTACCTGGTTCCGCAGCTGCCCCGAGTGCCGTTCGACCGCACTGGAGTGCGGCAATGCAAACGCGCTCGACACCCTCTGGCAGGGGCTGCCCGAGGCGTGGCGCAGGGCACGACGTCTGGAGTAGTTCCCCTGCCACGTTCGCCCCGCATAATGGTGGCGATAACAGGGGGAAACATGGATTCGACTACTCTGAAGGAAGCGCATCGCCTTGTCCGCGATGCGCAGCCGGATTCCACGCGCGTGCGCCTGCACCGCGCCATCAGTTGGCTCAACCGCGCCGAACAGGAAGACCAGGATACGGATGCCCGTTTCCTGTTTCTGTGGATTGCGCTCAACGCAGCCTATGCCCAGGAATTCGGCTTCGAGAACGCCGAGCGCGAACAGCTGCGCAGGTTCTTCGAGGCACTGCTGGCACATGACCGGCAAGGCAGCCTGCAGGACATCCTGTTCAAGCAGTTTCCCGGGCCCATCCGCACGCTTATTGGAAATCGTTTCGTGTACGCACGGTTCTGGAAAGCGCTGCGCGAGCACGACAGCAGCAACCACTGGGCGGAGCGCTTCGCCACGGATCAGCGCTCGGCGCTGCAGGCCGTCGTTGAGCGGCGCACCGAGGTCGTGCTCTCCATCGTGCTGGACCGCCTGTATGTGCTGCGCAACCAGCTGGTGCATGGCGGGGCCACCTGGGACAGCCAGGCCAACCGCGCACAGCTGCGCGACGGTGCCGCCATCCTGGGCCAACTGGTGCCGGCCATCCTGCAGTTGATGCTGCAGGATGGGGCGCTGGAGCTGGGCGAGGTGGCCTACCCGATGCTGCCGGGGTAACCGGCAGCCGTCGCACGCGCTTCAGCTGTACCGATGGGCTGCTGCGTTCACCTGGGCCGCAATCTCGGCGCGCAGCTCAGCCGGCTCCAGCACTTCAATCCGGCTGCCGAAGCCCAGAAGCCACCAGCGCAGCGTCTGGTCATCCTCAACCGTCGCTGTGAGCTCGACATCAGCGCCTCCCTCGTCACCGGTAATCTGCTGGTCAGCCGACAACGGCGTATCCCGCAGATGCGCCGCGGCCTCGGCGGCAAAGCGGGCCTTCAGCTTCAACGGACCGGCGGGCCGGTACTTGGGGCCCTCGTGGGCCACATAGTCCTGCAGATTGAATCCCTCCGGCCGCTGGCAGTCTTCCGCCGTCACGGACAGGTCGCTGAGGCGGTGCAACGCCAGCTTGCGGATGTCACCGTAGTCGCGAAGGGTACAGATCAGGTACTGCGCCGCACCGCGCATGACCAGCCCCAGCGGATGGATCTTCATCCGCTTGGCCTCGCCTGCCGCCCGCGACTGGTACGCGCCCTCCAGGCATCGCCCCAGCCCGAGCGCGGAGTGCACGGCTTCCAGTACCGCCGGCTCAACCAGCGGCGCAATCAACGGCATGCCCGACGGCATGATCGCCGTGCGACGGTGCCAGTCGTGCCAACCGCTCGTGGCCAGCTCGCGCTCTGCCATGTCGAACAGCGGCCAGAGATCGGCCATGGCCAGGCGAGGCAGCAGATTGCGTAGATGCATGCGCGCCGACAGCAGCGTCACTGCCTGCGAGGTCGTCAGGCGTGCACCAAAGGCGAAGTTGGCATCACGTGCCCAGCTCCATCCATAGGGGCGGCTTGATTCGTCCGATGCCAGCGGAAAGCGTTCGGAGAGCTCCTTCAGGTCACGCTCGATGGTGCGGCTGGTGGTGGTGAATCCCTCCACTGCCAACCGCTCCCTCAGCTCCCGCACCGTGATCTTCCACGGTGCGGGCCGGATCATCCGCAGCATCTCCCACTGGCGCGCGAGCGCGTCATGGGTGGCCGTGCTCATCCCGCACGCAGCCGCTTGTACTCGGCCTTCAGCACGTCCGCCTGCTGGTGCCAGCCGTCGAAGCGAACCTTCTTCGTCGACATGTCCTCCAGCGCAGCCTTCAGCGAGGCCAGCATATCCTGAAGCTCGCGCAGATCCGGGAAGTAGGTACGGACGAACTGACTATCGCTGCCAACCCCATCAAGCTCATCGTTCAGCGACTTGCGCTGGGCCTCCAGCGTTGCCACGAACTCTTCCACGCCGGCCTTGAACTTCTTTTCCTTCTCGATCTTCTGGTAGGAATCCCACACTTCCATCGCGATGCCCAGGCCTGCGAGCGCGCCATTCACGCCGCCGGCCAGCTTGTGCGCGCCCCACGGTGCGAACTTGAGGTTCTTGCTCAGATCGAAGCCGACCATCTTGCCCGCCGACACGACACCGTCGCGCATCATCAGGATGGACTTGTTGTTCACCAGCTTGGCGTCCAGCAGGTACTTGACGCCCTGCTGGCCCATGGATGAGACCACCGTGTTGAAGTGATTGATCTCTTCCACGAAGCTGCCCTGCACGGCCTCCAGGTTGAGCTTGGCGGTGCGCAGCGACTTGGCGTATTCCTCCTGCAGGCGCATGCGGATGATGATGCCTTCCGCCCCGACTTCACGCTCGAAGAAGGTCGGCCAGGTCAGCATGTCCGCGCCTCGCGCCTGCAGGATCAGATCGGCGAAGTACTGCCCCAGGAAACGGCGGATCTGGCCCTTCGCATCCTCCGCCTGCTGCGTGGCGAGAGTCACCTGCCCGGACAGGTCCTGGACAGTGTCGGTCATGCGCTCCAGTTCCGCGCTGATCAGCACCCCGCGCTCGACGGCGATCGGGAGGTGCTTGTCCAGCACGTCGGCAATGATGGCGGTACGCGTGTCGGCCACCAGCCGCTCGGTGCCACCACTGGACTGGATGCGGTCCACGGTTGCCTGCTGCAGCGAGGGGATGCGCGAAAGCTTGCGGTGCTCGTCCTGGTTCGCCAGCCAGTAGTCGATGCCCTGGTCATACGGGTTGGCCGAGACGGCGACGATGCTCAGCGCTTCAGCCTCTGCCGGCGAGAGCCCGATCAGCTCCACCAGGCGCTGGCGCACCGCGCTGCGCTTCACTTCCAGCAGGCGCTGGTATTCACCCTCGTCCTCGAGGTCGGCCACCGCGTCGAAGCGGCTGAGCACGAACACCGTCCGGGACAGCAGCGCCAGGTCGCGGAACAGCCAGGTCAGCTCCGTCTTGTGGCTCTCCTTGATCGGGTTGGTCGGGTCCATCACGTACAGCACGAGATTCGCTTCGCTCACGTACTTGCGGGTGAGTTCCTTGTAGGTCTCACCGTCGATCTCGCGCTCGCCGAACAGCCCCGGGGTGTCCACCAGCAGCAGATCGTCGCCCACCGGGTACTCCAGCACGTGGTCGGTCGACTCCGCCTGCGAGATCTTCATGCCCTCGCGGTCCAGCCGGTTCATCCACGCAGCGGCGATGGACGTCTTGCCTTCCGAGAACCCGCCCACCAGTGCCACCTTCAGCCGTTCGCCGGTCACCGCGCCAATGGCGGATTCGAGCTTGTGCTCGAATGCATCGTCCATCGTCACGCCAAAATCGGCGCCGGCCTTCAGGAACTCAAGCAGCTCCCGCAACATCCCTGCAGCGCGTTCCTGCTGCGCCTTGAATCGTTCAAGCGTGTTATCCATGGTGATGCCCCCTCAGGCCAGTGTGGTGTCGATCCGGGCGCTCAGCGCGTCCAGTCGTGTGGTGGAAAGCCGCAGCACGGCGGCCTTCGCCTTGATGTCCTTCTGCGGAAGCCCCAGGCGCGCCTTGGCCTCGGTGCAGGCGGTTTCGAGCGCTTCCATCACCGCGCGCTCGCTCTTCTCCAGGTCGTCCTTCAGCGAGGCACGGGCCTTCTCGAGGTTCTCGTCCACCGCCTTGCGCTGCTGGGCCTTCTTGAAGTCTTCGTCCACCAGGCCCCACAGCGCCTTGGCGAGGCTGATCACCAGGCCCACGGCGCTGAAGGTGATGATCACCCAGCCCGCCGGACCGGTCATGATCAACGCTGCGGTACCGATGGCGGTGGTCACCAGGCCGACGATATTGACGCCGCTGGCGATCTTCAGATCGAGCGAGAAGCTCGCCGCCGGTGCATCGCGCATCTTCCCGCTGGCAAGCTCACCCAGGTCCTTCAGGTGCTTCTGGAAGCGCTCGGTGGTCTTGGCGATCGAGTCCTGGAACGTTGCCATCGACTTGCGCGACGCCTGGCCCAACTGCTCCTGCAGAGCCGTCGCATTGCGGGTCATGCTCGCCTGCAGGCGTTCCTTCAGCGCGTCGTTGGAAAGGCCATCATTGATCTGCCCGTAAACCTCCTGGCGCACGCTCGTCTCAAACGTCCGCAGCGCATCAGAGGCGTCACTGCGAAGGCTTGAACGCAGGCGCGTTGCGGCCATGTCCACCTGCCCCTGTGCGGCCTTGGTCTCGGTGACCACCTTGCGCGCGTGGGTTTCCAGGCTGGTAGCGTGAAGATCCAGCTCTTCCACCACGGTGCGCAGCGACTGGTTCGCCTTGAACACGTTGGCCTGGCGGATCTTGCGCGGCGCATCCATTGCCATGCTGGCAAGGTGGCTTGCCATTGCGGCAAAGCCGGTCTTGTCCAGCAGCTCGTCAGCCTCGAACTCGGCAAGGAACTTCGCCCGCGCCCCGCGCCGGTCCTGCGCAGCGTCGGCCAGTGCCTCCGGCGGCGGCAGGCGGTCTGCAAGGGCCAGGAAGGCCGGATACGCACTGACCGGCAGCACGCCCTTGTAGTTGCCCGCCAGCGCTTCGCGCAGGCCCGTGTCCAGATCGGCGATGCCATCGGCATCGGTGGCAAACAGGCCTGCCGGCTTTCGCAGCGGCATCGCGGCGGTCACGCGCTTATTGAACACCGCCCAGACCTCGGTCTGCGGCCCCAGGTGGCGCTTGATCTTCTCCAGCGTGCCGTCTTCCTTGTCGCCGTGCTGCGGGCGTGCCGCCTTGCCAGTGACATAGAACACGGCGTGCGCGGTCTGCACGGCACGGTCGATATGCGCCTTTACGCCGGCTTCGCCGCCTTCGATGCCCGGCACGTCCAGCAGGACGATCGGCGCACCGCCGTTGTCGAAGACATAGCGCTGCGTTTCGCGGGTGAAGTCAGGGCGGCCATCACCGATGATCGCGCCGTCAGCGTGTTCCACCAGCAACGGCAACGAGCGCAGGCGACGGCCCAGCTCATTCTCGGCACTGGCCAGTGCGGCGTCGGCGGCCGCCTTCTCCTTTTCAAGCTGCTGGCGCTCCTGCGCCTGGCGCGTGCGGAGATCATCCAGGCGCGCCTGCAGGGCGGCCGTTGCGGCAGCCTGGGGGTCGCGCTTGAACCTGCCCAGCAAACGCTGCCACCAGCTACGGCTGGCGGTAGCAAGGGCCACGGCCTGCTTCTGCTCGTCCACTTCGCGCTCAAGCGCCTGCAGTTCGCTCTGCGCCTGCGTTTCCAGTTCCGTGCCACGCTGCAAGGCAGCGGCCGCCGAGTCGCTGGCGCGGGTGATTGACCGGCGCGAGGCCTCGATCGATTCCTCGTCCAGCCCGTGCGATGCCATCAGCGCGTCGTAGCGGCCACGCTGCGCACGCTTCTCCGCTTCGCCCAGATGGATCCGCAGCGATTCGATGATGGTGGACTTTCCCGCATTGGTTTCGCCATACAACGCGACGGTGAAGTCCTTCCAGTCAGCGGCGGCGCGGAGCTCCTCCTGCTTGCCGGCCACACGGGCCTGCATCAGGCTGAGCGCTGCAAGAATCTCGCTCTGCACAGGTTCATCGTCCGCATCGGCAGCCTGCGTCTCCAACGCGTGGATCACATCCCGAACGCCGTTGGTCACATAGCTGTAGATCTGCTCCGGCGAACCGGCATCAAGATCGGCTACCCCCACTGCCCCCACATCACTGGCGCGCATGGTTCACCCGCGCTGCTGGCACGTTGCGGTCACTCTGGCTGCTCATGTTTTCCCCTGTTTCTGGTTCGCTGGCTGTACTCAGCCGGGTGGTGTCAAAGGCCCTGTGGGGCGTGTGTCTGAAAGGTCATCCCCGGCGCGCGCGCATTGCCGAAGCAGCACTGGCAAGCGTGGCTTGCAGTTGGCAGGGCGGTGGGGTTATCGAGGGGCTTGCGCCAACGCAGGCATGGGCAGGCGCCGCCAGCGGGCGTGGGGTAAGGGCGTGATGGGCACAACATCCTCGTCGTCTTCTCCTGCATCCATGCATGGCCTAAATCGTGCGAACTGCGTCACAGTTTGTCGCAGCCGAAGCGGAGTATAGGCACAGACCGCCCGGTGTAAACAGGTCACCCACGCACCCGGCCGACACCGCCTTCTTCTGCAGCCCTCAGGGCAGCCGATGGAACAGCGCCAGCCATCCCGCCAACGCCAGAATGGCGACGGCCTGAAACACGGAGCGTCGAATGAAGGTCATGCCGAACGGCCTCGGTATGGAAGATGGAATCCATACTCCCAAGCGATGCGACATCTGGTGTCGCGTCAATTTCCCGACTCACGTTCTGCACCGCCAATGGCCAGAAGTCTAGCAACGAGGCACTGCTCGGGAATCTACAACGAATCAGAAATTTGCCAGGCCGCGCTGCAAATCACTGTCCCAGAAACGTAGGCTCAAAACGCTAAAGTTTTTGCCGCCGTGGCCGCCCAGCATTGGGTGCCACAACCACATCGGGTCGGAATGATTCTGCCCGCACACACACGAGACGGAAGCCTCAATGTCCCAGTTCTATACCCGCGAGCACTTCGAACTTCTGCAGTCGCTGCACGGCACCAAGCATGACCCTGCCAACCCCAGGCTGCAGCGCGGCTACCAGACGCTGCGCGACGCGTACAACGTGACGCTCGAGTGGGCCACGCAGCTCCAACAGGCCAGGTTCCCCTCCGGCCGGATCAGCATCCGCCGCCGCCCGACCACCCAGGGCAACACCTTCGCCTCCTACAACTGGGCGAAGATCTATCCCGAGCCCGACTCCCCTTCTTCGCTGGCCTACACGGTCGGCCTGAATGGCCACGAGGGCTTTGTCGTCAAGATCGATACGGTGATGCAGCACGACGGGAACCCGGTGCGCGACGCCTATCGCGCACTGCGTGATGCGGGCGACACGCCGCCCTTCGTGGCCGTGCTGCCCATCGAGGAAGGCCTGGCCATGACCCTGGACGAGCTGACCGCATGGAGCAACCAGGCGATCGAGCGCTTCGAGATGAGTTATGACGAGGTGGCCCAGCGCATCGGCCTTTCCGGCCATGTGGAAGCGGACGCGGTACTGAAGCACTTTGATATCAGCGAGGCCTTCCGGAAACAGCGCAGCGGCTGGTCCGCGCAGGAAACCGCACAGTTCTGCCGCCTTGCCCGCCTGGTCCACGAGGCCGACATGGACTGGTGGTTTGCGGGTACGCGCCTGCACCTGCGCTTTGGCCGTAAGAATCCCAACAGCGGGCGCGCCGTGGCCATGGTTGGCGCGGTACGCGGCACGCGCACCTGCCAGGTAACGTGGCGGCCGGAACTGGAAAGCATTGCGCGGTTCGTAAAAGAGCCCATCACCAAAGAGATGGTCGACCGCATCGAAGCGGCACTGAATGCAGACGAGGAGATTCTCGAGGACCTCGTTCGCACGGATGACGGACGGGGCGGCTTGTGGCCCGCCCAGGTGGGCGACGACCTCGATACGGACGAGGGCGCCCCCGAAACGGCTGCCAGCCACGGCGCGGATCCGCACGCCAGGCCCCGCAAAGCGGTAGCCACCGAGCTGGCCTTCAACCGCATCTATTTCGGCCCGCCCGGCACCGGAAAGACCCATGGCCTTGGCGATGTGCTCAAGGAGTTCTTCACTGCCGACGAAGAGGATGCCTCCTTCGCCGAAGGCCACGCCGAGCGCTTCAGCTTCGTTACCTTCCACCAGTCCTATGGCTACGAAGAGTTCGTGGAAGGCCTGCGCCCGGTCATCGACGCAGGCAACGAACAGGGCAATGTCCGTTACGAGATCCGCCCAGGTGTTTTCAAGCAGCTGTGCGAGCGTGCGCGCCGCTTCCCGGACGAGATGTTCGCCATCGTCATTGACGAGATCAACCGCGGCAACATCAGCAAAATCTTCGGCGAGCTCATCACGCTGATCGAGCTGGACAAGCGCACCGGCAGGGAGGGCTGCCATGCCGTCGTACTGCCCTACTCCCAGGAGTCGTTCTCGGTGCCCGCCAACGTCAGCATCATCGGCACCATGAACACCGCCGACCGATCGCTTGCATTGCTGGACACGGCCCTGCGCCGCCGGTTCGAGTTCGAGGAAGTGCTGCCCAACACCTCCGATGAGGGCGTGGCCCCCTTGGCGGGCCTGCGGGTCAACACCAAGGGGGCCTGCATCCACATTCCCAACATGCTGTCGGCCATCAACCAGCGTATTGAAGCGCTGTACGATCGCGACCATCTGATCGGCCACTCGTACTTCACCGAGCTGAAGGACTACGAAGATGGCATCGCGCGCATGGCCAAGCTGGGCAAGATCTTCGACAAGCAGATCCTGCCGCTGCTGGAAGAGTACTTCTTCGATGACTGGCAGAAGATCCGCCTCGTGCTGGGCGACAACCAGAAGCCGAGGGATCTGCAGTTCGTGCAGGAATCCAGCGACGGGGATGAATCACTGACGCGCCTCTTCGGCGAAGGATCCGTGGGCGAATCGCACGGCGTTCGCGCCCGCTACACCCGCAATACCCGCGTCCTGCTGGATCCGGAAGCCTACGTCCGCATCTACGCCTCGCTGCTGGGTCACGCGTAAACGTGGCGGCTTCCCTTACGCTGCACGAGTACGATGTGCTCGTGCCCGCACCGTTGCTGGGCCCTGCGCCCAGCAACGTCCGCGTGGTGTCGCCTGAGCTGTACGCGTGGCTGGAAGCGCAATCCATCGCGCTGGTGGATGGCAGGCAGATGCCCTGGGTGCGCCGCAGCCGCCGCGGCGTGCAGGTCACCAGCTACGTGGGCGTCGTGGCCGCACCTGGCGGCACCCTTATCGAGATCCTCCCCAAGATCGGCAGGGCACGGGCCGCCGGCACCGGGGAGGCACGCGCCCTCCTGTTGAAGATGCTGCGTTGCCAGCCGCATATCTCACGCCTGCGGTTCAACAGCGCACACCTTGCGGCCGACCGCATGCCGATGCTGGAGGTATTCATCGGCGAATTCCTGCGGGCGGTGGTGGCGGTCACGCGGAGCGGGCTGAGGAGCACCTACCAGCTACGCGAGGATGATCTGCCTACGCTGCGTGGAAAGCTGCTGGTCTCGCAGCAGCTTCGGCGCAACCTGACACGCGCTGATCGCTTCCACACCGCGCACGACGAGTTCAGCGCGGATCGGCCCGAGAATCGTCTGATCCATGCGGCGCTTCGAAAGGTTCTGGGTGTTTCGCGCGATGCGGACCATCAGCGGTTGGCGCGCGAGTTGGCATTCGCCTTTACCGATGTACCGGTCAGCCAGGACCCGGAGAAGGACTTCCAGCGCGTGCAGCTGGATCGCAACATGCGCAGCTACCGCGATGCACTGGACTGGGCAGGCATGGTGCTGAGGGACGTCACGCCCACCTCGGCCATTGGCGACCAGCAGGCACCCTCGCTGCTGTTCCCCATGGAAAAGCTGTTTGAGGCGTATGTTGCCCACCATCTGCGCAAGCAGCTGCCCGGCCCCTTCCGCCTGCATGCCCAGGCAAAGCGCCACCACCTGGTACGGCATGAAGGCGCACATTGGTTCCAGTTGCGCCCGGATCTGGTGGTCAGCCGCCAGGGCACCGACGTGCTGGTGATGGATACCAAGTGGAAGCTGCTGGATTCGACGGAGAAAGGCGGGCCGCGCAGGTACGACCTCAGCCAAGGCGATTTCTATCAGCTGCATGCCTACGGCCGCAGCTATCTGGGCGGCCAGGGGGCTGTTGTGCTGATCTACCCGCGCACCGACCACTTCGATCAGCCGCTGCCCGTGTTCGACTTCCCCTCCAGTGAAGGGCTGCAATTATGGGTGCTGCCGTTCTGCCTGGAGCGAAGCGAGCTGGTGCTGCCTGAGGGTTGGGCGTGGCCGGGGGGTGGTGGCGGCTGAGGGGGCCAGGCCATGCCGAACCGGGGTGGGTGAGTCGGGGCTTTGCCCGCAGCCCGCCCCGTCCCAGCCCGTGAGACACCTCCACGTCATCCTCCCCTGCCCCAGGAGGATGACCATGACCAAGATCGACGCAGCGTGGCTGGAAGAGTTTGACGAGGCCCTGCTGGGCCTGTTTGCGGTGGACCACAGCGACGCGGGCATGGATGAGTACCTGCTCACCTGCTACGCGGATCTGGAGCCGCGCGAGGCGGCGATGGCGTTTGGCAATGACTACGATCTGGCCCGCACGCCGTTGCTGTGGCCGATGCCGGGATTGGCGATGCATAGCTGAGTGGTGTCGCAATCGGCACGTTTCTCGGTTTTGTGCTGCGATGGGACTGTCGTAATCGGGATTACAAGAGTTTGTAAACCGGGCATTTTGAGGTGCATTTCGGTTGCAACTTAACAATGGCGGAAACCATTGCACCGCAAAGCATTCGGGCGATGGACAGCGTGCAACAATGCCGTAAGCGTCAGCACTTGCGGCCTCTTCGGACTGCGGTTTCTTGGCATCCCGCTGCCAGGCGAGTACACCTTGGCTTGCCACAGAGCACTGTGGCGCGGGACTCGAAAACCCGGGTAAGTGTCAGCAGTAAACGCTTGTCAGCCGACGTCACCTTTGTGTGGCGTCGGCTGGCAAACCGTTCGCATTTTTTATGGCGGACGGTGCGTGGGGGCTTCGTGCCCGCCGGTCTGACACTTACCGGTTTTCGAGCCACGCATCGTCCGCCACCTTCATGGGTGGCCCTGCTGTCTTTCTGCATGGAGCATTGCCATGAGCGCAACGAAAGCCCCCGTTCTGAAGATCCAACCCGAACCGGCCATCGACGATCACGAAGAAGACCTGTTCCCCGATCCCAACAGCTTTGTCGCCACGCTGCGGCGCATTGGCGCAGGTTCCGCTGCCGATGGGCAGCCGTGGCCCGAGCTGCACCTGAGCCTGGGCCGCCGCATGCAGATGGCCGACGCGGACTGCGCCCTGTGCGGCCTGCGTACGGTGGCAGAAATGGCGCTGGCCGGGGAGCGCTCGCGACAGAACGGCGCGCGGGAGGACTGCTTGGATGATCGTTCGATGGAGGGGCTGTTGATGGCGGTGCTGTCGCTGACCATCCTGGCTACTGAGCGGACGCAGGGGCGGGTCTGACTGCACGTAGCTGATTGCGTTGCGCGGAGGGGCTGACATGAGAGGCGAGCGCGTTCGCGGGCTCACGTTTGAAGCGCTGGTGGGCTTGTTGGAGGCGGGTGGCTTTGTTGGGGAGCAAAGCAACCCGGTAAGGGATCGCGGCATCGTCGTGGGGAGCGATGCCGCAACGACCCGCTCGGCGGAGGAGATGCTGATGGCAATGGTCGCGTTTAGCGTGATGGCGCTTGAGCGTGCGCCGACGCAGGTTCGGGAAGCTGCATAGTCCTCATGTTGGTCCTGCAAGGGGGTATTCCATGAGCGGCGCACCTTCTTACCGGCATGGCTTCGTTGCATGGGTGGTCGCCTTGGCGGCCACCGCTTGTGCACCGGAGCCAACGCCGGGCATCGATGACGACATCCTTGCCTTCATGGTGGACCCCAACCAGCCACGCATGGTGGAAGGCCGCACGTACTCAACGCAGCCGGTGGAGGCGAACGTGGGCCCGCGTCGCTTCATGTTTCCCGCCAATCTGTACTTCAACCAGATCGGCCCGTTTCCTGATGGCGGGGTGGTGTTAGCCGTGCTGTGGCCGAATCTGGAGGCCGCCGCGCCTGGCGACTTTGCCCTGCGAACGGTGGAGGATGGCTACCGGCAGGTATCCATTGAGCTGCGCTATGTGGGCCACGCGCGGACCGGCGACTATCTGGCGCCGCACATTGGCAGCGGCTGGGCGCAGAGCCTGGCAGAGCGTGTGGCGCAGCCGCCACGGTTCGGGCTGATGCCGTATGCCATCGACCTTGCGGCGGAGGCGGATGATGCGCAGGCGTTGGAACCGGATTGGTATGTGGTCCGTGCGGACGGTGGAAGGCTGAGTACCTTCATCAGCTGCGATCCTGTGAGGGCCGTGCCTGACGGGCTGGTGATGGGAACGCGGACGCTTGTGCGGTCAGGAGGGGACCGGATCGCGATGTGCCGACATTCCATGGTGAATGTGGAGAGCGGGATAGCGGTGGAGATGAACTACGCGCGGGTGATGCTGGTGGAATGGCAGCGGTTGGAAGCGGCTGCGATGGGGTTGATGCGGCGTTATGAGGTTGGGGAGTGAGCGCCTCATCGCCCAAGCACAAACAAACGGACACCCTCCGACAGGCCCCTGTACCGAGTCAACTAGCATCAGCAGCTCGGCATCCGGAGGAATGGATCAATCAAGTTGAAATTTAGCGAGCGAGGCTCAACGGCAAGCTCAGCTTGCAGGTTACCTCCCTGATGACGACCCGCTGGCTCATCTGGATGAAGTCGTCGCAGCCCGAATCAATCGTTGGATCGATATCGTAATGGCGGCCGAATCAGCCTAATCAACGGATCCCTATCTTTCAGCAGTGACGGCGTGTCAGCCTGGACCCACGCTGGCATCGGACAGCGGCTGAATTTTGCGCCGGGAAAGTCACCATATACACGTCCTCATCACCAATCACCAGCATTTCCATCTCAACATCTGCTTTACGCTCATGCAAGATGCTTAAGCAGACTTTGGGAGTAGCGAATTATGGGGGACATTCTTACGAAGGAATGTAGAAGTGAGCGCATGTCGAAGATTGGTTCGACTAACACCAAGCCAGAGCTCATCGTTCGCCGAGGATTACACGCGCTTGGATTCAGATTTAGGCTACATGTGCGCCATCTGCCGGGACGGCCTGACATTGTGCTACCTAAATTCCGGACGGCAATCTTCGTTCATGGATGTTTCTGGCATGCGCACCACTGCCAGAAGGGGCGAATCCCAGCTTCGAACTCCATTTTTTGGCGTGAAAAATTTCGATCCAATCAACTCCGAGACGCAAAGGTTACGAGAGAGCTCCGAGGCTTAAAATGGCGAGTGATAAAAGTATGGGAGTGCGAGTTGCGAACCGCGGAGATGCGCAAGAGAACCATTAACCGGGTGGCACGACTAATTCGTGCCACCCGGCAAAGCCAGTGAACTATGGGTGCGACGCTCTACGACTCCCCAGCAACATCGTAGCGGGCAAACTGAATCCTCATCCGTCCATTACCAGTTTTAATAATCGCATCACCCTTACCGGCCAATTGCTCGGCCCCACCCTCGTCAAGAACCACTCGGCTTTCAGTTGCAGTATTTACCCGAAGCGCGATCTTTCCCGGCAGATTACCCTTGACCACGGTATTGACAACTGACACGACAGGCTTCTGGGTCGACACGATGACATGAATACCTGCGGCACGGGCCTTCTGGGAGATTCTTCGCAAGCTCTGCTCAATCTTCTTCCGCTCGTCATCATCGCTTGTCAGATCGGCATACTCATCAAGCACCAAGATCCAGCGTGCCATTTCTCCGCCAGACGCTTGATACTCAGAGATACTCCTCACGTGGCCAGGCATGGATTTGAACAACCGGTACCTTTCTTCCATTTCATCAACGGCGCTAGCAAGCAGCTCCACTGCATCCTCAGCCATGCTGCCAATCGGGCCATCGGTATGCGGGAGCCCCTCGAGGGTGTTGAGTTCCGTCCCCTTAGGATCAATGAGCTTCAGCTTGAGCTCTTCAGATGAATAGAATTTCGCGGCACCATGAAGGATGGTAAGAAGTGCTTCTGACTTACCACTACCTGTTACGCCAGCAATCAACAGGTGAGGTGAATTTGAGCTAGAAAAGTCGATCTCGGCAATTTCACCAGAAGAATCCTCCCCCACCGGAACTACGAAACCTTTGCGCGGCCGCTTCCAGCGCTGCCACATTTCCTCCGCATCTACAAAGTAACGCTCGGAATCATCCTTCGGGACGGATATAACAATGTTTCCCATATGGGTCGAGCAGCCCAATTGCATATCCGCGGCGAGCCCCATCCTCAGCTTCAGATTTTGGATCTGGGCCTCAACGCGATTTACGGAAACACCATAGGCCGGCACGACGGAATATTCTACGAATGCGGGCCCCTCTTTGTAGGGCACTCCATCTTTAGGTCGATTCACCTTTACATGAAATTCCGAAAGAGCCGAGATAAGCTGGTCGTACTTATGCTCTAGCACCTTACTGCTTAGCCTCGCTTCAGCACGAGTGGTAGAAGCAGTCGACACCCTTGCAGCGATCTCAGCTACGCCATCGGGAGACTCGCCATTAGGAGGTCGACTATCGATATCGGCGATTTTCACATCGAGTTCAACCTCGCCCCCTTTAACCGGTTCGGGCGAGGCCACTGGCTGGCCGTCAAGCTCATCAGCTTCACGAATCTGGTCTTCGTTCGCCGCCGAAAGCGCTTGAAGAACAACATCGTGACAGCGCCCCACAGCGGAAGCTCCCCAGTAACTAGAGTCATATTCCGCAGGATTTATACGGATTTCAATCCGTCGGTCTGACTCATCGCCATAGTCGCCACCAAACTCGTCCCAAGTAGCAGTCTCTCCATCCTCAGTTTTGGCGAATGCTTGATACCAAATGAGAATGCCGGTACCAGTGGCAAACTGAGCCCTTCCCTCTGCTACAGACCGAAGGACTTCGACAGCATCGGCGCTCTGGGTGTTGTTCAGCTGCAACCCGGCATCAAGCACTGCAAGTAGTCGCTGCCTAAGCATGGACGCCTTGCTTCCAACTGCTGACGTCACGCCGGCGCAAAGTTCCGCAAGTTGCATCTTATACATCTTGAGCTGCTCGGCATGCTCGCGAAGACGCTCCTCGCCCGCCTTTGGGAACCCTACTTCGCGCTCGGTCTTGACTAGACCGTAATGCTTGATTTCGATTGGAATCAGGTTCACGCGGTACAGGCCGCTGTTCGTACTCTGAGCCGATATCGCGATGAGGTCAGCTCGACGTCGATTGTCCCCCTTTGGATAGCCGACGGTATCCCTAAGGAAAGGATCCACAGCATCGACCGGGAGTACCAGGCGCAATTCTCCTGCTGGAGCTTCATCCACCCAACGCTGTAGAGAACTGAGCGCAAAGAAAAATCCAATAGCGCCAGTTGCCTGATGGTGACCAACAGAAAGTAGAGTGTTTAGGCCAATGGCGCGCTTTGCCAGTGTCGTAACAAGTAGCTTCGCACGCTGTCGTATCTCACTCTCAGACGCAACTGAGTTGAGACGGCTCAACCGATCGCGAATAGCACCACTGAGAGCACCGGGGACGCTCGCGAGGACAAAGTACGGCTGCACCCGCATGGCTCCGCCTCTTCCGGCAGAAACAGTCGTAGCCGGGCGCCAATCCCAAAGTACGTAGCTACCGCCGACATGGCTGGCTACAGCTCCAGCCAGAGACTGCGGATCCACTCCAAAGTCTCCGGCTACTAGCCAGTTGGGGTTCGCTGTCGCGCCAGAAAAATTGGGCATTATCTTCACGGCCCATGCTTTGCCGCTATCGCTCTGTTCATACGCAAGCAAAGCATTGGCGAGTCCACTCTCTCGCGATGCCTCGCTGTTCAAACTGTAGTCGAGAACTGAGTGATTAACGGCACTTTTTCGAACCGGCGTCCTTCGAAGCGGCAGATCAGGCAACCACCCAAGCGACTTCCCTATAAGGGAGAATCCGGCTCGTGCTGCGCCTCCCTCCACAAAGGTGACATGGTTCTCAGCGACATCACCATCTGGTGCGGTGTGCCAGGTGAGATTGAATCCAGGACGTGCCGACAGCAAAGCCTCCCCAAGCCGTCCAAGCGGCGGGATGTCCCCATGTCGATTGACTGAATCCTTGATGTTTACGCTAGAGACACCCTCGAGCTCCGCGCTTGACTCTGCCAATTCCCTGAGCTTGCTAAGGAGCCCCTCATCCATCACGTTGGATCGTCGAGTGGGCACATTGCTAGTTACTGCGATTCTAAGCGTCTGAACTTCTGGCGAAACCCGCAAGAAGTCATCTACAGCAGTAGAAATTGACGAGGGAGTCAGGGATGAAAGCCCTTCTGCTGGGAATCGCTCTCCCTGAAGCCAGTCAGGAATAGCTGGCGATCCCGAAGAAACCGGAACGCTCACATGCCATCCTATATACAGATCGGAAGGCCGTGCATCCACAGGCACCGGCAAGAAGGCCTCCTCTTCCTGGAATGCATCGAGGTTGCTGACCAGTGCAGGGAAGTTGGTGCCATCCAGTAGTGACAGTGAGGCAGAAGGGCTTGCTGAATCGTCATACGCCTCGCGAAGGCCGACCTGAACCTCCCAGCTCCATGCAAGACGAATGGGATGCAAGGGACTCAGCAGGACTGCACAAACTTGCTGTACACCACTACCAACAGGGTACACCGCGACCGAGAAAGGATTTCTGGCCCAGAATCGATCTGAAGGCTGGAGATTGGCCGAGACTGAGAGCACTTCCCTATAAGCCGACATCACGGCCCCGATCCGCTCTCGATCCAGCGAGTCGAGCGGAAGTCGAGACACCGTTAGCTCGCCAGACTTCTCCCTGCCCTCTGTATCGAGGGACAGCTCTACCAATCCAAGTTCAGCGTACGATTCACGCAGCCTTTTGTACTCAGGCAGCTCTAGTAGAGCAGCACTAGGTTGAGCAGGATATATGTCCAAGCGACCAGCTAGGCTCGTAGCAGCCTTTGTGCCGGGACAGACAGTCTCGAATTGCTCAGCAACTTTGGAGCTACTTGCTTGAATTGCGCCCAGTGCGTGCCCTTCAGCTAGTTCTCTGATGATGCAATTGAACTCTGCCTCGAGCTTGCCAAGCACCGAAGGCTCGAGCAGCCTATCTGTCGCAGGGCGTGCACCAGTAGCTGCGGCTACGAAAGGAGAGAGAGGCCTTGCCGCCGTAGATGCAACGTCGAGCAAAATTTTCAGGTTGCAAGCATCGTCAGGCTTGGGCCTGAGTTCAACAGTCGACGTGAGGTCTTCAGTGCCAATAGCGAATGCACCATCCGCACTTGACCATGACGAGCACTCAAGATGCTCGTCGCCCAGTTGCCAAGTGGACTGATCGAACGGGAGCTCATGTCCCCATGCAAGAGCAAATTCATAGCGAGATGGTTTGTTGACAAGAAGGGTGGCCTCCATTGCTCCATGAGCGTCGACAACGCAGAAGCGTGTCGCCTGACGTTTTGATGACTCTTCCTTCAGCCAAAGCGCACACTCAGATGATCGAATCTGTACAAACTTCAGAGGCTCCACCTTTCGGAGGTACTCAGGAGCCTCCAGCGATATAGCAGGGTCGCTCTGCTTCGCTTTTCCGGTCTTGATGGTGAGGTCGCCCAGAAGGTGCATGCTCCCTGCGACCTTGACAGCAGACTTAAGCGTGAATGAAGAGCCTCGATAAGTTCCGACGCCTTGCACTCTTACTTGTGGAAGCTCAACACCATTGAGCACGGCAGAAGGCACTTCAGCACCGTCAGAGAGCGGAACGACGATCTCGATATTGAGGTACGTAGAAGAGCGCAAACCAGGTTCAAACTGGTCTCCGGCTGTCGCGACTAGTACCGGTACGGCATTCGGGAACGGAGAAGGCAGCGCTTTTCCATTTCGCCGCATCTCCATCTGCATGCGGTCATTTCTACTAGACGACTTGAACGTCGCTTCGTCGATCGCCGCCCAGCCCTCTGTCTTGAGCTCCTGATCAGCAGTTGCAGACGCAGCGACTCGCGCCACCGCCGAGCCGCTGTCGTACTCTGAGCTCTCAACAACGTTTGCCCAATCGATTTTCTCCAGCGTCTTCGCGCCAGAAGCCTCGTCACCCAGCATCCCGAGGCGACCAAGCTCTACACGAATGCCATCCGCATCGATCCAATCGCTTTCGAGCTTCCGAACGTAGTCTTTGGGCGTGATAGCAAGGCCACCGGAGGAGGCCGGATTCGGCAAGCCCGCGGCGCCGTACAAGAACGCTCCGGTCCTGGAGCCACGCCCCCCTGCGAATGCCACAACATTCTCGGCCCACTGCTTAACGTGCAGCCACCAGTCGCGGGAAACGCTTGCCTGCCCACCAACGGAGAGCTCGTAAGCATCCGCGAGAAATTTCAGAATCCCCCGGGTGACTGAAGCAAGTTGCTCATGTGAGATTTCGAGGGAACTGCATTCCTCGATGAGGACAACCGACAGAGCAGCTGAGAAGTCTTCAAGTGTTGCTACCCCAGCTCCTGCCTCGCCAGACTGGATGGAGGGGAAACCACTGCTAAGAACTAGGGGGTAGACGCTGCTATAGGTGGACATCCCGCGATTCTTGCTCGCATATGTCACTGCGAGATGCCGCCCTTGACGGAACATCGCAAGCTCACGGAAATCCACGCGAGGCATGATTTCCTTGACGTCGTCCCGCGCCTCATGAACGAACATCGCGAATTTGACCTGTTGAACAATCCGCTCGTTTGCCCCGTCAACAATTTCCCGCACGAAACTTGGCGGCAGGTCATCCGGCAGCTCCAGCATAAGCTGGCCACCCATACTTTCAGCGATGAGCGCAATTGCGTTGCCTATCAATGGCATGTTAGTTCCCCCCAATACCCAAATTAATCTGTATCCCCTCGTCACCATCTGAAGCACTGACGCAGAGCCCTGCGCGCTCCAGCTCGGCAAGAAGGAAGTCAATTCGGGGTTTCAGCCCCAGCGAATCAAGTTGCCTCTGTACGTCACCAAGGCGTAGCTCTTGCGTGGGAGAGGAGGCGGAAACTGCTGCCATGACAACAATCCACTCCGGCCCTGGCGATACATGAGTGTAGTTCCTACTGATCCTTCTCAATAGCGCATGATGATCTGGAACATCGGACGCACTACGTTCGATTAGCGAATAGCGCACTGTCTCAACGAGGTTAGTCGTGCCAGATACGTCTCCGACCTCCAGTTTCTCCCTGAGCGCCGCAGAGTGATCGCGCCTCAGCAGGTTGATCACGTCAACAAGATTTCTGCAAGGGCCGCCTTCTCCTTCTAGCACCTCGCCAAGGGCTTTGCGATATGCCGACCCTTGAATCAATGCCTGTTTTATCCCAGGCATGACATCCATTTGAGCAATGCTCCCTTTTTGGTACGCAATCAGCGGCCGCGTTGGCACAAGCGCACTTCGCGCGACAGCAGATGGTTCGCGCGTGCCATCTCTAACGCCGCGAACCAGTTCCGCAAAGAAATTTGCCTCCCACAGGAAGGAGAACCCCAGCGCATTGCGCAGCACACAAACCGCCCACGCCGCCCACTTCCTTGGCGTCAGTGCCGTGTACCAACTTTCAGAGCACAGTCTGTCCCAGCTGTCGCGGAACCAGGAGAATGGCGTTCCAATCTGTTTCGCAATCACGTCCTCATGCCACCAGGAAGGCAGGGCCGTCGATTGGGCTCCATCGTGTAGCTGCACTGTAGTCGGCGGCCAGTCTGCAGGCAGGAATTCGCTCAGAGTTGTTTTTGCCAGCGCAGCCTCTATGCGACTCAGTGTAGGATCGGCCGCATAGTGAGTTGCGACTTTGAACCAAAGCTCGGATGCAGATCCCTCACCCCCTCCAAGCGTGTACATCGTATTTAGAAGACTGGCAAAGTTAGGGGGATTTGGTGCACCTAGACCTCCTGCTGGATCCTGAAGCAATGCGCCACACAGGCCGATAGCAGACGATGCGTATCCGACCCCCTTTTCAGCACGCGCACCCATCAATGAATCCGTAACGGCCTCAACGACGAATTCAGGAAGTGTCCCGTCGTGAATGACGAACCCTTTCTTCTTTAGGATTTCTGAAAACTTTGTCAGATCCTCACCTACAGGCCTGGTAGGCTGAGTATTGAACTTGGAAGCAGATGGCCGTATTAAGTTGTTGCTGTCCTTTCTAACGTATATCAGCCCCGTGTTGCGGGGAGCACTGGCCGACCTAGGTATTACCGACCATGCCAAAGCCGAGAGAAGAATTTCCGGGCTCGATGGATACTGCGGTCGCTTTAGCTCAGGGAAATAATTACTCATCTCTCAACTTCCTTGTAGGTTCCATTGGCCACAACCGCAAGTCTTCGCTGCGTTCGATCAATTGCAGCCATGCTTGAAGACCTGCATCTTTCGATGCGTGGCTCAATGTAAGTCGTGGATTCGGTCTGGCCACAGAGTCCCTTGTTGAACGCCTGCGCCTCTCGAATCAGTGCGAAGTCGAGCACAAGCTGGCCAATCGGCGCTGGATTACCTGCGATGTAACATTCGATAACCAACCTGCTTCCCTGCCTCCGGACCTGAAGGCTTACACTCGCGACGGAAACGATCTCAACGAGCTTTGGCTGGACTTGTTCCTTAACAGAAGAGACAGGCTCCGCCCTAACGGAGAAGGCGGGCAACAGCATGCTGCTGGCGGGACCGTCAGGATGCGGAGGAAATATAAGCGCGCTGATCGACTGCTCGAGCTCGATTGGGAGCCTCGCGGATCCAGAGATGCAGGATCGATGACATCTCCGCCACTCTTCTATTACATTGACGTTTCCATAGGCACCTCGCGCCACACCTACCAGTCGCGCGACGTATGCGCCGTACCAAGAAATCAGTCTACGACGTTCGATGTCATTACACTTCGGACTATCTACGTATTCGAGCAGAGTCCTTTCCAGATATTCGTCAAACTTAGACCAGACGTTAGGAACATCGGGTATCTTCAAGAACTCTGTGCTAGGAAGCTCGCCCATTGCTATGCGCTGCATAGCTGCTTCCACGCTCTTCGAGTCAGAGCTTCTCCATACCGCAGGATCAACCAATGCCAGCCCGGCGTGGATCGGAGTCGCAGGTGGAAACTCGGTGCCGTCAAGCTCTATCTGTGGAACTGGAGAACGGAAGACTGCGCAGTGTGCGCGATGCTTTGAGAGCGAAATAACTGCGGCAAGCCGGCCTCGAACATCGGGGCAGTTGGTCGCAACGCCTATTAGAGAATCCAAATACTCCAGAATTTCTTGGTTTTTTGATCCAAGATTTACCCTTGGACCTAACAGCGACATAGCTGCAGCACCCCATACGTCTCGATAGCTATACAACCGACCTGACGCGATCTCTGCAGATGACATCAGCTGCTGCCAAGAGCTCTGGCCCGTTTGAGATTGCCACTGGATGATATTGGAGCGAATCGGACACAAATCCGGTCGTTCTCCTTCCACACCATCAAATCTGGCGAGTAGCTCGGCGAACAGTGCCTGGCCGCGGGAGAGTCCAGCACTGCCATCCAGCTCGAAGAGCGAGTAAGAGTCCACGGCAAGGGAAAGCAACCTCACGCGACGACCCGCAAGTACAAATTCCAACTCTCGTGTAGCACTCTGAACGTCGTGCCGCTGGGCCCTCAGCTCAGTCGCACCGATCTGATCGAACCTCAGATCTTCAGGATTCGCTAGCCATCGAAGGATCGAGAATGAAAGCGAAGGCTCAGTACCCTGAACCTCTTGCAGCCCACGAATCTCGTCGGCCACGATGCCTCGATTGACGCAACAGAAGCCGCGCACCAGCATTTTGGAGGATTGCTCGAACCAGTCGAGCAGATCGGTTGCCAAAGCAATCTCTTGATTCTCGTAATCGCCCCTGGGCGCGATGGTCGCATCATTCAGCAGATAGTACTTGGCGCCATCAACGGTCGCAGTATAGATTCGCTGCGCTAGCGCGTCTGGATTTTCGTTGCGAAGCCCAAGGCGCTCACCCAGCTCTCTCGCTGCGAATGATTTTCCGTTTCCAGCACCTCCCATAAGGAAGACCACCTCCATCGCCACTTCCGGCGATGGATTTGTACTAAAGCGATCAATTGCGGCTTGAACTCCCGGAAGAAGTGCCGCTCGAGGCCACCATTTATCATCCGGTTTCTCGGGCTTGGCAGCGACGTCTTCGCCGCCAAATGCTCTCCCCTGCAGACGTTCCAATCCATCGCTGATGGCTGTAGCGCGCACGCCTTCAAACTTACGATCTGATGATGTATCCATAACCCCCCCTGTTCCTTATTCCATGGAAATTCACGTTCGCTTTGGGCTACCGCTTCGCGAGAAGGATTCCCGCCAAGTTTTTTCCGATTTCCCGAGCGAGCGGCACCGGTACCGCATTGCCAATTTGGGTGTATTTCGGCAGTTCTCTGAAGTGAATTCCTTCCTGAGGATTTCCTGCGCGTCGAATCCCGCCCGTGGTCCGCTTCCCACGAAACTGGTACCAGTCAGGAAAACCCTGAAGTCTCGCCCATTCTCGTACAGTCAGCGTTCGCGCTTGTTTGAAGTGAACGTAGTCATCGGGTAGGGAGGTGGCTGTGATCATTGGCCCTTTAGCGCCCCAAACTGGAGGGAGCAGACGTTGGGCAAACTTCTTCGTCCCTACGTAGTGGTCACCATTGATCATTGCCTGAAACTTCGCCTTCACATGGTCACTATGCTTGCTATATTCATGATCCGTCAGAGGCGCGCCCATTTCAGCTACCTCACCAGAAAGCTTTTTCCTGAGTAGATACTGGATATCAGCCGAGGCCCCTTTCGGATAGACAACGGTCTGCCCGCCATTTGTATACTCTGGATCTATTAAATCGCCAAGAAGATCCATCAGATCTGGGGCTCCACCGATCGGCCGAGGCAAAAAACCAAGACCGATGGCGGTGTCGTCTATTTCATCGATACAGTCGACGTGAGTAGCCGCCCCCGCAATGTCGTCGCGGATTCCAACGAGCATTACTCGCGGCCGATTCTGCGCAACCCCATAATCCTTTGCATGTAGCAATTGGGAAGCAATTCTATAGTTGCCAATGCGTGCGAATGCACGCTTGACCGCCCACCAAATTTCGCCAGGCTCCCCTTCGGGTGTCCAACGCGCAGTAAGCAACCCCCTCACGTTCTCAAAGACGAAAGCCTTGGGCTGAAGGTGGCGAATGATGCTCGCCATGTCCTTGAAAAGATGATTGGACGGGATGTCATGCTTGTCTACGGAGTAGGAACGACGATGACCGATTCCTGAGAAACCCTGACAAGGAGGCCCGCCGACGATAAGGTCGATCTCCCCATGTTTTATTCCGAAAGTCGACTCGAATCTGGACTCCAGATCATCGAGGTAGGACTTCTTCGTCATTTTTCGCGCATCAGAAGAGCTAAATGGATTTAGCCAACGCGATTCATCCATTTCTTCTCGAAAATGAGCGTAGCGATCTCGCCTATTTACGAGGTAAGTGCTGCGGGCGTCGTCATTAAGCTCGTTGACGAAGATTGGCGTGAATCCCGCCTCTTCAAGACCAAGTCCGAAGCCGCCACAGCCTGCGAACAGGTCAACAACACTCAAAAAGTTCTTCTGCAAGATCTTCCCCAATCGCCGCGTCGAGATGGAGCTCGCCGCAACATAATTCACTCGCCCACGGTCTCGGTCCATGCAAAGCGAGCTGGCGATACGACATCCCAATCGAAAGGATGACTCACGTAGCAGCGCTCCCTGCCCATAACCCTGGGGCCGCCTGCGCCGGCGTCTTCTGGAAGGAGGCCGCATCAGTCACAGTCTGGCGTATTTTGACAGGACAGTTGAGGCCGGGCTAGCCCGTTGGGATGGCGCTGTCGCCTTCAGTACGTTGGCCAGCGCGTACTCTTGGCCCAGTTCTGGCCAGAAATGAAGTTCACAAGTGCCCCCGTGAGCCTGTCATTCCAAATTGCACCTCGCCGTCTAGAGAAGGTGCTGCTGGTGAGCTTGTACGAGTTCTGCTCGTCATCAACATCAGTTCGGTCAAAGGCCTCTGCTTGGCCCCAGACGTTGACCCTTGCCCGTGCGGATGAGGTCGTGATGACTGAACTACAACCGCACTCACGTTTTGTCGTAAAGGCTACAAGGCAATCAGTCCATTGCTCTCGTCGGTGGCTTTAGAGAAGTTCCGTCACCTAGATTGCCCGGCGGGGAGTTGTTCGCAGAGGGAGACCCTCTTCATGATCAGCGGAGACACCCTTAGCAAGAATAGGCGGCCTGGCCGGATCAGTTGATCTGCGCGAAGTGACTCTTGCGCGCCCGCTCCAATGCACTTCTAGACACTTAGACGTCACAAGGTTGGCAGACAACTTTTCATTGGGTTCCCGCACCAAAAACAGCAAGGGCGACCAGTGGCCGCCCTTGCTGCAGATCGTCATCAGTTAATCAATCAACTAATTGACCGTATCAAACCCCAACAGGGTTAGCCTTCTCCGGATCAATCTTGTACTGCTTGATCGCCCGGGCCACATCCTTACCCGTCATCTTTCCGTCCTTGGCCAGCGCCGCAATCGCGGCATGCGCGATGTAGTACCGGTCAACCTCGAAGAAGCGGCGCAGGTTCGCACGGGTATCCGAGCGGCCAAAGCCATCCGTACCCAGCACCGTGTAGCTCATCGGCACGAACGCGCGGATCTGGTCCGCATACGCACGCACGTAGTCGGTGGCGGCAATCGCCGGGCCCTGGCGGCCTTCCAGCAGCTCGGTCACGTAGGCCTTGCGCTGTTCGCCTTCCGGGTGGAAGCGGTTGGCACGCTCGGCGTCAAAGCCATCGCGGCGCAGCTCGTTGAAGCTCGGGCAGGACCAGATGTCGGCGGTCACGCCGAAGTCCTTGTCCAGCAGCTCGGCGGCGGCAATCACTTCACGCAGGATGGTGCCCGAGCCCAGCAGCTGCACGCGCAGGTCGCCCTTCTTCGGCTTGCCGGCGTCGGTCAGCAGGTACATGCCCTTCACGATGCCTTCGGCTGCACCTTCCGGCATTTCCGGGTGGGTGTAGTTTTCGTTCATCAGGGTCAGGTAGTAGTACTCGTCTACCTGGTCTTCCATCATGGCCTTGGTGCCGTGCTGCAGGATCACCGTCACTTCGAAGCCGAAGGTCGGGTCGTAGCTGCGCACGTTCGGGATGCTGCCGGCCACCAGGTGGCTGAAGCCATCTTCGTGCTGCAGGCCTTCACCGTTCAGCGTGGTGCGGCCGGCGGTGCCACCCAGCAGGAAGCCGCGGGTACGCATGTCTGCGGCCTGCCAGGCAATGTCGCCCACGCGCTGGAAGCCGAACATCGAGTAGTAGATGTAGAACGGCAGCATCGGCACGTTGCTGACCGAGTAGCTGGTACCGGCAGCCATCCACGAGCTGATGGCGCCCGGCTCGCTGATGCCCTGCTGCAGCACCTGGCCGCTCTGGTCTTCGCGGTAGAACATCAGCTGGTCGGCGTCGACCGGCTTGTACTTCTGGCCGAACGGCGCGTAGCTTCCGCT
>PJTS01000330.1_pt1 | contig 34249 bp, 29 predicted proteins | sample 1512251 | NCBI WGS metagenome assembly PJTS01 (sample SAMN08177686, study PRJNA422409) | Soil metagenome, whole genome shotgun sequencing project. | isolation source: Soil (2) enriched on wood chips: alkali lignin treatment | place: USA: Madison | collected 2015-01-15 | reverse complement strand
GTTTTCCCGCTCCAGATTTTGAAAAGGGAAGCAAAAGCTTCCCTTTTTTATTGCTTTGGTCGCAGGGCTGATGCAATACTTCTCGCTGGCGCCCTGCGCCGGTTGTGAAGTGGGCCCCGATGGTGAAATTGGTAGACACTGTTGGATATTCGGTGCTTTAGTGGATGTGGACACATCTACTTCCTGACAAGTCAACAGCTTAGCTCTTCGAATTTGTCCATTCCAGTTCTTAAGCTGTGGACAGTACTCGGTGCCATAAGCTTGATGTGTCCATACATGTGCTGTCGTTTTTGTTGGTCAAGCTGAATCTTTGGCAGTGATTGTAAGTCGGGCCAACTCTCTGGCCTGTCCCCTTGCTGCCCACTGAAGGCTCAATGCCCGGTTCGGACAGCCGCTCTGTGTAGTGGATGCTGATGTGCTGCAAGCCACTTGTACGTTGTTCACTAGCCCATAGCTCTGTTTCCACCTCAGCCAACGGTGTGTAGAGCTTTTCTCTTAGCGCTGCTGCGCCGGTGAGTGGAGCGATGTGTCCAGTCTCATTGAACATCCGTATTACAAGCTCAATTGCTTCAATGCCGAGCTTTGCATACCGAAATTTGCGGTCGGTAAAGAACTTGGCATGTTTCGGTGGGTCGAAGTACTCAGTCGACTGCGCTCCACTCAGACCGGCAACCACAATGCACTGCAAGACGCTGTGTACCAAGCGGAGCTGTTTTATCTAGTTCGAGAGCTGAGGTTTAAGGCCTAAATCTGCGCAGCATTTCTTGGGCTAATGGCAGGCCCAGTCAATTGTTTCACGCAGCTCGAGTTGAGCCGACTGTCGCTAGGCCGACCGGAGGACGCTGCATGAAGCTCAACCAATCTTGGGTTGGCGACAAGGAATGCTATTTGGATTCATCGAACAGGTCACGGACAGGGATGCTGAGGCCTGCTCCGAGTTCCTTCAGCGTTTATGAACACTGCATCTTTGTGGCATTTTGCATGTCCATGGTCGGGTATGAGATTGGCAACCTACCTCCATTTCTGTCCATGACTCTCTACACCTCATGTATGACTAGCGACCACCGTTTGTGGTTAGTGTCTAAAGGGTCGAGTCTCCATAGAGCCCTCGTGAAAGGAAGTCATCCCTAACAGGCACCCCTTTCACACCAGAGTATGGAAATTTAGCTAGCACGATGGTTTTAAACAGAACAATTGTGAATCGGGTATGTCCAGGCTTACATGCGGCGACTTACGAGTTCGACCGACTGCCTTTAGTCACAAAACATATTAGCTATGCCAACCTCTCTGTGAAGCGAGGCGACGTGCCGGCTCATTGTTCGTAAGTGTTCCAAAATCGGTAGTAATGGCAAATATTTGCCATATAGTCTGCATTTACAAAAAGAAACCATGCTTGCAAATTGGAGGTGCTGCGATAAGCGTCTCCGCGGAGCCACTCAGAGGTACAGATGGACGAAAAGAACAAGTTCTCTGCCGGGGAGCAAGGGCTAGGCTACATCTATCAGCCCAGATTCGCGCTGCTAAAGATTCTGCAGCTGCCCGAATCGACGGCCGTTCTTATAGAGAAGGACGACGACCTGGATTTCATTGATGCTGACGGCAAAAAGAGTCTTGGCTCTCTGAAGCATAAGGCTGAGGGAGAACGCCTCGCAGACCTTGCCGTTGACTTCTGGAAGTCAATTCGCGTGTGGCTGGCAGCCTATAAACGCGAAGGTCGAATCACTTCAAACCTGAAGTTTTTCCTCTTCACCACGGCCACGATTTCGAAGACGTCATTTCTTGGGCACTTCCGGCCGGGAGCTCCGGCATTGCCCGTTGAGCAATCGCTCCTGAAGCTCGCTGAAGATGCGCTTGCAGGGACCGCATCCGCCCTAATCCAGGGAATCGCGAATGAGTTCGGTGAACTGCCAGAGAATGAGCGCACCGATTTCCTGTCGAGGATAAGCATCTTCGAATCAAGCCCGCGAATTGAGGACTTGCCCCCGCTCGTCATGGATTTGATGAGAGTGGTGAAAAGAGAAAACCGTCAAGCGGTTTTTGAGCGCCTTGAAGGTTGGTGGAATGACTTAACAATCAAGTTGCTCACGCGCGAGCGAGCCACCGCTATCACGGGGTTCGAAGTCTCGGACAAACTAGCCGCAATCAACAGCGAGTATCAAGAGGACAACCTGCCAATCACGTTCCGGAAGGCTGAACCGACCGGGGGTGTTTTGGTCGACACCGACTCCCGCATGTTTGTCCGCCAGCTTCGGGAGATTGGAATTAGCTCCGCGCGGATACGGAACGCTATCCTCGACTACTACCGTGCATTTGAGCAGCGGTCATCTTGGGCACGTGAGAGCTTGCTCATCTCTGGCGAAATTGATGACTACGAAGAGCGCCTGGTAGATGAATGGTCTCGCTACAAGGACGTAGTTTTCGAAACGCTCGACGAAACGACCGCCGAAGATTTGCTGCAACAGGCTGGGCGAGAACTCTACAAATGGGCTGATTTGGAAAGCGGAAATATTGCTTCCTTACGCATCCGTGAACGAGTCTCTGAGCCTTACGTCATTCGAGGTGGCTACCACATATTGGCAAACTTCATGCCGAAACCAAAGGTTTGGTGGCACCCACGATTTCTAGACCGACTGAATGAAGCCTTGGGAGTTAAGCGTTGAAAGCGTGGAATCACCGTCCTGTAGAAATCCGCAACCTTTTCAATCCAGCGTTCTGCGGCCTACTTTTGCACAGAGCCATCTCAGGCCATGGCGACCTGAGTCCCGATGGCCTGCCGTTCTCTCTCTCGTTTCTCGTGCTGCCTTTGTGCCTGCACAAGGAGACTCGCGAAACCCTGGCAGCGGGCAATCGCAGTCAGTTGCTGCGCGTGATTGAGATGAACCAAGAGGTGCTGGTGAACTTTCCAAAGAGAACCTCTGACTTGGTCCCGTACACCATGGAGGCCTTGGGCATGTTGCTGGAGAGGCAATGTATTGAGATAACGGATTCCGGAAGTTTTAGAGCCGTACCCAACACGGTCCGAAAGTCTGACACCGGAACAACAGAGTCCGTTTCCTGCCAGAGAGTTTCGCGCTTTATTGGGAAAGAGTTCGCACGCATCGATGACCGCGTGACCGTTTACACAACATTGGGAGTCAGGCCTTGAAAATAAAATCGATACACCTGTACAGCAAGAACGGTGAGAGGCGAGACCTGCCTTTTCATCTCAATGGTTTGAACGTCATCACTGGCCGCTCATCAACCGGCAAGTCCGCGCTGTCCGACATCATCGAATACTGCATGGGCAGGTCGTCCTTTAACGTCGCCGAGGGGGTCATTCGAGATAAGGTCTCCTGGTACTCTGTTCTCTTTCAGTTTGAAAACGAACAGGTTTTCGTCGCCAAGCCGTCGCCTCCACGTGGTGGTGAGCAATGCAGTATCGCGATGTACCGGCGTGGCGTTGCTATAGCAATTCCCGATTTTGACGAACTCCAACAGAATGCAGACGACGATGCGGTGGAGTCATTGCTTACGCGCCTGCTTGGCATCCCTGAAAATCGCATTGACGTCCCTACCAATAACACGAGAGCTACTTACGACGCAAATGTAAAGCACACGCTGTACTATCTCTTCCAAAAGCAAACGCTGGTTGCCAACAAAGACATCTTGCTTTATCGGCAGAACGAGCCGTTTCAGCCGCAGGCCATCAAAGACACCTTGCCAATTCTGCTGGGAGTATCGTCGCGAGATAAGTATGAACTCGAAGCAAAACTCAGAGCTGTCCAACGTGATTTGAAGCTATCTACCAAGCTGTTGGAGCAGGCGAAAAATAACGTTGATACCTCGCATCAAAGAGCTATCAGCTTGTACTCTGAAGCACAGGCGGTCAGTATCCTTGGGCACCGACAGGATTCTGAGTCTCCAAAAGACATCATCGACTCACTGCGCGGCACGCTACGCTGGCGGCCCACCTCGGTGCCGGACGCAGATACGAGTCGTGTCGGAAGGCTTGAGAGTGAAATTCTGGACCTTCGCAAGGAACGGCGAGACGTTCAAGCCAGAACGGATGCGGCTCAACAGTACGCAAAGAAGGCCAATGGATTCCAGAGCGAGGCCGCAGAGCAGCGCGACAGACTCGCGTCCATCAAGGCGTTCCCAAAGAACCCTGCAACCGGTGAGTGGCAATGGCCGTTCTGCGAGGCCAATCTTTCGATGGAGTCGCCGATTGCGACGGTGCTGTTGGCAGAGCTAACAACACTGGACAAAGAGTTGGATATCGTCGTTGGTGAACGACCGCAGCTCGACGCCTACATCGCTGAAAACGAACAGAAGGTTCGAGACCTTTCCGCAACCATTGAAACCAAAGAAGTGGAGCTTGCCGCTGCGATTTCAGCAAATGAGCTCCTCGCCCAGATGGGCTCAAGAAACAATGCTGCTGCACGTGTCGTAGGCCGCGTGAGCTTGTTCTTGGAAGGGCTGAAGCCTGATTCTGAGCTGGAGAGTCTTCAGGCCGAAAACCGCAGGCTGCAGGACAAGGTGGCGGATTTAGAGCGCAAGCTTGATGCAGACAACAGCCAAGACCGACTTGATTCGATACTGAACAATATCTCGGCTCAAGTCACCAAGTATGTAGAGAAGCTCGAAGGCGAGTTCAAGATATACCCAGCCCGGTTCGACCTGAAGAACCTAACCGTCACCTTCGACCGAGTCGAACGCAGCATACCGATGAGCAAGTCTGGCGGTGGTGAAAACCATCTGGCCTACCACCTATCCGCGCTGCTCGCACTGCACTGGTTCGCAGCCAAGAACAACTGTCCCATTCCGCGGTTCTTGCTCATTGACCAGCCCACGCAGGTCTACTTCCCGACAGTTGACCTATATAAGGCTGCAGGGGGTGATGTGGAGAAAACAGAAGAGGATGCCGACATTGCTGCGGTACAGCGGCTCTTCAGTTTCCTGCTCGAGTTCACTCAGAAGGAGGCTCCAGGCTTCCAGATTATCGTTACCGAACACGCCAACTTGCGAGAGGACTGGTTCCAGGCCGCGCTGGTCGAACCCCCATGGCGCAAGCCGCCGGCGTTGGTGCCCGAAGAGTGGCCAGACATTGGCTAAGAGCAGAACCATCCAGCAAACAAAAAGCGCACCATGGGGCGCTTTTTTTCATGTGGCTCGAGTGTCTGTTGGCTAGGAGAGATGCGCCGCGCCCACGAGTATCTGCATTGCATAGGAGGCAGCCTCTATGCGGGTGAACGTACCCTTCGACTGGTCCTTCATCAACTACAACTTCCACCGTTTTTGCGGTTCTAATCCCTTTGGCTTCACGGCTCTGGACATCAAGGCGTACTACATGGGCGTCACCGGCTCATCGTGGAGGGACACACGCTCCCGCGCGATGTCCAGCCGACTGCGCCCAAAATAGACCGGCAACCACAATGCGCTGCAAGACGCTGTGTACCAAGCTGAGCTGTTTCGTCTAGTTCGTGAGCTGAGGTTTAAGGCCTAAAAAACACTGAGCATTTCATGGCCCAGTGCGAGATGTTTCTTAACTAGTTTGCAAGCTCTGGCGCAGAGCCGAATACAGGCGTCCGGCCCGAACAAACATGCAGCTCATTGCTGTGAGCGCTAGGAGTGGTGATGACGAGGTGACTGTCTCCACGTCCTGGGGCGCTGCTGTTTTGAGCGAGATAACTATTTGGCGTGAAATGAGCGGTGCTTCTTAAGCACGCGACGAAGGTCTTCAAAGACCGCGATTGCATCTACACCCAGCGCTTCACACCATTGGTAGAACTCTATTAAATCCAGGCGGCGCTCCCCAACTTCGCACCTGCTCACGTACTGTTGGGTCTGGCCAAGGCGCTTGGATAGCTCTACCTGAGAGACACCTTTGTCAACGCGTTGCTGTTTGAGGAGCTCCAAAAATTGCTCGTACTCCGGAGTGTGAAGAGGCATGCCCAACGGCTGTTCATAGACTAAAGGGCACATAGGTTGCAGTCAAAGTAGAATTACACCAAAACGATGTACATCATTTTGATGTTTTTTAAATGCAGACCAACCAATCAGTACCCGAAGGTATGTCTGGAGCGCAGACGGACCTAGCAGGCGTTGCCCTTGAGCTCGCATATGTAAAGTCATGCGGGCTCTCCCACCTGAAGTGCACCTCAGGCTCTTTCGCCATGTTCGACACTGTGAGCAAAAAACTGACTATTTTTGGTGAAGAGCTTGAAGTTGTGGGTGGCTCATTTCATGAAAGCCTCGCAGCGGATGTATTGCAAGACGCACAGAAATTGGGCGCAGCGTTCGACATCCAGGATGGCCGATGTTCCTGCCGCATAGGTACCTTTGAACTGGTAGGCGAGTCATATGTCGAAGCCGCTCTTAGGGCATTAATTACCTATCGGTCGCATGCCTCTTCTAACCAGGCTCCTTGTTCTGAAATCAACGACATACCATGCCCATCTCGATAGGAGTCTCCCCGGAACCATATTCGGTCAGTCGCGTCATTTTTTTGGACTTTGACGGAGTCCTGCATCCACCCCGAGCTATTGCAGGTGCGCGACCACCGCTTGAGCCGCACGAAATTCGAGTGGGATGGCCTGCCACGTTCCAGCACCTAGGCATCCTCAAGGACTTGCTGCAGGAGCATTCTGATATCGCAGTGGTTGTCAGCAGCTCCTGGCGCATCTTCTTGAATGATGCCCAACTGGGAGAACTCCTTGCCCCAATTGCCCGCTGGTACGGCGGTTCCATTGGCAATCCCCAAATAGGACGAGACGTAGCGATACGAGCCTGGTTGGAGCTCAACGCCATCACTGACTACGTAGTGCTTGACGACAAACCTAAGTTCTTTCCGGGGCCGGCAGGTTCCTGGCCCACATTGATACTTTGTAAGAGTGAGACGGGGATATCGGAAATCAGCGTCCAGCAGAAGCTTCGTGACTGGATGAACCGGCACGCAGATTGCAATAGCTCTGCTGCTTCAGTAGAACGTCAGTCCTTCGGCAATGAGCAAAAGGGAGGTGAGCCCCTATGAGCCTCGTTCTCTTCCTAGACTTCGATGACGTCATTTGCCTCAACAACCCATTTGGTGGCTATGACGCACTAACTGTTTTGGCTGCAGCAGCTCGAGAGGGCACACCACTTAGCGCAAAGGATGAACTATGGGACAAGCTGTTCGACACCCAGGCGGTGGCGCATCTAAGGCTGGTGCATGACGAGTTCTCGCCGCGGTACGTTCTTTCGACCAGTTGGCGCTGGTTTTTTGACCAAGGCCTTCTGGAAAAGACGCTTGAACTGGGTGGTCTTGGGTTTGTTGCGCAGAGTCTGCATCGAGACTGGACAACGCCACAGATTTCACGCCGTGCTCACAGAGCGGTGGAAATCAACGGTTGGCTTGAGCAGCATCCAGAAGTTGCTCACTCGTGGGTTGTGCTCGACGATGGACTCTCCGGCACGGGATTCGATACCTGGACGCACGAGAGGCGCCAGTTCGTGGTTCTTTGCCAGGAAGGTGTTGGCTTTCAGAAGGATGAGCTTCAACGCCTTAGGCGTGCCTTTGTGCTGCGAGGCTTAGGTTCTAAACCTTGAAATCAGCGTCACTTCAGTTGGCGTACATCTGTACCTACTGACGTGCCAGTAAACCAGGCAAACATGTCAAAGACCATTCTGTATTTGGACTACGACGGAGTGTTGCATCCGGAGCCTGTTTACCGACACCCGAGGGGTGGGATGTACTTCAGTGTCGAGCATGCTGGTCATCGCTTGTTCGAGAACGCGGAGCTCCTTGTCCAAGCCCTGGCGCCATACCCCGAAGTCGCCATCGTCTTGTCTACGTCCTGGGTGCGTGTGTTGAGCTATTCCCGGGCCAAGGCTTATCTCCCCGAAGCGCTGCGCTCACGAGTGATTGGCGCCACGTTTCACAGCGCGATGAACAAGTTTGAGTTTGATGCGATGACGCGAGGTGCCCAAGTGCTGGCAGATGCCACACGTCGCTCAGCAATAAATTGGGTCGCCCTGGATGACGATGATGAAGGGTGGGGCGCTGCGGCATTCCCACATCTCGTGCTGACAGAACGAACGTCAGGGCTAGCTGAACCTCAGACTCTCAAAGATTTGTCAGACAAGCTGAAAGAACAATTTGAGCAGTTGTGACTGCCTGTGGGGGCTGCCATTGTTGACCTTCATTCCGGAGCTGACCTGCATGCTTGAGGTGACCGGCGACTGCATGCGCCCCAAAGCGGAAATCGCGCTTTGCACAAAGCAGCCGCTCAAGCCGAATTGCTCCATTCACCAATAGGCGTCGTGGCGTTTTCTTCATCCATAGCGCGAGCAGGCCCAAATAGCCGGAGCGCAAGGAGATGATTGAGAATGCAAACTGACCCAAGGTGTCGGCGCGAAGCCCCACACATCAAATGCCATTTCACAGTCGATACCCCTCCTGCATGAACCATTGCGACCGCAATAGACCCGCGTAGAGAGCAGACTCCCATTCATTGGGACGAGGGAATCTATTCACTCTACGGCTGATAAACGTCTGCAAATCGGCCGGCTCCAAATCTGCAAGAAAATCTTTCACATTGGCAAGGTGACTACCCGCCTGCACCGCGTACCTGGCTGAAAGTTCTAGTTCAATGAAATGATAATGCACCCGCTTGCACAGGCCTTCACTCCAGTCGGTAGGGGTTTCTACTCGATATGTGACGGTGACTGGATTGGTATCTTGCACATCACAAAGCAACCAAGTTTCAGTTTCTATCCGTGCTTCTTCAAAATAGGGATGTGGCATGTAGGTTTCCACCCCAATTAATCCCGCCCCCATTTTTTTATTACAGTCTGTACACGTGGGAACCAAGTTTATCGGTAGAACCGAGAAAACGGGATACCGAGCCTTAGCTGCAAAATGGTCTAACGTGGAGACATGACCAAAGCCGCAGAGTGGGCAGATTCCCAGCTCTGTTATTCTGAGTTGGTCATAGTGGCTTCGTCCGCCCCCCTTACCTTTTGACATCTGATTGTCGTAAAGGTCGACGAAGTCTTTCTTTGTCAAGTCGGCTAGAACGATTTGGTAATCATTTCCCCACGCTGCAGCTGGAAAATGATGTAGCTCGCCGATGGCAGCCCGCTGCGCATATAGCTCGGACGCTTCTGCAACTGCAAGTGCTGCTTCAGTAAACTTTGCGGACAGCACTGCGTTTGACAGACTTCCGACACAGTCTGCATATACGGTCGCTCTATCCATTGTCGGCTTCGGCAGACACCTCATCGGGCTAGCCTCAGCGATTTTTCGCGTAGCAACGACAGCAAAATCGCCTGCGCCTCGTCGCCCAGTTGTCCGTCAAAGCCGGCCAAGATGCCGTCAAACGTTCCGCCAGCATCTACTGCAGACTCGAGCATTTCGTGAAAACCAGACTTAGAAACCTCAAGACCAAAAACTTCTCGAGTCAGTACGCCGACGTTCTCCCCAAAAGTCTCGCGATTGGGTCTGTCGCTCCGTGCCTCCAGTCGACTCCTCGTCATTTTCCAAACGCAAGACTTCGGCACTTCTTGGAGCACGACGGGCGAATGCGTGGCAACAATAGCAACGCCGTTACGACTAAACAGGAGCTCGGACAGCGCACGTGTGAACGCAGACAAAAGGGGTGGATGGAGGTGGCTTTCTGGCTCGTCCAGAAGCACAAGGGTCTTTTCCTCAACCATTTCCACCAGCTTAGTCATCGTCAGGAGCACTATCGAATGCCCTGAGCTCATGCGGCCAGCTTTAACCGCCGCCTTTTTAACCGCCTCATCATCATCGATTTCAGCGAGGTTATCCCATTCCATCTCCTCGAAGTTCGAATCAGACGCAAGTCGCGAGACTGCCTTGTAGAAACGAGCCTTTTTTTCTGGCTGGCTTATGCAAAGCTTGAAGCTCTGAACAAACTCCGCGACCAAATCTGCATCGGTCTTTGGCGGTGTCGGCTGGTTTGTGCAGCCGGCACGGACCGTCTTCATTCCAATATAACAATACGCGGGTCCCTCTGTTCTATCTTGCCTATCCTTCGGGGGGACGAATGGGTCGAACGCGCTAAACGAAATGGAGATGACGCTACTAAAGTAATCTCTCTTGAGCGGGGTCTCGAAAAAGCCGCGGTCAATGAACATGCAAGGTGGCTTTGTCGGTAGGCCATGAGCGACAAGTGCTCCCACCATATTATTTAAAAGGGTCGTTTTTCCAACCCCGTTGCGGCCGATGAGGACGTGAATATTGCTGGGTGGATGTGACGCAGCAGTGACGTCAAACTCGAGGCTTACTGCAGCATGCCTTTCATCGGCTGCCTGCTTGAACGAAAACTTGAAATCGGAAAGCTGCGCCTCCCCTAAGAGCACTCGCTTATACTGTCCATTAATAACAGATTGGCTGACGCCACGTGTAAGCGAGTCTTTAAATACTCTTTCCGATTCAATAGTCGCGCGCAGTCCATCGTCTACGACAACGTCTCTCAGTGCTCGAAGCAGCTCTTGACGAATGTTTTCAGGAAATTTCTCTTTCAAATTCTGGTAATACGCCACATCCTGCCCCAGAGAAAACCATCCTTCGGGTAACTCATTGAAGGTATCTAGCATGTTTTCCCGAGTCCAACCGTGATGCTGGCTTTTATAGCCAATCTTCAGAGTGCCTATTTCTAACCGTTCTCCCTGGAATACAACTGTCAAGGTGAAGCTCGTTTTGAATGAATAGTCATCCCAATCGCTAGATGTCAATTGGAATACATTCAATAAATTGCTATTTGCGCGCTCGCGCACACCCAGTTTCTTAAAGAGGAGTTGCATGTGGTTGTCTCGGATAGGCCGTCGATTTTGCGGTCGTAGGTATTCAATCTCAGCGGACTACAGCCGGAGCGATGCTTATGTGCTGCATTCTAGCGGCCCAACTTGGATGCACTTTTTTCGATGACTGCTTGCGGCCGAACTCAATTGGACATGAGCAGGAGGCTGGTCAGCCACAGTCGGCAAAGGCGGTCAATTCAACCGGAATATGCAGACTGCCGTTGTAGGAGCACTGGCACCACCTCTCCAGCATTGGTCCCGTTAGCTCAGTAGTTGGCTGGCGATGCGGTGGAGTTTTTCGTAAGCAATCTGGAGGCACCGCACATCCACTCATGCGAGAAGGAACTAGGTGAGCGTTGAAGTCCTAGTTGATTTCTTTGTAGGGAAAACCTTTTAGCGGTTGCTGAGCACCCTGTAATTTGCTTGAAGTCTGCTCAGGCGGCTTCTATACTTTTACGCAGAGTCGACTCGCCGGCTCGCCCGCCCACGGTGGCTAAGTTGTTCGCGACAGCGCAGTAGTTCAGGGTTGTGGTTTGACCAATTGGTCATCCTGGCTCAATGTGTGGGCGCATTGTGTTGAGGTGACCGTGGACATAAATCACGACCAAGCGCCTTACCTCCGCTCGTTTGGAGCAGCTCAAGCGTTCAGCTAAACGCTTGGCTCGCGAGCAATCCATCCCCCTCAACGCAGCTCAGAATCGATTGGCCGTAGAACAAGGCTATGCGAATTTTTCTTTGCTGGTCAAAGACAGCCGGGCCAAGACCAAGGCAGAACATCAGCCAGTGGGGGTATCTTCTGTCGCTTATTTCGAGAGTTTTGCACGCGACTGCTTGGAATGCGACCTGAATGAGGGGCATCCGTGGAGGTATTTCAATCCCCAAACTGGTCGCTTCGAGACTCTGGAGGAGGTGTTGACCCACCTGAACGACATAAAACCCACAAATGCGTTCTTGCAGCAACTGCTCGCTCCTCCACGCACGGCGATGAAGTCTTTATGCCTCCTGCAGGCTATGTACCCGATGCGTTTGAGGTGGCCGCTCATGAGCGTTCAGCAATCATCGAAGAGTTGCAGGCTGCGATACATCGAAAGGTTTAGCAGTGAGAGTCAACGAGTGGTTGAGCTGTCACGAGATGCCCGTATTCGATTGGCTTCGGGCATAGCTAACTCATACGTAGGGCAAGAGCTATCCCTCGATGGCATTCGCCAGGCGTACTACTACCAGCCTCCGCGCGAGGAAAGTTTGGACGAGTTCCGTGAGCGGTTAGACAGCGATGAACACCCTGGTAAGCCGGTCGACGACAACAGGCTTGATGAGTAGAGGAGCTGAGTGGCCTATGGACGCGTTCGAGAGACTCAGTCGACTCACTGCCTAGCCAAACTGTAGCGTTCGGCTCGCGACCTTAGTTAAGGGTGTTGCTGCGCTTTAAAAGCTTCAGTGGGAGTGCCGCAGATGTTGTGCGAAAACACTACATCTAGTGTTTGACGGTTGGTTTTGCCATACATATAGTGTCGATACTGTTAATGCATCCAGCATTTCAGGTCGTTCACTTTATGGAGGTCTTTATGGGGTCTAACACTAAGCAAACGTCATCACAAGTTGCCTCGCTCGCAGGAAAAACTCTTCAGAGCGGTTCCTCTAGTGGGATTGAGCGCTCGCTCGCTGGTTCGGCACTTCGTCAGGCGGGAACAGCAGCGCAAACAGGCGCCAAGATGGAAGGCAGAGCTTCCGGTGCATTGGACAACGCACGCTCATCTGCAACCACCAAGACGCTAGCTGGAAGCGTTGTGTCTCAATCGAACCGCAAACGCTAGCAGCTCGGAAAAAACGAACCACCGTTGGTGAAACTGCAATAGGAGGCCTGCGTCCGGCGGGCTTACCTTGATGGCCTTGCGCAGTTCCCTAATGCCAAGGCTATCCATGTCTTTGCCATAGGTTCTACGCAGGGCACCTTCATGACGCGAGACCTCGAGCTCGCAGCGTCGAATGACTATCCGGGTCCAGTTCCTGTCGTAAATTTGTATGGGAACAGCTCCCCCGAGTCAAATTTGTCGTGTTTCTGTAGTCTAAGGGGCCAGTTCTGTCGCAAAAACGTGTTTAAGCATCACTCCGATGCCAAGAACTTGCGAGTAGAGTCGTGGCGCTTCTGAGCATTCGCAGACCTCCAGCGAGAACCTTGATGCACTCACTGGTGACAGCTTTCCGCGGATTGGCGATATACGAACTCAAATAGTTCTACCGCAGCCGATACATCCCGCTTTTGATAGATACCTCTGAGCGCCAACTCATAGTCATCTCTAGCTACGCCCCGAAACGACAGCGGGGCACAGTTCTTGTGCAGCAACGGGATGTTGGCAGCCAGGCGAGCCGTGGAGCCATTTCCGAAATTGAATGCTTGCAGGTACGACAAATTCACCCACGTGAAGAACGCGGCCTCGATAGGGTTGTGCACTTGTCGTGCCTTATCGGCAATGGACTTCAGCAGCAAATGCAAAACTGCAGGGTCATGGCACGGAGCGTAGCCGCAGCCATAGATAGGCAGCGTGCGGATGCTGCCAATGAGCTTTGCATCCACTAGGTCCCGCATCAGCAAGGCCTGCACATCGACAATGCTCTCAACTGATATGTCTTGCACTGACGCATTGACGTTGATGAGGTCAATGGCATCCTTGTGATTGAGAAGTACCAAAGCGTCTTTGCAACGACCGTCTTCGTAGGGTTGCCCGTTTAGGACTTGCTTGGCGTCATCAAGTCTCATGGAGATGCCGTCAAGACACGCAGATGACCACACAAGTTCCTCAAGAGGTTGCTCTGCCGGCTCGGCATGGACAGGGCGTGCTTGTCCGCAATAGCCTGAGTGGAACAAATGTAGGGCTAGCTGTGGCGGTAGAAGGCTGCACAGATTCGGGGTGTAGGCCGCCAAGAAACTGGGGTCGTACCGAACTTGTGGGCGCGTAGCTGGCGGTGCGCTTAATGATTCAAGCAACGCCGTTGCTGCTGACGACCATTGTCGGCGGGCCTTTGGAGGCTCGTTGGGGTCGACCGCTGCGAGGTAACGCGTCGAACGCCCCTTGCCCTGAATTTCCAGTAGCCCAGCCTCTGCCAAGCTTTTCAAATCGCGATTGAGAGAGGCTCGAGAACTCGCGATGGAGTCCATCAATGTGCTTGGCTGGACGGGGCTGAGGGCGGCCTTTACTGAATCCAATATTGCTTCTTTGCGCTCTGAAATGCTCATGAGTGAATTGTGCGCCAAGGTTGTGCTGGGCCGCTCATTTCTGCGAGCTGGTTACTGGCTAGCTCTGGCCGCTCGATGTGCCCAGTTTTCAAGGAGCGCAAGCTGCAGATGTACCGATGTATGAGTACAAATCGGCTAGTTTTGTACTCATACATGAGTATGTCCAATCGCTCCCGAGCCTTCGGTGCTAACCCACCTGCTATCCAAGTAGCAACCGATAAATTGGAAGCGAATTTGGCTGTGGCGTTGTTAATGTGAGAGGCGTCGCAACGGAGTTAGGCCAACCGATAATTGCTCGCGTCTTACCGACTGAGTTCGGCCAGTTGCTGTCTACTGGTCAAGAAGCAAACACCCTCACCTTTCGGTTGAGTCCACAACTGGTTGAGGTTTGCAAGCGACTACTTCAGTGTTTCGTTGTGCACCTTAAATACAAGTTAGTGAAAAATTTCAAGATGTCTCGTTGCTCACTGTGATGCCGCTGCAGCTGTTCAAGGTCCGAGCCTCTGCAGCTTGCCTCGTGCTAGCACACTATATTGAGCATGCAATCCAAGGAGAATGAATATGGCCGTGACGAACGAGCTGACCTTTCCGATTTCCGAGGACCAGTTCGAGGAAATGTGCTTCCACCTCTATCGCAAAGAGTGGAACGACCCAGCGTGTACGCGGTTAGGCGGCGTGGGCCAAGGTCAATTTGGCCTGGATATCATCGGTACCAGCGGCGCTCAGCAGATAGGTGTTCAGTGCAAGCACTATGTCAAGAAGCCGTTCACACTCGCGACAGTGGAGGGAGACGTTGCAAAGGCAGACAACGCCGGCATTGCCATAGACCACGTCATTTTTGCGACCACAGCTGCCAACAAATCTGAACTGGTGCTCAAGGTCCGAGAGCTGAGCAACTCGCGGAAGAAGGCGGGTAAGTTCACAGTTTCCGTTGCCTTCTGGCAGGAACTGTCTGGCATGCTCAGACTGAACAAAGAAGTGGCACGGGAATACATTCCAGGGTTTCCTGGCGGGACCCTGCTACAGGTAAAGGAAACAACCGAGGCCACTCTTGCTATTGTTAGGAGCAGCAGCGAGGGCGACATAGAATTCCAAGCAGACGTTCGGAGTCAATTGGCAGGCATCGCCGAGCATGTGTCCAGTAATGCAGCGGCGTCGAGCCTTCCCCAGTCGCAAGGTACAGAAGCCGAGCCTCTAATAGCCAAAAGCCTTGACATTGTTCGCTCCAAATTGCTGGATGTACGTCCAAAGGAAGCAATTGAGCTGCTGGATTCGCTGGGGAATCCGGACCGCTTTCGCGACATCTACTCACAATTTCGGTGGCATACAAGCCGAGCGGCCGCACACCTACTGGAAGGCCGGAGTCTTGACGCCGCACGCGAATATCTGGCCGCTGCAGCGAAAGACCCAAGGCTGGAGAAAGCGTGGAGCAATAAAGCACACGCACATCTCTTGCTTGATGATATAGCTGCCTCGTTGGCTGCCAGTCGCGAGGGATTACAGACCTACCCTGAAAGCGCTCCACTGTGGGCTCTGCATGTCGCCGCTATGCAACTAGCAGGAGACGACGAACCTGAGAAAGATGTTCCCAAACATATCAGGGAAACTTCAGACTTCAGGTTTACGCTCTCGCATGTTCGATACAAGCAGGGAAGACTAGAAGAGTCGCTTGACCTCATTCGTCTCTGTGCTGAAGTCGATAAGTCGCTGGAGATTAGACGCAGCTATTTGGCCACAGCGCTCTCTTGGGCGACGGTGAACCCAGTCGCAGCGCGCCACGACCAGTTGCAGCCGAAGCAACGAGAAGCGCTCGCAGATGCTTTGCTGTTGCTGGAACCGCTGGAAGCAACGCTTGCTTCACTCCAGGTAGAGGGCATTTCCGAGGAACTAGCCAACAATGTTTGCGTTGCATTGCTGCTGACCAAAAACTGGGACCGTGCTCGAGCTATAGCTGCCACCGCACTTGTGCGTCACCCCAGGTTAGAAGGTCTTCTGCGGATTCGAGTGGATGAACTCGCTAGCCAGAAAGACTTCGCTGGTTTGCATAAGCTAACTGACGGGCTATACGATGAACTACCGATATCTACTCTTGCGTCTATTGCCGAGGTGGCTGCAAACAAGGGCGACCTAGCATGGCATCAGACCGTTATGGCAGTTTTGGGGGCTCGTGAACTTGACGAACACCTAGCTGCGGAGCTTCGGGCACTGACTATTCACGCGCACTGGGAGGCGGGAGAAAAAGTCAAAGCAATTCAGCAGGCTAATGACTTCTTAGTGGAGCAGCCGAATCATGTTCTGACGCGTGTGCTTTTGTCGCGGATGCAGCAACAGAGTGACGTATTCGCTGCAGGACAACAAGCAAGCCTAGCCATGGCCGCGCTTCAACCCGACAGCCCTATGAGCGATGTCCTATACGTGGCGGACTTGATGTTTGAGCGCAGTCTCTACCCAGAAGCATCGGAGCTCTACGGGCGCATTTCAAAGTCGCCGAGTTCTAATGGGCTCACTCAGCGATACTTAACCTGCTTAATTGAAAGCGGCCAGCGACGCAAGGCTATCGAAATCTTAGATGCTCTTTCCGTTGAGGTTCGAGACTTGCCGCCTTTCCGCCGCATCGAATCAAATCTAGCCCGCTTGATGGGCGATTGGAGCCGAATGCGGGATGTACTCAAGCAGGAGCTTGACAGGGTTCCGACCGACTCCGGCGTAGCTGTCGGTTATATCGGCGCGCTGCATCGCATCCCCGATGCAAAAGATGCACTTAAGGCGTACCTCGGCAGCGACCCGGTCTATGACGGTAAGCAGCCATTAAATGAGGTGGAGGTCGCCAAGTACCAGCGTGAGAACGGTTTTCCCGAGCTTGCACTGAAGCGTTTGTACCGGCTGTTTCGTGCGCATCCAAATGACTCTGCGTTTGGGGGCTACTTTTTGATGCAGCTGTTAATTTGGGATTCGGCGCCTGAGTTTCATCTGACGCCTTTGGCCGCAGCTGCAGGCGTTGTGGTTCATCTTCGTGCAAGTACCGAAGCCCGCGACATTGCGATTGATTTCGATAAAGTAATCGATGGCGCTGGCTGGCCCGAGCTCTTGACACCGGACTCTGACCTAGCGCGTAACCTCATAGGAAAGGTTATCGGTGATAAGGTGACCATGGCTAGAGGCATTGGCGACGTCGAGTATGAGGTTGTTGGCCTATCGCCGCTATATTCATTTGCCGCGCAGAAGGTGCACAAACTACTTGCTGAGTCTGCCAATCCAGATGGCCCCGTTTGGAGCATCAACCTTGGAAAGGCCGACGGCTCCATAGACATCGAGCCTCTTCTCAAGATGACGCGTCAGAAATCCGCGAGGGTCGCTGATGCTATCAAGAACTACTCCAAGCTTCGGTTTCCCTTAGCGACCTTAGCGACGCTTGTTGGCGTCGAACCCTTGGCCTTAATGCTGGATTGGCCGAGTTCGAAAGCATCTCTTTTTGTCAGTACCGGAACGCAGGAAGAACGTGAGCAAGCGTTGGCCCTGTTAACAGCTGGTGGCAAGCGATTTGTCTTAGACCTTCCCACATTGGGTGAACTTGTGGGAACTGGTGTGTTTCGTGTCGTCGCTTCATTGATTGGGCGCCCCTTGGTTCCCCAGAGTGCTAGAGAAGTGCTCATTAACATCATTCAGACCCAGGAGCGCATTCCTTCGAAGATGTCACTGCGCGAGGAGGATGAGCAGTACATCCGTGAAGAAACAACGCAGGAGCAATTGGAGCGCCAACTCGCCTTACTGAAGGAGATGTTGACTTGCATAGACAACCTGTGCGAAGTGACGCCAGTACTTGGTCCTAAGGACATCACGGATAACCTTAGAGGGCTGGAAAACTTACTCGACCATGCAACGCTGGATGCGGTTTACCTTGCCCTTGAGCGAAATGCTATTCTTGTTAGTGACGATGGCGGACTACGGCTGTTGACGCCAGCTGTCGGGCTTGCCAATTGCATGGCGATTCAACCAATACTCATGTTTGCAAAGGACTGCGGTGCTTTGGACCACTCTGACTATGTGGATGTGGTGGTAGGAAAGCTGGCACGCAATCACGCCTTCATCACAGTTCGTGCAGATGATTTAGTTGCATTGGTACGGCGAGACACAGGAAAAGTGGCAGCCAGTGTGGTGGCCTCACTCAACACTTTACGGAATCGAAATATTGACCTTAGTTCAGCCGTAAACGTTTGTGTGCTGTTTCTCGCAAGTATTGCGCCACTCTGTCAACCTGCCGTTTCTGCAGAGTACTTCAAGCTCGCTTTGGCAGCGCTACAGCATGAGCGGCCGATACAAGCCAATGCGGTTCACCATGCGTTGGCCAATGCAATGGAACATGGCTTGAGAGGCATTCCCAGGAAGCAGGCACATCTCTATCGGCGTGAGATGGGGGCACTTCTGAAGCCGCTAGAGTCGCCACAGCGGCATATTCGAATGACCTCGATTGCACGCGCGATTAAAGAACTCTTTGAGCCGTTTGGTGAGCGCATGCCATGAGGACGTGTCGCGCTTGGGCAGGTGAAGACGAGTTGAGAGCTTTCTTCAACGTTCAGCAACGAGTTTAAAGTGGCTGCCGCAATCTCGGTCATTAGTGGTGACTGGCTGTTTTGCTCAAATAGCAGCCCTCCATTCATTATTCGGCCGCATCGACAGGGGCTTAAGTTCGCCCGATAGCTAATGCGAGCTCGCATCCGGTCACTCAATCGCTACAAACTCACCGTCTGAGAACCAACCGCTCCCCTTGATTTTGTTCAGCGCAGCCGTGGGGTCGGAAGACCAAAGCACGAGGGCCAGTGATTCTTGAGCTCGGCTGCAAGTGACATACAAGAGGCGCAAGGTCCGGTCGATGGTCGTCTCCTTTCCGTCCTTCACATTGTTCCTGTCCGATGTACTGAGCTGCACGCCCCCAAAAATCTTGTCGTACGAAATCTGATTGCCGCCGGCCAGCTTGTCGTCCATCACGACCATGACATGAAGAAACTCTGAGCCTTTGACAACCTGGTGAGTGGCGAGCACCGAATTTCCCGCGAGGTAAGTGCGGTACTTCTGCAGCTGACGCCACGGGGTGCTGAACAGCGCACACCAACCCCGACGCATGCGGTCCTTCTTTGACTCCTCCTCACCCCTGGCCGGAGTTGGAGGCGCAGGTGACTTGTCGGCAAAGGCCTCCGAGAGACGATGGTCGACCTCAAACAGGTTTGCGCCCAGGACCGGTGTGAGAACTTGTTCCACAGTGGCCTCAGGATTTGCACTGGCTGCCGCAAAGGCGGAGATGGCTTGAAGCATCTCCTCGATACGCGTCGCTCGCTCGGCTTCGTGACATGGCATGTCCTCGAGGCGACCGAAGCGTCGAAAGACTTCGGTCACCTTGAACTCGTCTACAGCACCATCTACGCTCATGCAGGCCTCCAACTGCGCGAGCTCATCCAAAAGCATCTGCACAGGAGTGGGCCCCTTGTTCTCACCGCTCCCCGTCGGCGCGGCCGAATTCGGGTCAAGCAGGACCATTGCACTATATGCGTCGAGAAACGAGCCACGAGTTGCGACGAGCTTGTGCTCCAGAGCAAGCAACTGATACTGACCTTGACTCCAGGCGCCAGACCCGACAGCTTGACGCATTTGTTCTGCACACCAACGTTCGCCGGCGACTTTCTCTTCAGGAGAGCGCGATGTGTCACCCACAAAGATTCGGACCACCCCGCCAGCCTTCTCAGTTCGCGGATGTTGTTCGACGCCGTTAGTGGGCTGCGTTCGGCCCTCAAGCTCTGCTTCCCAAATTCTGTTAATAAGCGCAACGATTCGACGTTGACTGCGATGGTTCATTTGCAGCTCTGGCGTCGCCCAGCTAGCAGGAACCAGGCTTGGAAGGTCCGAGTGACCGTCGGTGTAGATGCGCTGCCGATGGTCTCCGAGCAGTCCAAGGGTGAGGCCACTGTCCCCCCTAGAATCCGAGAGGCTCATCAAGGCATCTAGCATGCCCTTCATCGTGTCTTGCGACTCATCTATAAGAACGATGGGGTGACGGTCCTTCAGAGCCGTCTGCAGCGTAGGTCTGTGTCGCAGCAACCAGGCTGTGACGTCCAACACATGCTTATGGGCGAGCGCTCCGGCCCCATGCGTCTCGCGGTCCGGGTGGTAGATAAACACATCTGTCAGCTTGAATGCCTCGATGTCTGCCTTGATTTCATCTAAATCCCGCTGCTTCGCTGGAGTGATTCCCCGTGGCTTTGCCGCAGCTTCCGCCGTTTCCTTTTCGAGTTGAGCTTGCTTGACGGCAACGAGCGCTGCACGGATGTCATCGTTAAATCCGCTAATGAGCTCCCAGCAGAAAGCGTGGATTGTGGAAATACTCACTAGGTCGTTATCTCCGAGGCGCCCCTTGATGACTGCGACAGCGTTCTTCGTGTACGTAACCACGCGTATAGAGCGACCATAAAGTCGCAGTCGTCGAGCGTACTGCCCGCCCGCTTCGTGCTGCACAACGCCTGTCACTCGACGCAGCACCTCGACCAAAGTACGCGTCTTTCCGGACCCTGCGCCAGCAAACAGGAAGTAGCTGCGCGGTGGCTTCTCAGTTAGATAGCCGCAGATTTCCTCGACAACCCCAGCATCGCGCTCGTTGTTGGCTGATATGGGAACTGTGCTCATGTCACCAGCTCCTTGCTGGGCTTTTTGCTGCGCTTCTTGCTAGGCTCCTTCCTGGGCTCCTTCCTGGGCTCCTTCCTGGGCTCCTTCCTGGGCTCCTTGCCGGGCTCCTTGCTCGGCTCCTTGCTCGGCTCCTTGCTCGGCTCCTTCTTGGGCTCGAGCTGTGCTCGTTGCTGGGCTCAAGCTGCACCTGTAACCAAGCCAAAGCGTCTGCGATGTACTTCGGGCAGACAACTGGCTCATCGAAGGACAGTTTCTCGAAGATGCTTGCGGCAAACTCTCCTTTGCTGAGCGAGCTGTGCATTACCTTATGGAGCGCTGTGACCATCTCTTGAACGCTCCCAGCTCCGGCCACAGCCTTTGCCACAGAGCCAAGCGCTCCAGTCGGAGGCGCAACCTCCACGCCATCCTCATCAACCGTCTCTTCCATCAGGCCCTTAAACCAGGGTATGTTCGTAAGAACGAGAGAGTCTTCAAAAGAGCTGGGCCAGCTACCGTCCGCTTCCGCAACAGGCAACTGCCAGGCGAAGCGAACGAGGCACGCAGGGGACTCGTCCCATACCAGTTGAGATTCGGTCGGATTCTTGAAGTCATCGAGCCTCTGGAGCTTTGGGTGCCAACCGCGGAGCGTAGGGTTGCCACAGTGGAGACCGGGTTGACCTGTGTTTGCTACTGCGACCAGCTTCTTAGTTGGGTCGCCGTTCTTTTTGGGTTTGCCGTCCTGCTCCTCACATGGGTCAATGTCAGTGATGATGACGGTGGGAATCTGGAGCTTTTCGACGAGTGGCTTGAGTCGGTGGGCATGGCTCCCTCCGATATCAAGGAAAGACACATATCGATTGTTCAGCTCTTTAAAATACCGCTCCATGAAAAGAGGGACGAGCATGCGCTCGGCTACGCCTTCCACGAAGATAGCTGCATTGGCGAATAGCAGGTCGGTGTGCTGGACGCGGAAATACCGCTCGGCGAACTGACGTGTCTTCTTGTCATCACCAAAGACCTGCCCAAGATTGACTACTTCGGTCGTCGGCATTGGACTCTCCGCGCTCTTAGGAATACGCCGGACATATCGGAGACGGTCAAAGTCCTCGGCGTGTGCCAAATGGCTCGAGTGGGTACTTATGAGTAGCTGGCTCTTGAGGGCAGAAGCATCCGTTCCCGTCGGGCTGATGAGCTTGTGCGCCTTGTCGGGAAAGATGCGCTGCACTTGAACGTGAAGGTGTGCCTCAGGCTCCTCAATCATCACTAGGTGAATGGGCGCAGGAGAGCCCTTTTCCGGCCTGAGTCGGGCTGCTTTGAATGAAACCAGTTGGTAGCTTAGGGACTGGAGATTCTGGTAGCCGAGTCCGATGGAGTATTCAGGGAGAATTTCTTCAAATGACTCCTTCTGCATTCTGTACTGGATAGCGGTTCCATGGTCTAGCAAATCAGCCGTTTGGATACGTGTACGGAAGCGAATCTCTTGAGGGTCGTGCAGCCCCGGATAGCCAAGCTCCTTTACTTCCTCAATGGATTCGGCAAGGGCTTTGTGAATTTTCTTGTCAAGTTCTCTCTGTGCCTCCGCTACAGCTTTGATGAGGTCCGCTCGGTGGCCATGCCCTGTGCTGGCAACGTCCAAATGCTGACGAGCAAACTTGAGGAGCTGATTGGAGAACATGCCAACTCGATGAGGACCGGATGCGGAGCGCGACTCAGCCTCTTCACTGCCCAGCCCACGCTGAGCAGCTACAAAGTCCACCCGTATGACCTTGGACAGATGCTTCCGTTCAATAGGACTGGCGTCTGCTGTAAGTGTCTGGGTTACATAGGTCTTGAAGTCCGTTATCGGGTTGTTTTCTGCATCGAGCTTGTAAGCGCAAACTTGGCCAAGTTTCGAAGGCTCACGGAGCCAAAAATCCAAAAGGTCCATGGGCCAGGCTAGAGAGTCCGCTCCCATCTTCTTCACAGGTTGGCGCGCTGTGCGAAATGTCCAGGCGAGTTGCTTCAGCTCTTCGACGTTCGATGCCGGCTCCAAACGCAGCCTGACACCAACGGCACCGCCTTTCCAACTGAGCCTGGAAAGAAATGGGGCGACGTAGTGGTACATGCCAGCCTCAGCATCGAACCAGAGGTCCAACGTCGGCATGCTCGAGAGAAGTGTCTGAAGTTGCTGTTCCCACGGCCCTTCGTCTCCTGTCACTGTCGAGGGGTCTTCCGCCAGCTTTTCCCACGCTTTTCCAAGAGCTCGCAATGTTGGCCACTGCGAAAGGCTGATATCGAAAGCGCCAAAAGGGGAACCGTCAGCGAGGAAGTGACGGATAGCAGCGAGTATCGAGGTTTTTCCGCTGTTGTTCGCTCCAACCAAAATAGTTGTCTTCTTATCGACGTCTAGCTGAACCTTGCCTAGACGCCGGAACTGACGCAGCTCTAAAAATCGAAGTGTTACGTCTCCGGAAACGGAAGTGGCTGGACCCGCGTCTGGCATTGAAGTACCTTTCAACTGGAATAGTGAGGCGCCAGTAGCAAAAAGATGGCTCAGCGCGCCCAGGAAAAAAGTAAATGTTACCAAATGCGACGAATACGATTTCACTGGATATCGTCGATAGCGATATCTCTACCTTTGTTCGCCTGCACCCCCCGAATTGACCATGGGTTTTTGATAGTTCAAAGCAAGAAATTTTTGGCGCTCCAACAGAACTAAATCTCTGCTTTCGAGAATTACAAGCTGCATCCGCTTTGCCACTGGCAGCGGCAGACCAAGGCATGGTCTTGTATAACCAGATAGTCAGAGAACTCCTCGTTATGAACTCTGGTTTTACTTTTTCCAATTGATAGTGAAATAGCGAGGCTAGAGCTGCGGCGGTTAACTCAAGGCTCGGAGCTACCTGGCCTTAGGGGTGATTTACTCAACTACGCTACGGAAAATAAAAAGCCGCATGGCGCGGCTTGAGGTTAGTGGCAAGGTCCGGCGCGGGATGCAAGTGGAACTTGTCCGCCGGGCTTAGGGGCTGCCCAGAGGCATCCCACATTCGCCGCAGAACTTGGCTTTTGGTGCGTTCTCTGCGGAGCAGCTGGGGCACTTGTTGGAGTTAAGCGCTGCCATGTACTTCTGGCGCATATACGCAATCTGCACTACACACGGAAGTGTCACGCGATATGCGGGGCTGGACAGGTCCGCCACGGTCCACAGCGTGGCAACGGCAATGCCGACCGGGCCTGCGAGAGCGGCTAGGCCTCGGGAGCCCGCAAATGTCCCGCCCACAATGGCCGCTCGGCCCAACATCTGTGTCGATACTGCGGTGGCCACCAGCGCTGCAACATTCAGGCTGGCGGCCGAAAGTGTGGCGGTAGTGGCGACCCCGGCTACGGCGCCCTTGCCAAAGTTGCGCAGAGCGCCAATGCTTGAGATGCCCAGCTCGCCAAGTATGGACTTGCGCTCCGCTTCGCTCATCTTGTCGTAGGCCTGCTTGAAGATGCGCAACAAGATGGCATTTTCCATGTCAGGAACCGAGTCGCCTTCGCCGTAAACAGAGTTTGACTTCTTGGCAACATCCTCGACCAATTCGGCGTATGAGATGGTGTTGCTAACGGAGGGCAGAGCTCCGCTTACGAAATTGCCAACAGCAGTGTTTTTCAGGAAGCCACGATAGAGGTTTGCAATGGAGTTACCGCCAAACAGCAAAATTTCTTCGGCAATCAGCAATCTGTCTGCGTTGACGAACAGGCGGTGTTTGCTACAGGCGGTGAGCTTCTTGTTTTTGTCGCTGTCCAGCGACAGCCGGCCTTCGCCGTTGTCAGTGATGTAATCGGCCAGGACACAGAGGTCATCAACATCTGCGACTTCCAGAAGGGTTGTGAGGTTGTCGGGGACGCTGAGTAGAGGAGAGTATTTGGAAGACATGGGAGGCTGACCTATTCAATGCGTTGTCGTGGGTTGCTGGGCTGATAGCGCAAAGATTGCGCAAATCACCATCAGCAAAGGGCGGTGTTCAGGTTGTAGGTCCCTGAAGGGAAGGGTTTGGCTGGTAGCCGCAATCGTGGCTTTGGCAGCAGCTGTTGCGCGCTGACCGAAGCCACACATCTTGGCAATTTCCTGGGCGTCGCGGGCCACATCCGAAGCTCGCCCCACGTAGTCGTGGTGCAGAACGGTTTGTGAGATGAAGCTGCGGAATTGCTCCTCAGGAGCAAGCGTCCGGTAGAAGGTTGTGAAAGCCGTAGCCAGCTTTTTCCAGTCATCATCGGTCATCAATAGAAGTGCAGGTGGCACATTCACTGCCTCGCTAATCCTGCAGATGACCTCTAGCGTTGGGTTGGGCGGCTCATCTTTGGCTTTTTCGTCTCCGACCAGAAGCTTGCCGAGCGTAGAGGTTGCAATGCCCGCACTGGCGCTTAATGCGTGCCGCGATACGGAGCGCGTCTCTCCAGTGGAACTGAGCCCCGCTTGATTGATGATGCGGCGTAGTGCGCTTCGGAGCTGGTCAGAGCTTTTCAGAAACTGCTCGCTTTGTTCGGGAGACGCTTGTGGGTCACTCATATGGTTTTCAGGTGGCCAAAGAGGCCGGCCGCTGAAGCAGCCGGTTCGTTCTGGGCGGCGTTTTGCCCAGAGTCAGCTTGACACAGGGTGAAGCTTGGGCTTCTCCACTTTGCTGTACGCATTCAGCGCCAGCACGCTGATGGCTCCGGCAGCGAAGCAAATTGCGAAGGCGGCTAATTGCTCCAGGGGCGATGTGTTGTTCATGCTCTGCTCCTTAAAAAAACTTGCCTACAACTCGTCCCAAAAGTCCCGGGACACCTGTGCCAGAGAACCCTAGAGCGACGGTATCGAGCCTCGCGCCCATCTCATGCGTCGGCGTAGGTGTGTCCCTTCCAGGCATGGTGAAATTGGGGACGTAGTCATTAGGCTTTTCGGACGTTATGCCGGCCGCTGCAACGCCGTTCGCTTCGGCTTCGGCTTCGGCTTCGGCTTCGGCTTCGTCGAGAATTTCTGCAGCAGCGTCTAGCACTTGGTCCTCATCAGGGGAGAGCACCAGCTCGCGCGCCTTGATGACCTCCATGGCGTAAATTTCGAATCTTTTCCGGACAAACTGACCGCGGTCTTCCGCGGCGAACATCTCGCTCAAGAATCCGTTGGGGAGGCTGTCGCCAACGAAGCCAAGGTATCTATCAAACTCTTTCTGGCTGAACAAGTGCTCGAATGCAATGGCCGTGAGCTCGGCGTCGAGCAGCTTTTGCATCTTGACAGCGTCGTCCTCGACGAGCTTGTCCATCAGGTGCTTGGCGAGGGCGCCAGCCGTGGTTCCGGCACCTAGCCCGCCGATTGTCCCTCCGATGATTCCGCCAGCCACAGTTCCGACCACAGGGAACGCAGTACCTACCGTTGCGCCAAGAGCGGCACCTCCGGTAATGCCGGCACCTCCCGCTGCTAAACCAGTAGCCGCGACAAAGAGGTTCTTACCAACTTGCGCCCAGGACTTGCTCCCGGTGATGGTTGCTTTGTAGATATCAGGAAGCGTCAACACGGTCAGGGTGACAGCACCTGTAACAACATTGCTGCGTAAGAGGTACGCAGCATGGTTCAGGGCGGCGGCACCGTACACAGCGTTGCCCGTCGATACCTGGGCAATTTTGTGAATGACATCCTTGCCAAGGCTGGTCTTATAGATGCCTTTCAATGCATTCTTCGCGACAACGCCGCCGACGCGAGCAGCCTGTGTTCTCAAAAGCTGAGCGCTGCCGACATAGGTGAGGAATGCAATTCCAGCAGTTTGAATTCCACGCATGGTTGCGTTTTTTAGGGCCTCAACAGGGCTTTCACCACGCCAAATGCTGGAGCCATACTCAATCACAAAGCCTATGCCAAAGGCACTAGCGCAAACGACGACGCTGTTTCTGGCGTCATATTTAAGGCTGTCGATGTTGCCAGCGCGAGCGATATTGCGCGCTTGCTTATAGGTGACGCTACCTTGCTTAATCAGCTTGTGAGCGTCGGAGGGGTCGGTGTACCCGGGGACTCGGCCTTCCTTAATTCGGTCAGCCATAATCTTTACGGCAGCGTCAGCCTGGTCACGAGGCACTTCAACGGGCATATCGCCGTAACGAAAAAGGCCGGTCTTGGAGTCAAACGCATCTCCAATGGAGCGGCTTGCTGTATCGAAGTACTTTGTCTGAATGGGGTTGCCGTCCACGAGGCGGTCAGCGCCATTTTTTGCGTTATTCCGGCCAACATGCTCCACCTTGTGGCCGAGGCGTTCATCAAAGAGCGCATTGGCATCTTCTGCAGCGAAACCTGTACCGCCGCGGCTAGCAAACTTCCGGATTTGGGTCGACTCCAAATCAACGGCTACCTTGCCAGGAATAATGCTTGCCGCGATTGATGGTCCACTTGACTGCTTCGGAACCGACGCGCTTCCTCCGTGTGGCTGACTCCCTCTAGATTCCGGCTGTTGATTCCCATTTTGCATGTGTTGACCTCCTTGGATTTGGAGGAATTTTAGGTAGCAGTGAAGCCGGAAAGCATCCATCCCCTCGACTTCAATCCATTAAAACGGAGTGCTTTCAATACATTTTTTAGTGAAAAGTAATCACTCACACTTAAAATTCAGTGGATTGAAAAAATGCAATACCATGACCAATTTCTGATATGAAGCAGTACAGCTTAGATGTCCTAGATGCTCGATTACTGGTCGACCCTAGTTAGGGTTTTTGAATTTCATCATTTTTAAATATTTTCTCTGATATTCTGTTTTGTTTTTATTAAAAACAAAGAGTTATATTAATTATTAAATTTATCCGATATTTTCAATCTATAAAATTCACAAAATCAAGATATTAAATTGAATATTTCAATTATCAAATTATATCTCGCCATAAATTATTTATAGCAATAATTTGAAAATTAGTACTTGCTTATGCGGTATTGGATTATTAAATTATTCTAGGACGTGGAGCATCGCAAAAGCGGGTGCTTACTTGGAATACTGGGCTTGACGCCATTACGCGATGGAATCTTCCTTCGAACGAGAACGCCGAAATGCGGCCAGATGACGCTCACAACATGCTGGAAGACGAGGCCCGTCTGGAGGCAATCGCTTTTCAGCAATCGCGGGGTACATTCCACCGTTGGCTCGAGCGCCACAAGGGCAAGAATTCACCAGTCGGAGATTTGGCCGATGACATCTTCGGGGATGAGAAATTTCCCGTAGCGGTCAAGTCCGTCGAAGAGGCTGTTTCCTACCTGCACTCTCGCTTTGCATCTGATGGAGCAGTTAAAGCGATGCAGCAGGCCTGGCGGCAGTTTGAGACAGCAAAAAGAGCCTGACCTGAAGACCTTCGCTGACTGAGTAGAGGTGCGCTATTTTTAGGTGTCAGGACTTAGCGCACTAATCTCCACACTGTGTCTTCGGTACTTGGTCGGCAAAGTAATGCATCAACGATTCCAGGTCCGAGTTGCAGAGCTGGCTGCTTGACGTCGGTCGCGTGCACCCTTCTTCTACTAGAAGCAAATTTCAGTATCAACCGACCGTATTTTTATTAACAGAATCGTCGCCGCATTTTGTGGCATCTGGTCAACGAGTCTTGTCCTTCACGACGACCAAGCGGCCCTGCTTGAGTTGCTTGTTCTCCTCTCGAAGGGAATACACCTCGTCGAGCAGACATACTTCGCGTTCTAGGGCGTTGTCGAGAAGTTGCTGTAACGTTGCGAGCTTCTGCCGTAGCTGTGGGATGGGGTCAGATATGGCTTTAGTTTGCTTTTGTTCAAGTGCTGCTTGCTCAATGGCTTCAATGAGTGCCGCGTAGCCCGGCCTGGACTTCTTGATGCTGCCCTTGCCGGAGCCCGCCTCTTTGGCTACAGCATCGTTATTGATAGGCTCTTTGCGTCTCTTTAGCCGTTCTAACGCCGCTAAATACTTGTCGACTTGGCTTTTCGCTGCCATTACACGACTCCCTTCTTGAGACGCCTGCGTGCCTTCAGTAGCATCTCGAGGTGACTAGCTTCAAGGCGATGCTCAACGCTGCCTGCCTCGTCGTTTGCTAGGGTGGCCACAGTCACTTCTTGATGCTTGATGATGTGCTCGAGTCTCTTGCCAAAAACCACTAAGTTCACACAGTTGCTTTCCAGGCAGTCATAGGGTATCGGCTCCAGTGGCTCGGTTTTGCAGTCTTCTGTCGACGCGCATCCGCCCAGAGGGGTCTCACGGTAGGCAAGCTTGTTCTGCTTGAATAGGCGCAAGGTGTCCTGCCTATTACGCGACGTAACCGCGTTGGCCATACGTTGCGCGCCTTGCCCCAGCAGCTCTTCATCTGAAAACAATACCCCTAAAATATAGGCAAAGTAGCTACTCTCCGCCTTGGCTGCTTTCCATTCGTGCGAGAAGTGGGTCTTGTCAAACACGAGATTCACAGCCCTTGAGAATCCGTCGGAATAGTAGGAGGTCATCTCTTGGGTGATGTGCTGCAGTTGTGCCTTGAGTGCTGGCAAGCTAACCATTCCAGAGCGGTGCGCGTATACCGCGAGGCTGCGGCGCAGCTGATGGAATGCCAGAGGCCAACGCACTCCAACCACGATTTCGTCACGTGCCCAGTCACGAGCCAGCTCCAGTTGGTCAAGTTCTTCGATGTCCGAGGCCTCAATGACTGGGCAGATGTCGGTTCTTAGCGCAGTCATTGCAACAAAGAAGCTTTCCCTACTTAAGGCCCTGAAGCAGTTCATGTTCGATGGGAACAGCAGCGCTTGCTGACTAGCTTTGGGGGCCTCTCCGTGCTGTTGTTTGATGGTTCTGGCAATTCGTTGAGCAAGCCGGACTGCGCGGGCTCCTTGGGAACTCGTTATCCATGTGGTCGAGCGCTTTACCCCTTTATTCAACTTGTGGGTCGAGCCGTGTAGTTCATAGTGTTTAAAGCCCATGTGTTCGAATTCAACCAGCGTCCCACGAAGCGGCAGGATTCCTACCTCGCCAACACGCATTCCGGAGTAGGCCGCTATGACCAGCATCAAGGTTACTTTGTGCTGATTAAGGCGTTTTGCGATGAATTGGGAGAGAGTTGTACTTTTGTATCCCAATTTCTCCATGGGCTTGGCTGTATTCGACAAAGTCTTTTCACGGCTTACTGAGCGTAGACTTCGGCCTTTCTGTGCGTTTTTCCAAGCTTTTCGGTCTTTTACATAGGCATTAAGCAACGCGCCAAGCTCGTTCTCAATAACGCTCAGGCGCTCTCCCAACGCGGCCAGGATGGCGCAGTACACGCGGGATGGGATGAGTGGCGTTTGCTGGTCCTCAGGCCGTCTCTTGGCTTCCTCGGATAGGACTAACTGGAGACTTTGAAGGGGAATGTCGATTGGCCCTCTCAACTGTTCGCGGTGCCGCCAAAGGGTTTGTAGCGCTGACGACAGCATGCTCATGTAAACTTTATTCAGGCCCTGCGCTGTCTCCAGAAGCCAATCGGAGTTGGCCAATAGTGAATAGAGGTCTACACCTCTAGCTGCGGCTTCTTTGCTGCAGATGTGAAGTGCCAAGTTTGTGTTGAGCAAGGCGCTCCATGAGCGCTCCTTGCCTGCATCCATGTGCAGCCACATCAGGGCCTTGTGCTGCTCTCGTAGGAGCCAGCCTAGGTTCGGGTCTGCTGAGGGCTCTGTTTTGTAAAAGTGCAGATTCTTAGTCGATGTACCATCCGTGCTCATACTGGTTAGGTCCCAGATGAGGTCTCCGAATCGCGACGCCACATTTCCTGTCGTATCGTAGCTAACAGGAAGCTCCGCTGGGAACAGCGGCTTGCGCGCAGCATTATCTGGGGCAGCGTTAGCAATCGAGCTGATAGTCGGAGTGCTCATGTAAGTGACTTGCGAGCCGATTAAGGCGTCGTGAGAGGCAACATGCCCAGAAGATGGAGCTGTTGAAGTTTGTTAGCCCAGTAGCGGGTGAGTTGGCCTCTCTCTTCGATGTCTATGCGGACGGCTTCAAAGGCCTGGGGTTGCCGCCGCCTAAGTTCCTCAAGCAGCCAGTCGATGCGGTGCATGATGGCGGTGAATACACCCTCAGCACGAATCGAGTCTCCGTTCAGCGGGGTGATGTACTGTAGTACCCGGCGGCACGACATCAGCTTTTTCATGTCATCCTCATCGGCATGAAGACGGTAGTTATCGCAGAAGAAACACCCCTCGACCTTGCTACAGTCCGGCACCACTATTGGGCTCGAAACTGTGGGTGAGGGCTTTCCATGGTCGGCACATCTGCCAATTGGGATGACTTTTTGATGGGGATGTTCTGGAAGGTTCTTAAGAGCATTGACGACGGTCTTTTGCAACGAACCCAGAAACTCACCAATTTCACCTCGACGGGTGGCATCTTGGGCCTTGCAATAGGCCTGGAGGGCGGTCGCAATGCTGTGCTGCATGACCTCAGCGGCTACTGGTAAAGGGACTCTTCTAACCAACTCTTGCTGCTTGTAGGCCCGAAGTTGCCGCAAATTAACGTTCGATAGGGTTGCTCCGATGCGTTCGACTTTCCGTCTGAGATATTCCAAGAATCGCCGGTCGATGGCGCAGATTTTGATTGGTTCACCCCGCAAATTGTCTTTGTTGTAGGTGCACTGAACAAACATTGGTGCAATGTCCTCGCAGTCCAACGAGGTGACTAGCTTCTGACGTACCCGCAAAAAAGTCTTCAAGCGGGTCATCGTAGTGGCTGACAGGTGGATGCTTACTAATTTGCCGCCAGCACGAAATTTGACCGCCTTTTGCGTAAGGTTAATGCGGTCTGGCTTTGCTAGTTGCTCCTCCAAGTCCTCCGGTTCCTCGTATTCTTGAAGAACCGCCAGGTTCGCGCCGGAGTCCGCAAACACTAAACCCGCGTATGCCACACAGGCGAGTTCCATGAGACGCAAAGGTCCGTAAGTCGCCCGCAGTTGGACTGTCTTGGAGTCGTCTGTCGCAGATATGCGTAACCGCATCCCATGCGGCACGGGCCTTTCTTCTAGAACCAGGTCGGTGGCAGAGTCAAATATCGCCTGTAGTGTTGAGCTGAATTCGCCCACCAATTGAGCATCTGGCACCTTTGTTCCACCTCTGCTGTGGCCTTGCAAAGGCTCAATGTCATTCTTGAAGTCGATGCCATGAATTTCCGAAAGGCATGCGACAACCATCTGGTCATTGTGGGCTGCGGTCGCTGGGCTAATTTGGTGGCTTTGTGTCCTGTTTCGGAGGTATGTGTGGTAGGCTTTCAATACCTCTAAGGCAAGGTCCGGGTTATTCAGAACCTCCTCGAAGCGCCCAGAATGCTTGGGTTGGTCAGCCCATGAGAGCAACTGCCTAAGAACCGCAAACTTCCCTCCTACTGTTCTTGGTCTTGCGTTTTCGGCGCGGAACCATTTCGACAAGCACTCCAAAACTAGAGGCATGGCTTTGACTCTCGCTTTGGACAGTGAAGAGGAATCAATGGCCTGGACGGCTCCTCGACTGTCACTTTGGCGTATGAGGTAGCACCACTGAAATGCGTAGCACAGGCGTCCATCTGCAAACTGCAGCACAGTGCTCGCAGGAGCATAGACTTCTGGCAGCTGCTTAAATGGGAAGTCGAGAATGGGGAGCGTCTTAACGTAGTTTTGCGTGCATCGTTGCCAGAGGGATGGTGGCGCGGCGCTATCTAGACTCATTGTGACTCCTGGATAAGTTCGACTAAGTGGTCGCTCCAGCCTTGTTGAGCCAGTTGCAGATGGCGCACGTGCTCCCGATGTTCCAAGTACTTGTCGGTAATCAACGGGCTCTTGTGCCACATCAGCTTTCTGAGTTCGTCACGTGCCCAGAGGTACCGCTTGCCAAAATCTGAGCCGGCTTCCTTCATCTGGTAATCGACCCAATTCATGCCGAAGGTGGCCCTTAGGTCGTGGAACCGGTATTGGAATTGAGGGAATTCTTTTTGCACGAGGGGTATGACGCTTTGCTCGATGAACTTGCGTAGCGGTCTACCGCTGAGCGCAGAGCGCCGCAAAGGGGTGAGGCCATCGCGCAATGCGTTGCGGTCTTCCTTGGACTCGTAGTACGGTTGTCCCTGGTTTGTCAAAAACAGGTAGTTGCGCGGGGCTTCCCCGAGCTCACTTTTCTGACGCCTACGCATTGCTCTTGCTGAGACTGCGTAGGCATGTAATAGCTCATAAAGCATGCGAGGCATCGCCAAATACACGCCCGAAACATCGCCCTTCGTGTCGATGTCGGTACTGGGGCCGCAGCGTATCTTGTGTGGCCACTGAGGGATTTCTGCTGGGGATACAAGAACGTCTCGGACCCTCAGCGTAAGTACCGTCATCTCGCGTGCGCCAGTAAGAAGGGCCGTGTAATGCATCAAGGAGTATTCGCGGTTGGCCAACTCCTTGAGGGCAGAAACAAGGGCCCTTTGCTCAACGACTGATAGAGGCCTCAACTTGCCGCCATCATCGATGGTCTCTGCCATCGCGTCTTGGCGCCTGTTTGCCTTGATAGATACGTCAGTTGTCGTGACCGTGGCAATCTGGTTGAAGCCCTTGGTATCGCGATACCTGATAGAGACACCTCTATCCACCCAAGGTGGATTTTCAGGTGAAAACTGCATGCGCGAGGTGCGCATGAGGAACCGATAGAAGCTTATAACGGTCGCCATGCGACGGGAGGCTGTTGACTTACTTAGCTCGTCCGCATTGATTTGGTTGTTCAGATGACTCTGAAACAAGTAGGTTGGACGGGCATATTTCTCTATTGCTGAGAAGTCATGCCATTCAAGAGCCAGCTCATCCAGGAACGCCCGGTACGCGGCCAAGTCTTGCGCTACGGGAGCGAGAGAGTTGATAGCCCGCGGTTTGGCTTGCGCTCTTTCAAGTATCCACAGGCAAGCTTCAGCCCATGGCATGCCAGAACTGTCAACAACTAGCGGAAGTGCTCGGAATTCTGTCCAGCGTGCGGCTGTGGAACTTACAGGGTCTCGCCAGTATTTGATGTGCTTGCCACCATGGTAATGGTCCACCGGAATGCGGCCTGAGCCTGAGGTGTCTTTAACCTTTGTCAGTCTGAACAAAGGAAGAGAGTGAGCTCGGGCTTGGTCGAGATTCGCCATGGTATGTGACGCACCTTCGCTGTGGTGCCGGCGGCGGGACTTGAACCCGCATCTCCGCGAGGAGGAGGGATTTTAAGTCCCTTGCGTATACCGATTTCGCCACGCCGGCAGCGAAGACGCTAATGATAATATGGCTACTATACGAAAAGTACCAGATGTTGTAAAATTTTTGAAAGTACCGAATAGCAGACTTAAAATCTGCCGCTTTTAACGAAGCGTACCGGTTCGATTCCGGTTCGGGGCACCAGAATTGAAAAGCCTGCTATATCTTGTGTAGCGGGCTTTTTTATTTGTGACTTGAGTAGCCGTTGCTGCCCGCAGTCTTGCTGAAGGTGGGAAAATTCAGTCACTGCGATGCCGTAGGGCTGTGGGCGTCAGGCTTGGCCAAGGCGCTTGGAAAAGTCCTGGCTTCGATGCAATATGGCTTGCAGTTCTGTCATGCTGACGAGGCCTGCACTCCCAGAGAAAAAAGATGTCTAGTTACAACGCTGCTTTTGAAATTCAT
>PJTS01000327.1_pt1 | contig 34705 bp, 29 predicted proteins | sample 1512251 | NCBI WGS metagenome assembly PJTS01 (sample SAMN08177686, study PRJNA422409) | Soil metagenome, whole genome shotgun sequencing project. | isolation source: Soil (2) enriched on wood chips: alkali lignin treatment | place: USA: Madison | collected 2015-01-15 | reverse complement strand
TCAAAAGCAGCATCCATCTTATCTTTTGCACGTGTAATCGGGTCATTACTTTCATCCCAGGGGAATCTGTGGGTAGGCCCGCCGAATGGATCGGACCCGTCACCATTGAAGGAATGCCAATAGGAACAGGCAAACTTAAAATACTCTTCCATGGTTTTACCTGCAACAACCTGTTTGGGATTATAATAGCGAAAAGCAAATGGATTTTTGCTTTGCTGTCCTTCAAACTCGATCTGTCCGATTCCTTTAAAAAACTCTTTTTGTCCTTTGATTATATTCATCTTATTTCGCTTTGATTTTATTAACTAAAATTTCCTTCCACTGTTGATAATTTTCTTCATACTGATCAACGTGATTAGGTTCTACGGTATATACCGGTTTTAGGCTCTGGAAGGCTTCCCTGAAATCGGCATAATAGCCGCTACCGATTCCTGCGCCCATGGCAGCGCCAACACTGCCGTCATGGTCATACACTTCTACGGGAACATTGGTCGCACCCACGAATGAGTCTCGAAATACGGGGCTCAGAAATAGATTGGCATGTCCCGCACGAATCATCTGTGGATATAGTCCATTTTCGCGCATAATATCCAGTCCATAGCGGAAAGCAAACACTATTCCTTCCTGAATGGCCCGCAGGATATCAGCAGTCTCATGTCTATTGAGGTCGATTGCCGATATCGATGCACCCACCAGTTGATTATTCAGCATACGTTCGGCTCCGTTTCCAAAGGGGATAACCTGTAAACCTTTACTGCCGATGGGTGAAGCTGCTGCCAGGGCATTAATCTGATCGTAGGAAAGCTCCTTTCCCAAGAGCTTCCGGCCCCAGCTGTTCATGATACCTGTACCATTGATACAGAGCAATACACCAGTCCGGACCTCATCCTTCCGATAGTTAACGTGGGCAAATGTATTGACACGGGATTCGCGATCAGCGATCAGCTTGTCGCTCACGCCATAGATAACACCCGAAGTGCCCGCCGTGGCGGCTACTTCACCAGGTTGCAGCACATTCAAGGAAAGTGCATTATTGGGTTGATCTCCGGCTTTATAGTTGATGGTTACCGCCGCTGACAGCCCCAACTCGTCCGCTACAGTTTGCTTAATTTGACCGTGTTCAGCAAAAACGGGCAATATTGTGGGGATCAGATTCGCATCGAAACCATAATAGTCTAGGAGCGCTGTGGATAGTTCATTGCGCTGAAAATCCCAGAATATCCCTTCCGATAATGCGGAGATGGAGGTACTAATGGTCCCTGAAAGTTTCATGGCTATAAAATCCCCAGGAAGCATGATCTTATCAATCTTCTGATAGATCTCGGGGTCATTGGCTTTTACCCAAGCTAGTTTGGAAGCGGTAAAATTACCTGGCGAATTGAGATGATGCTGCAGGTTGAAGGCCCGTCCCATTTCCTCAAAAGCGGCATTTCCCAGTTCAACAGCCCGACTATCACACCAGATAATGGCATTGCGCAATACCTGTTGGTCCTTATCGACGACAACGAGTCCATGCATCTGATAGGCTATACCAATGGCTGTGATTTGTTTAGGATCATACAAGCCTGAAGCATTTGCCTTGGCCAGGGCCTGTTTGAAATAGGCCCACCAATCCCTAGGGTCCTGCTCCGCCCAATTGGGTTGCGGCGAAATAATGGGAGCCTCCTCAGCAGGATATTGCGCCGAACAGACCTTTCGCTGCGAGGATGCTTCGACAATGGAAACTTTGACTGAAGAAGTACCGATATCTATACCTAAAAAATACATATGAATTTCTGAAAACTGGTTATTAAAAACAATTGGCGGAAACAAAATAGCAACCGGTTGCATAAAAGTAGAGTATGTTTCCGTATTTTCCAAAATATTCAATAAAATTATTTACTTTGGGGCGTGAATAAAAAAACAACGATCTATGATATTGCGCGGGCGCTTGGAATTACGGTTTCAACAGTTTCCCGTGCCTTGAATAATGTACCCACAATTAGTGAAGCTACGCGGCAGTTGGTCCTAGCGAAAGCAAAGGAGCTGAATTACAGTGTCAATAAAATTGCGTCTTCGCTCTCTTCGGGGCGCTCCAATACAATTGGTGTTATCGTACCTACAATGCAAATCCATTTTTTTGCCGAGGCTGTTCACAGTATTGAAAAAGAATTAAAGAAACACAACTATAGCCTGCTGCTTTATCAATCGAACGAATCCTATTCGGATGAAGTAAATGGTGTCAAAACCTTGTTGGAAGCACAGGTGGATGGTATCATTGCCTCACTCTCCTTAGAAACGCAGCAAATAACACATTTTCAGGAGGTCATCAAGCAGGGCAAATGTCTGATCACCTTTGACCGTACACATCGGGACATTGCGGCACCGGTGGTCAAATTAGATGATTTTGAGGCGGGTTATCTTGCAACCAAGCATCTAATCGAACAAGGGTATAAAAAAATTGGTTTTATCACCACAAACAAGGAAATCGCCATCTTCCAAGATCGCTTCAGTGGTTTTGAAGCCGCTCTAAAAGAGGCCGATCTTCCACAGTTAGATGATCTTATTGTCCGTGGAGAACTATCTATTGAAGCGGGGATAAAAGGTACGGAGCAGATCTTGCAATCTTCCATTCAGCCGGATGCTATCATTGGTGGTGATGACTTTACAGCTGTTGGGATTATCCAGGCGCTTAAAGCAGCTGAGATTGCTATTCCAGCGACCGGTGTCATCGGTTTTGCAAATCAGACTTTCTCTTCATTTATTACGCCGACTTTATCGAGTATCGATCAACAGGCCAACAAGATGGGCGAAGAATGTGCTAAACTCTTTCTGAAGATGGTCAAACAAAAGGATCCTTATGAAGATATCGAACAAGTTGTACTCGATCCGATCCTAATAAAAAGGAAATCTACCTGTAGAATAGACAACTAATTGATATCATGATGGGGATATCCAACAGTTTGTACCCGATCCGGTCCTAATAAAAAGGAAATCTACCTGTAGAATAGACAAATAATTGATATCATGATGAGGATATCCAACAGTTTGTACCCGATCCGATCCTGATAAAAAGAAAATCTACCTGTAGAATAGACAAATAATTGATAACTTTGCCGAAATTTGAAATAAATGCAAGCCAGGCAGAAGTTTAGAATTTTAAGTATTTGCTTATTATTTGTTATCCAGGCACTCTTTCTAGTTGCCATTTTTGTTGAAAACACCAACTCATATATTGTACTGTCATTCATCGGATTACTTTCCTTATTCATCTTATATAGTTACCTCAAATCGCCGATACACCACCACATCCATGAATATGAGTCGATCAAAATTGCGGTTTGGGTGCCGATAGGCGCTATCGCGTCCTATTACTTCAATCAGGTTTTTGGTCTTGGCCCGGTCATGGGAGCCGCATTGACGGGTACATTGGCCTCGTTCATTCCCAATATCAATAAAGATTCCAGCTACCTTCCCCATCTTCCTGCTGCCATCTATTGTGGTGCTTTTGTGGGTATGTCGAGTTCACAGGTTGCTCATGGTTTTTCTTTTATATTGACAGCGAGTGTCTTTACCGCAATCTTTCTGGTCATTTCAAAAAGCTTACTGAATGGTGTCGGTGGCAAATTAGGGACACTGGCTTTCCTCGGTGTTTCATTGACCTATTTACTACTTTATCTTTTCAAATAACATGGAAACATTCATTTTATATCTTGTCGGAATTATCGGGAGTACAGCGACATATTATGTAAATACAAAATACAAACAGGGTGCAGTACGCTCCTCCGCATTACTGACGTTGATCGTATCTGGTTTCCTCTATTTCTTTCCCCATCTACTCTCCACCTATCTCACACAATATATTCCAGCCGTATTTATCGGCGCTTCTTTTATCGGTATGGTATCCAAAACGCAGCTGTCCACCTATTTTGGGCTTTCCCTGGCAGGTGTTATATTCACCACCATCCTACTCAACACCAGTAAGTTTTTCAATGGCTATGGTGGCGCATTGGGGACATCGGCCTGTATATCCTTGCTCGTCATATTAAGTATCCCCTATTTCAAATCACCAAGGAAAATGACAGTTGGCTTGCTCCTGTTGAGGAAAACAATCTTGAAAAAAGGACGTAAAGCATCCCGCAGAAGTGTAGATTTGTCTAAATAATATCCGTAGATTTACCCTAATAACGCGAATGAATTTGCTGCAGTAATACAATAGAATTCAGTAATACAATTGAATTTAGCGCAAATAGATCTATTGCAATTATATGACTGAATTTAATGTAAATGGATTTATTGCGAGAATTAAGAACAGATCTAACGCAATAATACAACTGAATTTAACATAATTATGCGGCTAAATCCACTACAATAACTAGTATAACCACATGAAACCACTATTTCTTCTCTTTTTCATTCAGGTCTTTCTTGTCGAAAGTCTATCTGCACAAAAAAACACAATTCAGCTGTTGAATCAAGAACGCAATAGCAGCTATCGGGGACTAAGTGTTGTCGATGATCAAACACTTTGGGTCAGCGGAAGCAACGGCACAGTAGGCTTGAGTACCGATGCTGGGAAAAATTGGCAGTGGGTCAATCCAATCGGTTATGAAAAGATTGACTTTAGGGATATCGAAGCTTTTGATGAAAATCAGGCCCTGATTATTTCAGCAGGCTCTCCAGCCTTAGTATTGCTTACAACTGATGCGGGTAGAAGCTGGAAAGAGGTTTTTAAAGATACACGACCCGAAATATTTTATGATGGTTTTGCTTTTACACCAAAAGGTGTCGGTATAGCTTTTGGCGATGCCATCAATGCACAGATGCCCTTATTAAAAACAGTAGACTTTGGACAGACCTGGACGGATATATCCTCCAATCTTAAGTTTACTATTGCCGAAGGAGAGGCTGGTTTTGCCGCCAGTGGTACATCCATCTTTAGTCTTGCAACCGGAGATTTCTGGATCGCAACCGGCGGAACGGTTTCCAATATTTACACGAGTAGTGATCAGGGGGGCACTTGGCAGCGTTATAGTTGCCCGATCGCACAGGGGCAAAATAGCACTGGTCCTTTTTCCATTGCATTTAGTTCCCCTAAATCAGGGATCGTCGTTGGCGGCGATTACAGAAATGATAAAAACAAGGATAACGCCTGTTTTTTGAGCAATGATGGTGGCAAAACCTGGCAGGCTTCAAGTCAATCAGTATCTGGTTTTAAATCGGCTGTAATCTATCTTTCGAACAAACAACTGATCTGCACCGGAACCTCGGGAACGGATCTGTCAGCGGACAAAGGAAAAACATGGTATACAATCTCTCAAGAAAGCTACAATGCGGTTCAGAAGGCTAAAAAAGGTAAAGCCGTCTTTTTGGCTGGAGATAAAGGAAAAATAGCAAGGCTGGTCCAATAGACCAACCTTGCTATTTTTTGAGCCTCTCGGCAGTTTTGAGCCTTCCGGCATTTGGAGGAAGAATCGGCCTATTTGCGCGTCAGACGCGACTCTTCTAAATCCAATGAATATTCCAAATCTTTGATGACATCACTGTCGTACTCTTTGCTTTCCTTCATCTTCGCTAATCCGTTGCGACGCACCACCAGAATTTCCAGCATAATTTTATTGTACAATCCCCTAACGGCTGATAGCTGTGCTCGGGTATCCTCTTCTTTGGCACGTTCAGATGCATTTATACTTCGGATGAGCTGTTCTTTTACCCGTGCAATTGTCTCGTACTCCATCATCTCCTTGGCATAGTGCTTATCGAGATAGGCAATAGAGTCTCTACCGAGCCTAACACGAATTTCATCAATTTGCTCTTCCATTGGCACATGTTCATCAACCTCCTCGATCTTGATCAATTTTATCAGCAGGGGCAGTGTAAGTCCCTGAAACACCAGAGTCACCAGAATAACGACAAAAGTGATAAACAAAATAAGATTACGATGCGGGAAAGCTGTTCCGTCATATAATGTCATCGGGATAGCCAAGGCTGAGGCAAGCGAAACCACACCCCGCATACCAGCCCAACCGACAATCAATGGCAGTTTCCACCCCGGGCCTTTTTCTCTGACACGGACTCTTTTGAACAATAAGCGTGGAACATAAGCCGAAAGATAAACCGCGACCAAGCGCAATACAATAACAATAACACAGATGGCCAAAGAAAAATCAATTGCCTCTTCCATCGAATACTCACCCAATCCATTGATGATCACCGGAAGTTCAAGCCCGATCAGGATAAAAACAAAGCCATTCAATAGAAAACCTATTGTTGCCCAGACCTCCTTGGTTTGAATACGTGTATGGTAGTTGAGATAATCACCTGCCCGGAAAGAAAGAAATAAACCACCACTAACGACTGCCAAGACGCCTGACCATTCAAAATGTTCAGCAACGATATACATCAGGTAGGGAGCTATCAATGTAATCGGGGTCGATATACTGGAGGATTTAGCGACATAACGCAAGAAAAAATATAAGATATGACCGATCACAAGCCCCACAACAACGCCCATAACTGACAGGACTAGAAATTGTGTTGTTGCTGTCCCCATGGCAAATTGTCCTGTTAGGATAGCGATGGAAGCAAATCGAAATACGGTCAAAGAAGCCGCATCATTAACCAAACTCTCTCCTTCTAGGATAGCAATACCCCGTTTGGGTATACTCACGCCTTTTAATACTGAACTTGCGGCGACCGCATCCGGTGGCGAAATAATACCACCCAGCAGAAAACCTAAAGCCAAGGTAAAGCCCGGAATAATACTGACTGAGAAATAAGCGATTGCCAAGGATGTGAAAAAGACCAGACCAAAACCCATAATAAAAATGGATCGACGCCATTTCAGAAAATTATTCCAGTTGGTATACCAGGCTGCTTCAAATAACAAGGGTGGCAAAAATACCAAAAAGACAATATCGGGATCTATGCTTATCACGGGCGCTCCAGGGATCAGAGAAATCCCTAAGCCCCCAATAACCAATAAAATGGGATAGGATATCTTTAAGCGCTGGCTGAGTACAAACAGCATCGCCATAAAGAAAAACAGCACCATTACCAGGAGTACATTATTATGTACTTCATGGCCAAGCTTCCCGCTGATAGCGGATTTAACCTCAGCATAAGGTGCAAGCATAGACAGATTATATTGTTGGATTTTCCAGTCATTGTCTATTTTGCTCAATACACCGGTACCTCGAAAATACTTCGTGTTTATCTTAAAGGTTTCGTCAAACCAAGCCGTTGTACTGTCTGTACTAAAATGGACAGATCTGTTTTGGTAAGTATAGTTCCAGGCATACTTAGGGTTAAAATACTGTTCAGAGAATTTATCGCTATGGTTTTTATCCCAACGTTCCTCCCGATCGACACCCAATATTACCGCATCTGCCGCAAGTGAATTGATAAAGGGGCCAAACTTCACTTCGCCTGAAGATTTATGCCAGGTATCTAATGTCTTATTGATTGCATCAATGGATTCCTGGGCCATCAGGGGAACCGTAAATAAAAATAGACTCAAAAAACAATAAATCGCTATAAAGGTCTTTTTAATCATAAATTATGAAAACGTGTTTTATTTTGTGGAAATATCTTTCCATGTAGATCATAAAACAAAAAGCTGCGGATGCAGCTTTTTGTTTTTATTTAATTATTTCTTCGATCTCGCGAATGATTTTTTGCGCAATCTGCTCAGCGGCTTCCGGTGTTGGTCCTTCAGAGTAGATCCGAATGATTGGCTCCGTATTGGATTTACGCAAATGCACCCATTCGTTTTCAAAGTCTATTTTCAGACCATCGATGGTACTGTGTTCTTCATTTTTATATTTCTCCTCCATTTTCGCCAAAAGATTGTCGATATCCAGTTCTGGAGTCAGCGTAATCTTATTTTTGGACATAAAATATTGCGGTAGTGAAGCACGGTATTCAGAAGCTTTCTTACCCAGCTTAGCCAAATGTGTCAGAAAAATAGCTACACCCACCAAAGCATCACGACCATAGTGTGAGGCTGGATAGATTACCCCACCATTACCTTCGCCACCGATCACAGCATCTACTTCTTTCATTTTAGTAACCACATTGACCTCACCAACAGCAGCAGCATAATATTCACCACCATGTGCTTTGGTTACATCTCGCAATGCACGAGTAGACGATAAATTGGAAACCGTATTACCTTTTTTATGTTGTAAGAGATAATCTGCAACTGCAACAAGTGTATATTCCTCACCAAATAGCTCACCATCTTCCATCATAAAGACCAAACGGTCCACATCTGGATCAACGGCAATGCCCAAATCAGCTTTATTTTCGATTACAGCTGCAGACAAATCTGTCAAATTTTCTTTTAAAGGCTCTGGATTATGCGGAAAATTACCATTAGGCTCACAGTGAATTTTATAAATTGTATGTACACCCAAAGCATCCAACAGGGCCGGGATAAATGTACCACCCGTACTATTCACCGCATCCAAAGCAACTTTAAAGTTCGCCGCTTTGATCGCTTCCTTATCCACATATTCCAATGCCAATACAGCATCAACATGTTTTTGTAGATAAGAATAATCTTTGTGTACTGAACCGAGTTCTTCCACAGCAGAAAAATCAAAATCCAGGGATTCTCCGAGGGCTAATACTTCCTGACCTTCCGCATCAGATATAAATTCGCCTTTCGCATTTAACAGTTTAAGCGCATTCCATTGTCCTGGGTTATGCGACGCTGTCAGGATAATACCACCTGCTGCTTTTTCAAGGGGAACAGCAATCTCTACTGTTGGTGTTGTCGATAATCCCAAATCAATCACATCAACACCGATACTTTGCAGGGTTCCGATAACCAGGTTGCTGACCATTTCGCCAGAAACACGAGCATCTCTTCCAACCACAATTTTCTTTATTCCGCTTTGCTTTACGATGATAGTTCCGTAAGCAGCTGTAAATTTAACAATATCTATCGGCGTAAGTCCTTCTCCCGCACGACCGCCTATCGTACCTCGTATTCCTGAGATTGATTTAATTAAAGTCATTTCCTTTGAATTGATTAACGTGTAAATTTAGCATTATGGCAATAAAATATCGAATTAAAATTATAATTATTGAATATTTAATGTATCTTTGTTGCAACAAAGTTGTTTTTAAAAGAAACAATCGTTTGCAATGAAATTATTTTTACTTTTGAAAAGCGAGTTTTTAAAAGTTTGGGAATTTTATTGTAATCAACAAGATTTATGATTCAACAATTAGTACACATCGACCAAGAAATTTTTCTTGCCATCAATCAAGGTTTAAGTAACCCTGTATTTGATTGGCTGTTGCCTATACTGCGTAATCCATATACCTGGGCTCCATTGTATCTATTTCTGGTTATTTTTTTCATTAAAACCTATGGAAAAACAGGTATACTGATTGTGGCGATGACATTGGTTACTTTTGGTATTTCCGATGGTATCTCATCTCATTTGATCAAAAAGACTGTCAAAAGAATCAGGCCCTGCAATGATGTGGAGTTTAAGGAAAATGTCAATATCCGGGTACGATGTGGCTCTGGATTTAGCTTTACTTCCTCTCATGCGGCCAATCACTTTTCCTTGGCTTTCTTCTGGATTGTGCTATTCCGAAGAAGATGGAAATATGTACTTTGGTTATGTATTGCCTGGGCATTCTTGATTTCAGTCTCCCAAATCTATGTTGGTGTTCATTACCCGTTTGATATACTCTGTGGCTCCGCGCTGGGAATCCTAGTAGGGTTGGCTACAGGCTATCTGTTTAAGCGGTTCGTACCTAGCTTTTTTAAAACTGAACAAGTATAATGAATTCAATTTTATTGATTTTAATTTTATTCGTACCTGCATTTGCAAGTGGTATCGCTGTCTTTTTTGTACAGAAAAAAGGGACAAATTTTCTAAAATTGATCCTTTCATTTAGTGGAGCCTATTTATTCTCCATTACTGTACTGCATTTGATTCCCCATGTTTATCAGTCGACAAACACCTCACCCGAAATATTGGGTATCTATGTACTTGGAGGCTTTCTGTTCCAGTTATTCCTTGAGCAATTTTCGCAGGGAATTGAGCACGGGCATATCCATACCGAAAATGAGCATGGTCATCACAGCCATAGTTTTCCGATCGGTATCATGTTTAGTTTATGTCTACATGCTTTCCTGGAGGGAATGCCATTGGCGGCGACACATCAGACCGAACTTGCATTAGGGATTTCGATCCATCATATTCCAGCTGCATTTGCCCTAGGAAGCATCTTGATTAGTACACACCTGAAAAAAAATACGATTATCATCACACTGGCCCTATTCGCGGCTATGACTCCTTTCGGCTTTCTATTAAGTAAAGCGATTAGCGCTGGTGAGGTGGGGAATATTCAACAATATTTTGATAAAATCATGGCTGTGGTTATTGGTATATTTCTGCATATATCCACAACAATCTTGTTCGAGTCCGGATCTATAGACCATCACAAATTCAACAAAAGAAAGATGATTGCAGTAATTGCCGGGGTGGCCATTGCATTGGCAAGTTTTGCTTTCGTTGGCGAACACGACCATGCACATGGACATGATGGAGGCAATCAAGAGCTGCATGATCATCATGATCACGACCACCATGACCATGCACATTAATTAACCTCTTAGCTTGTCCAATAAAGTACTGAGCTGGATTGCTTCCTTTTCACTGATTCTATTGGTTAAAATATCCGTCATCAGCATCGGCTCATCGAGATTTTCAAGGATCTTCAGGCCTTTATCGGTGATAACCAGATCAACGGCGCGTTTGTCACCTCCCGATTGACAGCGAGAAACAAGTCCTTTCGTCACCATCCGATCCATCATACGGGAGATATCGGGTGTTGTACTTAGCATTCGTGATTTGATCAGGTTATTGGTTGCAGGCTTTGGATATTGGCCTCGGAGGATACGTAAGACATTAAATTGGTTCAAAGTGATCCCTTCTTTGGCTGCTCTTTGTTCAAGTTCATTATTAAGCCAATTGTACGTATATAGAATGTTTACGGTACAACGATGCCATTCATTACTGAATTTACTTACTTTGATTTCGTCCTCGATTTTCATTTTGGTTGATAATTAATCCCTTTTTACTCGTAAAGATAGCTGTTTTTTGCGCTAAATACATAACTATGACATTAGAATCATTCTAAATGGTAGAAAATCTGTATATTTGGAGGATACAAAAAAATAGGTAGATGCGTAATAAAAATAGCTTAGATAAGCTAAAAAAAGGGGAAAAAGCGGTGATTATTGATTTTGATTCGCACGATATTCCAGCTAAATTTTTCGAATTAGGTTTTGTGCCTGGTACTGAAGTAGAAGTGAAACATATCGCACCTTTAGATGGTCCTATATGTTTAAATATTATTGCTAATAACGCCTTGATTGCCATTCGCAAATCAGAAGCTAAAGTCATCCTTATTGATCAGAAATAATGAATAACCCGATTATTGCACTTTTGGGTAATCCAAATGTGGGTAAAACATCCCTTTTTAACCGGATTACAAAATTAAATCAGAAAGTAGGAAACTATCCTGGTATCACTGTAGAAAAACGTGAGGGACAAGTTAAAGCCAACAACAAAACCTATCGTATTATTGACCTTCCAGGAACCTATACCCTGTTTCCGAGTTCAATGGACGAAGAAGTCGTCTTCAATACCTTGGTCAACAAAGAAAACAGTTTTAGACCAAATCTTGTTATTGTCGTTGCCGAACCAACCAACCTGAAAAGGTCTGTCATCCTCTATCAACAAGCACGAGAGCTCGGGCTTCCGGCCATCTTCGTCATCAACATGATCGACGAGGCCAAAGAAAAAGGAATAAGTATAGATATCCCAAAGCTTGAACAGTTACTTAATACAAAAGTTTACGAAACAAATGCACGCACGGGGCAGGGTATCGATCAGCTGATCAAAAATTTCGATGCGACCCCGCCGATGTATGTCAGCAAATTTCAGTTGCCGCCAATAGCAAACGAGGCATTGGAAGAAACCAAACGATTGTTTCCTTTGGACACGGAGTACCATACCTGGCAGTATCTGGCTAAAGGTGAGGTCTCTTTTCTATCGAAAGAAAAAAACGATTCAATTCAGCAAATTCGCGACAAGCATCAGTTAAAAGCGGAGAAACTACAGAAAGAAGAGGCCATTCTTCGGAGTAAATCCTTAGATGGAAACTTAGCTGAAATCTATACCAAGGACGATGCTTCCAATAAAAACAAGACAAACGCGATCGACAAAATATTGCTCCATCCAGTCTTTGGTTATTTGATCTTCTTTGGTATTCTCTTCCTGATTTTCCAGGCGATCTATACCTGGTCAGGTCCGGCGATGGACTTTATTGATGGGCTTTTTGGTGATCTTGCCGCTTATACACAGACCACCCTTCCTGCTGGTCCGCTCACAGATCTGTTGAGCAATGGTATTATCAAAGGTATCGGTGGTATCGTGATATTTATCCCACAGATCGTTATTTTATACATTTTTATTTCCATTATGGAAGAGACTGGCTATATGAGCCGTGTGGTTTTCCTGATGGATCGTTGGCTTAGACCTTTCGGGTTAAACGGAAAATCCGTAATCCCTTTAATCTCTGGGGTAGCCTGTGCTGTACCAGCGGTCATGTCTGCACGTAATATCGAAAATGCAAAGGAACGACTTGTCACCATATTGGTCACCCCATTCATGACCTGTTCTGCCCGTCTACCCATTTACATCGTATTGATCGGATTGGTTATTCCAGACACCAAATATGCAGGATTTCAATTGCAGGGTATGGTTTTATTTGTGATGTACCTCCTTGGGATATTTGCAGCTTTGTTTTCGGCCATACTTTTGACCAAAATCATTAAATCCAAACACAAGTCCTTTTTAATATTTGAGCTTCCTACTTATAAATCTCCAGACTGGAAAAACGTTGCTTTAAATGTTTGGGAGAAAACGGCAAGCTTTGTATTCGGAGCAGGTAAGATCATATTGGCAATTTCTGTTATTCTCTGGGCTTTGGGTAGTTTCGGTCCAAACGACAAGTTTAGCAAGGCCAAGGAATATGTCACACAAAATAATCCCAACCTCTCAGGTGAGGATCTTGACCATGAGATCTCTTCTTACCGACTGGAACATTCCTTCCTCGGCTATCTTGGCATGGCAATTGAACCTGTTGTAGAGCCGCTAGGTTATGACTGGAAAATGGGAATCGGTTTGATCTCCTCATTTGCAGCGAGGGAAGTTTTTGTAGGAACAATGGCAACCGTATACAGCCTTGGTGATAAAGTGGATATTGAAGATGAAGCAACGAAAACAACAGTATTAAGCAAAATGCGGAGCGAGATTAACCGTAATACGGGTTTACCGGCTTACAATTTTGCTTCCGGAATATCTCTTCTCTTATTTTATGCTTTTGCCATGCAATGTATGAGTACAATAGCAGCAGTAAAAAGAGAAACAGGGTCGTGGAAATGGACATTAATTCAAGTTGGTTTTATGACAGGCCTGGCTTATTTCAGTGCCTTGATTGCTTATCAACTCTTAAAGTAAACTAGCTGTGCAAGTGAGATAGATGCTTTCACAGTTTAAAAAATAAAAGATCATGGATAATTTAACAGTACAATATCTCATCGTTGGAATTTTGGTGTTAGCGGCTGTATGGTATGTCGTTAGAAATGTCCGTAAATCACTGAAAGGTAAATCAGGTTGCTCCAAAGGTTGTGGATGCAGCTGCGGAACAGTGGAAAAACCACAGAAAGCAAATTAATTTATCTTTTACTGTATCATTTACAAACAAAATTTCGTTCTAAGGTGGAGTGGCCAAAAATCACACTAGCTACGAACAAATGAAACGCTACCATTCTCATGGTAGCGTTTTCTATTAAAAACCTGTCTTTCAGCAGTATTAGTAAACATTGCTTTCTGGCCCAGTAAAAAGCAAAGCCTTAGGTGCATAAAATACCTAAGTGTTTTATTAACTTTATGCGCTTAGGTCAAAATGCTGTAGTAGCAAATTAAATAATTTGTAGTACTTTGCAGATAAACCAATTTTCATCTCAATCCCGTGTTGGAAAAGAGATGAGTAGAATATTCAGGATCAAGACTGATCGACACTAAATAAGTAACCGTATTAACCATACAAATGGAGAAACAGAATAACAAGGATTCGAAACAATTAAAAAGGGGACTTCAAAATAGACATATTCAGCTGATCGCTCTTGGTGGCGCCATCGGAACTGGATTGTTTCTTGGAATAGGAAAAGCTGCCACACTAGCGGGGCCAGCAGTGATACTTGGCTATGCCTTTGCAGGGATAATTGCGTTCTTCATTATGCGCCAATTGGGAGAAATGGTGGTCGAAGAACCCGTATCTGGTAGCTTTAGTTACTTCGCTAATAAATATTGGGGTTCTTTTGCCGGTTATGCCTCCGGCTGGAACTACTGGGTACTTTATATTTTAGTGAGCATGGCCGAACTAACAGCCATCGGTGTGTATGTACAGCATTGGTGGCCAGAAATCCCACTTTGGGGATCCAGCTTATTTTTCTTCTTCGCTATCAATGCCCTGAACCTTGCTTCTGTAAAAATTTATGGCGAGACAGAATTCTGGTTTTCAATCGTTAAGGTTGTTGCTATTATTGCCATGATTGTCTTTGGTGTCTATCTCCTGGTTAGTGGTACCGCAGGTGAACAGGCCAGCTTGAGCAACCTCACTTCGCATGGTGGTTTCTTTCCAAAAGGCTGGTTTAACCAGACTGGAGATGGCAGTTATGAAGGTCTGCTATCCGCCATGGCACTGATCATGTTTTCTTTTGGTGGACTCGAATTGGTGGGTATTACTGCGGCTGAAGCCGAGCATCCTGAAAAAAATATCCCCAAAGCGACCAATCAGGTTATCTACCGGATCTTAATCTTTTATGTAGGCGCACTGATTATCTTGTTTTCGCTTACTCCTTGGACAAATATAAATGCAGATACAAGCCCTTTTGTACTGGTATTTGACAAACTCAATGGTTTTGAATTTACCTTATTCGGAAAAACATTCTACTTCACAAAAATTATCGCAAACGCACTCAACCTGATCGTACTCACCGCAGCCTTATCGGTTTACAATAGCAGTGTTTACAGCAATAGTAGAATGCTCTTTGGACTTGCTGAACAGGGTAATGCACCTAGGTTTTTGTCCAAGCTAAACAAAAGCCATGCACCTATAAATGCTATTCTGGTTTCAGCTGTGTTTGCTGCGATCTGTGTCTTTATCAATTATGTCGCACCTAAGAATGCATTGGAGATCCTGATGTCGTTGGTTGTTTCTTCGTTGATCATCAACTGGGTAATGATTTCAATCACGCATTTATATTTTAGAAAAAACAAGGTCGATGCCCATGTAAAAACGAAATTCCCTTCGTTTCTATATCCATTAAGCAATTATATCTGTCTGATCTTTCTGATCGCTGTGTTGGGTATCATGTGGGTAACAGGCATGAAATTGCCGGTTGAATTGATCCCAGTCTGGTTATTATTACTATATATCAGCTATATATTGGTCAAAAGAAAAAAATAGGGATTGTAAATCAATTTTATCAGCCTCATAATTCTGGAGCCATCGATCTCCGGACGAAATAAAGGGCCAGATTCGTTTAGGAATCTGGCCCTTTTGCAAAGAATAAATTAAATAATCAATCCTTATCGTTCTTTACTATGCCTTAATCTAAGTTGTCCTGATCTAAAATTGCATATTCATAATTATCACTCCAACCGTCTTTTAAAGGCAAGATCTTTCTCCGATGAGCTTCCCTAATCATACCTACCTTTTCCATTATCTTATAAGACGCGATATTTTCTACCGCACAGCCAGCTTCTATCCGATGGAGATTAAGTTGTCTGAATCCAAATTCAATTATTCGTTTTAATGCCTCTGTTGCATATCCTTTATTCCACATTTCTGGGACCAACTTAAACCATACTTCCGAATTTCTATATTTTACTTTTACAATACTGATATCAATCAGACCAACAAATTCCGCCCCCACAATAGTTTCAATATAAAAAGTATAGTTCTTTCTATCCTCAGATTCCTTTTCTTGTTCCGACCAGGTTTTTACCATTTGGGCGGTATCCCCTATCCCGTTAGGATGCCCGCTCGGATTAAATAAGGCCGTTTCCGGACACATTAATAAATAATGAATCTTTTCCAAATCTTCATTTTCCACTGTTCTTAACCGGAGTCGCTCTGATATAATTTCCATTTTTTAAAATTACACAAATAGCGTAATTTTCAGCAGTCATTTGACAACAATAACTAAAACAAGCCCAACTGCATTCCCGCATCGGGCAAGCGGAAAAGATCCCTTCTCAAGGGCGGAAGCACCCCGTTATTCATATATTTTTTGACTGACAACTTAAACAGATGTTGCAGGCTCTCTGCCATATTACCATCCCCTTTTATCCGCCGTCCGAAATCAGTATCATTAATTTTTCCACCATGACAAGCTTCGATCCAATGCAATACCTTTTCAGCACGATCCGGGTAATTCTGATACAACCAATCTTTAAAGATACCTCCGATCTGCCCGTTGAGTCTAACAATGGTATAGGAGGCTGTAATTGCTCCTGCGTCTGCTCCAGAACGGATCAAATCTGAAATCTCATCGCTATTGATTCCGGGAACAATAGGTGCCATCATCAGCATCACGGGTACACCTATCCCCGTCAATCCCTCAATAAGTTTTAAACGGGCCGAAGCTGTAGCGGTCCTGGGCTCCATCTTTTGCCGGACCTCCTCCCGCAGGGAATTAATGGTCACGGCAACGGATACCAGATTCAATGCAGCAAGCTCACGTAGAAGGTCAAAATCTCTTCGCATCAATACATTTTTACTGATGATAGAAACTGGATTTCGGTATTTAAGCATCAATTCTAAAAGCGAGCGTGTGATCCCCAATTTTCGTTCAATAGGCTGATAACAATCTGTATTGCCTGAGAGCATAATCAAATCAGGCTGATAGCTTGACTTGCGAAACTCATGCTCTAGGAGTTGGGCGGCATTGTGTTTGACCAGGATCTTGCGTTCGAAGTCTAATCCGGCACTAAAACCCCAATACTCATGCGAATTGCGGGCATAGCAATAAATACAACCATGTTCACAACCTTGATACGGATTAATTGACCTTTCAAAGCGCAGGTCTGGGCTATTGGATTTGGAGATAATGGACTTCGGATGCGTCGGAATAAACTGTGTTTTTTCGGCCCCAAGAAATTCTTCGTCCAAACCTTCAATATGTTCCTGAACGTATTGATTGGAAAAAAATTTGTTATTGGGGTTGATCTGTGCCCCTCTGCCCTTAAAATATTCTGACGGATTCATAAGTTAAAATTACTAAAATTATTAGTAAATAGAAAGTAAAAAAATCTGTCTTTATATATTCTCATTTGAACGATTATGGATACAGTCTCCGCGAGAAATAGTCATAAGGTCTAGGGCTTGCAAATGGCAATGTTATTCTTCTTGTATTAGTTCACTATTCTCATCCTTATCGTCTTTCATAATTTCATGAATACGATTTTCCAACACAGCTTTATGCCATTCGTCAACGATCTTGTAAACTTTCTCCAAGGCATCTTTCTTTGCACAGGACAATACAGTCTCCATAATGCGATCCACAAAAGTAGCATAGCGCTTTAAGTACTTTTCATCGTTCAGATTTTGCAGAACACATTCAATAGTAAAAATATTTGCCCATCGATCCGGATCAAATGGACTGGAGAAATATAACCCCAAATCGACATGATCTAAAAATTGCTGTACCAACTGTTCCACTGTCAAACCAAAAATATCACAGACCTGCGACACTGGTTTAGGAACCGTTATTTGTTCTAAATTTTTCATTGTATATTTGTTTTATTCATTTCATTATAATTTTCTAAAAATCGTTCTCGATAGATTTCTATGCGATCAGGCAGCCTGTAAAATAGAAAATAGCGCATTTTGAATTCTTGCAAGTCGCATAAAAAGTCCTTAAACCCCAACCTATTTATATGTTCAGCATCAACTAGATTACCATAACCGCTCTGCACCCTGAGATACATTCCCAATATTGGATTATATTCGATTTCATCTAAATGATTTCTAGCATAAAGATCAGCCAAAGACACCCTTTGCATCATTGCATTTAATACTGGTATTGCCGGACAATTATGGATAATACTCCATATTCGAAAATCGCGACTGAGACGTATCGGAGTGTTTTCGTCTAGGTATACGGTAGGTTTCATTTTTACATTTTTATTCAGGATTAAGAAAAGTTTATCAACAGTTTTCCTAGCTCGATTCCGCTTCATATTCCACGAATAGTTACGATTCACTGCTAGTTTAAAAAGCTGTTTAAATAAAGGAAAAGACTGATCTGCATTATCCACGTGTGAATAATCAGTTTTGTAACCTTCGATATTCCCTAACACATTATCTACTTCCGCAAAGCCTCTTGCCACTAGATTATAAACAGAATCCTCTTCCGCAAAAAGATTAACGAAAGCAAAGTGATCAATTAATAACTGTAAAAAATCCGCTACCTCAATTCCAAAAGCTTCACAAGCTATGCGAAAGTCCATAGGCACCTCTAAAACCTCTTTATTTATTCTATTTTCCATTTTATTAAATTATTTATGCAGAGTAAAACGATAACCATAACTCCGCCTCTTGGTTCGTTTAAGGAGAGCTACCCCTTTCCTACCCCATAATTTATCCAGTTCAGTTTTTAATTGTTTCGGTTGAAAATGACTACAGACATGTTTTTTTAGTATATTGAAAATCTCTAGCGCTGTAATATATTTGCTGAAACGACCTTCATTCAAAAACATATCTAAAATTATCTTTGCCTGACGCATCTCTTCTTTAACAGAATTTGAGGCCAATTGATCCCTCCTGTTTCCATCCTCCTCAGTGATTTCAAACACAGATATACTCTCCCGTTCGTTTACATACTGTTCCATGCGGTAGCGAATCAGATGCCCTTCAACACTTATACTATGCCGATAGGTAAACTCAGAAACACATTTTACCGAACCCATCAACAAATTACCATCAGGCATAACATTCAGCAGCTGCCCAATTAATTCTACACTATAATCAAAGGCGATAAAACGCTCTAGATTATCGATAAAATCATCGTCCAGCCCGAGCAAAAAAGACAGTTCTTGCGCAGACCATCCTCTACTGATCCTATTAATAAGGATGCAATACAAAAAACTGATGTATTGAGGCTTGCATACTATCGTGTAAGTCCCAGTTTGATTTTCCATATTCTTATTCGATTAAATTTCAAAAAACACATACCTATTAGCCCTATTCTTCACATACACTTTTACAGTTTTATTTCTCATAATTGACAAATTTTGGTTATCGGTAATCACATAAAACATCTAGATAATCCCTCTAGTCACAGTGCTAATGTAGATTTCACTACATGCAACTCTTCTTTCAACCTCCAAATCACATCCTCCAATGGAATCCAAAAAGGTTCAGAAGCCTTACGTTTAGACAAAGCGGTGGCTGCAGATACAACTACAGTATCCGTTTCTAAAGTCTTTTTATGTTTGTTTAGTCTTTAATTGGTTGCTGGTTCCATTAATACCTTCAAATGCACTTTGGCATCATCCTCGTTACCATAATCGTATAATAACACGCCCAGTAAGTTCAATTTTGAGGACAATCACTCTCGGTTAGTAAATCTTTGCCGAGTCTTGTTATATATTATCTATACAAATGTACCAATAAAATTATTATATAAAAATAAATTGTAAATATTTTCTATACAAATAGAAAGAAATACAAAACAGATACTCACCTTTGATTCGCCTGATAAAGATTACGATACCATCTTGGTATCGCTTTCGACCCTCTATCTTGAAAAAAGAAGTAGTTATGCGCTACTTCTTAATTCGGTTGACTTAAATCCCGTCGGCATAATAGCTGCACACAACCTTATGAAACTAGAGTAGCACTCTCGTTTACACCGGTTGTAAAATAAAAATCCCTATACTGTAGCTACAGTATAGGGATTAGAATTCTTATGCCGAATTTCAGATCAGCTTTTATTATTTCATCAAGAAACCACCTCCTAAGAGATCATTTCCTTCGTAGAATACGGCTGATTGTCCTGGTGCGATACCTTTCACATTGTGTACAAAGTCTATACGCACTTTATCGCCCTCTTGCGAGATGGTAGACAAAGCACCCGAATCTTTATAACGTACTTTTGAAATTGCCTCCATTGGCTGGTCAAGACCTGCATATTTGACAAAGTTCACATTGCGTACATAGGCATGTGATTTTTCAAGCTCATGCTCCTCACCCAATACTACTGTATTGCTTTCAGGGAGAATTTCAATCACAAACATCGGTTTACCCAAAGCAATACCCAAACCTTTACGTTGGCCGATGGTAAAATACGGGTAACCAATATGTTTACCGACAACTGTTCCATCTGAAAGGATAAAATTACCCGGACCGATCTGCTGATCTAATGTAGGTACTTTATGTCTCAAAAACGCACGGTAGTCATTGTCTGGCACAAAACAGATTTCGTAGCTTTCCGATTTATTGGCAAGCTCCTTCTGTCCCATGTCAAGCGCCATTTGACGGATTTCCTTTTTCGTGAACGATCCCAATGGAAACTGTGTACGAGCTAGATTTTCCTGCGATACGCCCCATAGGACATAGGATTGATCCTTATTTTCATCTTTACCCTTTGATATGACATAACGGCCATTGTCGTGCATACGAATATTGGCGTAATGTCCCGTAGCGATAAATTCACAATCCAATTTATCAGCACGCTTCATCAAAGCCTCCCATTTGATGTGGGTATTACAAAGAACACATGGATTGGGTGTACGCCCTGCAATGTATTCCTCTACAAAATTATCAATTACAAAGTCTCCAAACTCATCGCGTATATCTAATATATAATGAGGGAAACCATAGTTTACGGCTAATGTACGAGCGTCATTGATACTGTCGAGGCTACAACATCCAGTCTCCTTAGACGAACCACCTGCGGATGCATAATCCCAAGTCTTCATCGTGATACCTATGACCTCATATCCTTGTTCGTGGAGCATGACAGAAGCAACGGAGCTATCGACCCCTCCACTCATTGCAACTAAAACTCTTCCTCTTTTACTCATCTCTATTTATTGAAATGCAAAGATACAGCTTATTCCTTTTTCTCTATGTTAGTTTCTTGTAATTTTATCTCGATCAAAATCAACACTTTCGAAAAAAGAGCAAAAATAATCCACATAAAAATTTTAGAATTCAAATTATCACACTATATTTGCATCGCAATAGGGGAACAAACCCATAGCAGAAAGCGGTGCCATAGCTCAGCTGGTAGAGCAAAGGACTGAAAATCCTTGTGTCCCTGGTTCGAACCCAGGTGGCACCACGCTTCAATCTGATGATCACAGATTTAAATAAAAGGTCAACTGGTGCCATAGCTCAGCTGGTAGAGCAAAGGACTGAAAATCCTTGTGTCCCTGGTTCGAACCCAGGTGGCACCACAAAAAAAGCCTGTTCATTTGAGCAGGCTTTTTTTGTTTCTTATCCACAATACATTAGCAAAAGACTACAATCCCCTCCCCTGTAAAAAATCTGCTCCATAATGGTCTAATATCCGATTATAGGCTTCCGCTGCAGCACCATTGCCCCAATCGTAGATAGTAAACTCTCCTATGCCCAGACCTTTCGCATTTGTCTCCCCACCATGACCATAGTTTTCCATCATAAAACCATAATCCTCTTTTCCAAAAAATGGCCAGGCTTCCTCCCATTGTGCTTTGGTATCCGGGTTTTCAGGACAATACATCATAACAAAGGAAGCCCGTAAAGCCGCTAAACCACGCTGAAGGTATTCCCTTTGCTTCAATTCCTTGCCATAGCGAATAATCAACTCAGCAAACAAACTCTGCCTGGCATCGTTCCATTCTCCATCTGCATTCATCACACCAAACCCGCCCAATGCTTTTATGGGAATAAAATGAGGCTGCCATGCGGCCTGTGTCATCAACAGTTCGTCCAAGGTACGTTGGCCAATCTTGAGGTATGGTTTCGCCTTAGTGGTTTGATAACATTCCAATAGCGCCTCCGCTGTCCAAAACATAGAGAAATTATTCTGCTTGTACATGTCGTTGCGCAACACCTTTTTCCCCACCCAATCTTCGGCACCGACACGGGAGCAAGACCAATAGGTTTCAAAATCTTCCCAGCGCCCATTGGGTATAATTTCCTTCATAATCGCTTGCATTGCTCGTAGAGCTGCTACTTTATACTCCTCTTTTTGCGTCATGCGATAAAGGGTCAATAAAAAGGTTACCGACAAGGCGCTTTCGGGTGAATCATTGAGGTGAGCAAGAGGCTTTAATGTCTCTACATCAAGCCAGCCTGGAAAAAATCCATCCGCTGATTGAACTTCTAGCAGAGATTTCGCATAATCTTCGGCATAAGCGAGCAAACGCGGGTCCTTTTCTAACTCATCGTACCAACGCAACATCAGTAGCGCGGTCCAGCTCATATCCAAAAGATGAAAAGGGGATTTACGGGCATCCCAGGTATAGGGATTTCGATTTGAATTTCCCCAATAATAGTGTTCCCAACCTTTACTCCGAACGGATTTTTTATCGCCTTCTCCCGCAATAGTTTCTTCCATTTCAGTCCCGATCAGGCCATAGAAAAATCCCTCCTTTTTGGGATAGGATAGTGCCAGTTCCTTGGTCAGATTCGCCTTATCCAAGAGCTCTTGGTCTCCTATCCGCTTTGCAAAACGATATAGGCCACTGGCTGATCGTAAAGAACTAAACCAGGCCTGATTCCATATCGAACGGAACTCCCGTTCATTGGTTTTCCCAGGATAATTGGGGCTTTGTGTGGTATTGACGATAAAAGTCGGTGCGCCCACTTTTTTTCCATTAATTTCAAACGACTGCCATACCTGCTTGACCCAGGATTGAAATGCCCAGTGATAGCTATGCCGCACATAGGTTTCCATATCTCCGGAGATTGGTTCGCCCTTCTCAAAAAGACCTGCGCCCCAATTTTTCCAGTAGAAAGCCAGCGGCCTACGAAAAGGATTTTCGGCCACTTCCCGATCGTCAAAGGCAAGAACATAAAATGCAAATTCAAATTTACCACGCGTATATATATTGCCAGATTTCCGTTTAAACAAAACATGTTCGCCGACTTGCGCCAGCGAGCGCCCCAGTGTTAACTGGTTTTTCTGCGCATCCATATCCATGTACCAATCTATGGCTAAAGTGTTATTCAAAAGATCTACATCGGGAATAATAACAAGTTGCTTCCGTTGATCGGTTAGTATCATCATGGGCGACCTAAAGACATGCTGAGCAATAATATGGTTATCCGAAGGTGTCAAATGTGGTGCCCAATGAAATGTGGGCTGAAATGCCGGCAAAATTCTGATCCGCCAATCATCGCAGCGCACATCTTCGGGCAGATCTACCGAAACCCGCACCTTAACGACCTGAGGCGCAATTTTCTGATAGCTCAATTGAGGTAGTTGCCCCCCTATACTATCAACTTTAATTGCTTTAATCAATACATTTATTTTCCCCGGATCCCCATTCGCCCAGCACGGCTGGTATACACAACATAATGTCAACAGTATCGACAAACAGTAAGGAAATACGTTATTCTTGATCAATATTTTTATCATCACACTTCGGTTTCGTTATAGTTATAAGCTAATAGCCAGGATTTTGTGTATAATTTCCTTTCGCCCAGTTAATCTGAGGCTGAGGAATCGGAAAATATTCATCCCGCCCTGCTGTAAAACGCCCAGCTCCCAGCCATTTAAACCTATTTTTTTCTATTGAAAAGTAGGCATTCATCGTTGGCTCCAATATTCCCCAGCGTTGCAGATCAAAAAAACGACGTCCCTCCGCGGCCAGCTCGAGACGGTTTTCCCATTGTAATGCTTTCCAGGCAAAAGCTTTATCCCAAGTACAATTGACACCGGGTTGATAGGTTGCAATTTTGTAATTGAGTACCGGAGAGCCATCCTTTTTCACTAATCTCCCTGTGCTTTTAGCAGCCCGTTCACGAATCTTGTTGATCAGTATCAATGATTCATTCCAACGGTCCAGCTGAATCAGTACCTCAGCTTTCCAAAGTAAAACCTCATCATAGCGAATCATTTTCTTGTTCATCGAGTTAAATTGCCAACCATCGTATAGCAAACATTTACAATCTGGTTGTGGCAATTCCTTAATAGATTTCAAATAACCATATTCGGCACCATTTCGAATCCCCTTTGTTTCAAAAAGAAGATTCGGATTATATTTCCAAGGTTGCCCCGGTGCAGCTACTGTATGGCTAAATCGCGGATCAAAGCTGTTCCCGCCAAAAAATACGGCGTCCCCATCTGCATAACTCCCATTATTGTATGTATCAAATAAAGGTAGACCATTTGTTCCGGTTTTAAATGCATTCGCCATGGTATAGCTGATCTGGTGAAATCCGCAACATTGAAAACCACCCCATTGGAAGGGGTGATTTAACCCCTCACCGCGATTGATCTTACCTCCACTTGAACTTCCATCATCAATGGAATATTGAATCTCCCAAATAGATTCTTTTGTCTTGTTATCAAAATTTATATCAAAATTTTCCGCAAAATCGGTTTGTAAGCCAACCTTTCCCCCTTCCTGGTCGGTCAATTTGTTGAGATAAGTCAATGCTTCGCTCAACCTTTCTTTATTGATATTGACGACAGTATGTTTATCATTCTGTTCATAAGCCATAAATAACAGGGTGCGCGCAACCATCGCAGTTGCCGCATTTTTATCAACACGTCCTTTTTCGGGTTGCGTAGCCGGTAACAACTGTTCGGCCTCTTTAAAATCAGCTAATATTCTCCCCCAAAGATACTGGTCATTGGGTTGGTCTTTTTCTCTATTTGGGACTGCTTCAAAGTCTGCACTGGTACCAATTACTTTTTCGTCGATATAAGGTATATATTTCCAAAATTGCTTTAGCCTAAAAAAGGTGAATGTCCGTATAAATATCACTTCTCCAAGACGGGCATTCTTTTGTGGAAATTCTTCCTCCTTGATCAGTTGCAACTTTTGTATCGCCGTATTGCAGCGTTGAATAATCTGGTAAGATACATACCAGGGATAGTCTAGGGGCCATCCATTGGGATTGACTCCGACAAAGATCTCCATATTATGCCAGCCATCACCATCCCATGTGCCGCCACCACCTTTATAGGAATCATCGGCACGCATGGAACCCGACCACCAGGGAGCAAAAGGTGAATCAAATGACGGAATATCAGTCATCCTGGCATAGGCAGCTGTCACAAAACCATCCATATCCTCTGGCTTCACCAGAAAGGATTCGTCCAGTACCTGTTTGGGTGCAATATCAAGAGAATCGGTACAACTTACAGCATTTAATAGGAAAAGCGCAAGGCATATTTTTATTTTAAACGTTTTCATAATAGGGAAGTTTAAAAGGTTACATTGATACCAAAAGTCAAAAACATAGGGGTCAGATAGCCATAATCAGGCATTTCAGGATCGAAACTGGTATATCGATCTTTTCCCCAACCTTTTTTGAATGTCAGGAGATTCCGTCCAGAGACATAAAATCTTAAATTATTCATGGCTGCTTTCTTGGAAATCGCTTGTGGAAGTGTATAACCAAGTTCTATATTCCTCAATTTCAAATAAGATCCATCCTCCACCGTATAACTTGATGGGCGTTGCTCTGCATTTAAAGTAGAATTTGAGATGGCGGGAATATCGGAGTCTGTACGATCAAAATACCATCCGTCCAAAATACGTGTGGGATGATTTTTGTGTGCCGGGACATTGATATTCCACAGGTCAGATTCCAATTTCCACAGGTTATTTACCTTATTACCAAAGACTCCCTGAAAGAAAATATTAAGGTCAAAATTGCGGTAACTAAAATCAAAAGTTATCCCACCGAAAAACTTAGGATCTTTGACGCCAATATAAGTCCGGTCATAAAACTCCTCGATCTTTCCATTGCCATCGATGTCTTTATAACGTATCCGCCCCACGGCCTTGCCGGGTTGCTCAGCATGATTATCGACTTCCTCCTGTGTCTTAAAGATACCATCCGCGACCATGCCATACAAGATATTTGGGGTCCTTCCCAACACAAGGTCATTGACACCATTTCCCGGGTATTTATTGATGACATCTTTAGGAAGGCTAACAATTTTGGTCTTATAAGTTCCCAGATTTGCAGAGATGGTATACCGAAATGCATTTTGTGGATTGTTGTGATAACTAATATCCAATTCGATCCCGCGGTTATTCATACTTGCACCATTGATCCAAGGCTCCCCCCCTTCACCCATGGCGGCAATGTATGGGGTCTGAACCAAGATGTCTTTTGTTTTCTTAAAATAGTAACCAAAAGATCCACTAAGCCTGCTATCAAATAGACTAAAATCTAGCGCGACATCAGTTTGTGTTGTTGTTTCCCATTTGAGATTAGGATTGCCCAGCCATGTCCGCCGATATCCTGAAAATAATGGTCCGGTCTCATTCCCTTCGATCGGGTAAGATGTACCAAAATAATCTGTTGTAAATGGTGTTGAAGTATAACCTCTAGGCAGCCCCTGTACACTTCCATTAGCTCCCCATCCGCCACGCAGTTTAAGATCAGATATAAATGTATACTTCTTCATAAATGGTTCGTTGCTGATCCGCCAACCTGCCGAAAATGCGGGAAACATAGCAAATTTATTGTTTGCGCCAAAAAGCGAGGATCCATCCCGACGTAGGGTCGCTGACAGTAGGTATTTTTGGTTATATACATAGTTGGCTTTGGCGAAATATGACAGGTACACATATTCGTCGGCCGTGCTTCCAAGTGAGTATTTGGTTCCATTGGTTACACCAATATGTGCAAAGTCACGATCTTCCAGGTATATTCCTTCCCGTCGAGCAGAGAAACCTTCCTCAACAAATCGTGTGTATTCAGTTCCCAATACCGCATCTAAGCTATGTTTGTCATTTTGTAGGCTGTAAGAAAGCGTATTTGTCCACACATAGCTGAGGGGATGAGACTGGATATTCCCCACATAATTTTCATCATCGCTATTGCGACCACCTGTTTCCGACCATTTCTTTTCCACTATTCTTCGATAGGCATTTCCGTAATCAATACCAAATTGTGAGCGGGCGGAAATTCCTTTCCAGATATTTAAATCAACAAAGACATTACCGATCATCTTGACATAATTATTTACATTGTCTTTGTTATCGGTCAGTACACGAACAGGATTTGTGAAGTCATCAAAACCTGCGGCACCAGCCCAGCCACCATAAATATCATGTACAGGAACAGCTGGTGGATTGATCAATGCCCAACGCATTTCGTTTGCATCACGGTATCTTAGATAAGAAACCGCAAAATTCTCCCCAACTTTTAGGCGGTTATTGATTAAACTAATCTCATTGTTGGCCCGCAGTGAAAACTGCCTAAAGAAGGTATGGATCTGCGTTCCTTGGTTTTCAAAATAGCCCAATGAAAACATGCTTTTTGATTTTTCCGTCCCACTGGAAACAGATACCTGATGATTTGTCATCAGGGCTGGACGGAGAATTTCATCAAGCCAGTCGGTATCAGTACTTTTCACCGTTTTTTCGGCATTGAGATACTCCGCTGGTTTAACAGCATCCAGCACAGCGCGCCCTTCAGCGTCCCTATGCCAAGTAAAATCGTATGTTTTAGGCAGCGTCAATGGCACACCATAAACCGCCTCATCGTAGGCATAGGCCCGAAAGGTCGCCCGCCCATATTCCTCGGCATTCATCAATCTGGGCTTGCGCACAATATTGCTTACCCCGACGCTACCATTATAGTCCACTTTTGTCTGTCCAATTTTGCCCTTTTTTGTTTGGACAAGAATAACTCCACCGGAAGCCCGTGCACCATAGATACTTGCGGAGGCGGCATCTTTCAGCACCTGAATAGATTCGATATCCGCTGCATTGATATCCCGTAAATTGAGATTCTCGGTAGGCATACCATCCAAAATAATGAGCGGTTTAACTCCGCCTGAAAGTGACGACAAACCTCTGATCTGCACATTCACGCCCTCTGCCGGATTTCCACCATTGGTGGTGATGTGTACACCCGCTAATTTTCCCTGAAGTGATTTCATAGCATTCGCCGATGGATTCCTGGCAATATCACTCGCGTTTGCGATAGCAACGGAACCTGTTAAATCGGCTTTCCGCTGCGTCATATAACCGACATAGACTTCGGCAAGCATATTGCTCTCGTCCGTAAGGCTCACATTAATCAAATCGTTCTCACCCACTAAACGTTCTTCAGTCTTCTTTCCTGTATACGTGAAAACAAGTATACTTTCCTTGGAGTCAATTGGGATTTCATATTTTCCATTTGAGTTGGTGACAGTTCCGCCGGTTTTCCCTTTAACCTTCACATTGACACCTGCAAGTGTGGTATTCGTACCACTTTCCCGCACTTCGCCCCTGATGATCCTTTGCTGTAATATGGACGGGGATTCGATAGCTTTTGCCTGCCAAAAAAGTGTACAAAACAGAAAGGCTATACTGAGCCAGTGTGCTAAATTTAGGTAGCGTTTCATAGTCATTAATATTAGGTGTTATTAATCAGTTTATACTACGGCACAAAAATTTAATCGTTTAAGCTAAATATCGGTAATGATGCAGCAACTATATATTTAATACGTTCGATCACACAAAATCCTCTGCTCGGAAACTATTTTTTTATTAAAAACCCTTTATGCGGGAAGGTTTATTTTTTCGTTGGTTATTGTTTCGTCGGTTAATGTTTGATATGTTGAATGAATGCTTCGGGCGAAAGCGGTGTAATCCCAAAAATAAAGGAATCTCCTGCCTTAAATGGTTCCTTCAATTCAAAATTTTCAATGGAGACACCTCCGGGTATGGGTTCTTTACTCGCCCAATAGGTGAATCTTCCGGTCAGCAGTCCATTGAGCTGCTCGCTGGGATTCTTTTTAATCCAGTATTGAGTCGCCGGTTTACCCCGGTACTTCCAATGTTGGTTAGTCTCAGCTGTATAAACGGTTTTGAGATAATCTACTTCATCAGGAGCTGCAATAAAATAAACATACCTTTTTTGTCTCTGATCATACGCTGTTGCGGGAAATAGGCATGAGGTGTAAAATGGATGTCTTTGTAATCGGGCCATAGCTCCAGCGCCGATTCTTTTCCATCTTGCAAGAAAAGTGTCCTCAGCCTAGGTTTATTGCCCATTGTCGCGGTTAGTATGAAATAATCCAGTTCTTGAGACCCTTCATAGGTATAGGTCGCCAATTCAAATTCATAGGGTCTGGATGCAAAAAAACGAAGCCTAGCATAAACTTTTGCACCATTGTCAAAGGGTTCTGAAAATAGATATACTGTTAGGATCTCCTCACCATTGTTTTGGGCAATGATTCCCCGTGCCGGATATTCTCCATCCGGGGCTGATACCCCTGTCGGATGATCTGCACTCCAAAAATGCTTTCCGCGTTTTCCGGGATGGATACTACTCATTTCAAGTTCAGAAAATCCGCGGGTCTCTTTACCCTTGGGAATAGGCTCAAAGGCAATAAAATTCATGACTTCCGGAAACCCATAATTTAAATAAGGGGTATAAATCCGGATCAGCCCTCTTGGTCCCGGTAAAGGATCTAATCCGATCCTTATACCATTTACATGTCCCCAAACGGGCATCGCCGGCTTTCCTTGTACAGGTTGTACCCAAGTCCCCATTGTATCCGGTGGCGCCAGCTGCTGCCAGGGCATAGCACTTCCCTGACCATATAAAAGGTCTGCGACCAACAAGAGTAAAGGGAGTAATAGCCGTTTCATTTTTATTTTTGACAAGACTTTCGTGCAACGATTTCCACATCCAACATAACCTTCTGTTCGCTGGACGCTTTCCCACGTAATTGTTCAAGCAATATCTTCACTGCTTCTTTCCCGATCATCGACAATGGTTGTTTGACATAACTTATTGGGCAATAAAACAGATCATAGGCTTCGCTCTCATCAAAGCAAAAAACTGCTAAATCATCTGGAACAGTAATATTCAGCTCGTTGATAATCTTTAACCCCATAATAGATAGGGTATTTGTTGAAAAGAGAATAGCATCTACACCTCGATCCGGCTGCAACAGCTCGATAAATTGCTCCCTAAAATAAGCCGCGTTATTAAACTCTACCTCACATATCAAGTTACTGTCCTCAGCATTCCCATGATCTAGTAACGCTTGCAGGTAACCGCTATAACGATCCTCTGTATGCTGCAACTGGTTTTTATAACAGACATAGGCAACCTTAGTATGCCCCTGGTTCAGCAGCAACTGAGTAGCCTGATAAGTTGCATTAAAATTATCAATAACCACATAACTGGTTTCCAAATCCTTAAAATAACGATCAATGAGTACGAAAGGAATATTGGCTTTTTTTAGGTATTCCAATTGCGAAGCTGTACCCTCTGCTGGTGCTATAATAAAACCGTCTATTTGCCGATTGATAAATGTATCAATCAAGCGTTGCGAGTTTTCGAGATTCTCATCGGAACTTCCAAACAGCACACTATAACCATGTTTTTTAGCTTCGTCTTCTATCGCACGAGCGAGATTCCCAAAAAAAGGATTGGAAATATCAGCTACCAATAATCCAATCGCCTGCGACTTTCCGCTTTTTAAGCTTTTCGCAATTTGATTGGGTTGGTAGTTCATCTCTTTCGCCATTTCCCGTATACGTTTTGCCGTGTCTTTATTTACCCTTGTCTGTTCGTCTTTATCATTCAATACATAAGACACTAACGCAGTAGAAACACCTACCGCTTCTGCTATATCCTTCAGTGAGATCTTCTTGCTCATATTTTTTTATACTAAATCGTGTGGATACCATTATCGTGTTAATTCCAATGTACTTTAATAAACTGCATTGCTTTAACGATGTGGTCACTTATTGTTGATGGTGAAATATGCAATAATTCGCTTACTTCTTCATAACTCCTTCGCTCAAATTTACACAGTTCAAACACCTGCCTTCTTCGCGGGGGTAATTTATTGATAATTCCTTCTAATTTAGAAAATTTGTCCTCATGGAATATACATTCCTCATCAATTTGATCCACCACATTGATAAAATCACGATAGATTAGGGTAAAACCTTGCTCCCGTTTTTGCCTACGATAATGATCCATAATTAAATTTCGGCCAATCTGAAACAGATAGCTTTTCAATGATTTTTCGGTCTTGATCGTATCCCGCAATTGCCAGGTCTTCAAAAAAACATCTTGAAGAATATCTTCCGCTGTCTCTTGAAAATTGAGCAGAAACATAAACTTTTTATACAAAGTCCCCTGATAGGTTGTATAGACCAGATTAAAAGTATCATGATCTAGCACACCTTGCAGCCCGCCCCTATGGGCTTGTTTTTGCGTTATCGTTTCCATCCTAAAAACATTAAGTCAGTGCTTTGTTATCACGATCGTTTTGCACCGTGCCATAACGTAAATACTGTGCATACCGATGATCAAAATGTGCCCTATATTCAGGCCTAGGCTGTACAATTTCCTTATCTCCCTTTCCCATGCGGGCTGCCGCTTCTTCTATCGTGTCGTAACTGTTGCTAACCACTGCCGCAAACATACAAGCGCCCAATGCGCAGACCTGCTCTGTCGCTGCGATGTGTATGGGTCGATTTAATATATCAGCCATCATCTGCATGGCGAAGGGAGATTTACTAGCAATTCCGCCGATCGCATTGATCCCTTCCACCCTTACCCCTTCGCTTTCAATACGCTCCATAATCGCCCGTGAGCCAAAGCAAGTTGCCTCAACCAAAGCGCTAAAAATTGCGGGCGCCGTTGTTCCTAAAGAGAGCCCGCCGATCAGACCTTTCAGCGTAGGCGCTGCATCTGGTGTCCGTCGACCATTAAACCAGTCTAAAGCAAAAGGATCATCGATATGCAGTGGTAACTGTGCAGCTGCACGATTGAGTTCCTTTAACAGTTCTGTTTCCAAATGTTCATAAACAGCACTGAAATCGGCCGAAGAATTTAATTTTGCTGGCCAGAGAAGCAAATCCTTATACCAAGAAAACACATCGCCAAAGGCAGATTGTCCAGCTTCAAGTCCCACCATCCCAGGAATAATGGAGTCTTCAACCTGACCACATATACCTTCCACAAATACGCCTTCCATCTCTGGTTTGGGCACAACCATCATATCGCATGTCGATGTACCTATAACTTTGCTAATGTAGTAGGGTTTTATTTCTCCGCCTACAGCGCCTACGTGCGCATCAATGGATCCGATACCGACTTGCACATCGGTAGAAAGCCCCAGTCGCTCAGCCCATTCCGCGCAAAGGTATCCAGCAGATTCAGTAGTCGTATATACCCTATCGCCAAATCGTTCGGCATAGGGACCTAATATCGGATCGATCGCATTAAAAAAAGCCGCATCGGGTAAACCGCCAAAAGCGGGTGACCAAAGTGCTTTATGCCCTGCCGCACATACATTCCGCTTCATCTGATTTGCATCATTGCCACCTGTCAACAAAAAAGGCATCCAGTCACTGTGTTCTACCCATGTATAACAAGCTTCCCTGACGGCTGGATCGACACGAAGTACATGTAATAATTTTGCCCAGTACCATTCCGAAGAATAGATTCCACCGACATATCGCAAGTAACCTCGATGATCTTTTTTTCCGACTGCATTGATTTCCGTCGCTTCATGGATCGCTGTATGATCCTTCCAAAGCACAAACATTGCATTGGGATTCTCCTCAAAAGTATCAAGAAGAGCCAGGGCCGCCCCTTGTTCATCAACAGCTACGGGTGTCGATCCCGTCATTGCCATAGATAAGGCGCCGATGCTTTGTCTGACTTCCGGATCCACCGTTTGTAGACAGTTTTTAACTGCTGACGTCAACCCTTCTATATAATCCAATGGATGTTGACGAAATTGACTGTTGCCAGCATCACAGTATAAGCCTTTATGCCAACGTTCATATAAACAAACCGATGAAGAAAGGATCTTTCCGGTGATTGTATCCATCAGCATAGCCCTGACAGAGTCCGTCCCAAAATCAACTCCAATAACATATTTATTCTTACTCATATTTCTGTTCTCCTTATTAATGGGACGCGCCCACAGTGATACGTTCCGTTTTAAGTTTACGCTTGATCCAAAATCCGTAAAACGCAATAAACAAATAACATAGTAATGGTATAAAAAAACCAACAGCCATCTTAGAATGATCTGAAATCAATCCCATAATAGGTGGACAGAAGGCTCCCCCTGCGACAGCCATCACCAAGAAAGAAGAAGCTTTCTTCGTCAATGTACCTAGATCTTGAATCCCTAGGGCGAAGATTGTAGGAAACATAATGGACATAAAAAAATATGTCGTAAACAGGCTGAAAACCGAAAGCCATCCGATATCAGCAATGACAACCGTGACCAGCACACTATTGGCGATCGCGTACCACATCAATAATTTACGTGGGCTCACAAACCGCATAAAATATGCTCCTGTAAGACGACCGATCCAGAAGGCTCCCATCCCACCGATAGCGAGCAGGATCGAGGCTGCCTGTTCATTATTTTTGGGCATAAAAAACTCACCAAAATAACCTAAGTGTACCATGATATTGCTGATAGGTGTTTGCAGATCATGAACAGCATCTATGACATAATTGATAAAAAAGGAATTCGTTCCTGTCTGCGCGGCGACATATAAAAATTGTGCTGCAACAGCCAATATAAAAGCTGGATATTGCAATAGCTTTCGCAATGGCGGGTTTTCCTCCCCATCTGTATCGGGGTCTTCTTTGACTTCGGGCAACTTGATGACCATAAAAATAAGCAGAACCACCACGACGATACTACCGATCATCATATAGGGTGTCACTAAAGAATCAAACTTATCATGTTCACCCGTTGATTCCATTCCAAAAACGAAAAGCCCGCCGATAAGTGGTCCTAATATCCACCCAAGTCCATTGAAAGATTGAGAAATATTAATTCGTCGGGCAGCTCCTGCCTTGTCCCCCAATACAGTAGAATAAGGATTCGCAGCGGTCTCTAAAAATGTGAGTCCACAGGCCAGCACAAACAAAGCGATCAGGAAAGGAATAAAAGCGCCCAATGCTGCAGCCGGATAAAACATAAACGCACCTATAGCAAAAATAGCTAAACCAAGGATAATACCTCTTTGATAGCCATAGCGTTTAATGAATAATCCTGCAGGGAGGGCCATGGCCAAGTATCCAATATAAAGGGAAAATTGCACAAAGCCGGATTGCGCTTTACTGACATGCAAAAGATCCTGAAAATGCTTATCCAGCACATCTAAGAAACCGTGGGCAAAACCCCAAAGGAGAAATAGGCTGCAAATAAAAATGAACGGCACAAGATAATTGACTCCTTGCTCATTGACAAAGAGGGACCTTTTCTTTTTTCTTGGGGATGTCGTGTTCATGGTGATAAAAATTATATTGAAGCCTAAATCTTATTTATACAAGGGTCCATATACCTGACATGCTCTATAGTCGCTGCCCTCGCTGTCCATTCCAAAAGCTCCCCATGCCGATGGCCGAAAGATTGCCTCCTGCGCAACATTATGCATATTGACAG
>PJTS01000324.1_pt1 | contig 34987 bp, 32 predicted proteins | sample 1512251 | NCBI WGS metagenome assembly PJTS01 (sample SAMN08177686, study PRJNA422409) | Soil metagenome, whole genome shotgun sequencing project. | isolation source: Soil (2) enriched on wood chips: alkali lignin treatment | place: USA: Madison | collected 2015-01-15 | reverse complement strand
GCGGGGGGAGCTCTCGACCCTGTCAGCCTAGCGGAGTTCTGCCATGTTTGGGATCGGGATCGATGTCAGCAAAGCCACGCTGGATGTGGCTGTCCATGAAGAGCAATTTCGCCAATTCAGCAACGACAAGCGTGGCTTTGTCAGTCTGATTCGGTGGCTGAAGAAGTGGCCCATCAAGCAGGTTGTTCTTGAGGCCAGCGGGGGTTACGAGCATGCCGTCCTTTGAAGCGCACGCCCCATTGCCTGCTGCTGCCGAAGCGGCGGCCAACATCCACGTGGCCACCGAACTGAGCATCAGAGCTGTAATCCGCGCTCACCCGCGTCAGCGGCGCATCAGCCGCGCGCTTGGGGATCAGGTTGATGGTGCCGCCGACCGAGCCGCCCGGCGGCATGCCATTGAGCAGTGCCGAGGGACCCTTCAACACATCGATGCGCTCGAACATCTCGGGCGAGGTGCGGTAGAACGGTGCCATGCCGAACATGCCGTCCACGGTCATGTCGGTGGTGCTGGAGGCGAAGCCGCGGATGGAGTAGTTCTCGCTCCACGCGCCCGAGGCGTTGTTGGTGAACACCGTGGGGTCGGCAGCGGCGATGACCGAAGTGATGTCGCGCGCCTGCCGGTTCGCGATGTACGCCTCGGTGTAGCTGATCGTGTTGAACGGCGTCTCCATGAAATCGCGGTTGCCGAGCAGGCCCATGCGCCCGCCCGCCGCTACTTGGCCGCCCGCGTAGGGATCGGTGACGTTGCGGGTCTCGCGCACGTTCACCGAATCCAGCGTCGACACCGTGGGTGCGCCGGTGGTGGCCGCAGCGATGGCCTGGGCCAACGCCGAAGGCGCGGGAACAATGAGCATGGCGCCAAGCGCAATCAGCAGCGGGCTTGCGGGGCCTGCGCGACGGCAGGACAAGGAAGGGAGGCAACGGACATCGGACGTCATTGGTATTCCTGGGCATGACGAAGCCTGCGCCGTGGCCTGGAGCCCGACGGGGGGAAGTGCGTTGGTGCAGGCGGAGGTTGTTGGCTGGGCCGATGCCTGGCTGGGAGCAGGTGGGCGCGGTTGCTACGATCGCGCCGTGGCGCAGGCGATGTGCTGCGTGATGCGCTTAATTATCATTGCTATAAAATAAATGGTCAAGCCAGCCGGCGGCAGCGCCGGATGGCCCTGCCCGCAACAATGGAAGATCGATGACCGACAGCCAGCAAGCCCCGGCGCGGGGGCGCCCGAAGAAACTCAGCCATGCACGCATCGTCGAGGCCGGCATGGCCATGGGCCTGCGTGACCTGACCTTCGTCGGGCTGGCCGGGCAGCTGGGCGTCACCCACATGACGCTGTACAACCACATTCCCAGCCTGGAGGCACTGAAAGCCGCCGTGGCCGATGCGATCTTCGAGGGCTGGAACATGCCGCCGGTTGACGATGGCAACGGGCAGGACCTGCCGCGTTACCTTATCGCCTTCATCGCATCGCTGCGTGATCTGGTGATCGCCAACCCCGGCCTTGCCCCCCATCTGCTGCGCCGCTCGGTGGCCTCGCCGTCGATAAGTGCTCGCATCGCCGCGCACCAGCAGACCGTTGCAGCCGCCTATGGCCTGCCCGCGGAACAGGCACGCTGGCTGCTGTCGACCGTGGCCTTCCATTGCGTGGCCGCCGCCGACACCTTGTACGCCGGCACGCGGGAAGATGGACTGTCTGACGAAGAGCGCGCGCGTGATGCGGCGGAAGTCGAACGTGAGTTCGCTCAGGGCATGCATGCGCTCGTGCTGGGTGTGATGCAGATCGTGCGTGGTGAAGCCGATCTGCAGGCGCTTTCGCTGCCGGCGCCCGCGTGCGGCTGAGGTGCGGCAGTGTTTCATCCATCGCTTACGCGCGTGTTCTAGCATGGTGGTGTCCAACGCCTGCCCGGGAACACGATGACCGACCACGCTTCGACCGCCCTTTCCGAAACCGAACGCCAGCGTGCGCTCGATGCCCTGCACATTGTCGGCAGCCTGCCCGAGCCGGCCTACGATGACATCGTGAAAGTGGCCGCCGCCGTGTGCGGCACGCCGATGGCGCTGGTCACGTTGATTGACCGCGACCGCCAGTGGTTCAAGGCCCGCACCGGGCTGGACGGCAGCCAGACCGACCGTGATGTAGCGGTCTGCGACCATGCAATCCGCGAGCCCAGCCAGCTCCTGGAAGTCGGTGATCTGAGCCAGGACGCACGCTTTGCAGACAACCCGGTGCTGAAGGAAATCGGCGCACGCTTCTACGCCGGCATGCCGCTGGTGACCGGTAGCGGGGCGGCGGTGGGCAGTGTGTGCGTGGTGGACCTGGCACCGCGCTCGCTTACTCCGGTGCAGCGCGAGGCCCTGCAGGCGCTGGCCCGGCTGACCATGAACCTGATGGAAGCGCGCAGTCGCGAACGCGAGCAGGAAGTGGTGGCTTTGCTGGAACAGACGGTCGCCGCCGAGCCCATCGGCACTGACACTGCCGCCGCAGGCACCCCCTACACCATCGTGATCCTGGAACTGCAGGATCTGGCCGCGCTGGCCGAACAACTGGGCGAGCGCGGCCTGGACCGCCAGTTGCAGCAGTTGGATGCGGCGCTGGAGCGTTGCCTGCAGGCCGAGCGTGGCGACAGCATCAACCGGGTTACCGGCAGCGGTGAGTTCATTGCGGTGCTGGGCAGCGACCAGGCCGATGCCACCCTGCATGCGCTGCAGGGCGTGGCCGACGAAGCCGCCGCCCGCCTGGGTCGCCCGTTGCTGCTGGGCGCGGCCACCGGCAGCCGCGACGAGAACACCACTGCGGTGTTCGTGCGCGCCGACCAGGCCCTGGCCATCGCCAAGGACGCGCGCAGCTAGTCGGCGTTGGCGTAACGCCAGGCCACCGTGCAGCGCAGGTGCTGCAGCAGGTGGTCCAGGAACACGCGCACGCGCGGTGCCAGCTGCTTGCCCGAACCATGCACCGCGCTCAACGGCGAGGTGGCCAGCGCATGGTCGGGCAGCACTTCCACCAGACGCCCGGCCTGCAGGTCTTCGGCCACGTCCCAGATGGACTTGCGTGCAATGCCGGCGCCCTGCAACGCCATCAGATGCGCCGCCTCACCGTCGTCGCACAGCGTTCTGGCCTGCAGCGGCAGGGCCAGCGCGGCATCGCCCTGGCCGAAGCGCCAGTGGCTGACCGGCGGATTGCCCGAGGCAATGCAGTCGTGCTGCTGCAGATCGGCAATGCTGCGCGGCATGCCGCGCCGTTGCAGGTAATCCGGCGATGCGCACAGCACCCGTCGGTTCGGCGCCAGTTCGCGCGCCACCAGCCGCGAATCATCCAGCGTGCCATAGCGCAGGGCCAGCTCGATGCCCTCGCCCACCAGATCGACGATCTCATCGCGCAGCGACAGGTGCACGCGTACACCGGGATGGGCCATCTGGAACTGCCGCACCGCTGGCACCACATGGCGCCGACCGAAACCGTTCGGGGCGGTCACCCGCAGCATCCCCGCCACCAGATCCTGGCGCTGCGCAAGCGCCGCTTCGGCCGCTTCCACCGCCTGCAGCACCTGGCGGCAGTGCTGATGGAACACGCTGCCCTCGTCGGTGAGCGAGACCCGGCGCGTGCTGCGGTTAAGCAGGCGCACCTGTAACCGGCGCTCCAGCGCTGACAGCCGCTTGCTGACCACGGCCAGCGACACACCCAGTTCGCGCGCCGCAGCAGACAGGCTGCCGCCGTGCACGATGCGATCGAAGGTGCGCAGTTCACCCAGGTCTTCGATCATCGCGATTCTTTCCTTTCAGGCAACAGCACCTTTCCCATATTGCCATTCCGGAAACGATCACGCAGCAACACAATGGATCGATCCATGTCGGCCGGGGAGCGGTCGGCGCCGGGCCCGATGTCGAGCACGCCACCGCGACAGGACGCGCGCAAAGCTGTGCACCAGCCACCCCACAGGTAGCCACCCCCACATGAATGATGACGCCGAACCGATGGCGCCGGCGCTGAGCCGCCGCCGCTTTTTCCAGGGCCTGACCCTGATTCCCGTGGCGGCCGCCCTGCCCGCCTGCGCGCCTGCCACGCCGTCGGCGGAAGCACAGGCACCCACCGCTGATACCGCCGACTACCGCCCCGAATTCTTCAACGCCGCCGAATGGGCCTTCATCGTCGCAGCCTGCGACCGGCTGATCCCCGCCGACGAGACCGGACCCGGCGCGGTGGAATCGGGTGTGCCCGAGTTCCTCGACCGGCACATGCAGACGCCCTACGCCGCCGGCGCCATCTGGTACATGCAGGGCCCCTTTCTGGAAGCGCCGAGCGAATTCGGATACCAGGGCAAGCTTGCGCTGCGCGATATCGTGCGGGTGGGCATTGGCGCCGTCGATGCGCACTGCCGTGAACAGTTCCAGGGCAAGACCTTCGCCCAGCTGGACCACGCCCAGCAGGAAACCCTGCTGAACGCCGCCGAAGGCGGAAAGCTGGAACTGGACGCCATCTCCAGCAAGCTGTTCTTCTCCAACCTGCTGGGCGAAGTGAAGAACGGCTACTTCGCTGACCCCAAGTACGGGGCCAACAAGGGCATGGCCGCGTGGAAGATGATCGGCTACCCCGGCATGCGTGCCGACTACCTGGACTGGATCGGGGTGCGCGACAAGGCCTACCCACTGCCGCCGGTGGACCTGGCTGGGCGGAGGGGCTGAGCGCATGGCCATCACGAAACCGAAAGTAGATGCCGTGATCGTCGGCATGGGCTGGACCGGGGCGATCCTGGCCAAGGAACTGACGGATGCCGGCCTGCACGTGGTCGCGCTGGAACGCGGCGGCGACCGCGATACTCAGCCTGATTTCGCCTATCCGAACGTGGTCGACGAGCTGGAAGGTTCGGTGCACCGCCGCTACCTGCAGAGCTTGGCGCAGGAAACCGTCACGATTCGCCACACCCTTGCCGATACGGCCGTTCCGTACCGGCAGATGGGCTCGTTCAAGCCTGGCACCGGCGTGGGTGGTGCTGGCAGCCACTGGTCGGGCGCGCATTTCCGCCCGCTGCCGGAAGACATGAAGCTGCGCAGCAACGTGGAAGAACGCTATGGCAAGCGTTTCATCCCCGATGACATGACCATCCAGGATTTCCCGGTCAGCTACGCCGAGCTGGAGCCGCACCTGCACATGTTCGAACTGGTCTGCGGCACCTCCGGCAAGGCCGGCGTGGTCAATGGCGTGGTGCAGGCCGGCGGCAATCCGTTCGAGGGTTCGCGCTCAGCCGAGTATCCGCTGGGGCCCAACCCCAACTACCTGGGCGGTGAGCTGTTCTACAAGGCGGCCAAGGAAATGGGCTGGCATCCCTACCCGATTCCCGCCTCCAATGCCTCCGGCCCCTATGTGAACCCCTATGGCTGCCAGTTGGGCCCGTGCAATGCCTGCGGCTTCTGCAGCGATTACGGGTGCCTGAACTATTCCAAGGCCAGCCCCAACGCCTGCATCCTGCCGGTGCTGCGCCAGCGCCCGACGTTCGAGCTGCGCACGCATTCGCAGGTGCTGAAGGTGGACCTGGACAGCAGTGGCAAGCAGGCCATCGGCGTGACCTACCTGGATGCCCAGGGCCGCCAGGTGCAGCAGCCGGCCGACCTGGTGCTGCTGTGCGCCTTCCAGCTGTACAACGTGCACCTGATGCTGCTGTCCGGCATCGGCCAGCCCTACGACCCGGAATCCAACACCGGCACGGTGGGCCGCAACTACTCCTACCAGAACCTCAACCGGGTGGTGCTGTTCTTCGACAAGAGCGTGCAGGCCAACGGCTTCATCGGCATTGGCGGTGCGGGTACCACCATGGACGACCTCAACGGCAACCAGTTGGACAACGCCAAGGCCGGGTTCGTCGGCGGCGGCCTGGTCTGGGCGCGCCAGCCCGGCGCCGGCCCGGTGCGCGGCATCAACGTGCCGTCCGGAACCCCCAGCTGGGGCGCGGCGTGGAAGAAGGCGGCCGCGGACAACTTCCGCCACAACTTCTACTACGAAGTTCAGGGCGCGTGCATGGCCTACCGCCAGCACTACCTCAGCCTGGACCCGAACTACACCGACAGCTTCGGGCGGCCGCTGCTGCGCATGACCTTCGATTGGCACCCCAACGAGATCAAGGCCTCGCAGTTCTTCGTCGGCAAGGCGATGGAGATGAGTCGCGTGCTCAACCCGCTTTCCATGAGCGGTGATGCCAAGAAGGATGGCGAGCACTACAACATCACCAAGTACCAGAGCACGCACACCTGCGGTGGCGCGATCATGGGTGCCGACCCGAAGACCTCGGCGTTGAACCGCTACCTGCAGAGCTGGGACGTGCCGAATGTCTTCGTGATCGGCGCCAACGCGTTCCCGCAGAACAACGGCTACAACCCCACCGGGCTGGTCGGCGGGCTCGCGTACTGGGCGGCCACGGCCATCCGCGAAAAGTACCTGCCCGATCCGGGCCCGCTGGTACAGGCCTGAGGAGATGCCCATGAAGAAGCTTCTCCTGTGGATCGTGGTGCTTGCCCTGGTGCTGCTGTTGCTGGCCCTGGCCTACGCCTTCGTGCCGACCCGCACGCGGGTGCTGGGCGATGCGCCTGCGGCCGATGCCGCCCTGATCGAACGCGGTCGCTACCTGGCCGCTGCCGGCGACTGCACCGCCTGCCACACCCGGCCCGGCGGCAAGCCGTTCGCCGGTGGCCTGGCGGTGGCCTCGCCGCTGGGCAACATCTACAGTACCAACATCACGCCCGACCGCGACACCGGTATTGGCGGCTATTCGCTGGATGATTTCGACCGCGCCGTGCGCCACGGCATCACGCCCGATGGCCGCACGCTGTACCCGGCCATGCCCTACCCGTCCTATGCCCGCCTGACCGATGACGATGTGCGGGCGCTGCATGCCTACTTCCTGCACGGTGACATCGCCCCGGTGAAGGAGGCCAACCAGGCCGCCGACATTCCGTGGCCGTTGTCGATGCGCTGGCCGTTGGCGATCTGGCGCAAGACGTTCGCCCCCGATGCAGACGCGGTGGCCTTCGACCCCAGCCGCTATGCCAGTGCCGAACAGGCACGCGGCGCCTACCTGGTGCAGGGCCTGGGACACTGTGGCAGTTGCCACACCCCGCGCGGGCTGGCGCTGCAGGAACAGGCGCTGAATGAATCGGGCAGCGCATACCTGGCCGGCGGGCAGATCATCGATGGCTGGAATGCGGTGAACCTGCGCGGCAACAACGCCGATGGCCTGGGCCGGTGGAGCACGCAGGACATCGTCGATACGCTGCGCACCGCACGCAATGCACACAGCGCGGTTGTGGGTTCGCCGATGGCCGACGTGGTGGTGCACAGCACCCAGCACCTGACCGACGCCGACCTGCAGGCCATGGCGGTCTATCTGAAGAGCCTTCCGGCCAGCGCGCACGATCCGTCCGCATACGCCCAGGACGATGCCACTGCGCGCAAGCTGCAGGCCGGGGTGAATGACAGCCGCGGCGCCGAACTGTACGTGGACAACTGCGCCGCCTGCCATCGCACCGATGCCAAGGGCTATGCGAATGTGTTCCCGGCCATCGCTGGAAACCCGACGGTGCTGGCAGACGATCCGACCACGCTGGTGCGCCTGCTGCTGCATGGCAGCGCGTTGCCTTCCACTGCACAGCGGCCGTCCAACCTGGGCATGCCCGGGTTCGCCGATCGGCTGAGCGATGAAGAGATCGCGCAGTTGGCCACCTTCATCCGCCAGGACTTCGGCAACAAGGCCAGCGCGGTGAACGCCGCGCAGGCGAAGAAGCTGCGGCAGGAAGCACCGTAGCGTGGGTGCATTGCCCCGGTAGGTGCCAACCTTGGTTGGCACTCACGCGCAAAGCGTCGCGATGCATTACCCGGTAGGTGCCAACCTTGGTTGGCACTCACGCGCAAAGCGTGCCCACCAAGGTGGGCACCTACCAGAGCGAACCGCGCGCAGCCTCGGGTGCATTGCCCGGTAGGTGCCAACCTTGGTTGGCACCGAAGCGCAAAGCGTGCCCACCAAGGTGGGCACCTACCAGAGCGAACCGCGCGCAGCCTCGGGGTGCATTACCCCGGTAGGTGCCAACCTTGGTTGGCACTCACGCGCAAAGCGTGCCCACCAAGGTGGGCACCTACCAGAGCGAACCGCGGGCAGCGTCGGGGTGCATTGCCCGGTAGGTGCCAACCTTGGTTGGTACCGAAGCGCAAAGCGTGCCCACCAAGGTGGGCACCTACCAGAGCGATCGGCGCAGCGGCGCCCACCAGAGCAAAGCGCCTGCATCATCAGCGTGCGACAATCCCGGACTTCGTTATACCCGGAGTCCCCATGGCCCCCTTCCCCTTCGATGCCGTGCTGTTCGACTGCGATGGCGTCCTCGTCGATTCCGAGCCGTTGGTCGCCCGCGTGCTCTCGGAAATGCTGACCGAACGCGGTTGGCCACTCACCCAGCAGCAGGCCGCCGATGTATTCCTGGGCAAGTCGGTCGCCAGCCTGGCCGGTCTGATCGAGGAACGCACCGGCAAGCCATTCACCGAAGCGTGGCTCGATGACTTCCGCCGCCAGCGCAACGTGGCCCTGGAGCGCGATCTGACCGAGATTCCCGGTGCCCCTGCCGCCGTGCGTGCGCTGCAGAACCTCACCCAGGGCCGCATCGCCTGCGCCTCCGGCGCCGATCTGCTGAAGGTTCGACTGCAGCTGGAAAAGATCGGCATCCTGGATGCCTTCGGCTGGCAGATCTTCAGCGGCCAGGACCAGCCGCGCACCAAACCGCACCCCGATGTGTATCTGGCCGCCGCCGCTGCACTGGGCGTGGCCCCGGCGCGCTGCGCGGTCATCGAAGACACCGTGACCGGTGCGACTGCCGGCGTGGCCGCCGGTGCCACCGTGTTCGGCTACAGCCCGGGCGGCCAGTACCACAGCACACCCGAGGCGCTGCGTGCGGCCGGTGCGCATGTCATCTTCGAATCCATGCAGGACCTGCCGGCGGTGCTGGCCGCGTATACCAGCCATACGGCAGCCTGATCGCCACCGCCACCCTCCTGCGAGAGCGGCGGTAGCACTGCATCAGCCCGCGCCGATCACCAGGTGAAACGCGCGGTTGCGGTCACCGTGCGGCCGGTGCCGTAGTAGCACGACGACACGCCGGTGCAGGTAGACACGAAACGCTTGTCGGCCAGGTTGCTGATATTCAACGACAGCTGCGTGCCGACGTTGCCGTACTGACCGATGTCGTAACGGATGGCGGCATCCCACAGGGTGTACGACGGAATCAGGTACAGGTTGGCGTTGTCGCCGTAACTCTTGCCGTTGTAACGCACACCGGCGGCCAGGCTCAGGCCTTCCAGCGCGCCGCCCTGGAAGGTGTAGTCGCCCCACAGCGAGGCGGTCCAGTCCGGCACCATCGCCAGCTGCTTGCCGCGGTAGCCGTTGTTGCTGCGGGTCACTTCCGAATCCATCCAGGCCGCTGCACCGATCACGCTGAAGCCGGCCAGCGGGGTCACCCGGCCCTCCAGTTCCACACCGCGCACGCGGCCCTCGCCATCCTGCACCTGGCACTGGCTGGTGCCGGTGGTGCCGCAGGTGTTGTGGCTGCTGTCCGGGTCATCGGTCAGCACGTTCTGCTGGCGCAGATCGTAGGCCGACAGGGTCACCAGACCGTCGAAGTTGGCCGGCTGATACTTCACGCCGGCCTCCCACTGCTTGCCGGTGATCGGATCGAACGGCGTGCGGTCGAACGACTGTGTGGCAGTGCTGCCGGCCGGCTGGAACGATTCGGCGTAGCTCAGGTACGGGGTCAGGCCATTGTCGGCCACGAACAGAATGCCGGCATTGCCGCTGAAGGCCTCGTTCTTGATCTGGCTGGGGGTGCGCGCGCCGAAACGGTTGCTGGCCACGGTGTAGGCCTGCGTCCAGGTGTCATCCTTGGTCCAGTCGTAGCGGCCGCCCACGGTGAAGCGCCACTTGTCCAGCGCGATCTGGTCCTGCAGGTACACACCGGTCTGGCGGTTGATGCCACCGGAGTAGCTGATCGAGGTAGTGGCCGGAATGTAGCCGGTGTAGACCGGGTTGAAGATGTCGATGGCATTGGGCGTATCGGTGGCCGTGCCCATTGCACCGCGCGCCGCATCCCAATCGGCCTTCTGCCAGTCCACGCCCAGCAGCAGGGTGTGCTGTGCCGCGCCAGTGCTGAACTTGCCGGTCAGGCGCGTATCGGCGGTATCGCCACGCGAAGCGCCCTCGCCCCAGGTGGCGCGGCGCTTCTGCGTGCGCCCGTCGGCATTCAGCGCGCCATTGGTCACCACGGTGCGGAAGGTCGAATCGACATTCAGGCGACGCGCGCTCTGGCTCAACGTCCAGTTTTCATTGAACGCGTGTTCGAACATCCAGCCGGCCGACCAGATGGTGCGGTCGTAGGTGTTCCAGTTCGGTTCGCCAATGAAGGTGCTGTTCTTCATGTGGCCATCGGGGGTGGCGTTCAGCGTGCCGGCCATCGGCAGGAACTGGTAGGTGGAGCCGCCATCGTCGCGCTGGTACAGGCCAAGCAGGGTCAGGCGCGTACGCTCGGCCATCTGGAAGGTGTAGCTGGGTGCCAGGAACCAGTGCTCCTGCTCGGTGTGCTTGATCTGGGTGTCGCCATCGCGGTACAGGCCCACCAGGCGGCCCAGGTGCTGCTTGTCCGCCGATGCCGCGCCCACGTCGAAGGCGGTGCTGTACTGGCCATTGCCATCCACACCCAGCTGCACGATCTGCTGCTGGTCCGGCGTGGGCGTCTTGCTGACCTGGTTGACCATGCCACCCGGAGCCACCTGGCCGTACATCACCGCCGACGGACCCTTCAGCACTTCCACCCGGTCCAGGTTCCAGCTGTCGACCATGGTGCGGTTCCACTGCCCGCCCTGCGGCGCGCGCATGCCGTCGATGGTGACGTTGTTGCTCCAGCTGCCCGCATCGAAGCCGCGGATGCGGAAATCATCCACGCGGTTGTCGATACCGCTGCTTTCCAGCGATACACCGGCCACGTAGCGCATGGCCTCATTCAAGGTCTGCACGCCGCGCGCGTCCAACTCTTCGCGCGCTATCACCGACACCGACTTGGCCATCTCGGCAACCGGGGTGTCGGTCTTGGTGGCGCCAGAGGTGTGGGTGAGCGTGCGGTAGGCGTTCACATGCACCGCATCCAGATCGGTGGGGCTGCTGCCGTCCGGAGTCTGCGTCTGCGCATGCGCGGCCAGCGGCGCGCACAGGGCCAGGGCCACGGTCAGCGCCGTGCTGAGCCAGGAGCGGACGGGAAATGCTGGGGAATTCATGGGGGAACCTGCCAGGAAGGGGCGCCAGCGGCGGGCCGCGGCACTGTTAAGGACGCATGAAATCATATCAAATGCGAATGGTTCGCACTAACGTCCATGGTTCAGGCTACCTGCTGCCGGGCGGTCGGCCATACCGACGCCGCGTTAACCGCGCTTTTCGATACTGGGCCAGCGGCGGGCGCTTGCGCCGGGCTGCACCCATGGAACGCAACGAGGACATTGGATGAGCAAGCTGCACACCCTGGCCGCCACGGCCGCACTGCTGGCCCTGAGCCCGCTGGCTTTGGCCGAAACGGTGAACCTGACCAACAGCGCCGACGGCGCCAACCGCAATGCCGGCATCACTGCGGTGAAGAAGAAACTGCAGGACGCCTGCACCGAGCGCAAGGGCACGCCCGCCGCCGATACGTTTGAAGTGGTGTTCGAGAAGACCAGCGAGAACCCGAACGTGCCCAAGCCGTACTACGTGGACGGCAAGATGCAGTGCAAACTGCCGGGCTGAGAGTTTGCAGGGAACGCCGGGCATCGCCCGGCGCTACCGATTCGAAAGCGCGCCTGGATCAGCGCGCCAGACTGCGCGCTGTCTCCTGCTGCTGCACCTGCTCCTGCTCGCGGTGCTGCGCGACCTGAGCTTCGGGTGCGGCACGCTCTGGCATCTGCTGCAGTTCGCGCACGTGATCATCCACCGGTGTAGCCACCGCCTGCGCGGTATCGGCGCGAGCAATCTGCCGGTCGGCGGCATGCACTTCGCCCTGCACCGCGAAGGCGTAGCGGCCATCGTCACTCAACACCGCCTGGTCCACCCGTTCCATGCCCTTGTGGGTGGCGGCCACCAGCAGCGCCATGCCCAGCCGCTCACTGGCCTGGTCGGGCTGGCGCCCCATGGCCTGGTCCAGGCTGTTCACCGCGCCCTGGGTCTGCAGCCACAGTCCATGGCGCGGGCTGGCTTCATTGCGAGGATCGTGCTGCGGCAGCAACGGTGAAGGCGGCGGCAGGTCCTGCAAGGCCTGCGACTGCACGCCGGCCTCGATCGGCTGCAGTTCACGGCCTTCGGCTGACGCGACGCGGAACAGGCGCTCGCCCAGCCCATAGGCCGAATGGCCCTGGTTGCGTGCCAGCGCGGCAGCGAATGCATCCACATCGTGCTGCGGCCTGCCCTGCCCGTCCTCGGCCAGCAGGCGCCAGTCGGGGCCCAGCATCGGATTGTCTTTCACCATGGCCTGGGTGCGCTCCATCAGGGCGCGCATCTGCGGCTCATCCAGCACCAGGGTGTTCTCCACCCCGGCATGCAGCGGGCCGCGATCGCCGGCCGCGTTGCCGGTCAGCGCGGCATTCACCATGCCGGCAATCTGTTCGCCGTGTTCGTGGTCGCGCAGGTCGATCTGGAATTGATAGCGACGCTGGCTGATGTCTTCCTGGCCATCGGCACCGTAGGCACTGAAGCGGCTGACCGGTACGTTGCCGCTGTATTCCACGCTGCGCTGTTCGGTGAAACTGCCATCCCCGTGGCGTACGCGCACCACATCGCCGCTGTTGCGCTGCCCGGCCACGTCCAGGTTGAACGCATCGCCCACGCCCACCTTCAGGCGCGTCTGTGAACTCATGCCCAGCCGTTCCACGGTGGCCAGGTCCTGCACGCCGGGGGTGTGCACATCCATCACCCCGGTGTCGATGAAGTGCTGGTACGCCGCGCGGCCATCCACCTGCTCAAGATCGAAGGTGGCGGTGCGCACCGTGGATTGCCCCAGCGCGTCCTGGCGCCCGGCCACGGCGGTCAACTTGCCTGCCGCGAAGCCAACGCCGTTGAACGCTTCCACCGCCTGGTTGGGGCCGGTGGTGACGCGCACGCGGCCATCGTCCAGATGATCCACGCGATAGCTTGCGCCCTGCGCCTCGGTCACCTGGCTCTGGATGGCGATGTTGCGGAAGCGCCCTTCCAGCGCCGTTCCGGTGAAATGCTGGCCATCCAGGGTGACGCTGCCGCCCTTGGGGATGGTCTGCGGATCGAAGGGATTCACCGTGGTGGGATCGGTATCCAGCGCACCGTGCGGCAGGCTGACGCGGTAGCGACCCCGTGCGCCGGTGCTGTCTTCCTGGGTGAATCCGCCGGCCTTCATGCGGTTGCCCACCACACTGTCGACCGTTACCAGATAATCCACACCGTCGCGGGTGGGCGTGGCTGCAGCGGCCACCGACGTGCCGCGGAACTGTGTGCTGGGACCGGTGCCTGACACCTTCTGTTCCTGCGCCAGCTTCACCGACTGGTCTTCGCCGTTCACGGTGATGGCATGGCCGGCGCCCTTCAATTGCGCTTCGCCGTTGCTGGACACGTAGATGGGATCGAACGCCGCGCTGGCAGTGGCCGCATGCGCGCCCTGTGCGGCTGCGCCTTCCGTGCGAGTGGTGGCATTCATGCCGTGGGCTCCTTGAACGTAGACCGCTTGATTATGGCAGCCGACACGCAGTTGCGTTCACGCCGCGCCGCCGCAGTGTTCGAGATAGTGAACCACGTCCCATCGAGAAGGCCTGCATGCCGCGCCGCATCTTCCACTTTTCCACCTGGCCACGTGGTTGGCGGCTGCTGGCGTGGTGCCTGCTGAGTGTGCAGGCGCTGTATCTGCTGGCCGGCAATATTTTCCTGAATACGCCACTGTTCGACGCGGTGACCAATCGCAAGGCCCACAAGTTCGTGATGTCCACCGGGCCGGCCATTACCCTGCTGCCTGGCCATGTGATTGCCTGGAACGTGCACATGCGCGGCCATGTGAACCACACCGTCTATGTGCTGCACGCCGACCGCGCCAGTGCACGGCTTGCCGTGCTGCCGCTGTTCCGCCGCGAGGTGCGGGTACCGCACCTGCAGGCGACCGGCGTGTCGGCCGAGATCGAGCGCGTGCAGGACATGGTGCCCTCGCCGCCGCGTGGCGACCAGGGCTGGACGCTGCGCTTCGACGCGATCCACAGCGACAGCATCCGCAGCGCACGTTTCGGAAAACTGCTGCTGCAGGGCGGCGGCAGCGGCACCGTCGGCTTCGTCAAGCAGCTGCGTGGCGGTCCGTCGCAACTGCTGGATTCGCAGGTTGAATTCGACGATGCCTTCGCCAGCTACGATGGCGTACAACTGCTGTCGGGCATGCAGTTGAAATCCACCTTCCGCTACCCGCGGCACTACCGCGACCAGGCGCCGGGCATCCGCAAATTCACCCTGGTGGAAGGCACGCTGGACATCACCGCGCGCAGCCAGGGCCTGCGCATGAATACCGACGCCCAACAGGTGGCCATCGCCAGTTCACCGCTGGCCGGCCAGCTGCAGGCGCACGTGGATCTGCAGCGCGGCGCGCTGATGCCGGGCACCCGTGCCATCTGGCGGGTGCCGCTGCAGCTGGGCGATGGCGCCCCCGACCGCGGCGTGCTGGCCCTGCAGCTGGATGTGGCGCAAGACATGCGGTTGCAGGCGCGGCTGCCGCCACGCCCCGAACGCGGCGCGGCACTGGATGCCGACCTGCGTATCCGCGGTCACGATATTCCCTTCGACGACCCGGCCAGCCTGCTGGAGCGCACATCGGGCCAGGTACAGGGAGAATGGACGTTCACCTCGCTCAACTGGATTCCGGCCCTGTTCGTGCGCAAGCCGTGGTTCCAGCTGGACGGCGGCGGCGTGCTGAAGGCCGACCTGCGTGTGCAGGACGGCGAGCTGGTGGCCGGCAGCACGGTGGATCTGCCCGCAGCCGAAGCCGTGGCCGAAGTGGCCGGCGTGCGCATGGCCGGCACCGCCAGTGCCCACGGCGCGTTGAAGGCCGGTACGCCCACCCGTGCCGAGCTGGACGTGCGGCTGCCGCGTTTCTCCGCACGCACGCAGGGGAAGGATGCGGCCACCCTGTTCGAGGGACGCGACCTGTCACTGCAGCTGAGCGGTGACGGCCGGCTGCGAGAGCTGCGCCGCGGCGTACGTGCCCGGCTGCGCTTCAGCGATGCGGACATTCCCGATCTGGCGGCCTACAACCGCTTCCTGGGCAATGGGCAGGTGCGCCTGGTGTCGGGCACGGCGCGCCTGAGTGGTGACGTCGGACTGGACACCGATGGGCGCATCGGCCAGGGCACGGCGCGTTTGCTCGGCCAGGGCGCGCGCCTGCAGCTTGCCGGCCTGGACCTGCGTGCCGACACCCGTGTGGAGGGCACCCTGCAACGCGGCGACTTCCGCCAGCGCTGGTTCGACCTGACCGGCAGCGCTGTGGAATTGCGCAACGTGCAGATTGATGGCCGGCCGGGACCGCAGGGGTGGCAGGGCCGACTGGACGTTGATGACGGCCGCATTGATGCACAGTCCCCCTTCCAGGTAGACGCACGGGCGCGGGTGGCCATGAGCGATGCCGGCCCGCTGCTGGCGGTGTTTGCCGAACGCGGCGACTACCCCGGCTGGGTACTGAAGCTGCTCGATTCCGGGCGGGTGGAGGCAAAGACCGCGCTGCGCTGGCAGCCCGGGCACCTGATGCTGGACAACCTGCAGGCGGAGAACGACCGATTCTCGCTGCGTGCGCGGCTGGATCTGCTGCAGCAGCGCCGCAAGGGCGATCTGTATCTGCGCTGGGGCGTGCTGGGCGCGGGCATCGAACTGGATGGCGATCGCCGCCAGTGGCACCTGGCCGGCGCGCGCGACTGGTTCGACAGCCGACCTGCGTTGTTGGCGCCGGCACCGTGACGGCGCCGGCAGGTCTCAGGCGGCGGCCGGCTGCCAGTCGCGCAGCACGTGCGGTTTCAAGCCGTGCTCACCACAGCCTTCCGGACACCGCAGGATGCGCGCCACCGAGGTGCTGATTAAGCCGGCGCCTTCGTGCGCGGTGAACACCTGCGCGCAGCCATGGCAGCGCGCCACCAGCGAATACAGATGGACGATGCGGCCGCTTCCGGGGTCCTTCAGTGCATCGATCTGCAACAGATCGAACCGGCAGGTGTCGGGCAAGATGTGCCGGAAGGAGAGACGTGCGGGAGTGGGCTGCAGGTTCACGGGATGGCCAGCGGGGAGGTCGGCAACCACCGTAGCGTTGGCCGCGTGCAGCCGGCGTTCACTGTGGGTGCATCCCGGGCGAAATCTCTTCACTGCGTTTACACCGTTTCTGCTAGCGTAGCGCCAATGTCTGTCCCCGCCCCCTGCGCGCAGCGCGCTGCCTCCTGTTCTGCCCCCGACGAGCCGCTCAGCGCGATGCTGAAGGCGGCCACGCGCAGCACCCACGAGCGCCTGGACCAACGCCTGATGGCCCTGGGCATCTTCGATGATCGCCGCGACTATCTGCGCTTCCTGCAGGTACAGGGGCAGTTTCATGGCGTGGTGGCAGCTCTGTACCGGCGGCAGGATCTGCCGATGGCGGCGACAGAACCGGGCAAGCACACGCAGGTGCTGGCCGATCTGCAGGATCTGGGCGCACACCCTGCGATGCCGACCGCCGACGCACCGGCGCTGGCCACGGCACCGCTGCCGGTGGCGCTGGGCTGGTGGTACGTGGCCGAAGGTTCCAGCATGGGCGCGGCGGTGCTGCTGCACCATGCAGCGCGTCTGGGCCTGCACGAAGGCTTCGGCGCACGCCACCTGGCACCGGCTGCAGCCGGGGTCGCTGGGCACTGGCGCAACGTGCGGGCCGCGATGGACGCGCTCGCGCTGACAGATGCGCAGCGCGGACAGGCGGCTGCCGCAGCCTGCGCTGCTTTTGAATTCGTCGGGCGACGCGTGGATGAAGCGTTCAGAAATGCCTGATCCAGCCGTTGACAGCAATGCGATAGTAGAGCGATGCCTGTCGCTTTCCTTGTTCCGGGCGCGCGCCTGCGCCGCCTCACCACTTGCGGGTTCCTGTCTTCATGTCCAACGCCACTGACCCCGTGAACGATCTGGCGCTGTCTGTCTGTGCCCGCGAGCCGATCCACACACCCGGCGCCATCCAGCCCTACGGTGTACTGCTGGTTGCCGACCCGCACACGCTGCAGGTGCGCGAGCGCGCGATCAGCCAGGACTCCCTGCTGCAACAGTTTGGCGACCCGCTCGGGCAGCCGCTGGACGCGGTGCTGGGCGGCGTACTGGCCCCGTTCCTGCCACAGCTGCGCCGCACTGCAGTCGACAGCAGCGTACACGTGGGCGCCGTGCATCTGGACGGCCACGGCCGCCACCAGTTGCTGGTACATCGCTCGCAGCACGACCTGATGGTGGAGCTGGAAACGCCGGTGCCTGGCCAGCCCAGTTCATTGGAAGAGCTCTACCCGGCCATCCGCCGCCTGATGTCCGAGATCGAATCGGCCGCCACCGTGGCCGATCTGTGCCAGCTGGCCGCCCAGCACATGCGCGCGATGACCGGTTTCGACCGCACCCTCGTCTACCAGTTCGACAGCGCCTGGAATGGCACCGTGGTGGCCGAAGATGGCAACGGCGTACTGCCTTCCTACCTGGACCTGCGCTTCCCCGAATCGGACATTCCGGCGCAGGCACGCGAGCTGTACCGGCGCAACCGGGTGCGCCTGATCGCCGATTCGGACTACACCGCCGTGCCGCTGGTGCGCGATGCCGCAGCCGCCGACGCAGCGCCCACCGACCTCAGTCTGGCGGTGCTGCGCAGTGTTTCTCCGGTGCACCTGCAGTACATGCGCAACATGGGCACCGGCGCATCGATGTCGGTTTCGCTTATCCACGAAGGGCGACTGTGGGGACTGGTGTCCTGCCATACCGCCAATGCCCGCCGCCTGCCCTACCCCGTGCGCACGGCCTGCGAGTTCATGGGGCAGATCCTGTCGCTGCAGATTGCGCTGAAGGAGCGCGGGCGGGTGGTGGAAGAGCGGGTGATCCGCCGTTCGCTGCTGGTCAAGCTGCTGGCTCGCATGGCCGGCGATGAAGACTTCATGACGGCGCTGCGCCAGGACCACAGCAGCCTGCTGGCCCTGACCGAAGCGGCCGGCGCGGCGATCGTGCACAAGGGCGACTGCATGCGCGTGGGACAGTGCCCCGCCCGCGAGGACATCCTGCGCCTGGCGCACTGGGTGGCCGCCGAGCACCCGGGCGAGGAAGTGTTCCATACCGACCATCTGGCCGGAGCCTGGCCTTCGGCCGCGCGCCTGAGCGACGTGGCCAGTGGCGTGCTGGCGGTGTCCATTTCGCAGCTGCACGACAGTTACCTGATGTGGTTCCGTCCCGAAGTGGTGCGCACCGTGCGCTGGGGCGGCGATCCGCGCAAATCCGGCGATCCGGGAACCGCGCTGTCGCCGCGCCACTCCTTCGAAGCATGGAAGGAAACCGTGCAGCAACGCAGCCTTCCCTGGACCGACGCCGACGCCGAGGCCGCGCACGAAATGCGCACGGCCATCGTTGATATCGTGCTGCGCAAGGCCGAAGAAATGGCTGAACTGAACGAACAGCTGGTCCGCAGCAACAAGGAACTGGAAGCCTTCTCGTACTCGGTCAGCCACGATCTGCGCGCCCCGTTCCGTCATATCGTGGGTTATTCCGAACTGCTGGCCAGCTCGGCGGCCGAGCGTCTGAGCGAGAACGAACGGCGCTTCCTGGACACCATCGTGGAATCGGCCAAGTCCGCCGGCACGCTGGTGGACGACCTGCTGAGTTTTTCGCAGATGGGCCGTTCCACCCTGGGCCGCATGCATATCAACATGGACGCGCTGGCGCAGGATGTGCGCCGCACCCTGGCGCTGGACTATGCCGGGCGCAGCATCGACTGGCGCATCGGCCCGCTGCCGGTGGTCGAGGCCGACCCCACCATGCTGCGCCTGGTCTGGCAGAACCTGCTGTCCAACGCGGTGAAGTTCACCCGCGACGTTGCCGACGCCGTGATTGAAGTGGGCCACCAGCGCAGTGCCAGCGAAGACATCTTCCATGTGCGCGACAACGGCTGCGGCTTCGACATGCGCTATGTGGACAAACTGTTCGGCGTGTTCCAGCGCCTGCACCACGAAGACGAATTCGAAGGCACCGGGATCGGCCTGGCCAACGTGCGCCGCATCATCGGCCGCCATGGCGGGCGTACCTGGGCCGAAGGCACGCTGGGTGAAGGTGCCACGCTCTATTTCACTCTTCCCCTTTCTACCGGAGAACACCCATGAGGGATCTGCGGCCGATCCTCCTGGTCGAGGACAGCCCCAAGGACGCCGAACTGACCCTGGCTGCGCTTGCGCGCTGCCAGTTGCTCAACGCGGTGGTGCACGTGCGCGATGGCGCCGAGGCACTTGATTACCTGCGCAGCGAAGGCAACTTCGCCGGCGCCTACCACGGCGGCCCGGTGGTGGTGCTGCTGGACCTGAAACTGCCCAAGATCAACGGTCTGGAAGTGCTGCAGCAAGTGCGCGAGGACCCGGAATTGAGCAGCACCCCGATCGTCATGCTGACCTCATCGCGCGAAGAGCAGGATCTGGTGCGCAGTTACCAGCTGGGCGTCAACGCCTTCGTCGTCAAGCCGGTGGATTTCAAGGAATTCTTCGACGCCATCCAGGGCCTTGGCATGTTCTGGGGCATCACCAACCAGCCGCCTCCGCATCGCGGCGGCAACGGGAACACCCCCACCCATGAATGACCCCGCGCCTGCAGGCGGCCGCCTGCGGATTCTGATGCTGGAAGACAGCGCGCTGGATGCCGAACTGATCACGGCCCAGCTGCAGCGCTCCGGCCTGCGCTTCGACACCCACCGGGTGTGGGCGCACGACACGTTCCTGGCGGCCATCACCTCGGCACAGTTCGACGTCATCCTGGCCGACCATGTGCTGCCGGGGTTCGACGGCGATACCGCACTGGCGCTGGCGCGCGAGCACGCGCCGCAGATTCCGTTCATCTTCGTCTCGGGCACGCTGACCGAGGAGCTGGCGGTGCAGGCACTCACTCGTGGCGCGCGCGATTACGTGGTCAAGCAGCGGCTGCAGCGGCTGCCGGACGCCATCCGCCGTGCCCGCGATGAAGCCCGTGAGCGCAATCAGCTTGCCCAGGCGCGGACGGCGCTGGAACACAGCCAGGCACAGCTGCAGCAGATCACCGATGCCATTCCCGCGTTGATCGCGCACCTGGGCGCCGACCACCGTTACCGCTTCGCCAACAAGGCCTTCCTGGACTGGCATGGCATTGCGCTGGACGACCTGCTGGGCAAGCAGCCGGCCGACATCGGCAACAGTGCCTCGTTCCAGCAGGCCCTGCCCAGCCTGGAACGGGTACTGGCCGGCGAGCGCGCCAGCTTCCAGATCACCCTGACCCACCGCAGCGGCGAAGCCCGCTTCGTGCAGATGGACTGCGTGCCCGAGTTTGCTGCTGACGGCACGGTGACCGGCTACACCTGCCTGGGCAGTGATGTGTCCGGGTTGAAGCGCGCCGAGCTGGCGCTGCGCCAGGACAATCAGTCGCTGGAACAGCAGGTGCAGGCCCGCACCGCCGAACTGCAGGCCAGCAAGCGGCGCCTGCAGGCGATCTTTGAATCCAGCTTCCAGCACCAGGTGCTGCTGGATCTGGACGGCCGGGTGCTCGACGCCAACGTGGCCTCGCTGGCAGCGGTGATGGCAGGAAAGGCCGACGTTGTCGGCGTCCAGTTTGCCCACACCCCGTGGTTCGCAGCGACCCCAGCAGCCGCGCAGCTGGTGGCGCAGGCCGTGCAGAACGCGGCCGCTGGCGCCCCGTCACTGCACGCGTTCGAACTGGAACTGCCCACCGGCAAGCGTAGTTTTGATTTCTCGCTGCGGCCGCTGCAGGGCCCCGATGGCGAGGTGGCCGCGGTGGTCTGCGAGGCGGTGGAAACCACCGCCCGGCTGCAGGCAGAGCATGCACTGCGCCAGTCGCAGAAGATCGAGGCCGTTGGCCAGCTGACCGGTGGTATTGCGCACGACTTCAACAACATCCTGACCGTCATCGCCGGCAACGTGGAACACGCGCTGCTGCTGAATGAACGCAAGGGAGAACCGGCCGGCATGACCGCGCGGGCGCTGGACAATGCCTTGAAGGGCGTCAACCGCGCGGCAAGCCTGACCCAGCGCCTGCTGGCCTTCGCCCGCCGGCAACCGCTGCACAGCCAGGCGGTGAATCTGAATGACGCCGTGCATGGCATGCAGGACATGCTGCAGCGCGCCCTGGGCGAGCTGGTGCAGCTGGAGATCCGCAGCGCTGACGACATCTGGTGCGTGGAACTGGATGTCAGCCAGCTGGAAGTCTCGGTGTTGAACCTGGCTGTGAATGCACGCGATGCCATGGACCACGGCGGCCAGCTGGTGATCGAGATCGACAACAGTCACTTGGACCACGACTATGCCGCCCTGTTCCCGGATGCAACGCCGGGCGAGTATGTGATGCTGCGCGTGCGCGACAACGGCCATGGCATGTCGGCCGAAACGCTGGCCAAGGTGTTCGAACCGTTCTTCACCACCAAGCAGGTCGGCCGCGGTACTGGCCTGGGGCTGTCGATGGTGCATGGCTTCGTGAAGCAGTCCGGCGGCCACGTGCTGGTCGATTCGGTGCCCGGCGGAGGCACCAGCATCACCATGATGTTCCCGCGCTCAACATTGCCCTTGCCCAGCCAGGCGGCGCCGACGCAGAGCGGCTGGGCCAGCTACGAAGCACGCGAGGAATCCATCCTGGTGGCCGAGGACAACGACGACGTGCGCGCCTACACCGTGGATGCACTGCGACAGCTGGGCTACCGCGTGCTGGAAGCACACGATGGGCCGTCCGCCCTGCGTCTGCTGGAGCGGCCCGACACCCAGATCGATCTGTTGTTCTCGGACATCGTGATGCCGGGCATGTCTGGCTGGGAGCTGGGCCGGCAGGTGCGCGAGCGCTGGCCCTCAGTGGCCGTACTGTTCACCTCGGGCTACCCGCGTGACCATGAAACCGTGGGCAGCCCTGGGCGCGGTGCATTGCTGCTGTCCAAGCCATTCACCCGCAGCGACCTGGCCGAATCGGTGCGCAGCGCCCTCAGCCCCTGATCGGCCACACGCGCCCCGCCCACGCATGAACCGGGCGCGCAGGTGTCGACCTACAGCTTGCCGGCGCCGGCCTTGGCCAGCACGTCGGCCGCCACCTGCGTCGCGTTCAAGGGAATGTAGCTGTACGGCGGTGTCCAGCCCACGTTGCGGTCCCAGCTGCAGACCAGGCTGGCGCCGTTGAGGATCGAGCCGTCGTCACGATAGACGCTGCCGCCGTAGCTGGCGGCGATCTTGTCGCAGCCACTGACACCGGCGATCTGGAACACGTTCGATTCCGAGCGGATCTTCGACTCCTTGCCCACCCCGTGCGCATAGCTGAAGGGATACACCGCGTGACTGGTGCTGCCCACGTGGTAGTTGTTGTACAGATGCACCTGGCCGAAGCGCACGCGCGGCCCGCGCGAGCCGATGTTCTCGAACAGCGTGTTGTGGATGGTGACCTTGAGCTTGCCGCTGTCCTTGCTGCTGGCACTGTCACTGGAGCCGATCAGGTTGTTCTTCTCATGCTGGCGGAACACCGAGTAGGACACGGTCACGTAGTTGGCGCCATTCTTCACGTCCATGGCGCCATCGTGGTGCTGCTTGGGTCGCCCGTTGGCGGTTCCGTTCTGGTCATCCGTGCGGCGACCATCGGTGAAGGTCACATGGTCGACCCAGACATTGCTGGCACCGTCCACGGTCAGACCGTCGAACTCGGAATTCCAGTTTCCTGCACTGCCATCGTCCGGGTCCCACACCGGTTGCGGGTCCCACGGGTTTTCGATGGTCAGATTGCGGATGATCACATCGTTGGCCTTCACCATCAGGTAGGCCTCGCGCAGTTCTGCGTTGCTGCCCACGCCGATCAGCGTGGTCTGCGTGGGAATCTCGACACGGGCGCGCGACTTCATGTCGGCCGAGGTGCTGTAGGGCTGCCCTTCACTCATGTCGATCACCCCGCTGATGCGGATGATGCGACCGCCGCTGCCGACACTGGCCTTCAGGGCCGTCTTCAGTGCTGCCGCGGTGGAAACCGTGAAGACCGCGGTGGCCGCCGCCGCCGAGCCGCCGCGGGTGCCGCCGTTCTGGGTAGCCCAGCCGGTGCTGGCGGTTTCGCGACTGCGGTCGGACTGCGCCTGGACCGGGGCCGCCAGCAGCAGGACCGCCTCCGTCAGGGCCAGCGGCAGCAACGAAGAACGAAACGGAGCATCCATGAGCAGGTCCGGACGTTACGCGCCCACGTCGGGCGCGGGGCCATGCTCAACGAGGGGCGCGGATCGTGTGCGCGCACCGTACGTTGCGACTGTGCTTGTGGGCAGGCAGTCACAGAAACGCAGCGCGCCAGGCGCGTGTCACCCTGCAGGACAGCAGGACACTGCGCAGTGTCCCGCGGTGGCCTGGCGCCAATGCGCGATCGGGAGCGTTGGTAGGTGCCGACCTTGGTCGGCACGCGCACAGGCCCTGGTAGGTGCCGACCTTGGTCGGCACGCGCACAGGCCCTGGTAGGCGCCGACCTTGGTCGGCACGCGCACAGGCCCCGGTAGGCGCCGACCTTGGTCGGCACGAAAGGCGGACCAACCAAGGTTGGCCCCTACCCGAGCGGTGCGATGCGGGCCAACCAAGGTCGGCCCCTACCGTTCCGCCCCTGCGAAACGGTGGATCTGCGCGCACTCCACCACACCGGGGGGCTGCGCCATGCCGGCCAGCGCGATCATCGCCTCGCCAATCGCCCGGTTGCTGACCGTCAGCGACGGCAGCACGCTTCCGGCCAATCCCATCAACGGCGCGGCCACCCAGTAGAACGGCTTCATCAGGGTGTGCCGGGTCCCGGTACCCGCCACCGGTTGCACGCCTGCCGGCCGCAACATCACTGTGCGTACCGGCAGTCGCGCCAGCGCCTGCTCGATCTCACCTTTCACCCGCAGCGGCATGATTCGACTGGCCGGGTTGGCGTGTGCGCCGGATACATACAGGAAGCAGCCCTGCGGATTGGCGGCGGTCCACGCGCGGGCAACGGCCAACGTGGCGTCCACCGTCACCTGCCGGTATTCGGCCTCCGGCGTGCCCAGTGGCGGCGCACCTGCGCAGTAGAAACACGCATCGAATCCCGCCCACGGCAGATCGGCGTGCGCGGCCTGCAGGAAGTCGGGCAGCACCATTTCCTCGAACCCCGCAGGGGCCGCGCCTTCGCGACGCACCAGCGCGGTGACCTGCGCCACCTCGGCAGACTCCGCGCAGGCCAGCGCGACACCCTGCCCGACCAGACCGCCGCTGCCGACCAGAAGAATCTTCATGGATTGCGTGTTGTCAGCGCTCATGCCCGGCTCCTGCGGCGCGCTAGAGTTTCACAAAACGCTGGATCCTGCGCGCCAGCCAGCCGCTGAACACCAGCGGCGCATCCAGCGCGGAAACACAGATGCACGGAACACCCGGCGCTGTCACCGGCTGGTGCTCGACCTCCTCATCCAGATCAGCCACATCACCCGGCGCGAACAGACCCAGTGCATCGTTGTAGCTGCCCCGCAGAATCTGGGTCAGCTCACTCTGGCCATGGCTGTGCATGGGCAGGCACTTGCCCGGGGCGATCTTCAGCATGATCAGCGACGGCATCTGCGCCGCACGGATGCAATACACCCCCGGCGCGATCCAGCGCCAACGCAGCTGCGACAGCGACGCACCGAAGTACGGATGAAGGGCGGCAGGCAGGTGATCCGGGTTCGCCTGTGGCCGCTCGCTGGGTACCGCGCGGGCCGCCACGCAGGGCGCAGCCAGTCCACCATCGGCCTGGTCCATCTGCGCCAGCATGGCCATGCGCAGCTGCGCATGCCGCGCCTCGTCCACGGCCGGCTGGGTCTGCTCCAGCAGCACCGCGCCGATCGCCTCGGCATCGCGCAGGCGCTGGCGACAGGCCGGGCAATGTTCCAGGTGCGCGGCTGCGACCACGCTCAATGGCGTCGGCAGGCCACCGGACGCATAACTGATCAACGTCGATTCGTGCAGGTGGTGGCGCGGGCTCACTGGCCACCTCCCACCTTCGACTGCAACTGCAGGAATGCCCTGCGCAGGTGCGACTTCACCGTGCCCAGCGGCATGCCCAGCGCAGCAGCGATCTCGCCGTGGCTGCGCGCCTCGAAGTAGGACATGCGCACCAGCCGTGCCTGCACCGCCGGCAGTTCATTGATGCGCTGGCGCAGCCGTACCTGGTCGGCGTACTGTTCGGCACTGCTGCGCTCGACCACGTCGAAGCTGGCAGCATCGGCCACCGCGGCCTGCGCCTGCAGCCAACCACGTTCATGGCGCACGCGGTCGATATGCAGGTTGCGTGCAATGCGGAACAGCCAGGTGCTCAGCGCGCCCTGCGCGGCATCGAAATCGGCCGCGCGCAGCCACAGGCGCAGCAACGCCTCCTGTGCCAGCTCCTCGGCAATGGCCGGTGTTGCCCCCAGGCCACGCAGGTAGACGCACAGACGCGGCATGAAGTGGTCGTAGATGCGCAGGAAGCAGTCGCGGTCACGCAGCCGGGCCACACCGTCCATGTCACCGGTCCAGTTGGTGGGCTCACTGCTGGGCTGCTGGGCACTGGACACGAGACGGGCGGCGTCGAAAGGGCTGCGGGGCGGGCGGCGTTCAACATACATGGGCAGGGGCGGCAATCAGGTGAAGGTGGTTCCTGTGCCTCTACGCAGGCAGGCGGCGATTGGATGCAGCGGCCGATGCATCCATTGGCCACGCCGCCACGTAGTACTGGCAGACCCGCCAGAACGCCGCCCATGCGAACCTGTGCCTACCTGCTGCTGTTGCCTGTCTGCGCCCATGCCGAACCCACCCTGCTGCGCAGCGAAGGGGTGGCAACCACCACGGACGGGCGTGTGGCCTACCGCGAGGTGCACTGGCTGCAGGGCCCGGACGAAGGGGCACAGCGCTGGGTGGAATACCGCTGTGGATCGGGCCAGCCCTTCGCCCGCAAGCAGTTGCCTGCCACCGGCCGCCCCGCCGCACGCGGTTATACCCTGCAAGACCGCCGCAGCGGCCAGACCGCCACGCTGGACGTTTCCGCAACGGCCGTGCGGGTGCAGTGGCGGGAAGTCGGCGACGCGGCACCCGTACAAGCACGGGTCGCGCTGCCGGCGGACGCGGTCATCGATGCCGGCTTCGATGCCGCCGTGCGCCAGCACTGGGACACCCTGCTGCGCGGCCAGCCGGTCACCCTGTCCTTCCTGGTGCCGGGGCGGCAGCGCTTCTACCCGCTGAAGGTGCAGTACCGCGGCGCGCTGCAATGGCAGGGCCAGCCGGCACAGTCCTTCGCCGTGCGCCTGGATGCCTGGTACGGCGCTGTGGCACCCGGCCTGAGCCTGGTCTATGCCAACGCCGACCGTCGCCTGCTCGAGTTCAACGGCACCAGCAACCTGCGCGACGGCAAGGGGCACTACCCGCAGGTGCGCGTCGCCTTCAGGAATCCCCCCGTCCCCGCCAGCCGCAGCCAGTGGCAGCGCGAGCAGGAAGCGCCGCTGGTTGCGGCGTGTGGTGTTACGAACAGGTGAATTACCGCACGGATGCGAATGCACTGCATCCAATCGCGCTGCTGCAACGTATGCACTTACACACGCGCCTTCCGGAAACCGAACATGTCTGCAGCTGCGCCCCTGCCCCGCCGACGCGCCCGCCTGCTGCGCACCCTGCGCCGCTGGTTCGACACCGGCAGCACTGCGACCGAGGTGCCGGCAGCGCAGGCCGGGCGCATCGACTGGCTGCGCGCGTTGCCCTTCGTGCTGCTGCACGTGGCCTGCCTGGGGGTGATCTGGGTGGGCGTTTCGTGGACCGCCGTCGCCGTGGCGGCCGCGCTGTACGCCGTGCGCATGTTCGCCATCACCGGTTTCTACCATCGCTACTTTTCCCACCGCACCTTCCAGACCTCTCGACCGGTGCAGTTCGCGTTCGCGGTGATCGGCGCCGCCAGCGTACAGCGCGGGCCGCTGTGGTGGGCCGCGCACCACCGCCATCACCACCGCCACGCCGACCAGCCGCAGGATCCGCATTCACCGAAGGAATTCGGCTTCTGGCGCAGCCACATGGGCTGGTTCCTGACCCGCGAAGCCTTCAGCACCGATCTCAGCCGCGTGCCGGATCTGGCCCGTTACCCCGAGCTGCGCTGGCTGGACCGCTTCGATATCGCTGTGCCGGTGCTGCTGGCGGCGGCCCTGTTCGGGCTGGGCGAACTGCTGCAGCACACCGCACCAGGCCTGCACACCAGCGGCCCGCAGCTGCTGGTCTGGGGCTTCTTCATTTCCACCGTGGTGCTGTTCCACGCCACGGTCACCATCAATTCGCTGGCCCATCGCTTCGGCAGCCGCCGCTTCAACACCCGCGATGACAGCCGCAACAACCTGTGGCTGGCCCTGCTCACCTTTGGCGAGGGCTGGCACAACAACCATCACTTCTTCCCCGGCACGGTGCGCCAGGGCTTCCGCTGGTGGGAAATCGACCTGACCTGGTACGGCCTGCGCGCGATGGCGGCGGTCGGTCTGGTGAAAGGCCTCAAACCCATACCCGTCTGGGTGCTGGCCAAGGCGAGGCACTGACATGCGCATCGCAGTTGTCGGATCGGGCATTGCCGGACTGGCCAGCGCCTGGTGGCTGGACGGCGAGCACGAGGTCACCCTGTTCGAGGCCAACGATTACCTGGGCGGGCATACCCATACCCATGATGTCACCGTGGATGGGCGCCAGCTTGCCGTCGATACCGGCTTCATCGTCTTCAACGAGCTGCACTATCCCCTGCTCACTGGCCTGTTCAATGAACTGGGCGTGGCCTCGCAGCCCACCACCATGAGCTTTTCCATGCACAGCGAGCGCAGCGGCGTGGAGTACAACGCCACCTCGCTTGATGGCTTGTTCTGCCAGCGCCGCAATCTGGTGTCGCCGCGCTTCTGGGGCATGCTGGCCGACCTGCGCCGTTTCTACCGGCAGGCCCCGGCCCTGCTGCAGGAAGAGCACGGCCCCACCCTGGGCCAGTACCTGCAGCAGCACGGCTACGGCCAGGCCTTCGTCGACGAGCACCTGCTGCCGATGGCCTCCGCGCTGTGGTCGTCACCCACCGCTACCGTGCTCGACTTCCCTGCGCGCTACCTGGTGCAGTTCATGGCCAACCACCAGATGCTGCAGATGACCGGCCGCGCGCCGTGGCGGGTAGTCAGCGGCGGCTCGGCCCGTTACGTGGACGCGCTGCGTGCCCGCTGGCAGGTGCGCGAACGCCTGGAATGCCCGGTGCACGCGGTGGAGCGCCTGCCGTGGGGCGTGCGCATCCACAGCGCCGCAGGTGTGGAGTGCTTTGATGAAGTCATCCTGGCCTGCCACAGCGACCAGGCGCTGGCTCTGCTGCAGCAGGTGGACCCGGTGGAACGCGCGGTACTGGGCGCGATCCGTTACCAGCCCAACGAGGCGGTGCTGCACACCGATGCCACTCTGTTGCCACGCAACCGCAAGGCCTGGGCGGCATGGAACGCGCATGTACCGCGCGCAACGGACGCGGCCTGCACGGTCAGCTACTGCATGAACCTGCTGCAGGGCCTGCCCGGCGATACGCCACTGGTGGTCACGCTGAACCGCAGCGATGCCATCGCTCCGGACAAGGTGCTGCGCCGCCTGCACTATGCGCATCCGGTGCACGACCACGCCGCCGTGCGCGCGCAGCAGCGCTGGGGTGAAGTGCAGGGCCGCCACCACACCTGGTTTGCCGGCGCGTACTGGGGCTGGGGGTTCCATGAGGACGGCATCCGCAGCGCCCGCAGGGTGGTCGATGCGCTGCATGAACGTACCGCGCAGGCCAGTACCACGTTCGACGTGGAAGTGCCCGCATGAGCCACAGCGCGCTCTATTTCGGCCACGTGCTGCATCGCCGCCACCAGCCGCATGCACACGCATTCCGTTACCCGATCGCCCAGCTGCTGCTGGACTTGGATGAACTGGACAGCGTGTTTGCTGGGCGTTGGCTGTGGTCGGTGAACCGTCGCAACGTGGCCGAGTTCCGCCGCAGTGACTACTTCGGCGATCCCGCGCAGCCGCTGGCCGATGCGGTACGTGACCACGCCGCACGTGAACTGGGCTATCGGCCGCAGGGCCCGGTGCGGTTGCTCACCCACCTGCGCTTTGGCGGCCATGTATTCAACCCGGTCAGCTTCTACTACTGCTACCGCGCCGATGGCCAGACGCTGGACTGCATCGTGGCCGAGATCACCAACACGCCATGGAAGGAACGCCACGCCTACGTACTGCCGGTTGCGCGTGCCCTGCATGGCGACCACGCCCTGCGCTGGCAGTTCAACAAAGTCTTCCACGTCTCGCCGTTCATGGCCATGGATTGCCACTACGACTGGCGCTTCAACGTGCCGGGCGAACAGCTGCGCGTGCACATGCAGGTGTGGCGCGACGGCGTGCGCCAGTTCGACGCCACCCAGAACATGCAGCGCCGGCCACTGGATGGCCCCGGCCTGGCCCGGGTACTGGCCGCCTACCCCTTGATGACCGTGCAGGTGGTCGCCGCCATTCATTGGCAGGCGCTGCGCCTGTGGCTGAAGCGCAACCCGGTGCACGACCACCCTTCCCTTGCCGAGAAACCGCGATGAACGAACTGACTCCTTCGGTGGCCCTGGCCCCGCCCGGCGCGTTGGATGCGTTCCTGCGCCGCCGCCTGCTGGACCAGCTGGCACCGCTGCGCGAGGGCAGCCTGCTGGTGCGCGATGCCTTCGGCGAACAACTGCTGGGGCAACCTGGCGGCGACCTGCATGCCACGGTGACCATCGAAGACCCGGCGTTCTATCGCAAGGTAGCCGCGCAGGGCAGCGTGGGCGCGGGCGAGAGCTATATCGACGGTGATTGGCGCTGCGACGACCTGGTGGCGCTGGTGCAGCTGCTGGTACGCAACCGCGACCTGCTGGACGGCATGGAGCGCGGCCCTGCACGGGTGGGCGGCTGGCTGCTGCGCGGCTGGAACCGCCTGCGCCGCAACAGCCGCGCCGGCAGCCGCCGCAACATCGCCGCCCATTACGATCTGGGCAACGACTTCTTCAGCCTGTTCCTGTCGCCGGACCTGATGTACTCCTCGGCGCTGTTTGCCAACGATCAGGAAACACTGGAGGCGGCCTCAGAGCGCAAGCTGGACCGCATCTGCCAGCAGCTGCTGTTGCAGCCGGGTGACCGCGTGGTGGAGATCGGCACCGGCTGGGGCGGCTTCGCCCTGCATGCCGCGCAGCACTACGGCTGCCATGTGACCACCACCACCATTTCCGCCGAGCAGCATGCGCTGGCGCAGCAGCGGGTACGCGAGGCCGGACTGCAGGACCGCATCACCCTGCTGACCCAGGACTACCGCGACCTGCAGGGCCCCTTCGACAAGCTTGTGTCGATCGAGATGATCGAAGCGGTCGGCGCCGAGTTCCTGGATACGTACCTTGCCACGCTGCAACGCCTGTTGAAGCCCGACGGCGTGGCCCTGCTGCAGGCGATCACCATTGAAGACCACCGCTACGAGCAGGCGCGCCGCAGCGTGGATTACATCAAGCGCTTCGTGTTTCCCGGCAGTTTCATCCCTTCCCTCAATGCCATTCTTGCGGCCAAGACCCGCTGCAGCGACCTGCAGCTGGTGGCCCAGCATGATTTCGGCCATTCCTACGCGCTGACCCTGCGCGCGTGGCGGCAGCGCTTCCTGGCCCAGCGCGCCGCCGTGCAGGCGCAAGGGTTCGACGAACGCTTCTGCCGCCTGTGGGAGTTCTATCTGGCCTACTGCGAGGGTGGCTTCCTGGAGCGCTCGATCGGTGTCTCGCATCTGCTGCTGGCGCGCCCCGGCTACCGCCCCGCCGGCAATGCCGGCCAGGCGGCGTGAGATGCGCCGCACCTGGATCAACCTGCTCGGCAACCAGGCGGTCTGGTTGTGCTCGGTCGCCGGTGCCGCGCGGGGCTGGCAGTGGCCTGCCCTGTTGGCCGCCACGCTCTACATCGGCAGCCAGCTGATGACCGCGCCGCAGCCACGGCTGGACCTGAAACTGCTGGCACTTTCGTTGGCCTGCGCGTGGCTGGTGGACGGCGTGGTGGCTGCCACCGACAGCGTGCGCTATGCCGCCGCACCGTTCGGCTGGGCGCCGCCGCCGTGGATCTGTGCGCTGTGGGCCGCGTTCGCCATGACCCTGACTGCATCGATGGCCTTCCTGCAGCGGCATTGGCTGCTGCCGATCCTGTTCGGCCTGCTGCTGGCACCGCTGGCCTACCTGTCGGCCGCGCGCGGCTTCCATGCGGTCGCGTTCACCGAACCGCTTTGGCAGGGCGTGGTGATGCTGGGCCTGGGCTGGGCGGTGGCCCTGCCGGTGCTGGTGGGCGTCGCCCGCCACGGTGCCCGCGTGCAACGCCCGCCGTTGCTGCAGAGGGCGCGGCCATGACCGCGCTGCTGTGGGTGCTGCTGTATGCCGCGCTGGTGATGGGCTGGGGCTGGGCCTGGCAGCGCCGCAATGACAACATCGGCGTGGTCGATGTGCTGTGGGCCAAGAGCGTGGCCGCTGGCGCCCTGCTGCTGGCATGGCTGGGCGATGGCGCTGCGGCACCGCGTATCGCACTGGCCGCACTGGGCGGTGTGTGGGGCGCGCGCCTGGCCCTGCATCTGTGGCGGCGCGTGCGCCACGAAGACGAGGATGGCCGCTACCGCTACCTGCGGCAGCACTGGCACGGCCACCAGGGCAAGATCTTCGGCTTCTTCATGGCGCAGGCTCTGCTGGTGGTGCTGTTCGCCCTGCCCTTCGCTGCGGTGGCCGCCAATCCGAGCACGCACATGGGCGGCTGGATCATCGCGGCGGTGGCGGTCTGGCTGCTCAGCGTGGGCGGTGAAAGCCTGGCCGACCGACAGCTGGCCCGCTTCCGCAGCAACCCTGCCAACAAGGGCCGCACCTGCCGCAATGGCCTCTGGCGCTACTCGCGGCATCCCAACTACTTCTTCGAATGGCTGCACTGGTTTGCCTACGTGCTGCTGGCGGTGGGTTCACCGCTGTGGTGGCTGGCCTGGTCCGGCCCCGTGCTGATGTACCTGTTCCTTCGCTACCTGAGCGGTGTTCCGTTCACTGAAAAGCAGGCGCTGCGCAGCCGCGGCGAAGACTACCGCCAGTACCAGCGCAGCACCCCGATGTTCTTCCCGTGGTTCCCCCGCTCGCCCAAGGATCCCTCGCCATGAATGCGGTCACCTCGCTCACCCCACCCACCCTGGTTGAAACCGGACTGACCGGCTGGGCCGAACGCGGCCTGCTGCCCGATGCCGTGCTGCGCCTGGGCATCCGCCGCCTGTGTGCGCAGCGGCTTGCCGAAGAACAGGACGGCGGCCTGCACGCGCAGTCACAGCGCTTCCAGCGGCGCCTGCAGGAGCTGTCCAGCAGCCCGCTGGCATTGCACGTGGATGCGGCCAACCGCCAGCACTACGAAGTGCCGGCCGCGTTCTTCCAGGCGTGCCTGGGCCACCGCCTGAAGTACAGCAGCTGCTATTACCGTACCGGTCACGAAACCCTGGACCAGGCCGAGGACGCAATGCTGGCGCTGTACGGCGAACGCGCAGGCCTGGCCGACGGCCAGGACATCCTGGAACTGGGCTGCGGCTGGGGCTCGCTGACACTGTGGATGGCCGAGCGTTTCCCCGCTGCGCGCATTACGGCCGTTTCCAATTCGCACAGCCAGCGCGCGCACATCCTGGCCCAGTGCGAAGCGCGCGGGCTGCGCAATGTGCAGGTGCTGACCCGTGACGTGAACCTGCTGGAGCTGCCCGCGCAGGCCTTCGACCGCTGCGTGTCGGTGGAAATGTTCGAGCACGTGCGCAACTACGCGCAGCTGCTGGGCCGCATCGCAGGCTGGCTGCGCCCGGACGGCGCGCTGTTCGTGCACATCTTCGCGCACCGTACGCTGATGTACCCGTTCGAAACCGAAGGCGATGACAACTGGATGGGACGGCATTTCTTCACCGGCGGCCTGATGCCGGCGGCCGACACCCTGCTGCATTTCCAGCAGCACCTGCAGCTGCAGCAGCGTTGGCTGCTGGACGGCACCCACTACCAGCGTACCGCCAACCATTGGCTGGCCAACCAGGACGCAGCGCGCGAGCAACTGCTGCCGTTGCTGGCCCAGACCTACGGCAGTGACGCCGCCGCGCGCGTGTGGTGGCAGCGCTGGCGCATGTTCTGGATGGCATGTGCCGAGCTGTTCGGCTACGACGATGGCCAGCAGTGGCTGGTTGCCCACTATCTGTTCCGCCCCCGTTGAGCGAGGCCCACCATGCGCATGCCCCCGCTGTTTTCGCTGTTGGCCGTGGCCCTGTTCGGTACCGGCTGCAGCAGCCAGGACACCCGCCCCCTGCCGCGCCCGGCGTCGGTGGATGTGCCGCGTTTCATGGGTGACTGGTATGTGATCGCCCACATTCCCTCGTGGCCCGAGCGCGAGGCATTCGATGCCGTGGAAAGCTACGCACCGCGCCCCGATGGCCGCATCCAGACCACTTTCACCTACCGCAAGGGCAGTTTCCAGGCGCCACAGAAAACCATGCACCCGATCGGCCGGGTGGAGAAAGAGGGCGCCGGTGCCGTGTGGGGCATGCAGTTCGTGTGGCCGATCCAGGCCGAGTACATCATCGCCTGGGTGGATGCGGACTACCGGCAGACCATCGTCGGCCGCAGCAAGCGTGACTACGTCTGGTACATGGCCCGCACCCCGCAGGTCAGCGAGGCCCAGTACCAACAGGCGGTCGCCCGCATCCAGGCAATGGGCTATGACATCAGCAAGTTGAGACGGGTGCCTCAATCCGTGCGCTAGAACCGCGCGCGGCGCCGTTCCATCCGGCGCTGGGCTGCCCCATAATCGCGCCTCCAAAAAGGAGGAAACGTTTTCATGGAGAATGCAGCACCCGACAATCCGCCCAAGGATTACCTGTTTGCCGCCATCCTGAGCATCTTCTGCGGCTTCTGGCCCTTCGGCATCGTGGCCACCATCTACGCCAACAAGACCTCGTCGCTGAAGGCCACCGGCCAGATGGGTCCGGCCGCCGTCACCTCGCGAAAGGCCCTGCGCTGGATGATCGCCTCGTTCGTGGCCCTGCCGGCCCTGCTGGTGGTGCTGATCGGCTGGGGCCTGATCAACCGGGCCATGATGTAAACGTCGTACGGGGGCGGTTTCCGCTCCCAACGCGGCCTGCCCGCGCTGATATATAGTCTGCCCAGACAACCACACGGAGCAGGTCATGGGTCTGGTACAGGCGGTCAAGGGTGCGGTAGGCGGTGTTCTGGCCGACCAATGGAAGGATTTCTACACCGTACCGACGGGCCTGCCGCCCACGGCGGCGCTGTTCGCCGCGGTACCGCGCGGCACCAATGCCGGGCGCGGTTCCAACACCAGCGGTTCGTCCAACATCATCAGCAACGGCTCGAAGATCGTCGTGCCCGAAGGCTACGGCCTGCTGCTGTTCCAGGACGGTGCCATCACCGCGTTCGTAGCCGAGCCCGGTGGCTATGAATGGCGCTCGGACGACCTGAACTCGCAGTCGATCTTCGCCGGCGACGGACTGGTCAGCACCTTCATCAAGCAGAGCTGGGAACGCTTCAAGTTCGGCGGCCAGCCCGGTTCGCAGCAGGCAGCGTTCTTTGTTTCGCTGAAGGAACTGCCGGACAACCGCTTCGGCACCCAGTCGGAAATCTACTGGGACGATGCCTTCCTCAATACCCAGGTCGGTGCGGTCACCCGTGGCTCGTACACGCTGAAGATCG
>PJTS01000318.1_pt1 | contig 35633 bp, 37 predicted proteins | sample 1512251 | NCBI WGS metagenome assembly PJTS01 (sample SAMN08177686, study PRJNA422409) | Soil metagenome, whole genome shotgun sequencing project. | isolation source: Soil (2) enriched on wood chips: alkali lignin treatment | place: USA: Madison | collected 2015-01-15 | reverse complement strand
TTACCGGCCGCCCGCGTCGTTGCGGCTGGTTCGATGGCGCCGCGCTGAAGCGCTCGGTCCGCCTGAACGGCATTTCCGGCTTGTGCATCACCAAGCTGGACGTGCTGGACGGCCTGGAAACCATCCAGTTGGGCGTCGGCTACCGTGTCAATGGTGAATTCCGCGACGTGCTGCCTTACGGCGCCCACGCGGTCGCCCAGGCGCAGCCGGTGCTGGAAGAGCTGCCGGGCTGGTCGGAATCGACCGTCGGCATCACCGAGTACGACAAGCTGCCCGAAGCCGCCCGTCGCTACCTCGAGCGCGTTGCCGAAGTCTGCGGCGTGCCGATCGACCTCGTGTCGACCGGTCCTGACCGCAATGAAACCATTGTCCTGCGTCACCCCCTGAAGGGCTGACATCGGGTTAATATTCCAAAGGCCGCCGCCGGTCTCATACCGGCGGCGGCCTTTTCGTATCTTTAAGCAGGAGATGCTTGCCTATGAGCGCGCCGACCAATGATGACAGCCATCTGTGGGTGACGTGGGACGATTACAACCGCTTGATCGAACGCCTTACCTTGCAGGTGCATCAATCGGGATGGAAGTTCGACAAGATTCTTTGTCTGGCGCGCGGCGGTATGCGCGTCGGTGACGTAATGTCCCGTATTTTCGATGTGCCGCTGGGTATCCTGGCCACGAGCAGCTACCGCGAAGCCGCCGGCACGAAGCAAGGCGACATGGATATCGCCCAGTTCATCACCATTACGCGCGGCACGTTGTCCGGGCGTGTGTTGTTGGTGGACGACATGGTCGATACCGGCAAAACCTTCAGCAAGGTCTATGACCACCTGAAGAGCCAGTTCGCGGACATCACTGAACTGCGCAGTGCCGTGCTGTGGTGGAAGGGGCATTCCCAGGCAACGCCCGACTATTATGTCGAGAAACTGCCGACGAACCCCTGGATCCACCAGCCGTTCGAAGATTACGACAGCCTGCGTCCGCACCAGCTTGAAGCCTGGATCCGCAAGGGTTTCAAGAGCTGAACCCGGATGGGGTCAGGGGAGGGGTGCCTGGCGCCCTCTGGGTGCCAAGTGTCCCTCCTAGTAGTCAAAATGGTCGTGACCATGCTAGAATCGCTGGTTATCGCTAAACCGAACTTGGCTTGTTACTCTTTGGGTAGTCTTTGGGTAACGGAAACAGCCAGCGGAAATCCGAGAAATGGAAGGCAAGGCCGCGTGCAGCATCTGCAGCGCGCAGCGCATGTGTCCTAGTCCCGGGTTGCGCTCCAAGGTTCCTCGTTTCCGCGGTACTTTCCTTTGTGTTGTGGTTGCGTGCCTGGTGTACCAGTGCATGCCTATAGCGCGAGGGGATGTTTTCGCGGACCTGGATCCTAGGCAGCGTTGCTGGTAAGCAAGCCAGGTTTGTCATCAACTTTTGTTACCCTACAAGCAGGCCAATCACTTTATGCCTATCGTTCGACTGAAGGAAAACGAACCGTTTGAAGCCGCTCTGCGCCGCTTCAAGCGCACCATCGAAAAGACCGGTTTGCTCACCGAGCTGCGTTCGCGCGAGTTCTATGAGAAGCCCACGGCAGAGCGCAAGCGCAAGCACGCCGCCGCTGTGAAGCGCCACTACAAGCGCATCCGTAGCCAACAACTGCCCCCGCGCCTGTATTGATTTTTGATTCCCGAATCTATTGATTCCAGAATCATTCATCCAGGATCTACTCGCCCGAGTCGACGTTGTCGACGTAGTCGGGCGATATGTGCAGTTGCGAAAGGGTGGGGCCAACTTGCTTGGCCTGTGCCCCTTTCATAACGAAAAAAGTCCGTCGTTCACTGTCAGCCCCACCAAGCAGTTCTACCACTGCTTCGGTTGTGGAGCACACGGCAGCGCCATCACTTTCCTGATGGAACATACGGGTACCAGTTTCCCCGAAGCCGTGCGCACGCTCGCGGCTTCGGCGGGAATGACGGTCCCCGAAGAAAATCGCAGTCCACGCCAGCAGCAGGAATCCGCGCGCCGCAAGGCCGAGGAATCCCGTCATACGCAGGTGCTGGATGCCGCTCAGGCGCATTATCTGAAGCAGTTGCGCGCGTCGCCCGCGGCGATCCGCTATCTGAAGCAGCGCGGCCTGACCGGTGAAATCGCGGCACATTTCGGTTTGGGGTGGTCGGGTACTGACCGCCACGGCCTGTCGCAAGTTTTTCCCAATTACGACGACCCCACGTTAGTGGAGTCCGGGCTGGTCATCGAGTCCGAAGACGGCCGTCGCTACGACCGTTTCCGTGAGCGCGTCATGTTTCCGATCCGCAATGTGCGGGGCAGCCTCATCGGCTTCGGCGGACGCATCATCGGCAAAGGCGAGCCCAAGTACCTGAATTCCCCCGAAACGCCCCTGTTCTCGAAAGGCCATGAGCTCTACGGGTTGTGGGAGGCGCGCCAGTCCATCCGCCAGGAAGGGCAGGTGATCGTGGTCGAAGGCTACATGGACGTCGTCGGCCTGGCGCAGCAAGGCATCGCCAACGCGGTCGCCACGCTGGGTACGGCCACGACGCCCGACCACGTGAAGAAGCTGCTGCGTACAAGCGACAAGGTGATCTTCAGCTTCGACGGCGACGGCGCCGGCCGGCGTGCCGCCTGGCGGGCCTTGCAGGCTTGCCTGCCCGTGCTGCGCGACGATATCGCCATTCGATTCCTGTTCCTGCCGTCCGAGCATGACCCCGACTCGTATGTGCGCGAGTTGGGCGCCGAAGCGTTCCGCGCCTGTCTGGCCGATGCGGTGGCGCTGTCGCGCTTCCTGCTGGACGAGCTGGCGTCGCGGCACAACATGAACGAGGCCGAAGGGCGCGCCAGTTGCCTGCATGAAGCCAAGCCGCTGTTGGCGTCGATTCCCGAGTGTGCGCTGCGCGTGCAGATCGAGCGGGAAATGGCCAAGCTGGTGCAGCTGACCCCTGAAGAAATGGCGCAGATCCTGGCGCAACAGCCAGCCAAGCCGTTCGCGCCGGTCGCGTCGCCCAAGCCGGCGGCAGGCGAGTCGTCGGGGGCTGCCGGGCCGGATCATGACGGCGGTCACCCCGATATGGGCTATGACTTCGCCGGGCATGATTTTCACGATATTCCCGCCGAAGAGCCGGACTACGCCGACTACGGCCATTTTCCGTCACAAGGCGGCGGTGAATTCACGGGTGGTGGCGGTGGTCAGCGCGCTGGCGGCAAGCAGGAATGGAAGGGCAAGAGCGACTGGAAAAGCAAGGGCGACTGGAAACCAGGCAAAGGCAACTGGAAGGGGCGCCGCGATAACGACGTCGGGGGCTTCGAAGGTCGCCGGACCATGCCGTCGTTGGCCAAGCGCTTGCTTGGGTTGTTGCTGGCGCATCCTGAATTGGTGGACTCCATGGGAGACCAGCAGCTTGAAGTCATCGACCATGGCCCCCATCTAGGATTGGTAAGGGACTTGATCATGCTGGCGCAATCCAGCGGCGCGCGCCATGTGGGCGCCTTGCTGGAAGCTGCCGAGCCTGATTCCGACCTGGCCACGGTATTGAAGGGGTTGCGGGCGGATATCCTGTCCCAGGAAGACCTGCCTGACCCCCAGACCGAGTGGGATGATGCCTTGCGGCGTATCGAATTCGACTCAGCCAAGCTGGAAATGGCCAAGTTGGCGGCTGCAGGCTTGTCCACGGATGACGCGCGCAAACGCTATCTGGAGCTCTCAAGCCGCATGGCGACGCTGAAAGGTGCCGGGATACGCTAAATGCGCTAAAATCAAAGGTTGTCCGCTTGCCGAGGGGCCATTTATCTTGGCTGTTACGCGGTGGACAGATAGTCAGGCGAAGCAGATGTCCCATTGATGCGTTTTCAGTTGATTGCAGCTTAATTCTTGCTGAATATGCTGCTAGTCCTGGCGCGAATGTGGGCTAGGCAGCGGGTAGACCATAGATCATGGAATCTATTACCGCCGGCCGAATCTAATCCAGTAGTGATGTTTGAAGATGTGTAGTGCGATTTGACCCGCAGAAATTATCAGGCTGGCGCGTCAAATTTGTTACATAGTTAATTAATATAGCTGATAGCTGAGCGGTGAATCAGGCAGTTCAGCGGCGAGTCGTTTCGCGTAGCGTTAGTGGTCTGGGTGCTGTGTCTACATAAGCTGCTAGGGGCAACGTCCCCATAAGCAAGCAAAGCCTATTTATAGGCAGACAGCCCCCCCAACGCCCGAAATCCGCCGCGGAATGAGGTCATGCACGTCAAGCGCCCAACGGTATTGCACCGTGATGGCGACTAGCGGGCTCGAAAGAGCTGGCGCTGCGAACAACGCAGCCGCGTGACTTCTGCGGGTTCACCAGTTTTACCCGTATTTGCGCCGCGCTGGGCCACCGTCCAGGGCGGCCCTATGCGGTGCAACATGCCCAAACGGGTTGCGACGACCACGGAAGCGACTATGACCAAATCCACCGGCAAATCCTCCTCTGCAATTGATGCGGCTGAAATCAAGGCCCCTGCGGCCAAGCGCGCCGTAAGCATGGCGGCGGAAAAAGCGCCCGCCAAAACGGCGGTGAAGGTCGCCAAGCCCGCTGCCAAAACGGCTGCCAAGAAGGCAACCAAGACGGCTGCGGCTGACAAGCCCGAAAAAGTGACGAAGGCTCGCGCCAAGAAGGCTGAAGACAAGCTCGCCGACTTGGTGGGGGGCAGCGCACGTCCGGCAGTGCCCAGCGGTCGCCGCCCGGGCCGCCCCGCGAAGAATGCGAACAACGATTCCGACGGTTTCGACGACACGATGGACGGCGAAGGCGAAGTCCTGCCCGATCTGAAGCCGCCCAAGCGCGGTGGCAAGCGCGGCAAGGCGGATCCCAAGGATCTGATCGCCCGCGGCCCCGTGACCCCGGAAGAATACGAAGCGCGCCGCAATCGCCTGAAGCAGCTGATCAAGCTGGGCAAGGACCGCGGCTACCTGACGTACGGCGAAATCAACGACCATCTGCCTGACGACCTGGTCGACGCCGAAGCCATCGACGGCATCATCAGCACGTTCAGCGACATGGGTATCGCGGTCTATGACCAGGCCCCGGACGCCGAAACGCTGCTGATGAGCGAAAACGCGCCGGTTGCGTCCAACGACGATGACGTCGAAGACGAAGCCGAAGCCGCGCTGACCACGGTGGACTCCGATTTCGGCCGCACCACCGACCCCGTGCGCATGTACATGCGCGAAATGGGTTCGGTCGAGCTGCTGACCCGCGAAGGCGAAATCGAGATCGCCAAGCGCATCGAAGACGGCCTGAAGCACATGGTCATGGCCATTTCGGCCTGCCCGACCACGATCAACGAGATCCTTGCCCACATCCTGCGCGTTCGCGAAGGCCAGGCGCAGATCGACGAAGTCGTCGACGGCCTGGTTGATCCGGAAGACGGCGAAGAGTACGCCGGCGCCGGCGTCACCGCTGACGAAGACGAAAGCGATGACGGCCCCGCGGGCGGCATGTCCAGCAAGCAGCTGGAAGACCTGCGCGTGAAGGCATTGGCCAAGTTCGACGAGGTCAATAAGCAGTTCGACAAGATGCGCCTGTCGTACGAGAAGGACGGCTACAAGTCGGACGTCTACGTGCGTGCACAGGAATCCATCCAGAATGAACTGATGGGCATCCGCTTCACGGCCAAGATGGTCGAAAAGCTGGCTGACACCCTGCGCAACCAGGTTGAAGAAGTGCGCCAGCTTGAGCGCGCCGTCCTGCATACGTGTGTGGACCGTGCCGGCATGCCGCGCACGCACTTCATCAAGGTCTTCCCGGGCAACGAAACCAACCTGCAGTGGGTGGTGGAAGAAGTCGCCGCCGGTCATCCGTACGCCGAGACGCTGGAGCGCCAGATTCCCGCCGTGCAGGAACTGCAGCAAAAGCTGATCGACCTGCAAACGCGCGTCGTGCTGCCATTGAAGGACCTGAAAGACGTCAACAAGCGCATGGCCACCGGCGAAGCCAAGGCCCGCAAGGCCAAGCGCGAAATGACCGAGGCCAACCTGCGTCTGGTGATCTCGATTGCCAAGAAGTACACGAACCGTGGCCTGCAGTTCCTGGATCTGATCCAGGAAGGCAACATCGGCTTGATGAAGGCCGTGGACAAGTTCGAATACCGCCGCGGCTACAAGTTCTCGACGTACGCCACGTGGTGGATCCGTCAGGCCATCACGCGTTCGATCGCCGACCAGGCGCGCACCATCCGTATCCCGGTTCACATGATCGAAACGATCAACAAGATGAACCGGATCAGCCGTCAGATCCTGCAGGAAACCGGCGCCGAGCCGGATCCCGCGACCCTGGCGCAGAAGATGGACATGCCGGAAGACAAGATCCGCAAGATCCTGAAGATCGCTAAGGAACCGATCTCCATGGAAACGCCGATCGGTGACGACGATGACTCGCACCTGGGCGATTTCATCGAAGACACGTCCACCCTGGCACCTTCGGACGCGGCATTGCACGGCTCCATGCGTGATGTGGTCAAGGAAGTGCTAGACTCTCTCACCCCGCGTGAAGCCAAGGTTCTGCGTATGCGTTTCGGCATCGAAATGAGCACCGACCAGACCCTGGAAGAAGTGGGTAAGCAATTCGACGTCACGCGTGAGCGCATTCGCCAAATAGAGGCTAAAGCGCTGCGCAAGCTGCGTCACCCCAGCCGGGCCGATAAGCTGAAGAGCTTCCTGGAAGGGCAGTAATCGTTTCCTGGGCCTCTAGCTCATGCCTGGTTAGAGCAGCGGACTCATAATCCGTTGGTGCCGAGTTCGACTCTCGGGGGGCCTACCAAGAATTGGCGCGGGTTTGCGGGTAGTTCACGCAACCCGCGCTTTCTTTTGTGTGGGGGTTTTTTTGCCAATTTCCCCCAACGCCAATTTGATCGACTCTGTAGCCAAGTGCGCATAGCGCTGGGTGCTGGCAGCCGACTTATGGCCAAGCACCGCCCCGACCGTGTAGAGATTCACTTTGGCGTTAATCATGGCGCTGGCCGCACTGTGCCGCAGGTCATGAAAGCGCAGATGGCCCATGCCTACCGTGGTAGCTGCTGCCTTGAACTCTTTGGACACGTTCCACTTGTTGCGCGGCCCCACCTTCGACGCGGCTCGGATCTTCGGGTGCATAGGCACATGGCGGGGTTCACCATTCTTCGTGTCCTCACGCAGGAACATCCCATCCTGGCGTACCGCCTCCAGAATCTCGCTTAGACGCATTCCGCTGTAGAAGGCGATCCGGATACCCGATGCGCAGCTTCAGGATGATCGAGTTCGTGAGGCATGTGACGCGGGGCAGGGCGTTGGAGCCGCGCGAGCGTGACGCTGCCCGGAAGGCGGTGCAGCGGGTGCTTGATGCTGCCCTTGTGGCGGCCGGTTCGGTTTAGGTCAGCGCGCTGGCAGCGGGCCGCGGGGCCTTTGCGGAATACTCCGTGTCCCACAAGTGGGACATGAAACCGCCAAAAGTGAGACGAGAAGTGGGACAATTCCCCCTGGTTCTTGCGCCCTGAGGGAACGAATTCTCGTGCAATGGGGGTAACAAGCCCCGGAGGGCTTCTTTCGAGACACTAACTACGTCCGTTCCGATCTCGTTCAGCTTTTGCGCGTTCGATCTTGAGCTTGTCGTACGACTCCAAGTCCTTCAGCTCGAGTTCACGTTCCTTCATTCGATACAGATACTCGAACTCGACGAGCTTTACGTATGCCTCGATGAGGTGGCTGTTGTTAGGGTTGATTTCTATCTGTTTTTCGAGAAAAGCTATAGCTCGTTCAAATTGATCTATAGTCACTAAGGTCTCCTGAAGCCATCGAGGAAAGTTTCTAAAAATGGGACAAGAAGCGGGACAATACGTGCGGGCTCATGCGCACTGAAAAAACGAACTAGGGAACGCGGCGGGAAGGGAAATTGACTTATGCGCTTAGTTCCAGATCTTCTACCGTCTAAAAATTCGGCGAAGCACGAACGCAAAGAGTACGGAGAGCGCCATCGGAAGAAGAAATTCAATGGCCGTCGGCATAGTTGGCAGAGCCTTGCTAAATGCCTGAATCGCGGCGGTAAATAATGCTGCGGTCAGACCCGCGCCTAGCGCTACGTCCATCTTGACCTCTTCCATCCGTTTTTCTTTATCAGACTTGAGTAGGTCGGTGAATTTTCGCGATCTACGGGCGAGGCGGGCTCGTGGACGCGCATAGGCTGCGACGGGGCCGCTGCCAAAGGCAGAGGCTTCTGACACGATTAGAAATTCTTGCCAGATGCGTTCCACGGCTCCGCAAGCGATGTCCTCAAGCAAGATGCTTGACGATCTATAGCGGTGGAGGATGTAGTGGTCTTCGTTCACAGCCTGGGCGCTGCTTGAATGTGGATATCCGAGTACGATGACCTCGCCCACTGACATTAGCTCAAAAATCAGCTGAGCCGGCTCTTCAGATTCGGCATGAACTCCGCCGGATCGTGGGTTCTTCTCAGCTATTCCTCTAGGCACTGGACTTGTGCGGTTTATCATCGCCGTGAATTGCCCGGTGCCGGGTGGCATTTCTGAATTCTTGAATATTCGAGCCTCGTACAGCTTAGGCGGGAAGGAATTAAGAATTCGGATTCTATGTTGCATAAAGTCGGCAAGCTTCTCTTCTACTAAGGGCCAGTTCAAGTGCCTGTAGAGAGTCTCGCGGAATGTATTGACCTTTCTCTGTTCGTTTAGCCGTGCCAACAGGTCTCGCCGGCGAGCTAACCAAAGTGGCAGAATGAGAATTAGTGCATACGCAATAGCTAGTGCACTTACGAAAATTATGAGAACTGTGAATACCGATATCGCTTCTTATGCAGGTGGCGTCCGAGCAACACCGCCATATTGCGATGCGTTAGTAGTTGACCAATCGTAACAAAAATTCGATTTGTGCGCTAGGCCGGGCTCGGTCGGGGTGATCTCAGCCATCCTTCGCTGTCTGCGCAGGTGTCGGAGTGCGCATTAGGGCGGCGGTTATCTCTTTGCCGGCACCCATCCGGAGTTTGCTTCACCTCGCATAGCCGAGTTGAATGTGTCATCAAGATGTTTTAAAAGGCGCGCACGTATGCCCGAGGCCCAAGCCGAGTACTCAACATCTCCAATGGTGATCGCGTAAATCTGGCATGCCCGAATTCCGCAGCTCAGGGCCATGGCGATTGGCAGAACCGTTTTCCCAGATGGTGGCTGTACGGCCGATAGCTCCATGCCCGTCACGCCCGAGTTCTCTTGGATGGATAGCTGACGGGCGATACCCTTTCTATTAGGGTGTGCTCCAAACGCGATGAACTCCTCATACTCCTTCTCCAGTTCATCAACATCCGGCCAGCTCAAGGCTCGCAGAGCACGGATGCCTTCTTTTGCTGTGATCTTATGTCGATGATCCTTTGGCGGGGCGGACCATCTAGCAAAATTCTCGTCGCTCTGAGCTACGACATGAGCATAGAGGGCCGACTCAATTGTGCTTCTGCACAGTGGCGGCACAGGAAAAAACTCTCCGCTTAACGACAACTGAACACACGCCATCCAATTGCACAGTCCTGATGACATCAGGATAGACGGTGCTGGGTTGCCGATGCCAGGGCGACTTACCACTTCATGCCATTTCTCAGAAATTTCAATTGCAAATAGCACGAGCGCGCTGTGCCCCGGGCTCTCCATGTGCTGCTTGTACGAGTTATTTGAAGCATTTAGAAAGCCGAACAGCTGGTTCGACATATAGCCCTCGGTAGATGGTTGTCCAAGTCGAATTTAACAAGGAATACTTAATGGCGCTGACAGACAAGCAGCGCCGCTTCGTGGATGAGTCCGCCATAGGTGGCCGCCGAGACTTCATAGTTTTGCGGCCCGCCTACGATCAATACTCTTCAATCCATGAATCAGAGGGAGTATGCCCCGCGGCCACGGCATCGTTGTAGTAGTCAGTGACCGTGCCGACAGCCCTGTGAAGTGCATAGTCCTTATCTTCATCCCAAGACCGGCTCGTTCTATACCCGGCCCCTTGTAGCGGAGTTTTAATGACATGGCTCTGCGAGAACTCAAATCCGCTCCGTTGCTTTCTTAGTCGTATAGCGATTCCTGTGCTTATTCCCTTGAGCCAGAAAATGTACTCATCTGTGCCCAAGAGCCGGTGCTTCTCGATAGCGGGGTTAGAGAATATTTGTTCGACTGTGTAGGCCATCTTTCTCTCCTGAGTTAAGGCACTGTTGAATAACGGTTGAAGCATGACATTATCTGAATGTAACTTAACTAAAGGTGTTCCGTGGGACGACCTTCGAAGCTGACGGACGCCCAGTGGGAGTCCATCGGTAAGCGCCTGCTTGCCGGTGAATCGACGTCTTCTCTGGCCCGTGAGTTCGGCGTAAGCAAGGGAGCCATTTCCACGCGGTTTTCTAAACGCACAGAAACGATTAAATCCGTTGCTAATCAACTGGTTGCGGCAGACCGGGCGATGGCCAATCTAAACGTTTCTGAACAGATAGCCGCCCGTTCACTTGCCGATGACCTGAAGGCGATATCCGAGCATCTGGCCAGCGCGGCACGCTACGGTGCAGCCACATCGCACCGCCTGCTGGGCATCGCTCACGGGAAGGTTGCAGAGATCGACGACGCCGCGCCGTGGATGGTGGAAGCGTCGAAACGCTCAAGGGCATCGCAGCCCTGACCCGAGTGGCGAACGATTCGAGTGAGATTGCCGTGAACCTGCTGCGCGCTAACAAGGACGCAGTGGACGAGGCCAACCGGGGCCAGAACGAAGTGCCCGCGGGGTTGGAACATTTCTATGGACGCTCTGCTGTCGAGGCCGACACTTAATCCGGCTCTGCGCGATTTCTGGCTCAAGCCGGCGCGCAATCGGGTTCTGTACGGTGGACGGGCGTCGTCAAGTCCTGGGATGCAGCGGGCTTTGCGGCGTTCCTGGCGAGCAACTACCGGCTGCGCATCCTGTGCGTACGGCAGTTCCAGAACAAGATTGAGGAATCGGTCTACACGCTGCTGAAGATGCAGATCGAGCGGTTCGGGCTGAATCCTCAATTCAGGATCTTGGATAACAAGATCATCGGCCGCAAGACGCGTAGCGAATTCCTGTTTTACGGGTTGTGGCGCTCCATTGACGAAATCAAGTCGCTGGAGAGCATCGACATCCTCTGGATTGAGGAAGCGCACAACCTGACCGAGGCGCAGTGGAAGATCCTGGAAGCGACCATCCGCAAATCGGGGTCGCAGGTCTGGGTGATCTTCAACCCGCGCCTAGCTACCGACTTCGCATACAAAAGGTTCGTGACGAACCCGCCGCCGAACACGGTGGTGCGCCTGATCAACTACGACGAGACCCCGCTTCTGAGCGAAACGATGCTCGCCGTGATCGAGGCGGCTAAGGCTGAAGACGAGGACGAGTACCAGCATATCTATCGCGGTGTCCCCAAAGACAACGATGACAGCGTCATCATCAAGCGGTCAGCATGGTGTAGCTCTCTTGCCATTGACCGGCTGCGTCACGGTAGCGATCCCACAGCCCAGCGATTCCCAGCGGTGCACCATCAGCACGCGTGAATCGGGTGGGCACCGACTTGGTCGTGCCGAATTTGGCCTTGGTCTCGTCGCGATGATCAGGCTCGAAAATCGCGTCAGCGGGGATGACGCAGTGCTGGGCGCGGCGCCAGGCATTGCGGAAGGTAAAGGCCGTAGCCACTCGATCATCCCGGGAATTGAAGGTCGACAGCTTCTCCGCATCCGTCAGCTTCCCCGGTACGGTCGCCGCGGATATCAGACCCCAGCGACCGACAACGGCTTCCCGCTCGGGTACAGCCTCGTCGCCCGCATCATGCTCTGGCGGCCGGCGCACGAACACGCCCTGGTAGCGCGGCCACATGTCGTACTTGCCGATGGCCGCCGGCTTCTCGCGCACGCCGAACTTCTTGAGCAGCAGCTCGACGTCCTTCAGCGTCTGGTAGTGGCTGCACATGGAATTCTCCAAAGACTGCCTCAGTATAGGGACCATCTTTGCTGGGGCTGCCGGTCGGCACCAATTTGATTCACTTGGCGCCCATGCCGTCGAGAGCTACAGCCTTCGCTATGCTCAACCAAGCCGCCGTCAGGTCATACCACGTCTTCCATCAATCTGGGCTGCAACACTCCCTTAATCTGCTCCATCTTGTACATGGGGGTCTGTTTCATCACAGACGGGAGATTCGCGATCAGCTTCTTTTGAAATTGCTCGGTGCAGTGCAGGCCAAAGTAGATACCAGCCAATTGTTGTGGCTGATAACGAAAATCATCGTGGTCTCCTGAAGATGGCTGTTGCAACAGGTATTGCAAGCGCCACTCGTCTTCATAACTCCAGTCAGTCGTTTTGGCATAGAAAATGTTGTTCTTGGACGCCTCAAGCTGCTCATCAGTCCCGCCGTAGAGAAGAATGTCTAGTCCAGGTCCGGCGTGAAGATTGTCTGTATAACGTACGCGTTTCGCCTCTGTGAAGAAGCAGTCTGCAATTGCGCCGGCCTGAAACTCGAGTGCACATCCAGTGTGCCTATCTCCGTAGTGAGCCCACAGCGGCGCATTTGTGGCTTTCGTAGTAAGGCACAAGATTCGTAACCTAGAGGCAAATGAATCGATTTTGGCTCGAATTTCATTGGCGTACGTATCTTCAATCAGGTGCGGATTCTTGAAGCGCGTTGATATCGCGCTCTTTACTCGACTCTCTGTAGCCCCGTCCTTGGCCGCCTCTAATCTACCCATATCGACTAGCTGCCGAACTGGTTCGGTAAGTCTGTTCATATCAATCGTCTTCTCTTGACGGCCGTAGACAATAGAGGTAACGATGCAGAACAGACGCTCCAATGACTCGGTCAATGTGGGTTCAAATGTTGGAATCCTCTGAAGTTCCGCATAATCGTTGAAAATGCTGGCAGCGGACCAACGTAACGTCTGATTGAAAAGAACAATTTCGGCTGTTGATGCGCTCATGTATTTGAAGAACCTAGCCGGCTTGCTATCGAAGGTTTTTTGTGTCATCTCAATGTGAAAATCAGCAACCTAGAGAGCTGAATTATCACATATTGTTACTTTGTGGCCAAAGGTTCGTGCTCCTTGTCACAGAAGTACCGCCTGTGCCCCATGTCGGGAGCTCACCGTGCCAGTGGGTACAGGTCCAGCACCCGCCGAGCTTTGTGGGCATGGGCTTGAAGTAGGACATAGCTGTATGAATGTACAGCAAATTCTGTGGGGGAAAAATTGGCAAAGAGGGCGCAAACCGGCGCAATCGTCGCGGAGGGCGCAGGCCGATACCCTCGATAAATCAATGCCTTACGGCCATGCGTCTATCGCGCCCGTTGACTCATAATCCGTTGGTGCCGAGTTCGACTCTCGGGGGGGCTACCAAAGAAATCAAGGGGTTACGCCAATTCGGCGTAGCCCCTTGTTCTTTTTGGAATTGGCCCGCGCGTACATCTCCGCATGACCCTCATACCACTGGAACTTTTGCATCGGTGCGGGTTCTGATTTCTTCCTTATAAGACACGCCAACAGAGTGCTCTGATGAAATCTAAAGCCTTACCTGCTGCAGTCACGGATCCGCAGGCCTTCAAGGCGGAAGCCCAAGGATGGAACGGCACGGCCTCAATGGTCTCTACCGTTTCAACAATGTCTTCCCTTCAACTGATGAAACACGCGTTGGTGAAACTCGAGAATGCTTCGGTTCATCAGACGCCAGAGAAAGTTGCCGCGATGCAGTATCTGATGAGCGCCATCAGCATGGTCAGCGTTGTCACATGCAGTTGAGCGGGGAAGTGGGCTGATAGGCTAGGCGACCCGCGGACGCCTTTGCAATAAACCTCCGTGGTCGAATGACGCTTGGGCGATGCTGCGCGCCCATTGCTCCTACCGAGGCGCCATCCCCTTTCTTAGCCTGTCCGGCGCTTCCATCAACGATGTCGTCATCCCGTCGCGCTCCTGGACACAGGGTTCATCCCGCAGGCCTTTCATGAAGTCGTCGTAGAGTTCGCCTGTCAGACCGCTTGGCCGCTTCAGATCCGCGGACAATTGGTGGGCGCGTAGCAACACCGAGCGCAGCCGCTTGACCTCCCATAGCAATGAGATGACGTCGGCGTTCCAGGGCTGGCGCTCGCGGATGATGCGTAGGTCGGCGTGGGTAAGGGGGGCTTTGAACGGCATGGCGGAAAAGACTGTTTATTTATACAGTATATTCCACGAAAAACGGGGTCACTCCATCGCGGCGGCAATCTCTCGCGCCGGCCTCCAGCACCTCGAAAGAGTCGTGCCCGAGGCGAACGCGCCGTACCCGCTGTCAGCCGTCCGTTGGCATTCGCGCAGTACGATTCGTCCATGGCTAAACCCTCATCACAGCAGGCCCTGCTTTGGGTCGTCGCTGCCTGCTTTTTCATGCAGACGCTGGACACTACGATCGTCAACACGGCGCTGCCCGCCATGGCGCGCAGCCTTGGCGAGGAGGCGCTTGCGCTGAAACCTGTCGTGGTGGCGTACACCTTGACGATGGCCATGCTGACGCCGGCCTCGGGCTGGTTGGCTGACCGCTACGGGACCCGTCGTGTGTACCTGGCGGCAATCCTGATATTCGCGATGGGATCGGTGTTCTGCGCCATGGCGCAAACCCTGACGCAGTTGACCGTTGCGCGCGTGGTCCAGGGCGTGGGTGGGTCCATGCTGGTGCCGATCGGACGGTTGGCGGTGCTGCGCAGGGTGCCGGGCGATCAATACATTTCCGCATTGGCTTTTGTGTCGATCGCGGGTCAGGTCGGTCCTATTTTTGGCCCGACCCTGGGCGGCCTGCTGGTGCAGGTGGCAAGCTGGCATTGGATCTTCATGATCAATGTGCCCATCGGAATTGCCGGCTTGTTAGCCGTGCGGAGATATTTGCCTGAGGACGCGCTGTCTGACGTGGCGCCTTTCGATGTGCTGGGTTGCACCTTGCTGTCGTTGTGCATGGTGTCGTTTTCGCTCGGCCTGGACTTGCCCGCTGGCTCAGGGCGTATGGCGTGGTCGACGGGCTTGTTCGCACTTAGCGCGTTGACCGTGCTGCTTTACGTGATCCATGCGCGCAAACGTCAGAATCCGCTCTTCCAATTGCGCCTGTTTCGTGAGCCCAATTTCAGTGTGGGGCTGGTCGGGAATCTGGTGTGCCGCATCGGGAGCAGCGCGGTGCCGTTCTTGCTGCCGCTGTTGCTGCAACTGCAGCTGGGCTATTCGCCGTTGCAGTCCGGACTCATGATGTTGCCGGCGGCGATTGCGGGCACGATCACCAAACCCTGGATCGCGCCGCTGGTTCGGCGCTACGGGTACGACACCTTTTTGCTGGTCAACACGGCATTGGTCGGTGCATCCATTGTCTCTTTCGCGGCGATTTCGCCCGGATGGCCGTTGGCATTGCAGGTCGCCCAGCTTGCCCTGTTCGGTGCGACCAATTCCATGCAGTTCGCGGCGATGAATAGCGTGACCTTGAAGGGGTTGAGCAAGCGGGATGCAGCCAGCGGGAACAGCCTGTTTTCGATGATCCAGATGCTGGCCATCGGGTTGGGCGTGACGATCGGCGGTGGGCTGGTCGGCATGTTTTCGGGCGAGGCCAACGCATCATTGGGGCGTGCGTTCACGCTAAGCTTCGTGTGCGTGGGCGTGATCACGCTCTTGTCGGGCTGGGTGTTCCGACGGTTGGATATGTCGCAGCTGGGACGTCCCGCAGACAATCGCCCGGCAGCCGGCTAGGCATTTTGCCGTGCTGGATACTGCGCAGAAGCGGCGGCCGAAATGGAAGAGCGCCCCAGCTCTAGATGAGTCTGAGGCGCTCCTGCCCGGCTTCGCACGCGATGGGTGTCAGACAGCCCGGCAACTCAAATCTACTGCCGCGTCAGGGCCCCGGCAATAGGGAAAACCCTGGAAAATTAGTGAGTTACAAGATTTCCGGGTATTGAATTTGCCCCCGATTTGAACCCTTCGATGCTCGTGCACGAGGGGTTTTTTCTTGCTCCTGAGGCGCCTTTCACAAGTGTCAATGCGCTCGTGCCCATTTCGCCCGCCTCGGCATCCACGAATTGTTCCCTCTGCCCGTCACGCCGACACTGCATCCGACATTCATTGCATCGGAGAGCGGACATGTGGGGAATTCGGAAGCGTCAGTTGGGCCAGGGTATGACGGAGTACATCGTGGTTGTCGCCCTGGTGGCAGTGGCGGCAATTGCCGTCTATCAGTACTTCGGACAGGTGGTGCGTTCGCAAACCGCCGCCATGGCGCGGGAGCTTGCGGGCGAAGATGGCAGCACGCAGAGTCGCGCGGCGCAGCAGGCGGCGCAAAAGGCTGCGGCGCAGACTAAGGCGCGTTCGCTCAAGTCGTTTACCGGCAACGCCGCGGATGCGAAGTGATGCTCCATCGGCGCATGCCCACCGCTCGTCAGCATGGCCAGGCGCTGGTGCTGGGCATGCTGATCGTGGCCGTGGCCACGACGTCTCTGGTAGTGCTCTACAACCTGGGCCAGACGGTTGAGGGCAGGGTGCGGCTGACGCACGCCGCGGATGCCGCCGCGTACAGCGGTGCGCTTGAGCAGGCGCGCACGCTGAATGCCATTGCCTACGTCAACCGAACACAGATCGCGCATCAGGTAGCAATGGCGCATCTGGTCACGTTGGCCGCGTCGGCGCAATACGGGGGCGCGTTGCAGTCGCAGCGCAACCGCGGCAACCCGCCGGTGAGTCTGATCGCGATGCTGTTCGGGCCTGACATGGGGGTTGCCTATGGGGCAGGGCGAGCGTTGCCGGGCACCGAGGCACGACTGGCCAGCGCCTTCGCGCAGCACGACCGTGTCGTGCATCAGGTGTTGGAAATGGCTGCGGCGTCCGCCATGTCGGAATTGCCTGCATCGCGCGACCGTGTCATGCGCAAGGTGCTTGCCGCCAACTTCAGTGAAGCAGACAACAGTGAAGCAGATGGCCGTGACCCAATGGGTGCGCAGGGGTTGGCGCTGCAGTTATTGTCGGATGCGTGGCCGGGCTTCATCGAGCGCCAGGCCGCTACCCGCAAATCGGGCCTACGGCCGACCGTGGAGCAGGCGGTCGAGCGTTACGGGTTCTTGAAAAAACGGAATGAAACGCGGCGCAATCCTTGGCCAGTTAGCTCGCGATGCCCGCTGTATCGGCATGAACTGCGCCGCCGCGGATCGACCTGGCTTGGGCCGGATGGCCGCTGGGGAGCCTTGGACACGCAGTCGTTCCATGCACTGCGATCCAATCGATGGATCGGCTGCTACTTTCGTGAATACGCGATGGGCTGGGGCACCGCGCAAGGCCAAAAGAGCAAGGCGCCTGAAGGCGTGGATTACGTTGAAGAACCGCCCGTCGATTTTTCTCAGGAAGATTTCTGGCGGTGGGTGGAGCAATCGACGTCGTGGGACATATTCAGCGGCGTCACCAATCCCATGGCCAATTCGTATGCGATGGCATCGGTGCAGCGATGGCCCGGCCGGGGCTTGCCTGCTTATCGCGAGGTCGCCGCGTCGCGGGTGCGGGATCCATTGCGTTTCGCGGTCAGGGTGAGTTTGGCGGGCGCCGTGTTGAAAACGACTGACGCGGACAGCGCGGTGGCGGCGCCCACCGGCTTGTTCCGCTATGCCGGGGTGGGACGCACCGACGCCATCACGGTGACTAGCGCCGCCGAGACCTATTTCCTGCGCCCTGAACAACGTGCCGATGGCCGCAGCGAATTGGCCACCTTGTTTCGCCCTCACTGGCAGGCGCGGTTGTCCGCCGTCAAATCTCAGGAAGTCCTGCTTGCCGGGAGGTCGCCATGACGCTGGGCGGGGTGATGGCGAGGCGCCTTGATCGCCAGCAAGGTCAGGCTGCGGTGGAAGCGCTGTTGCTCTTGCCGTTGATGGCCGTGATGGTCTGGGCGGTGAGCGGAATCGGCAGCTTGCAATTCTCGGTGCAGCAAATGTCGCAGGCGAGCCGCAAGGCGGCGATGTCAAGTGCGCTGGGGCAACCGCTGCCGTCATCGTGGTCCCGCGCGTCATCAGTTATGACAAGCCAGGCCAAGGCGTTGCCGGGCATCGCGCCGCTCCGCGTAAGCGCGTTGCAGGATGAATGGTTCGGCGCGGGCTTGCAGTTGCTGACGGTGAAAGCGCAGACCGTGCCGACCCCGGGCAGTGGCGAGTTGGCGCCGTCGATTACCCGGTTGACGCGGGTGGCGATCGGGGCGGGGCATGCGCACGGGGATGCGGATGCGCAGCGCCGGATCGGCAATGCGCCGACGGCGTGGCGGCAGGCTGAAAAGGCGTCGCTGGCGCAGGCTCGACGCGTGGGGGCGCTTGCGCAACGCATGGATGGCCCGTGGGGCCGATCAGCGGTGTCGATGGACTGGCTATCCGCGTGGGCGGACTTGGTGCCATCAGACCGCTTGGGCAAACGTGGAGGGGTGATTCGATGAGTGCGTACCTGCTTCCCTGGTCTCGCTGGAAAAGGCGTGCCCTTGTAGGGGCGCGCCGCTTGATGCTTGCAGGCGGATTGATGGCCGGCGCAACGGCGTTGGCTCCCGCAATGGCCTTAGCGACGGATGGGATCGGGGCGAAGCCTGCCGCAGCGTCTTTGAGCCGGTTGCGCTTTCCTGAAGGTTCCCGGCATGCGGTGCTGGCCGAACGTTTGTGGCTGTACGGCCAAGCCGCGCAGGTCGTGGTGTTTGATGTGCCGATGAAGGCGCCGGATCTGGTGCGCGTCCTGTCCGGGCAGCAATCCGCATTGGCGGATTTGAATGTGTTGCCCGGCCAACTGATCCTTTCCGGGCAGATCGGTGATGAGCAGTGGGTGGCCCAAATGGAAGAAGCCGGCCCAGGGCGTACGGTCGGCAGCATTTCTTCGCTGCGTCTGCGCACCCCACCCGCATCGCCGCCTCCTGCGTGGTTGCCGGAAGGGGCACGGCTGCGCTTGGATGTTGTCGTCATGGATAAGAACGTCAGGGTGTCCGAGCGGATCTGGCAACATGCGGTGGCGCCGACGCGGATGATGTCCTTGCTGGACACGGGCTTGTTGCGGGAGGGGTGGCAGCGTTTGCCGGGGGACGGTGATGCCCAATCCTGGGCGCGGGGTAGCCAGCGCCTGCAGGTTTCCGTGGTGCCCCTTGATACCGGCAGCGGTCTTCGCGTCAGGGGGTGGGCATCGTGAAGGCCCTGCTTATCCATGGCATGCGGCGGTTGCGCCGTGTGGGCGTTTATGGGCTGGCGTTGACGGCGGGCCTGGTGTCGGCGTGGGCGGTGCGCGAGCACGTGCAGCAGCGGGTTCAGGCCCTGGAGGCGCAAGCGCGCACGCCCGTCGTCGAACGCCTGGTCGCAGCCTATGACTTGCCCGCGGGCACTAGTCTGGAAGAGATGCATCTGGCAGTGCGTGAAATCCCCGCGCAGTGGGCATCCAGCGCAAGCCTGGATCCGCTGGATCTGAGCAGCCTGCTTGGCGCAACCCTTGTGGCGGACGTGGCGCATGGCGAACCTTTGCTGAAGACACATCTGACCTTTACGGCGCCAACGCCTGCGCTGGCGTCGCGGCTTCGGGCTGGCCAGCGGGCGCTGACAGTTGCCGCCGGCGATTTGGGCGGCTTGGCCGAGATGCTGCGGGCGGGCGATCTGATCGATATCTATGTGAGCTTCTCTCATCGCCAGCGCGAGCTCACCGTTCCGTTGCTACAGGGCATGCGGGTGCTGACCGTGGGCGCAGAGACCGATCCTGATGGCTCCGGCGCAGGCAACATCACGCTGGCAGCCGATCCGGACGAAGCGGTGCGCTTTGTCGCAGCCAGGCAATCGGGGACCCTGACGGCCATGCTGCGTCATCGTGACGATGCCGGGGCGGTGAAGGCATCGGCCCAGACGGATCTGGCAACGCTGGTCGGGCTGGATCCCGAGCCTGAACCCATTCCCGGCGTGGCCATCCTGTACGGGGACCGGGTGGATGCGCAGGCCCTCGTTGCTCCCGCCGGGCACGCCGCAATGGCCGGCTTCGAATCGGGGCGGCCATGAAACGCATCGTGTTGATCTTCGGCGCAATGTGCCTGTCCCTATGGGGGGCGGCAGCCTGGGGCCAGATGGAAGTGCTGGAGCTTCAAGTGGGCGAAACCCGCGTCTTGCCGCACCCCGGCGTGAAGAGGGTGGCCATCGGCAATGGGCAAGTGCTGAGCGCCGTCGCGGCGGAAGGTCGAGACGTCGTGATCTTTGCCCGCGCGGAAGGCGTGTCGTCGGTGCACGTCTGGACCGCGAAGGGACGGACGACGGCCTACGAATTGCGGGTTGTCGCTGCCGGAGCGCCGCGCCTGCGGGCCGAAGTCGAGGCGTTGCTGGCCCGTATCCCCGGTGCGCGCAGCACCAGTGTGGGAGGCCGCATCCTGATCGAAGGCGACGACTTGTCCGACGATGACCGGGCCCGTATCGCCGCCTTGGCGGAACGCTATCCCGCCGTTCTGGATTTCACCGGGCAGGTGGGGTGGGACCGCATGGTCTTGCTGGACGTGCAGGTGGTGGAAATACCCACCTCCCGATTGCGCGAGTTTGGCGTGCGCTGGGACGGTGTGACGCAAGGAGGGATGAACGCGGGCCTGGCTTGGGATGCGGGGGCGCTTGGCCGGATGACCCGGCCGGGCGAGTCGGTAATCGAAACCGCCGGGCCGGTATCGGCCGCAGCAGGTTACTTCGGCGTGAATGCGCTCTTGTCCGCCCGTATCGCCGCCCTGGCGCAAACCGGCGAGGCCGTGATGTTGGCGCAGCCGCAACTGCTTGCGCGCAGCGGCGCCAGCGCGACCTTCCTGGCGGGGGGCGAGGTGCCCTACGTGTCCACCGATGGACGCGGCAATCCCACGACGTTGTTCAAGCCGTATGGCGTATCGCTCAGCATCACGCCACGTATCGACCGCAATGGCGTCATTCGGTCCTTGATCGAGGTAGAGGCCAGTTCCGTGGATTCCTCGCTGAGCGTGGCGGGCGGCCCGGCATTGCGCACGCGGCGCGCGTCCACGGAGTTCAACGTACGGTCGGGCAACACCCTGGTGATTGGCGGCTTCCTGTCGCGCGAAAACGCAAAGGAAGTCAGCGGGTTGCCCTGGCTGCAGAACATTCCGATTCTGGGCGCATTGTTCTCGTCTCGGCGCTATCAACAGCGCGAAACCGAGTTGGCGATTTTCGTCACGCCCAAGATCGTGTCGCAAAGCGAACCTGCCTTGGCAGAGCGCGTACGTCGTGGCCGCGAGGTCCTGGACGCCACGTTCCCGGAACCCCCTCGGTTGGGCACGGCAGTGCCGTCAGTGGCCGGCGGTTGGGATCCCTATTCGGGGGCTGGGTCTCAGTGGACATCCCGCGACGACACGACTCGACCCCTTCTGCGTGAGTAAGGCGATGCTGGATATTGAAATGACTTTCGAAGATGCCGGCGTTCGTCGTTTGGCTGCCGCGGCGCCGGTGTTGATCGGGCGGGGCGCGCAATGCGGTCTGCGCATCTCGAACTGGCGGGTTGGCCGGCAGCATGCCCGCCTGGTGCGCGAGGACGCGAATATTGTCCTGGAAGACCTGGGTACGCTGGCCGGCACGATGGTCAATGGCGTGCGAGTGGTGCGTCATGCGCCGGTACTGCCCGATGACGACATCCTGATCGGCCCTTGCCGCTTGCGAGTGCAGTGGGCCTCATCCGGTGCCGTTCCGCCGGCCGATGCGCAGGCAAGAGAACCGCACGATCTTGTCACGCTGATTGCCGCGCAGCCAGCAAACGCCGCGCAGACATCGACACCCGCGCAGCCTGCACCGCCGCAGCGGCTTCACGAGCGGCTTCAGGAACGGCGGCGCTTGCACGGCGCGTTGCTGGAGGGGCTGGATTTACGCCGGCGCGATGTGGCGGGCATGAGCGATGGCACGTTGCGTGCAGAGGCCGAACGCTTGCTGACCCAGATCGTTGCCAAGGATGCGGATTTGGCCAGCGATGTGGACAAGGCGTCGTTGTGCCGCGAGGTGCTGGACGAAGCGGTCGGTCTGGGGCCACTTGAGCCTTTGCTGGCGGCGCCTGACATTACCGAAATCATGGTCAACTGCTACGACGAGATCTATGTAGAGCGCGCAGGGCGGCTATGGCGGCATCCGGCGGCCTTCACCAGCGAGCAGTCCGTGCGTTGGGTGATCGAACGCATCGTGACGCCACTGGGCAGACGCATTGACGAGAGCTCCCCCATGGTGGACGCCCGTCTGCCGGATGGGTCGCGCGTGCACGCGATCATCCCGCCGGTCGCCATGAAAGGGGCAAGCCTGACCATCCGCAAGTTTCCGCAACGCCGGCCCAAGATGGCCGATCTGATTGCGGCGGCGTCGCTCAGCGAGGGCATGGCGCAATTCCTCGCGCTTTGCGTGCGGATGCGCAAAAGCCTGGTGGTGTCGGGAGGAACCGGTTCCGGCAAGACGACCTTGCTGAACATCCTTTCAAACGAGATTCCGGACGGCGAACGGGTCGTCACCATCGAGGACGCGGCGGAGTTGCGCCTGAACCACGATCACCTGGTGGCCCTGGAGGCACGCCCCGCCAATCAGGAGGGGCGCGGACACATCGATATCCGCGAACTGGTGCGTAACGCGCTGCGCATGCGGCCGGACCGGATCGTCGTCGGTGAGTGCCGGGGCGCCGAGGCATTCGACATGTTGACGGCCATGAACACCGGACATGAGGGTTCGTTGACGACCCTGCACGCGAATTCTCCGCGCGATGCCCTGGGCCGGCTGGAATCGATGATTCTGATGGCGGGCCTGGATCTGCCCTTATCCGCCGTGCGTGAACACATTGCCGCCAGCGTGGATCTGGTGGTGCAGCAGGCCCGGCTGGCGGATGGGCGGCGCGTGGTGATGTCGATTGTGGAAGTCGCGGGGATGGAAAGCGGGCGCATACAATTGCTGGAACTCTTCCGGTATGACCGTGCGGCGGGCTTTCAGGGATGTGGCGCGTTGCCCGGCTTTGCCCGGGAATGGAGTGATGAAGGCGTGTCCCTGGACCCTGCCTGGTTTACGGAGGCCAGGGGTACGCCTCCCCTCGCGACGAACGTCGCGCAGGGCTTGCCGTGATCTGGCTGGCTGCGGGCGGCGCGATGTGTTGCGTGGCGATTCTGGCCTGGCATGCCCAGGGCTGGTTTGCGCCAGCGTTGCGCCGCTACCGGGAGTTCTATACCCAGGATGCCGGCGTTCGCCTGAGCGAAGTGTTCTTGTTCATCGATCCCGCGCAGCTATGGGCGGCCGCGGTGGCTTGCGCGCTGCTGGCAGCGGGCCTGGCGTTGTCTTTGACGGGCAGCGGCGTGGTGGCGGCCCTGGCGGCCGGGCTTGCATCCCGGGTGCCCCGCTGGACGGTAGATAGGCTGCGGCGAAGGCGAGCGGATCGCTTCGAACAGCAGTTGCCGATGGCGTTGCTGATGTTGGCGTCGGCCTTGCGTGCGGGTGTCGCGCTGGCGACGGGACTGCGGCACGTTGTGGAGCAGAGCGGCGCGCCGCTGGCGCAGGAATTTGGCTTGATGCTGCGAGAGCAGCGCATGGGCGTGCCGTGGGATGCCGCGCTAGAGAACCTGCATGCCCGGATGCCGGCGGATTCCACTTCGCTGGTGGTGGCCGCCATGCGGATTGCCGCGCAGACGGGCGGAAACCTGGCCGAGGCGCTCGAGAGCATTGCGCAGACCTTGCGGGCGCAGTTGCAGTTGCAGGCGAAGTTGCGGGCGCTGACGTCCCAAGGGCGGTTGCAGGCCTGGATCGTCGGTGCGCTGCCTTTGCTGCTGCTGGCGGTGCTGGACCGGTTGGAGCCGGAAATCATGGGGCTGCTGTGGCATACGCCGATGGGGTGGGGCGTGCTGGCCATCGTGGCGGTGCTGGAAACGGCAGGCGTCGTGCTGATCCGGCGCATCATCCGGATCGATATCTGATCCGACAGGGATTTCGATCCCGGCTAGGTCATGGAAGGAGGCCGCAATGTGGTTGTACCTGGGCATGTTGACGACGGCGTTGGGTGTTGGCTGGCTGACGTGGTTTGCCCTGCGCCCGCTGCTGCGGGGCAAGCAGGATGCCGCTGCCGCGTTGCCCTGGTGGTGGCGAGCCGCCTGGCCCTGGGTGTCGGCGGTAGCTCCTTGGGTGGGGCCATTGTGCTCGTGGCGCTTGCGCATCCGGTTGACGCGGGCGATCGAGCAAGCGGCTTTGCCGGTTGGGGTGAGCTATGCCCACATGGCGGCATTGTGCGCCAGCGCTGGCGCAGGCGCGGGAGGACTCGCCGCGGCAATTGCGGCGCTTGCCGATCCCGCGCCCTTGGCCTGGTTGCCTTGGATGCTTGCCGCAGCATTGGCGGCCGGTGTGGCCCCTGGGCTGTGGCTACGCGGCCTGGGCGAAAAGCGCCGCCGCAGCATCGAAAGGGATTTGCCCTTCGTATTCGACATGATGACGCTGTGCGTGGAGGCGGGCTTGAGCGTGCAAGGTGCACTGCAGATGGCCGCGCAAAGCGGTCCGCGCGGCGCTTTGCGGGACGGTCTTGCCGACGCGTTGGCCGAGATGCGGGCAGGAGTTTCCAGGGCGGCGGCGATCAAGGCCTTGGCCGAACGTTGCAATAGTCCGCTTGCGCGGAATTGGGCCGCCGCCTTGGCGCAGGCGGAATCGTTGGGCATCAGCCTGGGGCCGGTGCTGCGCGCGCAGGCCGCGCAGTGCCGCAGCGACCGCCATGTCCGGGCAGAGCAGTTGGCCATGCAGGCGCCGGTGAAGATGTTGCTGCCCCTGATCGGATGCATTTTTCCCTGCACTTTCATCGTGCTGGCGTTTCCGATTGCCGTCCAGCTGCTTCAAAGCGTGCAATGAACGGCCGCCTCGTATTGCCGTTGGATCGGTTGAGACTTCTACGTGTGGCGAGCTGGTGCGGCCGGATGCGTGGCCTGCTTGGTCGCCGGCCGCCTGGGCGGCGGTCCGGCATCTTGCTGACGCCGTGTGCCGGCGTGCATACCTTTGGCATGCGCTACGCCATCGATGTGGCGTTCGTGTCGCGGGATCTGCGGGTGATGGGCGTACGCAGGGCGCTTGCGCCCTGCCGCGTTGCCCTATGCTTCGGCGCTGTGGCCGTTGTCGAGATGCGAGCTGGCGCGATCGATGCCGAATACGGAGGTATAGGCAGGATAGAAGCTGCAATACAGAACGCCGCCCGCCGCGATGTTGAACGGGATTTGCAGCGTGCCGGCAAATTGGGGCGACAGGCCCATCGTGACCAGCAAGCCCGCGCACAGGTCGATGAACAGGAACACCAGCGCCCACGTGGCGCCGTACACCAGGAAAGGCCACTTGTTGCGCCAGCAGGCGATGCCGGAGAAGAATAGCGCCTGGATCAGGCGCAGGCCGTGCCAGGCCACCAGCACCGGCGCATGCCAGAACAGCGCGGCGATCACGACGTAGATGATCGCGAAGATGGTCAGCGGAACGCGCATGGCCATCAGGATGGGATCCAGCGAACGTTCAACGGAAGCGATCCGGTAGGCCTCGGCCATCGAATCCATGAAAGGCAGGAAGGTCAGCAGGCCGGCCACCATGCTCAGCCCCGCATACAACAGGCCCATCAGGAACAGCTTCCGGAAGACGCCCGGCTGCTTAAGGGGCTTGCCCCACATGGACGGCAGCATGACGCGGTCGGCATCCACGTGCTTGCACGCGGAAAGCGTCATGAGCGTGATGATGGGCATGAGCGCCACGACCAGGATCGGTCCGACGGGGGGCGTCGCGCTGGCGAAGACGACCAGAAGGCTGATGAACATGGCCCAGGTGAACATGGCCAGAGGTTGCTTGCGGAACAGACGGAAGCCGTCTCGAACCCAGTGCCAGCCGGATGTCGCGGGTAGGAATGCTGCTTGCATGGCTCTCTGAAGGGGTGATCTCTCAAAAGGGACGCGCTAACCCCATTATGGGGGGCATAACGGTTACGGCAATATTGGCAAGCCCGGGCGGTGGCGTGCTTGCAACACTCTTTCGAAGTGCCGCGGGTCGTGAGGTTTAAGCGTTTGAGCCGGTCGGGGCAGGAAAAAGTCGTACAGACGGGACACCCAGAAGCGCAGCGCGGCGGCGCGCAGCATCACGGGCCAGACCTCGCGTTCGGCGTCCGTGAACGGCCGGACCTGGGCGTAGGCCGCCAGCCAGGATTGCACCAGTTCGGGGATGAATTCCCCGGTGTCGCGGTCGATGCACCAGTCATTGACGCTGACCGCCACGTCGAATAGCCAGGTATCGCAACCGGCGAAGTAGAAGTCGATGATGCCGCCCATCAGCGGATCTTCGAACGTGCCGGCGAACAGCACATTGTCGCGGAAGAGGTCGCAATGGGCCGGGCCGGTCTGCAGTGCCTGCCAGGCGGGGGTGTTCACCGCAGCCTGTTGGGCAGCCAGTTCGGAACTAAGCAGTTGGGCTTGGCCGGCGTCCAGGAATGGCATGACCTTGGGGGCCGTTTCCAGCCACCAGGACAGGCCGCGCAGATTGGGCTGGTGGATGGGGAAGTCCTGGGCGGCCAGGTGGGCGCGCGCCAGGGTGGCGCCGGCGAGGGCGCAATGGGCGGCCCCGGGGGCGGGTTCGTAGCCGCCGGGCAGGCGCGAAACGATGGCGCAGGGCTTGCCGTGCAGCGTCGTCAGGCGCGTGCCGTCACGCAGATTCTGGGGCTGCGGCACCGGGATGCCGCGCTGGGCCAAGTGGTACATCAGTTCTATGTAGAACGGCAGTTGGGCGTGCGTGAGAACTTCGAACAGCGTCAGGACGTATTCGCCCCGGGTCGTGTACAGGAAGTAATTGGTGTTCTCGATACCGGCCGTAATCCCTCGAAGCGAGACAAGCTCGCCCAGGTCGAATTGCGCCAGGAGGGCGCGCGCGTCGTCGTCGGATACGGGAGTGAATACGGCCATTGATATAGAGGGGTGAGGGGGTTAACGGACGCTTGGCTACGCCTGTGCGGCGGCGGCGGCGCAATTTTAGACCACATAGCGGGCGGGGTTACGGAGATCGGCCGGACGTGGGCGCATTCGCCTGCCGGACATAATGCCGCTAAGCCCGTAAAATACCGCATCCCCTTGTTTTGTAGAGTGATTCTTGGACTCCCCCGACTGGCGGCTGTGCGTCGCCCCGATGATTGACGTGACCGACCGCCACTGCCGCTATTTCCATCGGCTGCTGGCCCCCCGCGCACGCTTGTATACGGAAATGATCACCACGGGCGCGCTGCTGCACGGCAGCGTTTCGCGGCACCTCGATTTCGACGAAGCCGAGCATCCGGTCGCCCTGCAACTGGGCGGCAGCGAGCCCGACGCCTTGGCGCAGTCCGCCAAGCTGGGCCGTCAATGGGGCTATGACGAGATCAACCTGAATTGCGGGTGCCCTTCGGAACGCGTGCAGAAGGGCGCTTTCGGGGCCTGCCTGATGGCGGAACCGGCGCTGGTGGCCGATTGCATGAAAGCCATGCAGGACGCCGTGGATATCCCGGTCACCGTCAAGCACCGTCTGGGGCTGGACTACGAGGAATCCTACGCGTTCGTGCGGGATTTCGTGGGCAAGATCTACGACACGGGATGCCGGGTCTTCATCGCCCATGCCCGCAATGCGGTGCTCAAGGGCCTGTCGCCCAAGGACAACCGCGAAATTCCGCCGCTACGCTACGACGTGGTCAAGCAGCTGAAGCTGGATTTTCCGGATTGCACGTTCGTACTGAATGGCGGGCTTGCCGACGCCGAGCAATCTGTCCGGGCTGCGGACGAATTTGATGGCGTGATGCTGGGCCGGGCCGCTTGGCACACCCCGCGCGTGCTGTCCGAAGTGTCGTTGCAATTGTGGCCGTCCGTACGGTTGCCCAGCGACGCGCAAGTGGTGGACGCCATGACCGAATACGCGGCGCGCCAGGTTGCCAAGGGTGTGCCGCTACGCGTGATGACCCGGCCGATGCTGGGCCTGGTGAACGGGCAATCGGGCGCGCGCCGCTGGCGCCGCATGCTGTCGGATCCGGCGCTGCTTGCCGCCAACAACCCGGAACTGATCTATGACGCCTGGCGCAGCCAGCGGCAGGCGCCAGAAATGCGCGGCGCCGCATTCGAAGCGGCGCCGGCAGGGGTGTAGGCTCAGGGGGTAGCCCCCTGCGGCAGGCGCCGCGGGGCTGTCCCGGAACGCGGTCAGGTCTTGGCCGGTTCGGCGCTTTCCGTGGGCCAATCGCGGATGTAGGCCTTGAGCATGTTGTTTTCAAACTGCTGGGCCGCCACGATGGCTTGAGCCATGTCGTAGAACGAAATCACGCCCATCAGGGTCGGGCCGTCCATGACCGGAATGTAGCGCGCGTGCTTTTCCAGCATCAGGCGCTGCACTTCGTCGGCGCTGGTGTTGGGCGACACGCTGACCGGGGCGTCATCCATGATTGAACGGATGGTCGTTTCGCCGGCTCCGCCATGGGCGTGCATGTGCCGGATGATTTCGCGGAACGTGAGCATGCCGGTCAGGGTGCCGAATTCCATGATCACCAGCGAGCCTATGTCCTGCTCGCTCATGGTTTGCACGGCCTGGGACACAGGCATGTCGGGCGACGCCGTATAGAGCGTATCGCCCTTGACGCGCAAAATCTCGCTGACCTTCAACATCGGTTCCTCCTGGGCGGACTACGCCCGAATGCATTTGCTATTTCTTGTTCGCTTCCAATTGCAATATTGGAGCGATTCCATTTTCGGTATTCTGCGCTTCTCCGCACAGTTCTTCCAGCGTAGGCGTATTTTGCTGGGAAATTACGGCTGAAGCGACTCGCAATATCTCGGGATCGTCGCGGACGCGGCGCTGAGTGCGGTCCAACAGGAAATTGTCCACGACCGGCGCCAACGAGGTTTCGCGCGCGTCGCAGGTCAGGACCCAGTTGTCTTCGGGGCTGCGCGTGGCCAGGCCCATGGTGTTCAGCGTTTCCAGGACATCGTTCAATTCGTCCTGATGCAGGTGCAATTGCGAGGCCAGTTCATTGGCGGGCAAGCCGGGCGGATTGGCTGACTGCACGCGGCGCAGGGCGCGCAGGGCATCCAGGGCGTCGACGAATTGCGCGCCTGCGTAGCGGTTGATCTCCCAGCGGCCCAGCCGGATCAGCGGCGCGCTGGAGGCCAGCGTGGCGCCCAGCAGCACCGCCAGCCATGAAAGGTAGATCCACAGCAGGAAGATCGGCAGGGTGGCAAACGCCCCATAGATGATGGTGTACGTGGGAAATCGCGTCAGGTAATAAGCAAACCCGGATTTCATGATTTCCAGGACGATGGCCGTTACACAGCCGCCCACCAGTGCATCGCGCCACAGCACTTCGCGGTTGGGCACCACGACGAACAGCGCGGCAAAGCCCAGCGCCGTCAGGATCAGGGGGATGAAGGAAATGGCGACACTGATGGCTTCAGGCACGTCCGCTACCAGTCCCAGCGATTCCCGTGCCACGAAAGAGGTGGCCCACAGGCTGGCGCCCGCCAAAACGGGCCCCAGCGTGATGATGGCCCAGTACACCAGTGCCCGTTGCGGCAGGGGGCGCTGCCGCGACACGTGCCAGATGTCATTGAACGCCTGGTCGATTGTCATGATCAGCAGCAGGGAAGTCACCAGCAGGAACGCGCCGCCAATGGCGGTCAGGCGAGAGGCCTGGCGCGCGAACTGGTTCAGGTATTCCATGATGTTGTCCGAGACGGACGGCGGCATCAGGCTGTTGGTCAGGAAATCTTCCAGGGCGACGCGGAATTCCTGGAATACCGGAAACGCGGTAAACAAAGACAGCACCACGGCCAGCATGGGCACAATGGCCAGGACCGTGGTGAAGGTGAGGCTGGAGGCGACCTGCAGCAGCTTTTCTTCGTTGGCGCGCTGCACCGTGAACCGGAAGACGCGTCCGGCCCTCGCGGCCCATGAAGAGCGCGAAGTCGAGGGCTCGGTGGCCGCCGGCGTAGCGGCGACAGGCTCGGCGGGGCGATTCATCAGGCGATAATAGCAGCATGAACCCTGAACTCAACCCCCGTTTGCGCCTGCTGGCCTCGGTTTCACTGTTCGCCCTGATCGTCTTGTGCGTCACCTGGGAAACCGTGGTGGCGCCGGTGCGGCCGGGCGGTTCCTGGATGCTGCTGAAAGCGCTGCCCCTCGCGTTTCCATTGCGTGGCATCCTGCGTGGAAACCTCTATACCTATCAGTGGGCATCGATGCTGTCGCTGCTGTATCTGATGGAAGGCACGGTGCGCGCCATGTCGGACCCGGCTCCGCTCTCCGTGCTGATGGCGTGGGGCGAGATCGTCCTGTCGGCCACTTTCTTCCTTAGCGCCATTTTCTATGTGCGTCCCGCCAAGCGGGCCGCCAGGAGCCAACGCGCATGACTTCCCATTCCCTGTCCGATCTGCGTGCCGTCAATTCATTCGCGGCATTGCCCGAAGCCTTCTACACCCGGCTGACGCCGCAGGGGCTGAACCATCCGCGCCTGCTCCACGCCAATGCCGATGCGGCTGCGCTGCTCGGGCTGGACCCGGCAGTGATGTCCACGCCGGAATTCCTGGCTGTGTTCTCGGGCTCGCAGCCATTGCCCGGTGGGGATACGCTGGCGGCCGTCTACAGCGGGCACCAGTTCGGCGTATGGGCCGGCCAGTTGGGTGATGGGCGTGCCCACTTGCTGGGCGAAGTCGAAGGGCCTGACGGCGGTTGGGAACTGCAATTGAAGGGCGCTGGCATGACCCCGTACTCGCGCATGGGCGACGGGCGGGCCGTGCTGCGTTCGTCGGTGCGGGAATACCTGGCCAGCGAAGCCATGCATGGACTGGGTATCCCTACCACGCGCGCGCTGGCGCTGGTGGTGTCTGATGACCCCGTCATGCGGGAAACCGTGGAAACCGCCGCCATCGTGACGCGGATGTCGCCCAGTTTCGTGCGGTTCGGTTCTTTTGAACATTGGTCTTCGCGCCGCCAGCCCGAGCTGCTGAAGACGCTGGCGGACTACGTCATCGACCGCTTTTACCCTGAATGCCGTGAATCGCCCACGGGCGAGCCCCTGAGCGACACTGCGCCCTACATCAATCTGCTGCGCGTAGTCACGCGCCGGACGGCGCTGTTGATGGCGGACTGGCAGGCCGTGGGCTTCTGCCATGGCGTGATGAACACCGACAATATGTCCATCTTGGGGCTGACGCTGGATTACGGCCCTTATGGATTCATGGACGGCTTCCGTTTGGGGCACGTCTGCAATCATTCGGATTCGGAAGGGCGCTATTCCTGGAACCGGCAACCGTCGGTGGCGCTCTGGAACCTGTACCGGCTGGGCGGCAGCCTGCACGCGCTGGTGCAGGATGTCGAAGGCCTGCGAGCCGTGCTGGACGAGTACGAGGCGGTTTTTACCCGGGCCTTTCACGACCGCATGGGCGCCAAGCTGGGCCTGGCCGCCTGGCGGCCGGCCGATGAGGCGCTGTTGGACGACCTGCTCAAACTGATGGATGCCAATCAGGCCGATTTCACCTTGTCCTGGCGACGGTTGGCCGACGCCGTGCTGGGCGAGCGTGCCGCATTCCAGGACCTGTTCATCGATCGTCAGGCGGCCTCCGCCTGGCTGGACCGCCTGCTGGCGCGCCATGCGGAAGACGGCCGGCCTGCTGAAGAAACGGCCCAGGCCATGAACCGCGTCAATCCGCTCTACGTCCTGCGCAACCATCTGGCGGAAGAGGCGATCCGGGCGGCAAAAGCCGGCGATGCGAGCGAAATCGACACGTTGATGAAATTACTGCGGGCGCCGTTCGTGGCCCAGGCAGGGTATGAGCGCTATGCTGGGTTGCCGCCAGATTGGGCGGGCAGTCTTGAAGTCAGCTGCTCTTCTTGACGCGTGGCTGACGCGTTTCGCCGGTAATCGCAAGCAAACTCATACCAATATCTTGTGATTTACGAGAAAAACGGGTGAAAGAGAGTGAAATATCGCAGTTTTTTTCACTGCAATCATTCGTTTCCATTGTAAATCTCGTAAGATTGTCGCCTGCGGGACACTCGGGATGGCTGGCTGCATCCTTGGGGCATTTGTCGACAATTTTCAATATAAAGCACTCTGAATATGCCTGGCGCAGATGGTTTGCTATGTATCGGTCTGCTTGAGGATGATGCCGACTTCCGGGAGGAGTTGGCATTAGGCCTGGGCGGCTATGGTTTTCGGGTGGCGTTTGCTTGTGACAATGCTGCGGCGTTTTATCGCCGCCTGCAGGAGCAGCCGTGCGACATCGTTATCCTGGATGCGCACCTACCCGGCGAGGACGGTTTTTCCGTGGCCACCCGCTTGCGGGCATTGAGTCCGGTGGGCATCGTCATGCTGACTGGGCGCAGCGCCCTGGAAGACCGCGTGCGCGGTCTGGAGGGCGGCGCGGATGTCTACATGACCAAGCCGGTGGACTTGCTGGAGCTCAGTTCCGTCATTCGCAGCCTGGCTCGGCGCATGCGCCTGGCCAAGGCGCCCCGCCCGGCGGACGTGGAAACGCGCGCCTCGGCGGACAGCACCTGGTCCTTGCAGGACGGAGGATGGATCTTGGTTGCGCCCGACGGCGCTTCCTTGCACCTGAGCGCCCAGGAACGGACCTTTCTGGTGGCCTTGATGGATGCGGCGGGCAGCGCGGTCAGCCGCCAGGTGCTGGCCGAACTGTTCCTGCCGGACAGCCCGGGCGGTTTCGAACTGCGCCGCATCGACGTGCTGGTGAGCCGCCTTCGCGCCAAAGCGCAAAGCGCCGGCCTGAAGCTGCCGGTGCTGTCGGTGCGTGGCCAGGGCTACGTTTTCGCCGCCTGATCCGCCCGGCGTTGCCTGACGTTGCCTGACGTTCCCGCGTGCCCGGCTAAGTTGGCTGGGCCTGGGTCTCAGGGGCCTGGGCCGGCAGGGTGATGATGAAACGGGTGCCCACTCCGACCTTGCTTTGCATGGTCAGCGAACCGCCCTGGTTCTGGCAGATGCGGCGCGCCAGGTACAAGCCGATGCCCATGCCCTGCGTCTCGCGGTGCGCGGAGCGCCGGAAATGGGGCTCGAAAATCCGAGCCTGTTCTTCTTCCCCGATGCCCGGGCCGCGATCAATGACAGCCAACCAGGCCATGGGCACGCCGTCGGAGCAGGCTTGGCCAGTCTCGATCCTGACGGGTTCATTGGCAGGAGAGTACTTGATGGCGTTGTGGATCAGATTGCGCACCACCACGCTGGTCAGCGGGCGGTCGCAATAGACGGGCAGGTTGCCACTGCCCTGGATCATCAAGGCATGGGCGGTATCCGGCTGCATCGCCGTCACGACATCGCGAGCCAGTTCGGCCAGATCCGTCTGTTCTCCGCGCGGCGTCCAGGCCTGCTCGCCCAGGCGGTCCTGGTTCAGCAACTGGTCCATCAGTTCCGTCATCCGGGAAACCGAACGGTGAATACGGGCCAGCCGGTTGTCGACGGCCTCGCCGCTATCGGACAGGATCATGTCCAGCGATTGGGCGGCCGCGCTGATGGTGGCCAGCGGCGCGCGCAGTTCGTGGGATATCAGCGCGTTCATCTGGCGTTGCGTGTCCAGGGCGCCAGCCAGCTCGGCCAAACGCAATTCGCCTTGGGCCACGTGTTCGACGTCCGCCGAGTCTTGCCCTGCGCGACCTGCGGACGATTGCACCCTGGATTGACGGGTTAGCGCCAAGCCTAGCAGGGCGCCACCCACCAGCAGCAGGCGCGCCATTTCGATGGGCGTGCCTGCCGTATCGGCGCCGTTGGATTGCCAGGCATCGTGTCCCAGCATCCATGCCGACGCCGCATAAGCTCCCGCCATTGCCAGCGCCACGCCGCGACCGTTCTTCTGCAGGACGGCACGCGCCACGAACCAGGCGGCCAGTGGCACGCTCAGCACTGCGCACACGCCGGCGATCACGGCTGGAATCGAGCCGTTGTCGGTTTCATAGACGAAGATCAGCGCCAAAGCCGCCACGGCAGCCAGCGCGATGCCTAGGCCGCGGCAGGCCGCCGCCAGCCTTGAGGCGTGAGGCAGGCCCGACAGCAAGGGGGCGGTCAGGGCCAGCAGGGCCGCAAAGGATCCCGCTTGCAACGCGCCGGGCGGTAGCAAGTCGGGCAATGAGCGGAACAGGCCTTCGATCAACATGAAGGCCAGGGCGGCGCCATAAACGGATGCGCGGGTGTATCCCCACGCGAGGGCGCATGCCAGGCCGCCAGCGAGGGCGACGCCAGCCGTCAGGCCAAGCTGGATGTCCTCGTAAGGCCCGCTCAGCCCATAGGCCAGAACGGCACCCGGCCACAGCAGGCCGCACGACAGGGCGCATAGCAGCACGTCAAACCGCGATAACGCTGCCCGCGATCCGGTACTGGCATGGCGCGCACGGTGATGGCGAAAACGCCAGCGGGTGCGAAGAAACAATCCTTCCGTCAACTAGGAACCCATTGGTGATCCGGCGCGAGGTCGCGCGTTTGCGAGAAGTTTACGACAGCCCCGCGTATCGCGCGGACACCGAGGCTTTCAAGAATGCCCTGGGTGGCCGAATCGGGAACGTCTTCAGCGTAGACGGCCATGTCCAGCGTCGTGGCGGTGGCCACCACGGTGGCGGCCAGGTGCTGGCTGCCCGGACTTTGCAGCAGGCCGGTGATGAAACTGCCGCATAGCTTCAGGTAAGACACCGGATACTCGTGCAGGCGTTCCATGGCGCCGAACTGTTGCGACAGTCGCGCAATGCCCGTGCGGGCCCCTGCTGCGGTGACGATATCGCACAGCTGGCGCAAATCGCCACCTTGGTCGACCAGGCCTGCGGCGTCGACTTCGATGATCAGACGCGTCGTCAAGGCGGGGCGGTCGGCGAGCATCCTGGCCAATCTGGACAGGAAGGAGGTTTGCGCCAGCGAAGCTAGCGACACCGGAACGGTCAGTGCACCGGTGTGGGTGAACAGCCAGTCCAGGCCCAGGCGGATGGCCTGGATGTCACATTCCGCCGATAGGCCCAGCCGGACGGCGGGCGGGATGAAGATGGAGGCCGGTACCGGATCTCCGCCCGTCGTGTCGTGCAGCGTCAGGCTGGCTTCGTGGTGCAGCAGCGCACCGGACAGGGCGTGCAGCGGCTGGATCGTCAATGAAAAGCGATGTTGCTCCAGGGCGGTGGCCAGGGCGTCGTGCCAACTGTATTCCCCGATGCGCGTGCTGTCGGCGGCCTGGCTGGCCGGTGTGATCTGGTCGTCCTCGGCGCTTTCGGCGCACATCAGTGCGTGGTCCAGGCGGGCCAGCGTATCGCTCATGTTGTCGCCTGGGGCGAAAGCAGCCATGGCCAGGGCCCAGCGGCACCAGCCGTACTTGTCCATCGGCACGCGCAGCGCGCGTAGCTCGCGGCGGACCCGTTCGGCCAGCAGGCTGGCTTGCGGCGCGGAGGTGCGCGGCATCAACAGCGCGAAGTCCGAACCGCTGATGCGCGCGATCTGCGCCGACTGCCCGCCGAATTCGGTCACCAGCTTACGCAGACGGTCTGACGACGAACGCAACCACTGGTCTGTGAAGGCGCGCGACAAGTGCCGGTTGATCTGGGCCAGATCGCGTTGGCGGAACATCAGGATATGGCCGCCGGCATCCGGCGTTTTATCCGCCAACGCCAGCCGGAACTGATCCACGAAATATTTACGGTTGTGAAG
>PJTS01000312.1_pt1 | contig 36742 bp, 31 predicted proteins | sample 1512251 | NCBI WGS metagenome assembly PJTS01 (sample SAMN08177686, study PRJNA422409) | Soil metagenome, whole genome shotgun sequencing project. | isolation source: Soil (2) enriched on wood chips: alkali lignin treatment | place: USA: Madison | collected 2015-01-15 | reverse complement strand
GTCCGAGATCTACTGGGACGACGGCTTCCTCGGCACCCAGGTCGGTGCGGTCACGCGCGGCTCGTACACGCTGAAGATCGTCGACCCGATCCTGTTCGTGAAGAACTTCGTGCCCGCCAGCTACCTGCAGCCGGGCCAGGTGTTCGACTTCACCGACATGGACAACGCCGCCGCCACCCAGTTGTTCAATGAAGTGGTGGGTTCGCTGGCGCCGGCCTTCAGCCTGTACAGCAACGACCCGGCCAAGGGCAACCGCATCACCAGGCTTCAGCAGGATTCGATCGGCTTCGCGCAGAGCCTGTCGGCTGCAGTGGAACAGGCCTACCAGTGGCAGAGCGATCGCGGCCTGGCCATCGTCAAGACGGCCATCGTCTCCATTGAATACGACGCCAACACCCGCGAGCTGCTGAAGACCGTGCAGCGCGCCGATGCGCTGTCCGGTGCGCGCGGCAATTCCAACCTGCAGGCCAGTGTGGCCCAGGGCATCCAGTCGGCCGGCGAGAACGGCGGCGCGGCGGGCCTGGTGGGCGTGGGCATGGCCTCGGGCATGTTCGGTGCCGGCAACCTGCAGCAGCCCACCGCACCGGCGGCGGAAGACCCGGTGGCCAAGCTGAAGAAGGCCAAGGAAATGCTGGACCTGGGCCTGATCACGCAGAGCGACTACGACGCACTGAAGGCCAAGGCACTGGGGCTGTAACCGGCAGGACCGACCATCACCATGTCCGACCCACGCAACAGCCCGCCGCCCCTGCCCCCGGTTTCCCCGGCAACGCCCGCGCCACCGCCCCTGCCCGGGGCGCGGCTGGACGGCCCCGGCTCGCCGCAGGACGTCCCGCCGCCACCGGGCAGTTTCCCGCTGGACACCTCGAAGCTTCCGCAGGCGATCCGCGATGAGATCGAGGCGCCCGACCCGCTGGCCATCAACACCTCGGCCAGCGAACTGAAGGACGGCCTGAACCGCTGCCCCAAGTGTGGCGCCACCGATATCCGGCCACGGCTGGGCACCGACATCCTGGTCTGCCAGTTCTGCCGTCACGAATGGCACGGCGCCCGCGTGGAGGAAGCCTTCGGCCTGGGCGAGGCCATCGGCGAGCTTCGCGGCACGGTGATCGCCAGCGGCGCGCGCGACATCGATGCCGACCTGTCGGCACTGATGACCTTCAAGTGCACCGGCTGCGGCGCCGAAGTGACGGTCAATACCGAAAGCACCATGACCGCCCGCTGCCACTGGTGCCGGCACGTGTTCGGGGTAAACGAGCAGATTGCCAACGGCGCGGTGCCCGACGCGGTGCTGCCGTTCCATATCAGCAAGGACGACGCCGTCGCCCGTATCCGCCAGTTCGTGGACAAGCGGCGCATGTTCGCGCTGAAAGCGTTCAAGGACCAGTTCACCCCGGAAAACGTGGTGGGGGTGTACCTGCCTTACATGATCGTGGACGGCAACGTCAGCGCCGCGGTGGCCGGCAAGGGCGAGATCAAGACCCGCGAATACACCCGCGGCACCGAAAAGAACAAGCAGACCTACTACGACGCCGACATCTACCAGGTGGAACGCCAGGTGGATTTCACCGTGGACGATCTGCCGCTGGAATCCTCGGCCGACCGCGGCAACCTGGATACCCGTACCAACACCAACAACATCATCAACACCATCCTGCCGTTCGATACCAAGAACGCGGTGAAATGGAACGCCTCCTACCTGGCCGGCTTCACTTCGGAAAAGCGCGACCTGGACGTGGAGAAGCTGCGGCCGCGGCTGGAAGACCAGCTGTTGTCGATTGCCCGCGCGCAGGTGGAGCGCAGCGTGAACCGCTATGACCGAGGCGTGCGCTGGGAACAGGAACAGCTGCAGGTGCATGGCACCCGCTGGGTGTCGATGTACCTGCCGGTCTGGCTGTATTCCTACCACCAGCCCGGCCGCAACGGCGGCATGCTGCACTACATCGCGGTGAACGGCCGCACCGGTGAAACCATGGGCAGCGTGCCGGTGCAGCAGTGGAAGCTGCTGCTGGCCGCGCTCACCACCGGCACGATCATCGAAGCCCTCGCAATCGCCTTCCTGGTGGCAACGACATGAGTGATGACGCTGGTCTCTGGTTGCTGGCCGCAGGCCCGGCAGGCGCCACGGCACTGTACTGGGCGCTGTACCGCTACTACCGCAATACCGACAAGTCGCACGGGTTCGAGCACGAAACGGAGATCGACGCCAAGCCGGTCACCGGCTCGGACCGGCGGGTGGACAGCATCACCGGCACCCAGGAGCGGCGCGTGCGCGGTGACAACGTGCATGACTACCGCAAGCGGGTGGCACGGATCGCGCCCGATGCCGACCGCAACGGGCCACCGGGCACCACGCCCTGACCACACCCGGCTGATCTAGACTGGCGCCCCTGCCGCTGGTGGCCGGGGCCCATTCTTTACCTGCCGAGACCGCCGTGAACGCTGCACCCCCGAACGATTCCCCTGCGGCACGTGCTGCGGCCAGCGTGAACATGGCCTTGGCTGCCGGCGCCATCGTCGGCACCTGGTTCTGGGACGTAACGAACGACCAGCTGACCGTGGATGACTACCTGGCCCGCGCCTTCGGCCTGGACCCGGCACTGGCCGGGAAGAAGATGCAGCTGCACGACGTGCTGGGCGCCATCCACCCCGACGACCTGCCCGGGCTGACCGCCGCCATCGACGCCGCCGTGCGTGAGGGCGACCGCTTCGCCCACCCCTACCGGGCGCGTGGCGAGGACGGGCAGTACCACTGGCTGGAAGGCATCGGCCGGATCGAGCGCGATGCCAGCGGTCGCGCGACCGGTTTCCCTGGCGTGCTGATCGACATTGACGAGCGCCTGCGCGTGCAGGCCGAGCGCGACCAGGCACAGGCGCTGCTGCGCTCGTTCATGGAAGCCGCGCCCGGTGTGATGTACGCCAAAGACCGCCAGGGCCGGCTGCTGATGGGCAACCACGGCGCCACCGAACTGATCGGCCTGCCCCCGCAGCAGTACGTGGGCCGCACCGACGCCGAACTGCTGGGCGACCCCGCGCAGGCCGCCGCAGTGATGGCCACCGACGAACGCATCATGGCCAGTGGCCGCACCGAACAGCTGGAAGAAAAGATCAGCTTCGCCGATGGCCGGCAGGCCTGGTGGCTGTCGACCAAGGCGCCGCTGCGCGATGCCGACGGCGCGGTGATCGGCCTGGTTGGCACCTCGCTGGACATAACCGACCGCAAGGCCGCCGAAGCCGAACGCCTGGATATCGAAGAGCGCTATCGGCTGGCCGCACAGGCCACCAATGATGCCGTGTGGGACTGGCGCATGGCCGATGGCCACGTGGTCTGGAACGAAGCGGTCAGCGCGTTGTTCTGCCACGCGGTAAAGACCTCCACGGCGCAATGGTGGCTGGACCACATTCATCCCGACGACCGCGCGCGGGTCGACAGCAGCATCCATGCGGTGATCGACGGCCACGGCAGCGCCTGGATGGACGAATACCGCTTCCGCCGCGCCGATGGCAGCTACGCCGATGTACTGGACCGCGGTGCCGTGCTGCGCGATGCACAGGGCCAGCCTCTGCGCATGATCGGCGCCATGCTGGACCTGTCCGCGCGCAAGGCCGCCGAAGCGGCGCTGGCCGACAGCGAAGAGCGCCTGCGCCTGGCCACCGAGGCCAGTGAACAAGGCTTCTGGGATGTGGACCTGGTGCGCGACCTGCTGATCTGGCCGGCCCGTACCAAGGCCATGTTCGGCATCTCCGCCGGCGCACACGTAACGATGGACGACTTCCGCGCCGGCCTGCACCCCGACGACCGCGACGCCACCCTGGCCGCGCTGGCGGCCGCCGCCGATCCGGCCCGCCGCGCCAGCTACGATGTGGAATACCGCACCGTCGGCAAGGAAGACGGCATCGTGCGCTGGGTGGCCGCCAAGGGCCGCGGCATCTTCGAGCACGGCCAGTGCGTGCGCATTCTAGGCGTGGCCATCGACATCACCCGCCGCAAGGCCGCCGATGCGCGCCTGCAGGAATTGAACGAACAACTGGAAGCACGCGTGCACGCCGAAGTGGCCGAACGCCTGCGCGTGGAAGATGCCCTGCGGCAGAGCCGGAAGATGGAAGCGGTGGGCCAGTTGACCGGCGGCATCGCGCACGATTTCAACAACATGCTGGCCACGGTCATCGGCCCGCTGGACCTGCTGGCACTACGTATCGACAGCGGCGACAGCCGCGCCCACCGTTACATTGAAATGGCGCTCGATGGTGCCCAGCGTGCCGCGCAGCTGACCCAGCGCCTGCTGGCGTTCTCGCGGCAGCAGCCGCTGCAACCGGTCGCCCTGGACAGCAACCACCTGCTGGCCGGCATGAGCGACCTGCTGGTGCATTCGCTGGGCAGCAGCATCATGTTGGAAACGTTGCTGGGCCGCGACCTGTGGTGGACCCACGCCGACGCCAACCAGCTGGAAAACGTGATCCTCAACCTGGCCGTGAATGCCCGCGATGCGATGCCCGGCGGTGGCCGCCTGAAGGTCGAGACCGGCAACTGCCGCATCGACATCGGCAATGCGGCCTCCCATCCCGGCATTCCGGCTGGCGATTACGTGCTGATCGCGGTCAGCGACACCGGCACCGGCATGGCGCCGGACGTGCAGGCGCGCGCCTTCGATCCGTTCTTCACCACCAAGGACGTGGGCCAGGGCACCGGGCTGGGGCTGTCACAGGTGTACGGTTTCGTACAGCAGTCGGCCGGCCACGTGGCGCTTGATTCCAGCCCCGGCAACGGCACCTGCGTGCGCGTCTACCTGCCACGCCTGCTGGGCGACGCGGCACCGTCGGCGCGGCCGCCGTCACGCAGCCCGGCCACACCGCCGGGCGGGGGCGCCGAGCGCATCCTGGTGGTGGACGATGACGAGGCGGTGCGCCGCTTTTCGGTCGATGCCCTGACCGAGCTGGGCTACGACGTGCTGTCCGCCGATGGCGCCGCCAGCGCCCTGCCCCTGCTCGACGCCCATCCGTCCATCGCCCTGCTGTTCACCGACGTGGTGATGCCCGAAGTCAACGGTCGCCAGCTGGCCGAGCAGGCGCTGGCCCGGCGCCCCGGCTTGAAAGTGCTGTACGCCACCGGCAACAGCCGCAATGCGCTGGTGGACGACGGCGTGCTCGATGCGCGCGTGCAGCTGATCGGCAAGCCCTTCACCATCGACGAGCTGGCCACCCGGGTGCGGGTTGCACTGGCGCAGACCGGCTAGTTCACACCACCGATGCACGGCCGGGACCAGGCTGGGCGCGCGCGCCCTTCCGCCGCTCCCAGCGAGGTCCCGATCATGGTCATCCGCACCCGTTGCGTGCTGCTGTTGATGTCGTCCAGCCTGGTCCTGGCAGGGCCCCTGTTCGCCGCCGCGCAGGACGCTCCGCCACCGGTGGGCGAACTGAGCACCACCACGCAGACCAACTCCAGCGAAACCACCCATACACGCAGCAGCCGCAGCGAGATCGACATCAGCCTCGACGACGGCGCTGACGACGACTGGGGACACGGCGCACGCCATCGGCGCGACGATGTGGACGAGCGCGACCTGTTCGGGCAGTGGACGCTGGGCCAGGAAGGCGGCAACAGCTGCACCATCGAACTGAAGGACAGCACCTGGTTCGGTGGCTACGGTGCCTGGGTGCCGGCGGGTTGCCCCGATGGCGTGTTCTCGGTGAACCGCTGGCTGCTTTCTGGCAACGATCTGCTGCTGACCGACACCAACAACACGGTGATCGCGCGCTTTCGCCAGAGTAGCAGCGGCCGTTGGTCAGGCCGCCGGTTGGCCGATGGTGGTCGCCTCTACCTCAATTCCCAGCGATCGCGCTGATGCCACGCGCCGCGCGCTGCCTACGACAGCCCTCAGGGCGTCATGCGCGGCATGCATCGCCACCGCACCGTCGAGCCGTTGAAAACCGCAACGCAAACGAGCGCGTGCGGCTGCCGCGCTTCGTGAACTGCGTCAATGCGCCGCATCCAGGCATTGACGCACGCTTCACGGTTCTACGCACCAGCATAACCGGCCCATCGTCAGGATCGGACCGCAGGTCGCAGTACCACACTTTCCTTCACAGCACGCGCTTGCCATGGATGAAGTCGCCCGACTTGAAGAGCTCAATCGCCTGGGTGTGCTCGATACCGCCCCGGAACCCGTATTCGATGCCATCGTGGCCGCCGCGCGCGCCGCCACCGGCATGCCAACCGGCCTGATCTCGCTGGTAGCGCAGGACCGACAGTGGTTCAAGACCAACATCGGTCTGGAAGGCACCTGCGAAACCCCGCGCAACATCTCCTTCTGCACCCACGCCATCGAACAGCAGGGCCTGATGGAAGTGCCCGATGCACGCCAGGACCCGCGCTTCCAGCAGAACCCGCTGGTGCTGGGCGGCCCGCGCATCCGTCACTATGCCGGCATTCCGCTGCAAACCGCGCAGGGCGCGCAGATCGGCACGCTGTGCCTGCTCGACACCCTGCCCGGCGTGCTCTCGCCCTCGCAGCGCGAGCTGATGGTGCACCTGGGCCGCGTCACCACCCAGGTGCTGGAACAGCGCAGCGCGCTGCTGGCACAGGTGGAACAGGCCCGCGTGCTGCACCGGGAACTGAAACGCAGCGAAGACTTCCTGGAGCGCACCAATACCGCCGCGCGGGTGGGCGGCTGGGAGCTGGAGCTGGGCACCGGCGAGGTGCGCTGGACACGCGAAACCAAACAGATCCATGGCGTGCGATCCAGCTACGAGCCCACGCTGGAGACCGCATTGTCGTTCTACCGGCCCGACACACGCGGCATCATCCAGACTGCGGTGAAGCGCTGCGTGGACGAAGGCACGCCCTACGAACTGCAGCTGCCCATGACCACTGCCGATGGCCGCGACATCTGGGTGCGGGTGGTCGGCAACCGGCAGATTGTCGAAGGCCGCCAGCGCCTGGTCGGTGCCATCCAGGACATCACCGAAGAACGCGGCACCCGCGATGCGCTGGAAGCCAGCGAGGTACGCTATCGCCGGCTGTTCCATTACAGCCTCGGCCTGATCTGCACACATACCCTGGATGGCACGCTGACCTCGGTGAACCCGGCGGCCATGCAGTCGCTGGGCTACGACGAAGCACACGTGGTCGGTCGCAGCCTGGGCGAGTTCATGCCCGGGGGCAAGCAGGACCACTTCGCCGCCTATCTGCGCCGCATCACCGCCAACCACACCGATTCGGGCGTGATCGAACTGATCGCCGCCGATGGCACCCGGCGTTACTGGGCCTACCACAACGTGCTCGATTCGGAAGCGCAGCCGCCGTACGTGCTGGGCCACGCGCAGGACGTCACCGCCCTGCGCACCCAGGAACAGCAGCTGCGCGACCTGTCCTTCAAGGACCCGCTCACCCAGTGCAACAACCGGCGCTTCCTGCACACCCTGGAAGCAGAGACCGGCCAGGCGTGGGCCTGCCTGGTGTTCGACCTGGACCACTTCAAGCAGATCAACGACAGCGAAGGCCACCGCCGCGGCGATGCGATCCTGGTGGGCTTCGCCACCTTCCTGCGCACCCCGCTGGGCAAGGAAGAAGCCGTGGTGCGGCTGGGTGGCGATGAATTCCTGGTGGTCTCCGCCAATGCAGATCCGGCACGACTGCAGGAACTGGAGCGCTTTTACAGCGACCATGCCAGCGATTCCCCGTGCGCATTCTCGATGGGCGCGGCCCAGCACGTGCCGGGTGAGAGCGTGGCCGATACCATCCATCGTGCCGACGACCACCTGTACCGCGCGCGCGCACGGGTACGACGCACCCCTCGCGATGGCGACGGCCCGCGCTAACCCAGCAGGAAACGGGTCATGCGCTGCAGCTCGTCGTCCAGCGCATTGGCGAAGGCCGCCCCACGCGGCGCGGCACCGGTGATGTAGCCAAACTGTGGCAGCAGTTGGCCGTCGGCCACGCTGACATTGGCCCAGCCGATCACCTCCTCGCGCCACAACACCGGCAGGGCGTAATAGCCGAAGCGCCGTCTGGGCGCAGGCGTGTAGGCCTCGAACCGGTAGACCCAATCCCACAGCTGCTCGAACCGGCGCCGGTCCCACACCACCGGATCGAACGGCGCCAGCAGACGCACCGCTTCTTCCACCGCATGCCGGCGCGAGCGCGGGTTCTCGTCGGCCGGCCAGTACCAGACCATGCCGTCCAGCGTGCAGCTGCCCAGTTGCGAACGCGCATCGCGCAGGGCCTGCTGCAGCGGCGCAGCGAGGTGCGGCGCGCCATAGCCCAGCAGCCGCACCAGATAGGTCAGGCTGGACGCTGGCAGCGGCGCGTACTTGCGCACGACCAGGGCAAGCAATGCCTCGGCACGCTGCTGCGCGGTCGGGCCATCGGCTTCAGGCAGCGCGTGCACCGCCGGCGCGTAGATCCGCGTGCCGCTGTCACGCCGCTGCACCCGCAGCAGACCCCGGTAATGCATGCCATCCAGCAGCTGCGTGCTGGCATTGCTGGTGCCGCCCCAGTAATTGGTGACCCGGCCGTGCGCGAACGCCTGGTCCACCTGCCGCGGGTGCACCGTGCCGTGTTCGTGCACGAACGCCAGCACCTGTTCGGCGCGGCGCCGCGTGGCCGGATCCCAGGCGCGCCTGGGCACGCGCGGGTGCATCAGGGCCAGATGCTCGCGCGGCAGGAAGCCGTAGTTCACCAGGCAGTCCTCCTCGACGGGCAAGCGCGCGTAGCGCCGCTCCAGATCGCCGGCGCGGTAGTCCTTGACACGGTGCCGCAGGGTCAGATCCTGCGCCCGTGCCGGCGCCCGGATCGGATCGGCCTGCACGAAGCCCAGCCGCCGGATCGCCCCCATCAACGTGGTAGGCGTGAAGAGGGTGCGCGCCACCGCATAGCGGCGCAGCTGTTCCAGCGTGGGCGATAGAGCCATGCCACATTCTAGAGCCGCAGCCACGCGGCGTGGTGGTGTGCCGCGCAGCCGTTCTACAATCCGGGCAGGCCGTCACCCAAGGATCTGCGTGCCCCCGTTCAATCTGTTCCAGCGCCTGTCGCAGGCGCCGACCAATCCGCGCGCCGAACCGGCACCACGCAGTTTCGATGTGGCCGATCTGTACGCCGGCCCGGTGGCACTTCCCGGCGACGCCGACGCCGCGCCGCTGGCGCTGGATGAGAAACTGCGCCAGGCCTACTTCTGGATCGTGAACAACGCGATCATCAGCCCGCACTACGACATCGAATACCACGACGGGCCGTCGGCCCGCTTCGCGGTCGGCGACAGCCGCCGTGCACTCACGCTGCCGTCGGCGCAGAGCTATTCCAGTTATGTGCTGCTGCCATTGCTGACCTTTGCCACACGGCGCAAGTGCCTGTTCGTGGGCGGGCCAGGCCGCGGCAAGACCGCCAGCGCCATCCTGATGGGCGTACTGGCCGGCTACCCGGTGCGCGAAGTGCGCCGCGCCATGCAGCATGGGCACCCGCAGATGACCATCGCCGATCTGCTCGGCAATCCCCTGCCGGCCGATCTGGTGGCCGCCCAGGACATGAGCCAGATCCGCATTGCCTGGCGCAGCTGGCTGAGCATGCGGGTGAAGATCATCGACGAGTACAACCGCATTCCCACCCGCACCCAGAGCGCGCTGCTGACGGTGATGGGCGACAACTACGCCGAGATCCTCAACCACGTGTACGAGTGCCCGGAATCGGCCTGGTACCTGACCGCCAACGACGACCGCGGCGGCGGCACGTACCAGGTGATCGAAGCCCTGCGCGACCGCATCGACGTGGTGGTGCAGGCGCTGGCCTTCAATCCGCGCTTCCTGGAAGAGATGCTGCTGCGCATCGAACAGGACATCCGTCCGGAAGAGGTCGTGCCGCGCGACATCATCTTCACCGAAGCCGAGGGCGAACAGCTGCTGCAGGACATCCGCGCGGTGGAGGTCCCGCAGGATGTCCGCCGCCGCATCGAGTTCTTCTGCAGCCAGTTCGAGCTGATGGAAACCGCGGGTGCACAGTTCGAATACATGACCAAGGACACCGCCCGGCTGGCCGGCGCGGACTGGGCACAGTTGACCGCCGCCGACAGCGGGCGTGACCGCATGAAGGACCTGGGCTGCCAGACCCGCAACGGCCTGTCGGTGCGCAACCTGATGACCCTGCTGATGTTCGCCAAGGCCATGGCCTACTTCCGCGGCAATACCTCGGTGGCGCTGGATGATGTACGCCAGGTACTGCCGTTCGTGCTGAACGACAAGCTGCAGCCGGACCCGGACGCCCCGTTCTTTGCCCTGCCGGAAAATGCGGCCTACCGCGCTGATCACCTCAGCTGGCTGCGCTGGCTGTTCGATGCCGCCACCGCCGAGTACGACCGGCTGGACCTGGACCGTGATGACCCAGTCGGTGATCTGTCTGTCCAGTTCGAGCAGGGGCTGGACGGTCTGAGTGAAGGGGAAACCCGCAAGCGCCTGACCCGCATCGAACGGCTGGTGGAAGAACGGGTGAAGGGCCGCAAGCTGTACGGGCACCTGTACGACGACCTGTTGAAGCTGAAGTACCTGCACCAGCGCTACACCAATTACCTGCAGTGGCTGCGGGCACGCTGAGATGGTGTCGCCGACCCTGGCCACACTGCTGGCATCGCGGCGCGCGTTGTTCAACCATTCGGTGGCCGATGCACGCCACCGCTGGCCGAGCCTGGACATGGGTGCGTTCAGCCAGTTCGTGCGCGACACACTGGATCCGCTGTGCCTGGCCGTGGATGGCGATGACCCGGCCGCGACCGGCGCCGTCTGCGAGGTCGCCTTCGAGCTGGGCCTGCAGCTGGTGGCGCACGGCCAGGCCGGGCCGCGCGCCCGCCAACCGTGGGTGGACACCGCCTGGCGCACCCTGGCGCCGACCCTGGCCCCGCTGTTGCGGCGCGAACCGCAGGCCGTGCTGGGCACCGTGGCCAATGCCGTACTGCGCATGGCAGAACAACCCGGCGTGGCCCTGCAGGCATGGATCGACAATCTGGCCCGCCACGGCGCCCACTGCGCCAGCGTGCAGCAGCTGCGCACGCTTGGCGCGGTGGCGGCCTGGCGCGCCGGCATGGCGCAGATGCGCGAGCCCGCCCTGCACGCACTCGACGCCCTGCCGGTCGCGCTGGCCGCAAGCGTGCTGGGAGCGGCGGCCGACAGCGCAGACGCGCTGCCCGAACGACTGCGCGCCGACCGCTGGCACCACCCACAGCCCGGCACCCCGGCCGGCCACAGCCTGGGCGCGTTCAGTGGTTTTGGCGGTCCGTTCCCCACGCCGCCGCAGGTGCGGGCCACGGCGCAGGGCTTCGTCGTGCGCAGCGGCGAGCAGCATTTCCTGCTGCTGGCCGATGCGTTCGGCGCGGCCCTGCTACCGGCCCATGCAGACGAGTTCGCTGCCGCGCTGGCGCAGGCGCTGCCGGCGGCAAGCGCAGCAACCCTGGCCCAGCGGCATCTGCCGGTCACAGCGGTGCGCCACGAAATGCAAGCCAGCGCCGGTGCGGCCGGCATCGTGCTGTTCTCGGCGTGGTCGCACGGCCTGCACGTGCTGCCGCCGCAATGAACCCGCCGCCGCTACCTGATGCGCTGCAGGCGTGGCAGGACGCCTGGCCGCAGGCGCTGGCCACATGGAGTCGTTTCACCCGGCTGCAGGACCCACGCCTGTGCGATTCACGCGTGCAGGCAGCGGCAGAGGGGCTGACCGGCAGCTTCGCCGCCATCCGCCTGGCCGACCAACGCATCGTGATTGATCTTGAGCAGGTGCAGCAGCTGGGCCTGCACCCCTACGCGCTGGAAATCCTGGCCCACGAAATCGGCCACCACGTACTGGCCCCGGCCACCGCCAGCGATCACGCACGCCTGCTGGCGCGCATTCGCCGCGCGCTGCCCACGCTGGAAGCGCACGCGCCGATGGTGGCCAACCTCTACACCGATCTGCTGATCAACGACCGCCTGCAGCGCCAGAACGGGCTGCGCATGGATGCGATCTATCGCCGTCTGGCGCAGGCCGCCACGACGCCGGCCAGCACCGTCTGGCAGTTGTACATGGGCATCTACGAGGAACTGTGGCAGCAGCCGCGCGGCGCACTGGGCGGCTCGACAGACGATGCGGCGGTACATGCCGACGCGTGGCTGGGCGCGCGGGTGGTGCGCGTTTACGCCAGCGACTGGATGGCCGGTGCGTCACGCTTCGCCACGCTGCTGCTGCCCTGGCTGCTGCAGGCGCAGACCGATGCACGCCTGGACGCGCTGATGGACACCCAACATGCCGGCAAGGGCAGCCAGCCCGCTGGGCTGGGCCACCTTGAGGACGACGAACGGGCGCCGATCCTGCACCCGGCGCATGACCCGCGCATCACCGGCGGTAGCCAAGAACCTGCCGACACCGGCGCAGCCGCAGGGCCGCAGGACGCCGCCGCAGGTACCACGCGCGGGCAGATGCGGGAACCGTTCGAGTACGGGCAGATCCTGCGCGCGGCCGGCCTGGACCTGGATGACCAGCAGATTGCGGTGCGTTACTACCGTGAGCGCGCCCTGCCCCATCTGATCCGTTACCCCAGTGCAGCACAGCCGCAGGCACTGGAAGCGCTGCCCGAAGGCCTGGAACCGTGGGAGCCTGGCGACGCACTGGATGCGGTGGACTGGCTGCAATCGGTACTGCAATCGCCGCACGTCATTCCCGGCGTCACTACGGTGCAACGCGTGCACGGTATGGCCCCCGGCCGTGAGCCAAGCTACGAACCGGTCGACCTGGATCTGTACGTGGACAGTTCCGGGTCCATGCCCAACCCGCAACAGCACACCTCGTTCCTGACCCTGGCCGGTGCCATCATCGCCCTGTCGGCACTGCGCGCCGGCGCGCGCGTGCAGGCCACCCTGTGGAGTGGCACCCGCCAGCACCTGCATACCGACGGCTTCGTGCGCAGCGAAGACGCCATCCTGCACGTGCTGACCGGCTACTTCGGCGGTGGCACCGCCTTTCCCATCCATCGCCTGCGTGATACCTACGCGGCGCGCACGCCGCGCGATCGGGCCGTGCACATCCTGCATATCTCCGACGACGGCATCACCACGATGTTCGGCCAGGACGAACGCGGTGGCAGCGGCTGGGACATCGCCCGCCATGCGCTGCAGGCCGCGCGCGGCGGCGGCACCATGGCGCTGAATCTGTACAGCCCGCTGCCAGCGCAGCTGGCCGACGCCGCCGCCACCGGTTGGACCGCGGACCTGCTGCGCGCGCAGCGCGAAGGCTGGGATATCCACGTGGTGCGCGACATGGCCGACCTGCTGCAGTTCGCGCGCGCCTTCGCCCAGCGCCACTATGCACCTGGCGCCGTGGGTGCGCCGCGGTGATCATCCTCTGGCGGCTGACCACACTGTGCAACCTGGCCTGTGGGTTCTGCGCCTATGACCGCACGGTCCCGCAACCCCGTGTGCACATGCCCGCTGTCGAAGTGCAGCGCGTTGCCGGACTGTTCGCTGACTATCACCAGCGCACCGGTTACCCGGTGCTGCTCAGTTGGCTGGGTGGCGAGCCGCTGCTCTGGCCCGGCCTGCTGCCGCTGTCACAGCGTCTGCGGCGACAGGGCCTGCGCATCAGCATGACCAGCAACGGCACCCGTGCGTGGCAGGACGGGGCGGCGCCAGCGCTGGCCGATGCCTTCGATGAGATCACCTTCAGCATCGACGCCCCCGGCGCGTTGCACGATGCGCTGCGCGGCTGGCCCGGCGGCGCCCGGAAACTGGAACGCGCCATCCGCGCCCTGGCTCGACAGCGCGGTGCGCGGGCCGCCCCCCGCCTGCGTGCCAACGTCGTGCTGATGCATGCCACGGTCGAACATTTTCCCGCGCTGTGCCTGCAGCTGGCCGAATGGGGCGTGGATGAGATCACCTTCAACCAGCTGGGCGGCCGCGACCGGCCGCTGTTCCACCGCCAGCAGGCGCTGACCGTTGCCGATGTGGCGCAGCTGCGCCTGCAGCTGCCCGCGCTGGTACAGCGGTTGGCCGGACGGGGCGTGCGCCTGCATGCGCACGACGCCTACCTGGACCGCTTCCAGGCCAGCGCACAGGGCATTGCACTGCCAATGGCCGAATGCGAGGCACGCCGACCCACCCTGTTCATCGACGAACAGGGGCGCATCGGCGCCTGCAGCTTCACCGTGGACACCCATGCCATTGCCAGCAGCGACCTGCGCCAGGTCGAAGACATCGGTACGCTGCGCGAGCGGCTGCGCCAGCAGCGACGAGAGCGACCGGCCACGGTCTGCAACGATTGTCCTTCCACCCAGGTGTTTGCAAAATTCGGAACATGACCATGACTGCTGGCCCCACCCTGGACACGCTGCTGCGGCGCCTGCTGGAAACCCCGCCGGATTTCCTTGCGCCACCACGGCGCGCAGGCAGTGGCAGCGTGCACGTCGCCGCCGTGGTCGGCGATGTCTTCGCCGCGCGTGGCCTGCAACTGCCCCCTGCGTTGCGCGCGACGCTGTCCGGCGAGCTGCCGGGGGTGAGTGCCAACCAGCTCAGCGTGGCGGCCGTGGCCGCCTGGCTGCTGGCCGATCCGCACTGGCAGCAGGTGCCGCTGCAGGCTGAGCACTGGCCCGGCCTGTTTGCCGAGGCGTTGCCGGGGCTGGCCGCCAGCGCCGCGGCAGAGCAGTTCGTGTTCGAACCCGAGCGCCGCGAAGAGCTGGCCCGCACCGCGATCGCCCGCCTGGGTCTGCTGCCGGACGGAGAGACCGCCGCCCAGGCCGCCGACCGTCTGGCCCGGGTCAGCGGCGTGGAACGGCAGCGCCTGCTCGATGCCAGCCGCGCCAGCGAAGCACGCGCGCGGGCGATCCGTGAAGCGCTGGCGCGCAAGGCCGCCGAAGAATCGGCCGACAAGTGGACACGGGAATGAGCCCGTTGCCATGAGCGCCGAACCCAGCGACGCCGACCGCTACCCGACCCTGAGTGACCGCGGGCGGGCGATGCTGCGCCACATGCGCGAGCACCCCGCCGCGCCGCTGTTCCGCAACGCCAGCGGCAATCGCCTGCAGGCTGCGGAAGTGGCTGCCCTGCACGACTACGAACGCGACATCGGCCAGGCCCGTTTCGAATGGCAGGCCGGCGTGCAGCCACCGTGGCTCGACGGGTTCGTGGCCAACACCTTCGCTCAAGTGCCGCACTACCGGGCGCAGTCCAGGCCTGCCCGTTTCGATGCCATCGCCAGCGTACACCGCGGCGATCTTGCCGCCGATGTGGCCCAGTTCGTCCCCGATCCGGTGCCGCTGCAGCGGATGATCAACTTCCGCACCACCGGAACCACCGGCCATCCGCTGGTGCTGCCCTCGCACCCGGTGGTGGCCGCGCGCTACCTGGCCTACCACAAGCGTGCACTGCACCGCTTCGGCATCACCCTGCAGCACGGCGCCGGGCAGATGGGGGTAATGCTGCTGGGCATGCAGCAACGCTGCTTCACCTACGTGTCGGTCACGCCGACCATGGGCGAATCCGGTCTGGCCAAGATCAACCTGCACCCGGACGACTGGCGCCATCCCGACGATCGAGCCCGCTATATCGACCAGATGCAGCCGGAGGTGATCGCCGGCGATCCCATCTCATTCGCGGCGCTTCTGCAGTTGCCATTGCAGCACCGCCCACGCGCCCTGCTGTCGGTGTCCATGGCCCTGTCCAGCGGGCTGCGCCAGCAGCTGGGCGAACACTTCCGCTGCCCGGTGCTGGATCTGTATTCCATGAACGAAGCCGGCCCGCTGGCCGTGTTCGATGCCGATGCCGGCGGCCACGTACTGCTGCAGCCGGGCATGTTCGTGGAGATCCTGGATGCCGACGGCAGGCCCCTGCCGCCCGGGCAGGAGGGTGATATCACGCTCACCGGCGGTTTCAACTTCTGCCTGCCGCTGCTGCGCTACCGCACCGGTGACCGCGGCGCCCTGGCCATGGCCGGCGACACCCCGATGATCGTCGGGCTGCAGGGCCGCCGCCCCGTGCGCTTCCGCACCGCGCTCGGCGGCTGGATCAACAACATCGACCTGACCCATGCATTGGCACCCTTGCCGCTTTCACGATTTGTCGTGCACCAGCAAAGCGATGGTGCTGTGCAGTTGTCGCTGCCACCGGCCGAGCTGCAGCACGCCGACGAGGCAATCCGGCGGCTGACCCTCGTGCTGGGTGGCCTTCCGGTGGCGCTGCGGCCGCTGCAGCACGAGGACAAGGTGCTGCAGTACAGCAGCGATCTGCCGGACAGCCACGCACGTTAGCGGGTCAACGCAACAGCTGCGCGTATGCCGCAAGCACCCCCAGATGCCCCACGTAGTACACATAGAACCACCACCGCGCACGCGGAATCGGCACGGGCCAGCGCGCCATCACGCCTGCCAGCGGCACCGCCAGCAGCGCCCAGCCATTGCCGTTGATTGCGCATACCGCTGCCAGACCCGGCAGCGGCAACCACCACACCCGATGGCGGAACGCGATCCAGCACAGCACTATCAGCCCCACCCCGGCCCAGCGGTAATCGACGAAGAACGGCAGAACCCCTGCCGCCAGCAGCAGCCACCACGGTCGGTCCTGCGCCAGCGCCTGGATGGCAACGGCCGCCAGGGCGAAGGTCAGCAGGATGTTCACCGGCAGCCAGGCGCCGACCGCCCAGGCGTGCAGCGGTTGCGCCAGCACGCCCCACAGGATCAACCGGCGCATCGACTTGTGCAGGTCAGCGCCGGGCTGGGCCAGGTTGCAGGCCATCACCAGTGCAAACAGCGGAAAGGCAATTCGCCCCAGCTCGGTCACGACCGGCACGTAGCCACCATGGACGACCTTGGCTACGTGGTCGCCGGTCATGAACAGCAGCGCCAGCCACTTCAACGCCTCGCGCGTGCCGCTGGGCAACGCGTAGGGAACCGTGGTCGGGGAAGCTGCAGCGTCCTGCATTGGCATGTGGGTCCGGGTTGCGCCGCAAAATAGTGCCACGGCTGGCTATCCTTGTGCGTCCTGCACGTGAGGTACCGCCATGCGCACTCTCTATCCGCCCATCGAACCCTACCGCGAGCACAGGCTTGCGGTGGATGCCCTGCATACCCTGCATATCGAGGAATGCGGCAACCCGCAGGGGCAGCCAGTGGTGTTCCTGCACGGCGGACCCGGTGCCGGGGTATCACCGGTGCACCGTCGCTTCTTCGATCCCGCCCGCTACCGCATCGTGCTGATCGACCAGAGGGGGTGTGGCCGCTCCACGCCCTTCGGCGAACTGCGCGACAACACCACCGCGCACCTGGTGTCTGACATCGAGCAGGTGCGCGTACACCTGGGCATCGAGCGCTGGCTGGTGTTCGGCGGCTCGTGGGGGTCCACGCTGGCGCTGGCCTATGCGCAGGCACATCCGCAACGGGCCACCGGGGTCATTGTGCGCGGCGTCTACCTGGGCCGCGCCGAAGAGAACCGCTGGTTCGCCGAGGCCGACGGCGGGGCGCGCTGGATCTTCCCGGAACGCTGGGCCCGCTACCAAGCCTTCATTCCGGAAAACGAGCGCGGCGACATGATCGGCGCCTACTGGAAGCGGCTGGACAGCCCCGACCCGGAGATCCGCATCGCTGCGGCGCAGGCGTGGCTGGGCTGGGAGGACAATGCGGCCACCCTGCTGCACGATGTCGAGGCCGTCTCCGCTGAAGACCCGCAGCAGACCCTGGCCAAGGCCCGCATCGAGGCGCACTACTTCAGACACAACGCGTTCCTGGAACACGGGCAGCTGCTGCACCGCGTCGATCGCATCCGCCATCTGCCCGGGGTGATCGTGCAGGGGCGCTACGACATCATCTGCCCTGCCCGCAGTGCCTGGGATCTCGCCCAGGCGTGGCCGGAAGCGCGCCTGGAGATGGTGCTGTCCGGCCACAGCGCAACCGAAGCGGCCACCACCGATGCCCTGATCCGCGCCACCGACGCTGCTCTCGGCGGGCCTGAACGCCCGTAGAGTCGAGCTTGCTCGACTGCCGCACGCCAAGCCGCCGGGCAAGCTCGACGCTACGAAAACGCCGTACGCGCGGCTATACCTGCGTATACCCGCGCTGTACCACGGGCCTCTGGTCCGGGCACGGCCGGCGGCCGACAATACCGCCCTGCATCCACTGCGGAGTCGATGATGGATCCCGATCCTGTCGGGCGCGCCATGCGCCCCAACTACAATTCTTTCCTTGCCTGGTGCCTGGCAGCCGGTTCGCGTCGCAGTGCGTGATGGGGGCTGCGGGCATCGCCTGCCCGGAGCCCGCCCATGTCCTACAAGATTCTCTACATCACCCTGCGCCGCCTGATTGGTGAACGCGCCGTGCCGGCGCTGCGCAGCCAGGTGCTGCAGCACGGCCCGGTGCTGTTCGCGCAAGCGCTGGCACTGGGTTCACCCCGGGTGATCGCCGATGCGCTTTCGATGCTGCCCATCAGCGAGCGCATTGCGGTACTGCGGCACCTGCCCGCGCCGCTGCGCGACGCCATGAAGCCGCTGTGCATCGGCAGCAGCCCACGCCTGCGCCTGCAACCGGGCGCAACGGCCACGCTGGCACTTCGTCCCCTCTGATCGACACCGATCTGACGTGATCGGCCCATTGTGCGAACGGCAGAACCTTATGAACCTCATGCTGCACCTGCCGGCCTTCGACGCCGGCGCAACGCTGGCGTCACTGCTCAGCCTGTCCACCGCTTTCGTACTGGGTGCCGTCATCGGCCTGGAACGGCAACTGCGCCAGCGCACCGCTGGCCTGCGCACCAACACGCTGGTCGCCGTAGGCGCGGCCGTCTTCGTCGATCTGGCCGTGCGCTATCACGGCCTGCATGGGGGTACGCCGTCCCCGCTGCATGTGGTGGCCTACGTGATCTCCGGCGTCGGCTTCCTCGGGGCCGGCGCAATCATGAAGGACGGTGCGCAGGTATCGGGGCTGAACACCGCCGCCACACTGTGGGGCTCGGCCGCCGTGGGTGCCTGTGCCGGCCTGAAGCTGTTCCCTGAAGCCGTGCTGGCAGCCGTGTTCGTACTGGCGTCAAACACGCTGTTGCGCCCGCTGGTGACCCGCATCCAGCGCCAGCCGCTGCCCGAATCCTTCAGCGAGGCGACCTACGCCATCAACGTAGTCTGCCAACGTGAACAGCAAGCCGAGGTACTGGACCGGCTGCTGCTGTTGCTGGAACAGGCCAACTATCCGGTGCGGGCGGTAGACCAGCAGCCGTTCGGCGAACGCGATGTGGAGATCGAAGCCGTGCTGTATGCCACCACCGTGGATGCGGCCGAACTGGACGCGGTGCTGGCGACGCTGTCCACCCAGCACGGCGTGCTGCAGGGATTCTGGAATGCTACCGTTGAAGAATGACGGGCCGGTCAGTCGCCAGCGCCCCCTTCCGCCCCTGCTGCCTTCGCGTCTGTCCGCCCGGGAACCGTTGCCGATGCCCCGCACCCTGCTCCGTCGCCCACTGGCCCTGCTGGTCGTGCTTGCCGTAATGACGGCGATCTTTCTGCTGGACACGTTCAGTGACTACGCCGTGGCAGCCGCCTGCTTCTACGCCGCGCTCATCCTGGCCGTCTCGCGCCGGCTGCGGCCACGCCTGCTGGCCGGTCTTGCCCTGGCGTGCGTGGTACTTACCGTGGCCAGCTTCCTGTTGACCCGCACCGGTGCTTACCGCATCGGCCTGGTGAACACGGCCATCGGCATCCTCGTCATCGGCATCACGACCTATCTTGCCTTGCAGATGGAAGCGGCCAGGGCCGCCGTGCACGAGGCGCAGACGCGATTGCTGCGGGTCGCCCGCCTGTCCACTGTCGGTGAACTGACCACATCCATCGCGCACGAAGTGAACCAGCCGCTGGCGGCCATCGCCAGCAGTGCCGAGGCCGGTAGCCGCTGGCTGGCCCAGAATCCGCCCAATGTGCACAGGGCGCAGCAGGCGCTGCAACGGGTAGCCGCCGACGCGCACCGCGCCAGCGAAGTCATTGCGCGCGTCCGTGGCCTGACCCGTGGCGCCGTCCCCATGCAATCCGTGTTCGATCTGAACCAGGCCGTGCAGGACATGCTTGCCCTGTCGCAGGCCGAACTTGAGCGGCAGCAGATCCATGTCGCCACACTGTACGACCCGGCCCTGCCGACGGTATGGGCCGACCGCGTGCAGGTGCAGCAGGTGATCGGCAACCTGCTGCTGAATGCCATCGAAGCCATGGCCGACACCCCGCTGCCCGAGCGCCGCCTGTCGGTGCTTACCCAAGCCCGCGACCAGCGCGTCCGCCTGAGCGTGCGTGATCGCGGCATCGGCCTGCCGGCCGACGGCGTCGAGCAGGTCTTCGACGCTTTCTGGACCACCAAGACCGAGGGACTGGGCCTGGGCCTGAGCCTCAGCCGCAGCATGCTGGAAGCCAATGGCGGGCACATTCATGCCGAGCGCAGCAGCGGTGGCGGTGCCTGCTTCATCGTCGATCTACCCGCTGCAGAGGAGACCGGACATGCCCCGCGCCCCGCTCGCTGAGCCCGAACCCATCGTTTATGTAGTGGATGACGATGCCTCGGTGCGCGCTGCACTGGAGGACCTGCTGGCCTCGATGGGGCTTCAGGTGCGCAGTTTCGCCTCGACCCAGGCCTTGCTGGCCGCCCCCCGCGAGGATGCGCCCGGCTGTCTGGTACTGGATGTGCGCATGCCCGGCCAGAGTGGCCTGGAGTTCCACCGGCAGATGGCCGACCACGGCCTGTACCTGCCAGTGGTATTCATCACCGGCCACGGTGACATCGCCATGGGCGTGAACGCGATCAAGGACGGTGCGCTGGAATTCCTGACCAAGCCCTTCCGTGACCAGCAGCTGCTGGACGCGATCAACAAGGGCATTGCCCGGGATCGGCTGCGCCGCAGCGAACAAAGCGACAGCGCCGCCCTGCTGGCACGCTGGGCCACGCTCAGCGAGGGCGAGCGCGAGGTAGTGAAAGGCGTGGTAGATGGCCGCCTGAACAAACAGATTGCCGGCGCGCTGGGCGTGAGCGAGATCACGGTGAAGGTGCGTCGCGCGCAGGCCATGCGCAAACTCGGCGCGCGCACGTTGGTCGATCTGGTGCGCCTGTACGACCGGCTACCCGGCCCGTCGTAGCGTCGAGCCTGCTCGACTGCTCCACGCGAAATGCCGTCGTAGAGTCGAGCTTGCTCGACTGCCGCAATCCAAAAGCCGTCGAGCAAGCTCGACGCTACGAAACTGCCTTCCTACGGCCGCACCAGCAACCGGGCAATGCGCTCGGCCACCTGGGCACGCAATGCCGGGTCCAGCGCCCCTTCATACATCGCCTCGTAGATCCACAGCCCATCGGCGGCCAGCCGCGCCACGAATCGATCCATGCCTGCCACGTCATCAGCGTTGGCCGGCGGTGCCGGCGCCCAGCGCTCCATGACCGGTGCCCACGGCCGTTCGCCCGCTTCCGGATCCATCGATTCGAGCATGAACAACAGCTCGGCGCGGGTCGCGCTCTGTGCCGAGACGCGCACGAAGGTCTGGTAACGCTCAAGGGCGCTGGCCTCGTCGGCGCGCTTGCCCAACAGCGTCTGCATCGACGCTTCCCATTGCTGTACCAGGTGCTCGTCGATGCCGCGCAGCAACGCCTCGCGCGAGGGGAAGTGATACAACAACCCGCCGCGGGTCAACTGCGCTTCGGCCGCAACCGATTCGAAGGTGACCGCGCGTATGCCCTCACGATTGATGACGGCCACGGCCGCGTCGAGGATGCGTTGGCGCTTGCTGGTTCTCATGCCCGCTACTTTACGCGATCGGCCACACCGTCGCGGCTGCCGGCACGGCCCCGCAGCAGGCGCGCGATCAGCACGGCACCGGCCGCCAGCACCACAGCCACCACCCACAGCACGATCCGATAGCTGCGGTCATAGGCGGCCGCGGCCTGTACGAACCACGCGTCTGCGCCGCCCTGCCGCGCCGCGTGCACGGCCTGCACGAAGCCCTCGCGAGCCGCATCGGGAATGGCCGCCGCATCCGGCAGGAACGCGCCATACAGCGCTGCGCTCAGACTGCCCAGCAGTGCCACCGCCAGCAGCCCGCCGAACTCGTAGGACACCTCTTCCACCGACGATGCCATGCCGGCACGGTGCGCGGGCACGTTGTTGAGGATGGCCGTGGAGGCGACGGAGATCGCCGCGCCCATGCCAACGCCGGTGATGGCCATGCCGGCGATCACCCAGCCCAGCCCCAGCGGGAAGCCGAACGCCACCACCGCCACACCCAGTGCGCCGATGCCCAGGCCGCCGGCAATCAGCGGGCGCAGACCCAGCCGGTGCACCAGGCTGCCCCCCAACAACGCACTGGGCAGACTGCCCAGCGCCGCCACCGACACCAGCAGGCCCGCATGCAGCGGGCTGAAACCGGCCACCAGCTGGAAACGCTGGGTAGTGACCAGTTGCAGCCCGGCCAGGGCGAACAGGGTGAACACCGCAGACAGCGTGCCGGCCAGGAACGCCGGGTTCTGGAACACACTGAAATCCAGCAGCGGATACGGTAGGCGTCGCTGGCGGCGCACGAACGCGTAGCCGGCCACCACAGCCAGCAGCAGCGCTGCGGCACCCACGCCATACGCCGGCGGCGCTGCCACCCACGATTTGATCGCCAGTACCAGGCCGGACAGTGCGGCCAATGCAAGCAACGACGACCACAGGTCCCACGGCCGCGAATGATCCCGCTGGCCTTCTGGCGCCAGCACCAGTGTCGCCACGAAGGCGACCACCACCACCGGCACATTCACCAGAAACACCGAGCCCCACCAGAAGTGCTGCAGCAGCCAGCCGCCAATGATCGGCCCCAACGCGGCGCCCATCAGCGAGACCGAGCCCCAGATCGCGATGGCCATCGTGCGCTCACGTGGGTCGTGGAAGCTGAGCCCGATCAGCGCCAGGGTGGCCGGCATCATCGCCGCCGCGCCCACCGCCAGCAGTGCGCGTGCGGCAATCAACTGCGCTGCGCTGCCCGCATAAGCGGCCACCACCGAGGCCAGTCCGAACACCACCAGCCCGATCAGGAACATGCGGCGGTGGCCGATTCGGTCGCCCAGCGTACCGGCGCCCAGCAGCAGGCCTGCCATCACCAGCGGGTAGGCATTGATGATCCACAACGCCTGCGCCGGCGTGGCAGCCAGCGCCTCGCTCAGCGTTGGCAGCGCGGTGTAAAGCACCGAATTGTCCAGCGTGACCAGCAGCAGGCCCGCGGCCACGGTGAACAGCAGCGCCCAGCGCCGGGCACGCGATAGGGCCGGAGCACCGGCCAAGGATGGGGAAAGCGCCATGGAACACGCCCGCAGAGAGAATTGATGGCCGTAACTATACAGGACATCCGGTATAGTAATATAAACCCACGCCACCGTCCGGGCGCCCACGAACCGTAGATTCGAGCTTGCTCGACCGCTCTGCGCTGTTCGTAGCGTCGAGCAAGCTGGACCCTACGGCGCCGCAATCACCGCCATCTCCGCATTCCCCACTTCATACGACGCACTGGCAATCTCCGCGTCGAACCGCTGCACCCGCAGCGTGCCGGTCAACCGATACGCATCCCACAGCGCACCCGGTGCGATCGGCTGCGCCAGACGCACATGAATCACCTGGTTGGGCGGCGGCGGCGGCACATGGATGCACGCACCGTAGAACGCCACGAACAGTCCCTCGGTCACCCGCCCGGCATCATCACCGCCCAGCGGCACGAGGTAGCCCTGCAGGCGCACCGGCCGCCCGTCCACCGCATCCACCACCGCCGACGAGCCAAACTGCTTGGCGCGCACCGGGCTGGAGTGGTCGATCACCGCGCCCGGCGCACTGCCGGCACCGCTGTCATCGATCAGCCCACCGATGCCCTGCATCCCGTTGCCGCGGGCAACGCCGATCTGCGGCGGCGGGCGCTGGAACACATCCTGCGCAGGCATCAGCACATCCCATTGCGCGATGACCTGCGCATCGTTCTGCGCTGTCGTTTCCGGTGCGGCCGGTGACACTGCCGGGTCCCGTCCGCAGGCCACCAGCAGGCCCATCCAGGCAATCACGAACAGCCTACGGTTCATAGGGCCTGAGCGTCGGAGCACCCATGCTGTAGGCCGAACCGCCCAGATCGTCGTCCACGCGCTCGGCCTGCAAGCGTCCCGCCAGAAAGTACGGCGCATACATGTCCGGCATCGCAATGGGTTCTGGCAACCGCACATGCACGATCTGGTTGGGCGGCGGTGGCGGCACATGGATGCACGCACCGTAGTACGGCACGAACAGGAATTCGCTCAATCGACCGTCGGCGGCAGTTGCCAGCGGCACCACATAACCCGGCAATCGTACCGGGCGCTGCAACACCGCATCGACCGTACGGAACGTACCGAACTGCGCCATGCGGCGGTTGCCACTGTGCTGCACTTCCGGGCCGTCACCACGCTCCAGCGCGGCCAGTTCATCGGCCGGCAGCATCTGCAGCCAATCCAGCTCCTGCTCTGCCGTGATCGCCGCCGCCGTCTGCGACACTGCGGTAACACCTGTATCCACGGGTCGCTGGCAGCCCACCAGCAGCATCATCGCCATCAACAGCCAGCTCCTCACGTTCATACCGCCGGCGCCAGGCCATCGGCCAGCGTACGCCGGTAGGCCAGCAGAGCCGGTACCAGCCCGGCCACCGCGCTCAGCGCCACCACCGCCGCCGCCCAGGCCAGCTCACGCAGATCCGGCCACACATGGGTGATCGACAGCCCGTAGTGGGCCAGCGCCCAACTGCGCCCGCCAAGGCTGGCCAGCGCCAGCACGCCCAGCGCCAGCCCCACGGCCACCGTGCTGCTGGCCACCGCTTCGAGCACCAGCAATCCGGCCACCGCGACCGGGCGCGCACCACAGGCACGCAGCACCGCCATCTCGCGACGGCGCTCCTGCAGCGTGCTGACCAGCATCGCCACCAACGACACCAACCCCAACAGCACAACCATCGCGCTGATCAACCGCAATGCCTGTTCGGCACCGCCCAGGCTCTGCCACAGCTGCTGCAGCGTCACCCCGGGCAGAATCGCCATCAACGCTTCATCCGGGTAATCGTTGATGTTCCGCTGCACGGCGAATGTTGCCACCCGCGAATGCAGCCCCAGCATGAACGCGGTGATGCTGGTCGGGGTCAGATCCCGCCCCCGCGCCGCCTCGGCACTGATCTGCTGGCTGCGCATCGGCACACCCGAGCGCCAATCCAGATGAATCGCCTCGATCGCCGGCAACGACACCAGAACCGACGTATCCACCGGCGTACCGGACCGCTGCAGCACACCACTGACCCGGAACGGTTTGTCGGCATGCGTGGCCAGCGTTACCGCACCGGCGCCGTGGGCCAGCACCAGCGTATCGCCCACGCCCACCCGCTGCGCGCGCGCGACATCTGCACCGAGCACGGCGTCGTACAGATCATCGAACGCGCGCCCCTGCGCGAACTGCAGCGCGTGTCCCGCACCATACCGGAAGTGATCGAAGTAGCCGCCACTGGTTCCGATCACCCGGTGGCCACGCCACGAATCGCCCAGTGACAACGGCACGGCCCACTTCACCTGTGGCAGCGCGGCCAGTTCCTGGTACGACTGCCAGGAGACGTTGTTGGTCGCGTCCCCGAGATGGAACACCGAATACAGCAGCAGGTTCACCGGGCCCGAGCGCGCGCCCACGATCAGATCGGTACCCGACACGGTGCTGGCGAACCCCTCGTGCGCCTGCGTGCGTACCCGCTCAACGCCCAACAACAGGGTCACGCTCAGGGCGATGACCGCAATGGTCAGGCACGCGCCCAGCGCACGGCTGCGCAGGCTGGCCCAGGCTAACTCAAACATGGGCCACCCCTACGCGGTTGATCGACTGCAGGTCCAGTATCTGGTCGAACAGCGGCAGCAGACCGTCATCGTGGCTGACCACCACGGCGGTGGTACCCGCCGCCTCGCACTGCGCGGTCATCAGCCGCAGGAACGCCGTGGCCGCCTCCCGGTCCAGGGCCGAGGTCGGCTCGTCGGCCAGCAGCAGCGCCGGGCGGCCGATCAGCGCGCGGGCAGCCGCCACGCGCTGCTGCTGGCCCACGCTCAGCGTGCCTGCCCGCCGCTTCAGCAACGCGCTGTCCAGGTGCAGCGCCTGCAACAGCCGCACGATCTCGTCGGTCAGCGCGCCCTGCACACGCGCGCTGCGCAGCGTCGAAAAGCGCACGCCCAATGCCACGTTGTCGTGCACGCTCAGGAACGGCAGCAGGTTGAACTGCTGGAACACCACACCCAGATGATCGGCACGGAACCGGTCGCGAGCCGCCGACTGCATGGCATGCAACGCGTGCCCGGCCACCTGCACGTGGCCCGCCTGCGGCCGCAGAACGCCGGCCAGCAGGCCCAGCAACGTGCTCTTGCCTGCGCCACTGCGCCCACGCAGCAGCACACTGCTGCCTGCGGTCACCTGCAGTTGCGGAATATCCAGCACCGGGTGTGCGCCGTGAGCGAAGCGCACCGCCTCCAGCGCGATGATGGCCGTCTCACTCATGGTGCCAGCACCACCCGCATTTCATCCGGGGTCACAATGCTGCGCCCCTGCCCCGCCCCGGTCGCTGTGTTGACGATGACTTCATGCAGACCCGGGAACAGCGACGGCAGGGTGACGACGACCACCCGCAATGCAAGCGGGTTGGCGCACTGGTACGCCAGCGAAGCGCGGAACCCGGCGTGTGCATGCGCGCCGCTGGACATGGCCTTGTCGGCCGGCTGGAAGCCGTCGGCATGGGCGTCGGCACGGACCGGCGTGCACTGTGCGGCGCTGGGCAGGGTCAGCCAGCGCCCCTCGCGCAGCAGTGCCAGTGCCCGCTGCAGTGCCACCCGCTCACCGTCATTGGCGGGCGGGCGTTCGTAGTCCAGCACGCCAATACCCGGCGCCGTCAGTTCCAGTTCCACGGCACCGCGGTCCACGGCCATATCCACATGGGCCTGGCCGTGCACATGTGCACCGAGCTGGCGCACCTCATGGGCCTGCGCCGCTGGCAGCGCGGTCAACAGCAGCCATCCAAGGAAGTACTTCATGAACGATCCTGTTTGTTACTATGTAACATTATGGACCATACCACTGCGCTCCCTGCAAGCCGAACTGCAGAACCGCCAGCATCGGCACGCTGGCATACCCGCTTCGATCTGGGCGCCGCCGCGCTGGCGATGGCCTGCGCCGCGCACTGCTTCACCCTGCCGTTGCTGCTGGCCTTCGTGCCGGCGGCATTGATGGCACTGCGATCGTTCCAGCACCCCGCCCATGGCCTGATGACCGCGCTGCTGGTGATGTCACGCTGGGAATGGGTGTTCGCGCTGCTGGCCTCGGGGTTGGCCGTTGCCAGCACCACGTTGGGGCGACGCCGGCACCGTCGGCGGCTGCCGCTGGTGCTGGCCTCGGCGGGCGCGCTGGCGCTGCTGCCTTCGGCGCTGTACCTGCCACTGAAGGAATCGCTGCTGTGGCACGGCCTGGCCACCGCCTGCGGTGGCCTGTTGCTGGCTGCCGCGCATATCGCAAACCGCCGGGAAACAACCCACGCCCGCGTGAGGTCGTGTTGCACGGAGCAGTCGAGCAAGCTCGACTCTACCGGTTATGGGCGATCAAACACTTCCAATGCACGGGGATAATGATTCGTAGAGTCGAGCTTGCTCGACTGCCGTTCGCGAAACGCCACCGGCGCGCCCTTATGGCTGCCATGAGAAATACGCGAAACGGCCTGCGCACCCCGCGTGATAGCGTCCCTCCTGCCTTCACACGAGCCTTCCCCGATGCGCGCCCTCGCCCTTGCCCTGCTCACCGCCCTGCCGCTCTCCGCAACCTGTGCCGAACCCCCGGCCCTGCCGCAGTTGCAGGCCTACACCGTGGACAACGCCTGGCTGCAGCCGATCGCGCCGCTGCAGATTGCCGACCACACCTGGCAGATCGGCACCGCCGAACTCACCGCGCTGCTGGTACAGACGCCCGACGGCGCCGTGCTGCTGGATGGCGGAATGCCGCAGATGGCCGACCATCTGTTGGCGAACCTGAAACTGCGCGGCGTGCCCCCCCACGATCTGCGCCTGATCCTGCTCAGCCATGGCCATGCCGACCACGCCGGCCCGGTGGCCGAACTGAAGCGCCGCACCGGTGCGCAGGTGCTGGCCAACGCCGAAACCACCGTACTGCTGGCACGCGGCGGCAGCAACGACCTGCACTTCGGCGATGCCATCACCTTCCCGCCGGTGCAGGCCGACCGTATCGTAATGGATGGCCAAGTGGTCGAGTTCGGCGGCATGCGCTTCACCGCGCACTTCGTGCCCGGGCACACGCCCGGCAGCACGGCCTGGACCTGGACCGATACCCGCAACGGCGCGCCACTGCGCATCGCCTACGTCGACAGCCTCAGTGCGCCGGGCTACACGGTGAAGGACAACCCGCGCTATCCGCACCTGCTGCAGGACTTCCAGCGCAGCTTCGCCACGGTACGCAGCCTGCCCTGTGACCTGTTGCTGACCCCGCATCCGGGCGCCAGCGGCTGGAACTACCGCGCCGGCAGCGCAGCGGCCGCCAAGGCGCTGACCTGCAGCGCGTATGCCGATTCGGCCGAGCGCAATCTGCGCGAGCGCTGATCCTCTGGGCCCAGCGCCCCGGGCTACGGCGCGTTACGCACCGCGTCGGGGGCCAGTCCGGCGGCGTCGCGCTCGCGCTGCAGATCGGTGAGCGCCTTCAGCGCGGGCGGCACGTGCCGGTGCCCGGGGAAATACAGGTACAAGCCCGGGAATGGCGGGCACCACGCATCCAGCACTGGCACCAGCGCACCGCGGTCCAGGTCGTCACGGATGTGCCACTCGGACAGGAATGCCAGGCCCACGCCGGCCAGCGCGGCCGCGCGCGCCGCCTGCAGCTCGGGCACCACCAGCCGCGGCGGCGGATCGACCTGCAGCACCTGCCCACGGTGCTCCAGTTCCCAGCGGTACAGCCCGCCATGCGACAGCCGCATGCGGATCGCCGCATGTTCTGCCAGCGCCTCCGGGCTGGTCGGCACGCCGTTGGCGGCCAGGTACCCGGGCGCGGCGACCACGCGCATGCGTTGCTGCTGATACAGCGGCACCGCCACCATGTCCTGTGGTACCTGCTCGTGCAGGCGCACGCCGGCATCGAAACCGTCGGCCACGATATCCACCAGGCGGGCCTCGGCGGCCATTTCCAGCCGCACCCGCGGATAGCGCTGCACGAACTCGGCCACCAGCCCACACAGCATGCGCGTGCTTTCCGGCGGCACATTGATGCGCAGGGTGCCGCCAGGGTCGCGCTCATCCTCGTGCAGGGCTTCACCCGCGCCGCGGATCACCTCCACCGCCGGCCCGACCTGCGCCACGTAGCGCGCGCCGGCTTCGGTCAGCGCCACGCTGCGCGTGGTGCGATGAAACAGGCGCGTCTGCAAGCGTGCTTCCAGGCTGGCCACTGCGTGGCTCAGCGCCGAGGTGGACATGCCCAGCTCGCGTGCCGCTGCGCGGAAGCTACCGCGACGGGCCACGGCCAGTACCGCATCCAGTTCCACTAGTCCCGATCTGTGCATGGCAGCGCCCATCATCCCGAAAATCGGGATTCCCCATCCACCATAAACCGCATTCCCAGCACGGTCGAGCGGGCACAGACTGGCCTCACCTCCCCGCGGAACCCTCGCCATGCAACGCATCGAACAGCACTACATCAACGGCGCCTTCGTCGTCTCGCACGGCCAGCAGCTGGCCGACCTGCACAACCCCGCCACCGAGGCGGTCATCGGCCAGGTGCGCCTGGGCGATGCGGTCGACGCCGAGCGCGCCATTGCCGCCGCCCACGCCGCACTACCCGCCCACGCCGCACGCAGTGTGGAAGAACGCCTGGCATTGCTTGGCCGTTTCCGCGCCGCCATGGCCGCGCGTCGCGATGACCTGCACGCCGCCGTACTGGCGGAATACGGTGCGCCGGCGGCACGCTCGCGCTGGATGGTCGAACACCCGGTACAGGTCATCGATGATGCCATGCGCGTACTGGCCGACTTCCCGTTCCAGCGCAGCGTCGGCCACGCCCAGGTGCATTACTTGCCGGTGGGCGTGGCCGGCATCATCACGCCCTGGAACAGCAACGCCGCCTTCATCTGCGCCAAACTGGCTACTGCACTGGCGGCGGGCTGCACGGCGGTGGTAAAGCCCAGCGAAATGTCGGCGCTGCAGACCCAGGTGGTGATGGAAGCGCTGCATGCCGCGCAGCTGCCGGCCGGCGTGGCCAACATCGTCAACGGGGCGGGCAACGATGTGGGCGCCGCGCTCAGCGCCTCGCCACACGTCGCCAAGATCTCCTTCACCGGCTCGACCGGCACCGGCCGCGCGATCCTGCGTGCGGCCGCAGACAGCTTCAAGCGGGTCACCCTGGAACTGGGCGGCAAGTCGCCGACGATCATCCTCGACGATGCGGATGCGGACAACGCCGCCGCGCTGGCGGTGCACGCTGGCTTCATCAACAGCGGCCAGGCCTGCGTGGCCGGCACCCGCATTCTGGTGCCGGAATCGCGCCGCGGCGAGTTCGAGCAGGCGTTGGCCCGCGCGGTGCAGACCGTGCGCAGCGGCGACCCGAATGATGCAGCGACCACGGTCGGTCCGATGGTCAGCCAGCGCCAATGGGAGCGCGTGCAGGGCTACATCCGCACCGGCGTGGAGGACGGCGCGCGCTTGCTGGCCGGTGGCGAAGGTCGCCCGGACGGCCTGTCACGGGGCTGGTACGTACGCCCTACCCTGTTCACCGGCGTGCGTAACGACATGACCATTGCCCGCGAGGAAATCTTCGGCCCCGTGCTGTGCATCATCGGTTACCGCGACGAGGTCGAGGCGGTGGCCATCGCCAATGACACGCCGTACGGCCTGAGTGCGCTGGTGATCGGCGCGGATGAGCACCGCGCTACCGCGGTCGGGCGGCAGATCCAGTCCGGCCGGGTGCTGGTGAACACGCTGCGGCACGAGCCGCTGGCCCCGTTCGGCGGCATGAAGCAGTCGGGCATTGGCCGGGAAAGTGGTGCGTGGGGGATGGAAGCCTTCCTGGAGGCGCAGACGCTGGTGGTCGGGTGAGGACCGCTTGCCGGTAGCGCCGGGCCATGCCCGGCGGATGAGGCGTGTGCCAACCAAGGTTGGCACCTACCGGTTCACGGCGCGGCGGCTGTGCACCCAGTAATACAGCGTGGGCAGCACCAGCAGGGTCAGCAGCATCGCCGACAGCAGGCCGCCGATTACCACCACCGCCAGCGGCTTCTGGGTCTCGGCGCCAATCGCGTGCGACGTCGCCATCGGCAGCAACCCGAACATCGCCAGCAGCGCAGTCATCAGCACCGTGCGCAGGCGCTGCAGCGAGCCCTGCACCACCGACTGCAGCAGGTCCATGCCCTGCTCGCGCAGCTGGGCAAACCGGCTGAGCATCACCACGCCGTTCAACACCGCCTGCCCGAACAACGCAATGAACCCGATCGCTGCCGACACCGACAACGGAATGCCGGTCAGCCACAGGGCGAGGATGCCGCCGATCATCGCCAGCGGCACGTTGGCCAGGATCAGCGCCGCGCTGCTGATGTCCTTGAAGGCATCAAACAGCAGCACGAAGATGATCAGCACCGACAGCGGAATCACCCAGCCCAGCCGCTTCATCGCACGCTGCTGGTTCTCGAACTCGCCCGACCACTCCAGGCGATAGCCCTCGGGCAGCTGCACGCTGGCATCCACCCGCGCACGCATGTCGGCCACCACGCTGCCCATGTCACGGCCGGCGATGAAGATGCTCACCGCCTTCACCCGCTGCGCGTTCTCGCGCGAGATGTTGATCGCACCGCTGGCCATCCGGAAATCGGCCACATCGGACAGCGTGACCGTGTGCCCGTCGCCGATGCTCACCGGCACCATGCGCAGGCGCTGCAGGTCACGGTCGGCATCGTCCAGGCGCAGGGTGATCGGGAACTTGCGGTCGCCCTCCCACAGCTCGCCCACTTCACGACCGCCCAGCGCGGTCTCGATCACCTCGTCGATGTCACGCACGTTCAGGCCGTAGCGCGCGGCGCGATCACGATCGATCTGCACCTGCAGCTGTGGCAGCGAGCCATCGCGGTCGATGAAGGCGCTCTCCACGCCGTCCACGCCGCGCACCTGGGCAAGGATGGCCTGAGCTTGCCGGTTCAGCACATCCAGGTCGGCACCGCTGACCTTGATCACGACCTGGCCCTTGATCTGCGAGATGCTCTCCAGGATGTTGTCGCGCACCGGCTGCGAGATCGAGAATTCGGGGCCCGGAATGCGCTGTTCCAGGGCGCGCTGCAGGTCGGCGATCAGCTGCCGCTTGTCCACGCCCTTCGGCCACTCCTTCTCCGGCCTCAACGCCACCAGCGCCTCGATCTGGTTCGCGCCCTTGGCATCGGAACCATCTTCGGGGCGGCCCAGCTTGGCCACCACTGTGGATACCTGCGGATAGGTGTTCACCAGTTCGCGGATGCGACGCGACTGCTGCTGCGCCTCGGCCAGGCTGGTGCTGGGGTCGAGCGTGGCGGTCAGCCAGATCGAGCCCTCATCCAGCTCCGGCAGGAACTCCGAGCCCAACCGCGTGCCCAGCGCCAGCGTACCGACCAGCAACGCAACGGCGGTCAGCACCACCGCCCGCGGGCGGGCCAGCGCTCGCTCCAGCACCGGCTGGTACCAGCCGGTCAGGCGGTCCATCAACGGGTTCTCGCCGCGCATGCGGTCGCGCCGCAGCCACCAGTAGCAGAACAGCGGCACCACGGTCAGCGCCAGGATCAGTGCACCGATCAGCGCCGAGGTGACCGAGTAGGCCATCGGCGCGAACATCCGGCCTTCCTGCCGCTGCAGGGTGAAGATCGGAATATGTGCGGCGATGATGATCAGCATCGAGAAGAACGTCGGCCGCCCGACCTCCGAGGCTGCGGACAGCACGGTGGAGAACCGTGTCTTGCGGTCTGCCGTGGGCGGCAGCGCCGACAAGCGCGAGACGATGTGCTCGGTGACGATCACCGCACCGTCGATGATGATGCCGAAGTCCATCGCCCCCAGCGAGAGCAGGTTGGCTGGAACGCCCCACAGGTGCAGGCCAAGGAAGGTCGACAGCAGCGCCAGCGGCATCATCGCGGCCACGATCAGCGCGGCACGGGCGTTGTACAGGAACAGCCACAGCACCAGGAACACCAGTACCGCGCCTTCCAGCAGGTTGCGGAACACCGTCTTCAGCGTGGTCGAGACCAGCCAGGAGCGGTCGTAGAACGGCTCGATGCTGACGCCTGCCGGCAGCTGGTTGGCTTCGATCTCGGCCACGCGCGCATGCAGGGCGTCGAGCACATCGGACGGATTCTCGCCCTTGCGCATCAGCACCATGCCGAACACCGCGTCATCGTTGTCGTCCTGGCCGACCAGGCCCTGCCGCGGAAGGCCGGTATCGGCGATGCTGGCCAGGTCGCGCACCAGCACCGGCGTGCCACCCTTCTGCGCGACCACCACGCTGCCGATGTCGGCCAGGGAACGCATCAGGCCGACGCCACGGATCAGGAACTGCTGCTGGCCACGCTCCACGTAGCCGCCACCGGCATTGGAGCTGCCTTTTTCCAGGGCTTCGGAAAACTCACTCAGGCTGATGCCGCGGTCACGCAGCTTGTCCAGGTCGGGCTTGACCTGGAACGTGCGCGCATAGCCGCCGAAGCTGATCACATCAGCCACGCCCGGCACGGTGCGCAGGCCACGTTCCATCACCCACTCCTGCACGGTGCGCAGTTCGGTGGGACTCATGTGCGGGGCCTTCAGCACGTAGCGGTAGATCTCGCCCACCGCCGAGCTCATCGCTTCCAGTTCGGGGGTCACGCCCTCGGGCAGGTCCACGCCCTGCAGGCGTTCCATTACCTGCTGGCGCGCGAAGTAGTCATCGGCCTTGTCATCGAAGGTCAGGATGATCATCGACAGGCCGAACTGCGTATGCGAGAACACCCGCACCGAATGCGGGATGCCCGACAGCGCCACTTCCAGCGGCATGGTGACTTCGCGCTCGACCTCCTCGGCGGCGCGACCCGGGTGCAGAGAGACCACGGTCACCTGGGTGTCGGACACATCGGGGAAGGCCTCCACCGGCAGCACGCGGAACGCCGCGATGCCGGCGCCGATGAACAGCAGCAGCGCCAGCATCACCATCAGCGGCTGGCGCAGGCAGTAGGCAATCAGGCGATCGATCATGGTGCGGCATGCCCCATGGCGGGAGTGGTGGTTGCGGAAGAAGCCGTCGCCGACGCCGGTACGCTGTCCACCAGCTGTTGCAGCAGCAGGCCGCCCTCGACCACCACGCGGCTGCCGGCCGCCAGCCCTTCGCGCACCCACAGGCGCCCGTCGCCCAACTCCTCGGCCTGCACGGCGCGACGCCCGTAGCGGCCCCTGCCTTCGTCCACGAACACCACCTGTTTGCCATCGATCAGCAACACGGCGGCATCCGGCAGCGATACGCCGCCCTGCGCCGGCAGCTCCACCTGGGCGCGCACGTACTGTCCGGCCTTGAAGCTGCGGACGTGGTTGTCCAGCTCGGCGCGCGCCTGGACCACGCGGCGCTCGCTGTCCACGAAGTCATCCACATGCTGCAGGGTCGCCTGCAGCGTGCTGCCATCGGCAGCCGGCACGCGCACCGTCATGCCCGGCTGCAGGCGCCCGGCCAAGCGCTCGGGAATGTCCAGCAACAGCCAAAGGCGGTCGGGATCACCGATCACCGCCAGCGGCTGCTCGCCATCGGGGCCCACGTTCATGCCCGGGCTCATCCGCCGTTCCACCAGCACGCCGTCGATGGGCGCGCGCAGCGGCAGGCGCTGGTCCACGCGGTTGCCATTGCCATTGCCATAGGCGGTGGCGAACGCAGCGGCGCGTGCATGGTCGGCCTGGCTGCCGGCGAAATGTGCTTCGGCCTCGTCCAGTTCGCGGCCCGAGGCCACGCCGGCGGCATGCAGTTCGCGGGTGCGCTCCAGTTCGCGGCGGGCCTGCTGCAGCTCGGCGCGCCCGCGCACGCCTTCGGCCTGCGCCTGGCCGAACTCCGGCGAGGTGATCCAGGCGATGACCTGGCCAGCCTTGACCTTCTGCCCCGGCTGCGCCTCGATGCGCGAGACCTGGCCCGGCAACGGCGCGCGCAGCGCAGTGGAGCGGGTTTCGTCCCAGACCACGCGGCCCGGCAGCTGCAGCGATGCACTGGCCCCCTCGCTCACCGCCTCGCTGCGCAGTACGTCCAGCTGGCGGCTGTCGGCCGGGAACTGGATCTGCCCGGCACTGACCATCGGCGCGCCATCGGCATAGGTGGCCGGTTCGCGCCCGCAGCCGGACAACAGGGCCAGCGCGAGCAGCGCAGGCAGCAATGCGCGGCGCGCACGCGGGGAAGTGGCGGCATGCGTGATCACAGGGTCTCTCCTTCGGCAACGGACGTGGCGGCGCTCCAGCGCGCCAGTGCAATGGCGTGGTCGGCACGCGCCTGGATCAGCGCGGCCTCGAACTCGCGCCAGCTGCGGCGCGCGTCCAACAGGTCGGTCAGGCTGGCGGCACCGCGGCGATAGGCCAGTTCGATGCCCTGCACGGCCTTGCGTGCACTGTCGGCCTGCAGCCCCTCGTAGTCCCGGCGGCGCTGCGCGGCGGCTTCGGCACCGGCCTGCAGCTGGTCCAGCTCGGCCGCTGCCTGGCGCTGCAGCGCATGCAGTTCCAGTGCGGCGGCATCGCGGTCGGCCTCGGCGCGCTGGATGCCGCCCTGCGCGCGCGACGGCGCCCCCAGTGGGATCGTCACCGACACACCCCAGGTCACGCCATTGATGTCGGTCGGCTCGCGCTCCGCCTCCACGCCCCACTGGATGTCGCGGCGGCGCTCGCTGCGTGCCAGTGCCACGCCCGCATCGGCCGCGGCCAAGCGCGAACGTGCGGCGCGCAGGTCCACGCGCTGCTGCGGATCGGCGGCGCTGCCAGCCGGCTCCCTGCTGGCGTCGGGCCACGCGTCGTCCGCACTGAGAGAGGCGCTCTCCTCCCTGCCCAGCAGCAGGGCCAGCGTGTGCTGGGCATCGCGCAGGTCCAGCGCCGCGTCGCGGGCCGCATCGGCCACTGCGAGGTCATCCACGGCAAGGCGGGCACGATCCACCGGTGCCATCGCACCGCTGGCAACCTGGCGATCCGCAGCAGCCATCTGTTCGGCAGACGTTCGCCGGTTGGCCTCGGCGATGCCCAGCGCCTCCTGCGCGGCCTTCAGACCGAAGTAGGCTTCCTGCAGCGCGAGCTCCTGCCGCCGTCGTGTATCCAGCATCTGCATCCCGGCTGCTTCCACCAGCGCATCGGCCTGGCGCATGCGCAGCGATCGTTTGCCGCCACGTTCCCAGGTGAAGCCCAGGCCGACGGTGCTGTCCACGCGCTTGTCCTGCCAGCGGCCACTGCCCACACCGTGTTTCGGGCTGATCTTGCTGCTGCCCAGCGACACCTCGGGCGCCGGCCGCAACGCAGCGGTCAGCGCATCACCCTGCGCACCGCGCAGTTCCAGCGCCGCCGCGCGCAGGTCCGGATTGTGCGCATCCATGGCACGTTGCGCGTCCTGCAGGCTTATAGCCCACGCCGCAGGTGCACATGCCAGTGCGGCCAGCAGGGCCGCCGAACGAGGGAGGAAATTCATGCGCGCCACGGTAAGGTGGCGCACTTGCGCCAAACTTTCCCGAACCTTGCGCGAAGCTTGCAATGCGAATCCTGTTGAT
>PJTS01000311.1_pt1 | contig 36856 bp, 33 predicted proteins | sample 1512251 | NCBI WGS metagenome assembly PJTS01 (sample SAMN08177686, study PRJNA422409) | Soil metagenome, whole genome shotgun sequencing project. | isolation source: Soil (2) enriched on wood chips: alkali lignin treatment | place: USA: Madison | collected 2015-01-15 | reverse complement strand
TGTTATTGTTCCCACTAACGATGGCACTATACGTATTGAACAAGGTGATAAAAGTAATGTGGCCTGGGAGAGCGATAGCAAAGAGTATGCAAAAAAAATGGGTACGTCACTGGGTGTATTTTCACCATTGCCCGGTAATCTTTATCCGCCAAATCCTTTAGGCATTTACGACATGGCAGGTAATGGCTGGGAGTGGATAAAGGACTGGTACGATCCTGATTATTATAAATACTCACCGGTAAAAGATCCGCCGGGGCCGGAAAAACCCGTCTTTAAAGATATTTACGGAAATTATACAAAAGTAATCCGCTCACAGGATTTTTCCGGGCCAAGACGTGGCGCAACTATTTTTCGTTTTGACTCAGATCCAGCTAACGAGGGAGATCTTCCCGACGACAAGACGGTACGTTGTGCTGTTAATAGTTCGAGTCCTTTAAAATAGCCACCCCTCATTTGCTTTAAGTTATTTTTATTACGTTCTGGCATGTTTTCATAAAAATATCATCCATTATTCTTTTGTTTGTAAGACCCATATGTAATTAATAAGGAGGTTTATATGCTGGGTGTTATTCGCATTAATGATAAAACAACTCATGGTGGCACTGTGCTTGAAGGGAGTGCTGGTGTGAAATTTATGGGGTTAGAAGTCTCTTGTCTTATGGATAAGGTATTTTGTCCTGTGCATGGTAAAACATACATTATCGAAGGTGATGAAATTTCAAAGATTAATGGTAAGCCAATAGCTCTGCATGGCCATCGTTGCAGTTGTGGTTGCACGTTGATTTCGTCATTATACAACGCAGGAAAATGTTAATTCGTGCCTGTTAATATAAAAAAAATTCCAGAAGAAAAACCCTTGCCTGTTGCTCCAAATAAATTACGTTGGCTCTTTGCGATTGTTCTGTGTGTAATTGCTGGCGTGGTTGTAGTTCCGACTCTGTGGCCTAAATATCTTCCTACACGTTCTGAATGGTTCTGGTTTTGTACGTTGATGTTGCCTTTATCCATTGGGGTTACAGGATACATCATACGGTTACGCCGCTATGAGAATAAACGCGATAGCGTGCTCTGTTGGAACCGTCTATATCAAAAACAGTATGAAGCGCAAATTTCACTGGGTCAGAAGGCTGTGGGTATGCTGGGAATGAGTTACGTCACGCCAGTTGCCAACAATAAACTTGCTGTAGCGCTTTTACGAGGAGGACGTGGGCTTCAGACGCACTATTTGCCAGAAATTCAGTCTACGATAACAACTGCATCTCTTCCTCTATTACCTAAAGAAGATTACCTGACTCGACTGGAATCAATATTAACAACTGTTATCGGGCAATTGCATAGTGAGTTGATTCAGTTTACCGGAACATTATTTGTTCGTATTCATCATGATGGCGTGTTGGACAGTGAACAAATTCTCGCCGTCTGGCAGAAGGTTTTTCCCGCTTCATGTCCAGTCACTGATATCAATGTCAGTACTGACAACAATGGGTTGATGTGGATCGATGAATGGCTGGACAGACAGGATGATGCGCTTGTCCTTTCTGTTGAAAGTAATTTATTTCTTCAAGCACGCGATCAGCAGGCAGAATCTGTATCAGCTTTGTTGCTGGCCTCTTCGGCATGGCTGACGCGCTATCGTGTAATGCCGCAAACGTGGATACATCGTCCGGTTAGGATCTCCACTCCGGAAGAGGACGTGGCAGAAGTAGCCCTTTGGGGAAAAATAACGCCAGCGGTACCCTGGTTCTTCTGGCGGGCTCAGGTAAAAAGTAGCGTACTTGCTGAGGCTCTCATTGCAATGGATAAATCGGCACTCCTGTCTGAAAAAAAAGGAGAAATGGTACTGGAGGATACTTTTGGCAGACCGGGGGCAGCAGTGGGGAATATCACATTAATTTGCGCCTGTGAACACGCTGTCGCATCGGGGCTGGCTCAATGGCTGATAACTAGCGCTAAAAGCACGCAAATGGCGATTATCCGTCCGGCTTAATATCATGCAAGGATTGTGATGTGGAAAAGAAAAAGCGGCTCAGTACATGGTTAATTATCCTTCTGATTTCGATCATCGGTGGATTTCTTATATGGACTGAAAATCCTGTCGTTCATCTTCTTACTACAGAGAAAAAACTGATTGTATCTCTGGCTGTAGCTGGGGTTTGCTTATTTATTTTGCTCTGTGACGATCTATTTGTCCGATTATGGCAGTGGCTCATCTCGCAGAGCTTTATCCAGCAGCTTCGGAAATTATCAGATAAAAGTCATCATCGGGAGGAAATATTATTTATTGACAGAAAAAAGCATTGTGAGGTGCTCAAGAGTATTCACCTGTATCTTCATCATACTTATGGCCGCACCTGGTCCCGCAAACTCCGCATCCTGCTCGTAACCGGCAGCGTCACCGATGCCGAACAGCTTATCCCGAAACTCACGCAGGAACTTTGGCAGGAAGACAAGGGCACGCTGCTGCTGTGGGGAGGAGACCTGAATACCCCGGCAGACACCGACTGGCTGGCCGCACTGCGTAAACTGCGCCGCTGCCCGGTAGACGGGATCGTGTGGGTCACATCACAGCTGGACTCCCCGACTGAGAATGCCACTCCGGTACTCACGCCAGATGCGATGGACATGCTTGCCGCATCGCTCAGTACGCGCTATACCGCCCTAGGCTGGCAACTGCCGTTGTACGTCTGGTCGCTGCACTCCCGCGCCGGGCAGCAGGCCGATCGGGTCACCCAGCCCGTTGGCTGCCTATTACAGCCCGGCTGTCGTGCCGAAGGGCTGAATAACCAGCTTGCCACCCTGACGCCAGGACTTGTCACGCAGGGCATTCAGCAGATATGCACGAAAGTGCAGCACAACTTCCTGTTGGGCCTGGCCGACCAGCTCTCACGCGTGCCGGAAACGGTGACAGAGCCGCTATCGATCCTGCTTAACCCGTACCGTCCGCTTCCGCTGGCGGGCGTGGTGTTCAGCCCGCCGTCAGTGGGAGCCGCACGCAGCGTGAAACACCACTGGGGTAAGGATAACCGCTGGGACATTATTACTGATTCGGTGCAGTCGCTCCCGGCGGGTCTGCGCCCGCGTAAGCCCGGCATCACCGCCCGGCAGGTACTCGCAGGGGCCGTGATTCTTGTGATGGCCGGATGGGCTATAACCATGGCGGCCTCCTTTACCGTCAACCGCAGCCTGGTGGCGAGGGCACAGGGGCAGGTCCAGCTGGTTTCCGCGGAGAAGCAACCCCTGGCGACACGTCTGCATGCACTCTCAGAGTTGCAGAAAACCCTTTCCCGCCTTCAGTATCGTGCTGATCGCGGCGCACCCTGGTATACGCGCGGCGGCCTCAGCCAGAACGATGCCCTGATGGCGGCACTCTTTCCGCGCTATGCCGAAAATGCGATACCGCTGCTACGCGATGCGGCTGCGGTTCATCTTCAGCAGCAGTTGAATGCCTACGTACAGCTGCCACCGGACAGTCCGCTGCGGGAGAAAATGACCCGAACGGCCTGGGAACAGTTGAAGCTGTACCTGATGCTTGCGCGCCCAGAGCGGATGGATGCGGCCTGGTTCTCCGGGGCGCTGATGCAGAACTGGCCCCAGCGTCCAGGAGTGAAGGACGGTGTCTGGCAGGGTACCGGTGCCTCGCTGCTGCGGTTTTACGGGGCTAATCTGCCAGCCCATCCGGCGTGGCGCCTGCATTCTGATGACGGGCTGGTAAGCCAGGTGCGCACGCTGCTGGTCCGCCAGATGGGGATGCGCAACAGCGAATCCACGCTGTATCAGAAAATGCTGGCACAAGTAGCGAACCAGTATGCCGACTTGCATCTGTCGGATATGACCGGCGATACGGATGTGTCGCGCCTGTTCACCACCAATGAAGTGGTGCCGGGAATGTTCACTCGTCAGGCCTGGGAGCAGGCCGTTCAGCCCGCCATTGAAAAAGTGGTTGCGGAGCGCCGTGATGAGATGGACTGGGTGCTGAGCGACAGCAGGCAGCCAGCTGCGCAGCAGACCTCTCCGGAGGCGCTAAAGGCCCGCCTGACAGAGCGCTACTTTGCTGATTTCGGCGGTGTCTGGCTCGACTTCCTCAACAGCCTGCGGCTCCAGCCCGCGGCCACGCTGTCGGACGCCATTGACCAGCTTACCCTGATGGCCGATGTGCGCCAGTCACCGTTAGTGGCACTGATGAACACGGTAAGCGTGCAGGGGCGCACCGGACAGACTGGCGAGGCCCTTTCCGACTCGCTGGTGAAATCGGCGAAGAACCTGTTTAACCGTGATGAGCAGGCCGCTATAGACCAGCAGGTTGGCGCACATGGCCCGCTGGATGCAACCTTTGGTCCGGTACTGGCGCTGATGGGCAGTCAGACGAAAGGGGCCGGGAATACTGACCTAAGCTTCCAGACTTTCCTGACCCGTATCACCCAGGTGCGCCTGCGCCTTCAGCAGGTCACAAATGCCACCGACCCGCAGGCGATGACTCAGGCGCTGGCGCAGACGGTTTTCCAGGGTAAAGCGGTGGACTTAACCGAAACCCGGGATTATGGCAGCCTGGTGGCGGCAGGCTTGGGGCAGGAGTGGAGTGGATTCGGGCAGACGGTGTTTGTCCGCCCGATGGAGCAGGCCTGGCAGCAAGTGCTCGCGCCCGCAGCTGAAAGCCTTAACGCCCAGTGGCGCAGCGCGGTGGTGGACGACTGGAATACTGCCTTTGGCGGACGCTATCCATTTAAGGATGTCAGCAGCGAAGTCTCGTTGCCGCTACTGGCGAAATACCTGAACGGCGATTCCGGGCGCATCGCCCGCTTTTTACAGACCCGGCTCAACGGTGTGCTCCATAAGGAAGGGAGCCGCTGGACGGCGGATAGCATCAATGCGCAGGGTCTGACCTTTGACCCGGCATTTCTTAAGGCGATAAACACCCTGAGTCATATCTCGGACGTGGTGTTTACCAATGGTGAGGCAGGGCTGCACTTTGAGCTGCGCCCGGGCACGGCGGATGGCGTGATGCAGACGGACCTTGTTATAGACAGCCAGAAGCTGGTCTACATGAACCAGATGCCTGCCTGGAAGCGCTTCAGCTGGCCGGCGGACACCGAAGCACCGGGGGCGGCCCTGAGCTGGATAAGTACGCAGGCTGGCACCCGGCAGTACGCGGATATGTCAGGGGCGTGGGGTTGGATTCGGCTGCTGGACAAGGCCACGGTCAGCGCGTATGCCGGGGCGGGCAGCAGCTGGAGCCTGAACTGGAAAGCGCCGGACGGCAGAGCGTTGAACTATACGTTGCGCACGGAGGCCGGAGAAGGCCCGCTGGCGCTGCTAAAGCTGCGTAATTTTACGCTGCCAGAGGCCATTTTTACTGTTACAAACCCGATGGAAGATGTGACGGTATTTTCTGATGACAATGATATCGCAAAGGAGGACTGGTAATGGCATCCATTACAACCCTGATGGCGGCCTGCCAGCTGGAGAAAGATACGATGGCGGCGCAGGTGCAGTCCCGGCTTGCTCTGTGGAACAACTGGCTGCTGCCCGTCTCTGACGACAACTCCACCGGCGATGACCCCGGCTATGACGACGATTTTCAGCTGATGCGCGAAGAGGTGGGTAAGCTCTCCGGCATGGACACGGAGCTTATTTGCCAGCTTGCTGAAAAGCTGCTTATCACGGCCACAAAGGATATCCGCGTGGCCACGTATTACGCCTGGGCGCGGCTGCACCGTGACGGCGAGGCGGGACTGGCTGACGGACTGGAGCTGCTTGCCGCCCTGATGAAGCGATATGGCGCACAGCTTCACCCGCGGCGTGGGCGCAGCCGAAAGGCGGCGCTGGAATGGCTGGGGAGCAGCCGGATGCTGGACAGCCTTTCTCTTTATCCTGAGGTAATAAAGCGCGAAGCTGAACGCACCGCCGGTGCGCTGTGGTTGCTGGAGCAGTGTTCCGCACAAACTGATGAGGTAGAACGCCCGCAGTACGGCGCGCTATATGGCGCGCTGGAAAGCCGCCTGCAGAAATCCGGCGGCATGGACGCGGTAGTACCGCAAAACGTCAGCGGGAGTCACCACGTCACACCGTCATCCGGCAGCGTACCGTCACTGACGGGAATTGCATCAGGCCAGGAGCTACTGTCGCAGGCGCGCATTCTGGCGGAATACCTGCGAAGCCAGCCGGATGGCTGGCTCTCTGCCCATCGGCTTATAAAGAACCTGCGTCACGACACCCTGCACCAGTTACCGCCCCTCTCATCTGACGGTAAAACCCGCATTGAGCCGCCAAAGCCGGACCAGCGTGCACAGCTGAAACGGCTGTACCTGCAGCAGAGCTGGCGCGAGCTAATGGAGGAGGCGGACAGCCTGCTATCGCGCGGGGCGAACCATCTGTGGCTGGATGTGCAGTGGTACCTGCATCAGGCGCTGGAGAAATCTGGGCAGGAAGCGGAAGCCGCGCTAATCCAGTCTGACCTGAAGGCACTGCTCTCCCGCCTGCCGGGGCTGGAGACGCTGGCGTTTAACGACGGCACGCCGTTCGCCGATCAGGTGACCCTGAACTGGATAAGACAGCAGGTAACGGATGATCCGTCGGGCTGGCAGGAGAATCACGTGGCCATAGCTCCGGCAGGGGAAGACATCCTGCAACTTGAGCCGGAAGCGCTAACGCTTGCCGACAGCGAAGGGACGGAGGCAGCGCTGGCCTGGCTGCAAAACCGCCCTGGTATGACCACCTCACGCGAACGCTGGCTACTGCGCCTGCTGATGGCGCGCATTGCCGAACAGACTGGCAAAAACGAGCTGGCACTGCATCTGCTGGCTGAACTGGACATTCATTCGACAACCCTGACGCTCACCCACTGGGAGCCTGAACTGCTGTTTGAGGTAAAGGCCAGGCGGCTAAAATTGCTGCGCACAAAAGCTGCACGCAGTGAAACCGACAAAGCTCGCCTTCAACCAGAAATGGATCACCTGCTGGCCGGGCTGATTGCCATCGATCCCGGCAGGGCCGCCGTGCTCTGTAGCTGACCCTTATTCTGCAATACCCAGGAAACTCAATGGACGATTTAACCCTGCGCTATTTCGACGCCGAAATGCGCTACCTGCGTGAAGCGGCAAAAGAATTTGCACAAACTCACCCCGACCGGGCGGCGATGCTCGACCTCGACAAGGCGGGCACGCCCGACCCGTATGTGGAGCGCCTGTTTGAAGGCTTCGCGTTTTCCGTTGGCCGCCTGCGCGAAAAGATTGATGACGATCTGCCGGAGCTGACGGAAGGGCTGGTTAGCATGCTGTGGCCGCATTATTTACGCACCATCCCATCGCTGTCGGTGGTGGCGCTGACGCCGGACCTGCCAGCCATGAAAATGGCCGAAGTTATCCCCGCCGGGCTGGAAATCAGTTCCCGTCCTGTGGGGCCGAAGAACACCGTCTGCCGCTACCGCACCACCCGGGACGTGACGCTGAACCCGGTTGCGGTATCGGCTGTCACCATGACCGCGGAACCGGACGGACGCTCAGTCCTGCGCGTCCGCTTTTCCTGTAGCGGTCAGGCAGACTGGCAGCAGACAGACCTGACGCGGCTGCCGATTTATCTGGGAGAAGATGCCGTAACAGGCAGCGCCCTGCATCTGTGGCTGACGAAGCGCCTGGTGGCGCTGTACATCCGGCTGCCGGGACAGGACGACCGTATAAAGCTGGACGGTTATTTTTCGCCGAGTGGATTCGGAGAACAAGATCGGTTGTGGCCTAAAGGCGATAGCGCGTTCAGCGGCTGGCAGTTGCTGCTGGAGTATTTTTCCTTCCGCGAGAAGTTTATGTTCGTGCACCTCAACGGGCTGGAAAACATGACGCTTCCGACGGGTATCACCCATTTTGACATCGAAGTGGTGTTCAGCCAGATGTGGCAGAGTGATTTGCCGGTCACGGACAGCGCCCTGCGCCTGCACTGCGTACCGGTGATTAACCTTTTCACCCTGGAAGCTGACCCGCTGACCATCAGCGGACTGGAAAGCGAATATTTACTGCGACCAAAACGGCTTCAGGACGGACACACGGAAATTTATTCCGTCGACAGCGTAACCGGCTCCGGGCGAACCGGTGATGCGCGTTACGTGCCGTTTACCAGCTTCCGTCACCGGGGCGGGATGATGCGCCGCCACGCACCGGAGCGCTATTACCATACCCGCGTGAAGCGGGGCGTTACCGGTATGCACGACACCTGGCTTGTTCTCGGTGGACAGCAGTGGGAGGCTGACCGGCTGCTGACTCGGGAGACTGTATCGCTGCGTATCACCGGGACCAATGGTCAGCTGCCGCGCCGTGCACTGCAGAGTACGCTGCTGGACCGCTGCGAACAGATAAGCGAAACGCCGTTCACGGTACGTAATCTGTGCAAACCGACGTTGCCCGCCTATCCGCCGACAGAAGACCGCTTCCACTGGCGGGTGATGAGCCATCTGGGAACCCGTTTTCTCAATATGATGAGTAGCGCAGAGGTGCTGCGCGGCACGCTGTCGCTTTACAACTGGCTCGATGATGAACTCAACAACCGTCGTCTGGATGCCATTCTGGACGTCAGGCACCACCGGATCCAGCGCTTTGAAGATGGCTTCCTGCTGCGCGGCCTGGACGTAGAGGTCACGCTCGACAGCAACGGTTTTACCGGCGAAGGGGATGTGCATCTGTTTGGCGAAATGCTCAACCGCTTTTTCGCGCTATATGCCGACATGAATCAGTTTAACCAGCTCACGCTTATTGTTCAGCCAGAAGGGAAGTGTATCCGGTGGAAAGAGAATCACAGTCCGCGCCTGCCCGGATGATGTCGCAGATACGGCAGCAACTGCCGTATATGAATTTTTATCGCTTCTGCCAACTGCTTGAGCAGATCGATCCGGATGCGCCGGTGCCGGGCAGTGGCTGGCAGGTGCGTCAGGAGCCGATCCGGTTTCGGCCTCACCCGGGGATGGGTTTCCCGTCCAGTGAAATTCGGGGAATGGAAGACCCTGAGCCGGAACATTCGCATCTCCCGCCGACAGTGCGCGTCAATTTTATGGGGCTGTACGGCGTGGAGTCGCCGCTGCCGACGCACTATATTGACGATATCGCCCAACGCCGGGAAGGGTATGAATCCACCCGCGATTTTCTGGACATCTTCAACCACCGACTGATTGCCCAGTATTACCGTATCTGGCGCAAATATTCGTATCCGGCGACCTATGAGGCGGGAGGCGCGGATAACACCTCACAGTATCTGCTGGGGCTGGCCGGGTTGGGGATTCGGGGATGTGCGGCAACGGCAGGTACGCCGCTGTCACGCTTTCTGGCGCTGCTACCTGCGCTACTGCTGCCGGGGAGGACAGCGGAAGGAACGGTCTCGCTGGTAACGTTGCTTGCACCCGATACCGGTGCAGCGGTGTATCACCATGACCGCTGCCGGGTTCCGCTGAAGCAGCAGGTTACCATGAGTGCCCGGCAGCCCGTCAGCCTGAAACATCGTCCTGTAATGGGCAATTATGGGACAGATGTTAACGGTCAGATTCTGTTGCGGCTGACAACCAACAATCCCGATGAAGTACGCGGTTGGCTACCAGGGGGCGAACTGCATCAGGACTTGATGGCGCTGCTGCACGTCTATCTGGGCTCACACCTGGATGTGCGACTGCAGCTGTGCGTGGCACGGCATTTACTGCCGGATGCACGACTGGCATGCAGCGTAGATGCTCCCCGGGTGGGGCGTACCGCAGTGTTGCGACCATTGGTTCCGCAGCAGAACAGGGATGACATGATAACCATTAACCTGGGGCGATATCAGTGCGTCCGGGAAAACATTCACCGAAGGGAGAGCGATGAAGATGGCGATTACCGCGGGTAACACCTCCGCCACGCTGCTGGCATTGTGCCTGGCGGCAACATTAACCGGCTGTGGGCTGACGCAGAAGATATCCGATGGCACGGTTGCGGCGACCAAATCCATTTTTTACAAACAGGTAAAAACCCTGCATATGGATATCCGCGCACGGGAAGGTGTGAATAACAACGCAAAAGGGGCGTCGCTGGCGACAGTAGTACGTATTTACCAGCTGAAAGACCGCAAGGCCTTCGACAGCACCGATTATCCGTCGCTATTTGCCATGGACAGCCAGGCCATTAAAGCAGATTTAGTGGCAGAAAAAGATATCCGCCTGCGCCCGGGAGAATCTTTCTCGCTGGATATGCCAATGGAGGAGGCGGCGCAGTTTGTGGCGGTGGCCGGTATGTTTATGGCACCCGATCAGGAAAACAATACCTGGCGTCTGGTCATCAACCGCGATGAACTGGATCCGGACATACCGCGTATTATTGAAATCAGCAATAACCGTTTGACCCTGCAACCGTTGAAGGATGACTGAGATGCCGCGCCCGTCATTATACGAAACCCTGTTCGGTAATTTTGCAGGCGGCCTCGAACTGCATCAGGTCAGTGAAGAAAATCAGGCAATCCTCTCCGTGCTGGACAATATGCAGCGCATTATCAACTGCCGCGCCGGGACGCTGGCGCATTTGCCGGACTACGGTCTGCCGGATATGACGAAAATTCTTCAGGGGATGCCCGGAACTGCGCACCAGCTGATATCCACCCTGTCGGCGGTGTTGCTGAAATACGAGCCACGCCTGCGCAAAATCACGGTCGTGATGCTCGAGCAGACCCGGCCTGGCGAATTGCGCTACGCCATTGATGCCGAGCTGAAAGGCGTCGGGCTGGTGCGTTACGGCACCGAGTTTATGCCGGAGGGCAAAATCCTAATCCGTCATATGAAACAGCAGCAGTACCTGGATGTCCGCGCCGCAATTTAGCGATTTTTCTGACAGAAACTACCATGACAACATCCCCTGAACGCTACGTCAAAACCGGTGGCGATCCGCGCGCGGTTGCGGATTACGTCGCCCTGCGCGAAGAAATGAGCAAACTGACCCATCCGGCTCGCCCGGATGTGGACTGGCCGTATGCCGAAAAACTCTGCCTGTCGCTGTTTGAGCACAATGGCGTGGAGCTGCAGACCGCCGCCTGGTATACGCTTGTCCGCACACAACGTGCCGGAATGTACGGATTGAATGAAGGGCTGGCGATACTGGCAGCATTGGTCTCCCGGCAGTGGGAAAACCTCTGGCCGCGGCCAGTAAATGCGCGGATGGAAATCCTGCGCAGCCTGAGTAAACGCCTTCAACAGGTGATGCGCACGCTGCCTCTGACACGCAGTGATCAGAGCCAGCTCTACCAGGTGGAAGCGCACCTGAAAGCACTGGAAAAGGTATTACAGCGCATGGAGTTGAAGCATGTCAGTCAACTGGACGCGCTGCTAACGCAAGTGCACAACGCGGCGGTGCGACTGGAAAACAGCGCCCATGAGACAGTTGAAACGGAGGAGACTGTTATCCCGGATACTGCCATCGACCCGCCGGAAAGAACAAAATGGGTGTATGTCGCGCAACGCGATATCGACGCTGTGTCAGCACCATCGCAGCCCACAAAACCCTGGATGTCTTTTGCCGCCGGGATGCTGACCATGCTGGTGGTGCCAGGTGCAGCGGTCTGGGGATGGCAGGCAATGCACCAGCCGGATCCGGTTCAGGCGCAATTTACCGCCTCGCTGGCACCGTTATCCGTTGCGCTTTCCCCGGCGCAGTTGCAGGCAATGCAGAATAACCCTCTCTCAGCGGAAACAGGTATCAGCCAGACGGCACAGCAGTTAGCGCGGCTGGCTCAACTGAAACCCGACTGGGTCGTTAGCTATGGCGGGCAACTGGTGCAACAGGCGTTAACTCTGTGGCCGGAACAGGCAAAACCGCTGGCGCTACAGTGGCAGCAGCAGATTGCGGCACAGGCACTGCCTTCAGAAAATCTGAGCGGCTGGTATCAAGGGATGGCGCGGCTGCAACAGCTAGCGAACCAGCTTAATGCGCTGGATGAAAAGCGCGGCAAGTATATGACGGTCAGTGAACTGAAATCGCAGGTATTTACCATCATGCAGTCATTTAATCGCGCTATTCCGGTGGAAGAACAACTCCGCCAGCTGTCCGCAGTAAATGATGAGCAGCCCTGGCCAGTAGCACAGCAGAATCTGGCGGAGCTGCATCTGCAACAGCTTATCGCTCGCTATGCGCTTCTGAAGCAAAAAGCACTTGATTGAATATGATGCATTTCCACGCCAGAGTAAGTAGTCAGGGAAAAGGCGAGAGCGAAAAGAAAAAGAAGAAAAGGGTGGCTAAACGCGTGGTGCGCTAAAGCCTGGTGAACAAATTAATACGGTAACTCATGGAGTCAGAGTGTCAGCCAAAGATCGTTTTTTTAAAAAAGTGCAGCGCAATAATAGTATTGTAACATTTGGCCAAAAATCGGCTGAAGCAGAAATTAGGGAGTTCACCTCAAGAATGGATGACCTTGCGGATCAGATTAGCCAGTGGTTCGCAGGCACTGCCATTGGCGTCACGTTATCGACAAAATATCTCCATGATTTGAGTACGGTTGGCTATAGCCTCAGCAGCGGCATATGCCGTTATGATATCACTACCATACACTTACAGAACGGTGATCGCTTTGTGCGCATTATCCCTGAACAGCTCTGTAAGGGCACGGAGTTGGGCTTTGTAATAATGCATGTCGATGCGCCCGGTATCCATCAGGTATTTTATTTGAGCATGGCACCTGAAACGGGCTGGTTTATCCGAGGCGAGCATCAAAGCCCAAAGGATAACGCAATCATGACGGAGGATCGTTTTTTCAGGGCTGTAGACAGGCTGGCCTGAAACCGACGAGCCTGTCCCGGGTTTCACTATTGATTTACCTCTGCAACAGCTCGGCAAATTTCGCCAGCCACTGCGGATGCGCGGGCCAGGCGGGGGCGGTGACCAGGTTGTCATCAACGTACGCTTCATCGATGCCAATGTCAGCGTAATACCCGCCGCTAAGTCGCACTTCCGGCGCACAGGCGGGGTAGGCGCTACAGGTTCGTCCTTTCAGCACATCCGCAGCGGCCAGGAGTTGCGCGCCGTGGCAGACGGCGGCAATAGGTTTGCGTGCCTGGTCAAAAGCCCGCACCAGTTCGAGGACTTTTTCATTCAGGCGCAGATATTCAGGTGCTCGTCCACCGGGGATGAGCAGGGCGTCATAATCCTCTTCTTGCGCCGCAGCAAAATCGGCATTAAGAACAAAGCGGTGGCCGGGTTTTTCACTGTAAGTCTGGGCGCCGTCAAAATCATGGATCGCCGTCATGATAAAGTCGCCTTTGGCTTTGTCAGGACAGACGGCGTCAACCTGATGGCCAATCATCTGCAGTGCCTGAAACGGCACCATGGTTTCGTAATCCTCCGCGTAATCTCCGACCAGCATCAAAATTTTCTTGCTCATCTTAACCACTCCTCAAGGAATAAATGGAATGACAGATGGCGGCATCACGCCGCCAGCACTTTATTACGACCATCATTCTTGGCGCGATACAGGGCATCGTCCACGCGCTTAAAGAGATCGTCAATACTCTCATCCGGGTTATGCCGGGCTACCCCAATGCTAACGGTGAAGCGGGGCAGGCCCGGGATAGCAATGCGGGCAATCGCCACGCGCAGGGTTTCAGCGATCTGCATCGCGGCGTCCAGTGACGTGCGCGGCAGCAGCAGCACAAACTCCTCGCCACCCCAGCGGAAAACGTAATCGTCTTTACGACAACAGGTTTCCAGCGTGCGCGAAAGAGCAATCAACACCTCGTCGCCTTTTTGGTGCCCAAACATGTCGTTGATGCGCTTGAAGTGGTCCGTATCCACCAGCAGGAGGCTAAACTCCTGCTGGGCCGGAAGGTGGTTCGGTGAGGTGTGATCGGTGAGGTGATAAAACTGGCGGCGATTGAGCAGGCCGGTTAACGAATCACGTAGCGCGGCGTGTTCAAGCTCCTGCTCAAGCCGTTTTTGCTCGGTAATATCATGAATGATGCAGAGCATCAGTTTATCACCGTAGATTTCAATGGGGCCGGCATAGGTCTGTACGTGTCGGGTGGTGCCGTCCGCGAGGCGATGGATAAAGTTAAGCGGCTTATGCCCCCCAGGCAGACGCGCGATCTCGGTCATCACCGGCAACACGTTGCGCCCGAGCGTATTGATCTCCCAGGTGTGTTTGCTGCACATCTCCTCATGGGTATAGCCATAAAAATTGAGCGCCGCGAGATTGGCATCGACCAGCAGGCCGTCCCGGGCAGGATCGATTAACAGCATTGGTGCACTGTTGGTCTGGAAAAACCGGGCATAGAACCCCTGTTTTTTGCGCTGATAGGTGCCCGAACTGGTGGCTTTAAGCCCCTGTACCGGCTGGCGGGCAATACCCTCAAAAATAATCACCTCGCCGCAGGTATCAAAAACAGCCAGCGAGAGCCGACAGCTGAGGCTGGTCTGCTGGTGATTAACCAGCACGCTCCAGATTTCGATGATCTCTTGTTGGGTTTTTAAATCGGGCACATACATCGCAAGCGTCGCCTGCGCATGTGCCGAGCAGACGCCTTTGCGCAGACTGTCCAGCGTCGCGTCCTGCATAATTTTTTTTGCTGCCGTATTGGCGAACAGGAGATCCTCCGTAACCGGTGATACGACCCATATGGGCGTTTTAAGCATATCCAGTGCAGCAAACCCTGTAGAAGACATAGCTCAGTCTCATTTATCAGAAAGTTAAATGTCTGAGATCCACGGCGGAGCGGCACGCGTGGGCTTCTTTGAAACATACTCTACTTCATACCGTCAGGCAGGATTTTTTTGTGATATTCGTATGAAATTCGTATTAATTTTACCAACTGGAATAGTTTTATTAATCGCTTCTGTGACAGCGTTAATAAATAAATTTTCTCTTCTGGTTGCTGAGGAAAAGCGCCGTGTTATGCAAAAATATTTCTAGTATCGGATTAACGTTGAGAAAACATTAACGCTTTTTTCATTAAAACCGTAAAAACTAATGTGCGATAAAAAGGTTTAAGCCCGGCTAATCAATACTGCTTCAGAGTGATCGTGCAGCTTAAGTATCACGTTTGCCAGAACAACAATAATTCATTGCATAGAGAGCTTAACATTGCGTTTATTGGACTTTAATGCGAATGCTTAGCCATTCATAGGTGTTTAATGTCACTTTAAGTTAAATTGTTAGCCCTTTAAGGTTAATGAATAGTCTTGATGAAATGAGGGTGAAAAATAAAAAGCAGAGTGTTATATATTCCATATCGTCTGAAAATTCCGTCGTGGTATATATTATGCTCAGAAACATTAGCGTAAGAACGTTTATTCTTTCTTATCTGGCGGTTGTGCTTCTTTTAATTGATGGACTGGTCTTTTTTTTAGCGCCGCAAACATCTCTGTTAATTTCACTTAATCTTTTGTTTGTCGTCGCGTTTGTGTTTCTGCGGGTTTACATGACCCTGTATCTGGTGGTGCCCATCAATACGGTGAAAAGAAGTATTGAAGAGGTGGTGGCCGGTAATCTGGGCGTCACCATCCCCGAATTTGGTGATAACTGTGCTGGCCGACTGATTCCGGGTATCAACACGTTGTCGCACAACATCGCCACCCTGGTGCGTGAGATCCGCTCCTCCTCCGCCACCGCAATGCGTCTTTCTGAACAGCTGGCCGCCCGTAGTTCGGCGCTGGCGGCGAAAACTGAGCTGCAGTCAGCATCGCTGATCCAGACCTCTGCCAGTATGGAGCAGATGGCCGCCACCACGAAAAATACCGCTGATAACACTCGCCTCGCCAATGAGAAGGCAAATGTGGCAACTCAACAGGCAAAAAAAGGCGGCGAGCTGATGGGGCAGGTTGCTAACAATATGCTTTCCATTACCGAATGCGCCCAGCAGATGACCGAGATCATCACCATGATCGACGGTATCGCGTTCCAGACCAATATTCTGGCACTCAATGCGGCGGTCGAGGCGGCCCGGGCAGGTGACCATGGTAAAGGCTTCTCTGTCGTGGCCGGGGAAGTGCGCAGCCTGGCGCATCGCAGCGCCGAGGCGGCAAAAAGCATTAAATCCCTGATCGCCGTGACCAGTAGCAACGTCAGTCAGGGCGCAATGGTAGTGGCCGAAGCTGAAAAGAACATGCACGAGATCGTCAGCGGTTCCGGGCAGGTCAGTAAGCTGATGGATGAGATTTCTACCTCGACGTATGAACAGGAAAAAGGCATCGCGCAAATCACCCAGGCGTTAACCGATCTGGAAAACGTGACCCAGAGTAACGTGGGGATGGTGGAAGAGCTGTCTGGCTCTTCAGCGGTACTGAAAAATCAGGTGGATGAATTGCAGGCCCGCACGCGAAACTTCCATCTGGAACCGGCATCCTCTGCGCCGTTGTTCGACGGGCAACTCAGCCCGGCGCGTACCTGACAACGCATCCGAGATAACAGCCTGGTTCGCCAGGCTTTTTTGTGAGCCAGCCAGGGTTCAGGAATAGTCTCTTTTATGAATAAATTCAGCGCGATGGACCGGTTAATGGTTGCTTAACCTGCCTGGGTGACTAGACTGACAGCAAAGAACAGCTACTGGCGGAGGCGCTGTGGAAGGCATAAAAGGATCGGAAGTTAACGTTCCTGACGCAGTTTTTGCGTGGTTACTTGATGGCAAGGGCGGGGCGAGGCCCCTCACGAACAACGATACTATCGATCAGCAACATCCTTGCTGGCTGCACCTGAATTATACCCAGCCGGAGAGCGCTCACTGGCTGGCCTCAACCCCGTTATTGCCTAACAACGTGCGCGACGCGCTGGCCGGGGAAAGCCTGCGCCCGCGCGTGACCCGCATGGGCGAGGGGACGCTCATTACCCTACGTTGTATCAATGGCAGCACCGATGAGCGGCCGGATCAGCTGGTGGCGATGCGCCTCTACATGGATGAACGGCTGATTGTCTCAACCCGCCAACGAAAAGTGCTGGCGCTGGACGATGTTGTCGGGGATTTAAAAGAGGGCACAGGCCCGGAAGACTGCGGTAGCTGGCTGGTGGATGTCTGCGACGCACTCACCGACCATGCCAGCGAGTTTATCGAAGAGCTGCACGATAAGATTATCGATCTCGAAGATAACCTGATCGATCAGGTTATTCCACCTCGCGGATTTCTGGCGCTGCTGCGTAAGCAGCTGATCGTGATGCGCCGCTACATGGCCCCGCAGCGCGATGTCTATGCCCGGCTGGCGAGTGAACGTTTCCCCTGGATGAATGACGATCAGCGCCGCAGAATGCAGGATATTGCCGACCGACTCGGGCGTGGCCTGGATGAAATTGACGCCTGTATTGCCCGTACGGCGATCATGACCGATGAAATCGCCCAGGTCATGCAGGAGTCGCTCTCCCGCAGAACCTACACCATGTCGCTGATGGCGATGGTGTTTCTGCCCAGCACCTTTTTAACCGGGCTGTTTGGCGTCAACCTGGGTGGTATCCCCGGCGGGGAGTTCCGCTTTGGTTTTTCGCTGTTCTGTATCATGTTAGTGATTTTAATTGGCGGTGTTGCGTGGTGGTTACATCGTAGTAAATGGTTGTAAATTTACACTATTTTGAGGTTTCTAGAGACCTGAAACGCTATTTTAATTGAGCGAAGTCAATAAACTGATTACCCATAAGGTGCAATATTCCTTCCGCAGGTGAATGCAACGTCAAGCGATGGGCGTTGCGCTCCATATTGTCTTACTTCCTTTTTTGAATTACTGCATAGCAAAATTGATTCGTACGACGCCGACTTAAATAAGTCGGCTTTTTTTTGCCTGCTATCCAGCAGCGACTACCCTAAAAGAGACAACCCGTTCTTCTGGAGGGTAATATGACCATACTCTTAACACTGCTGCTGCAAACACGGCAATCGGACCCGATACCTACCGATCCGGTGCCCGTACCCGAGCCGATCCCACGCCCACAGCCGATGCCGGACCCGCCGCCGGATGAAGTCCCGATTAAAATGTCGCATCAGAGGCAGAGATCTGCGAGGATACGCGCCTGCTGACTGTGTGACTTTTACCGCGAGAATAACTGTGACTGCTTTTTCAACGCTGAACGTACTGCCTGCCGCCCAACTCGATAATCTCAACGAGTTGGGTTACCTGACGATGACCCCCGTACAAGCTGCCGCCTTGCCAGCGATCCTGGAAGGACGTGATGTTCGTGTGCAGGCGAAAACCGGCAGTGGCAAAACGGCGACTTTTGGTCTTGGGCTGTTACAGCATATTGATGCCAGTTTTTATAAGACGCAGTCGCTGGTGCTTTGCCCGACGCGCGAGCTGGCGGACCAGGTCGCGGCTGAGTTACGTCGTCTGGCACGTTTTCTGCCAAACACCAAAATTTTAACTCTGTGCGGCGGCCAGCCGTTCGGCGCCCAGCGTGATTCCTTGCAGCATGCGCCGCATATCATCGTTGCCACGCCGGGTCGTTTGCTCGATCACCTGCAAAAGGGGACGGTCTCTCTCGACGCGCTGCAGACCCTGGTGCTGGACGAAGCTGACCGGATGCTGGACATGGGCTTTAGCGAGGCCATCGATGAGGTGACCCGTTTTGCCCCGCCATCGCGTCAAACCATGCTCTTCTCTGCTACCTGGCCAGAGGCGATTGCCGCCATCAGCGGCCGTGTGCAGCAAAACCCGATCGCCATCGAAATTGATACTGTTGACGCACTGCCCGCGATCGAACAGCAGTTCTTCGATACCACCCAACGGGGCAAAATCCCGCTACTGCAAAAGCTGCTTAGCGTGCACCAGCCCGCTTCCTGCGTGGTGTTCTGTAACACCAAGAAAGATTGTCAGGCCGTGTGCGATGCCCTGACCGAAGCCGGTCAGAGCGCGCTGTCGCTGCATGGCGACCTCGAACAGCGCGATCGCGATCAAACCCTGGTGCGTTTCGCTAACGGCAGTGCTCGCGTGCTGGTTGCGACCGACGTCGCCGCTCGCGGCCTGGACATCAAATCCCTGGAGCTGGTGGTGAATTACGAGCTGGCGTGGGATCCAGAAGTTCACGTCCACCGTATCGGCCGTACGGCCCGTGCCGGTAACAGCGGTCTGGCCATCAGCTTCTGCGCACCGGAAGAGGCGCAGCGCGCTAACATCCTGGCGGAAATGCTGCAAATCAAACTGAACTGGGTGGATGCTCCGGCAAACGTCAGCATCGTGCCGCTGGCTGCCGAGATGGCCACGCTCTGTATCGATGGCGGGAAAAAAGCCAAAATGCGTCCCGGTGATGTATTAGGTGCGCTGACGGGTGATATCGGGCTGGACGGTGCTGATATTGGCAAAATCGCAGTGCATCCGGCGCATGTGTATGTGGCGGTGCGTCAGTCGGTGGCGCATAAAGCCTGGAAGCAGCTGCAAAACGGCAAGATCAAGGGCAAAAACTGCAAGGTTCGTCTGCTGAAATAAGCGGGCGGGGGAGAGCGTCTCAGCGCTGGCGCTGAGACGCTTAACAATTACTTCACTTCAATCACGTTCAGACGCATCTCATCCAGCTGAGTGTCATCTTCTTCGGGCTGCCAGCCGGCTGGCTGCATCGGGATCTCTTCGCGATCAAATGCCAGATCGCCACCGTTCACCACTTCTGAACCGTGCTTAATACCTTTGAAATCAAACAGGTTGATATCGCTCAGGTGCGAAGGCACCACGTTCTGCATCGCGCTGAACATGGTCTCGATGCGGCCCGGGTAACGTTTATCCCAGTCGCGCAGCATATCGCCAATCACCTGACGCTGCAGGTTCGGCTGGGAGCCACACAGGTTGCACGGAATGATCGGGAAGGCTTTCGCCTCGGAGAAACGCTCGATATCCTTTTCGCGGCAGTAGGCGAGGGGACGGATCACAATGTGCTTCCCGTCGTCGCTCATCAGCTTCGGTGGCATGCCTTTCATTTTGCCGCCGTAGAACATATTCAGGAACAGCGTCTGTAAGATGTCATCGCGGTGGTGACCGAGCGCAATCTTGGTCGCGCCCAGCTCGGTGGCCGTGCGATAGAGAATGCCCCGACGCAGACGAGAGCAGAGCGAGCAGGTGGTTTTACCTTCCGGGATCTTCTCTTTAACAATGCCGTAGGTGTTCTCTTCGACAATTTTGTACTCAACGCCCAGCTTCTCGAGGTATTCCGGCAGGATATGCGCCGGGAAGCCCGGCTGCTTCTGATCGAGGTTGACGGCCACTAACGAAAAATTGACCGGTGCGCTTTGCTGAAGATTGCGCAGGATTTCAAGCAGGGTGTAGCTGTCTTTGCCGCCAGACAGGCAGACCATGATGCGGTCGCCTTCTTCAATCATGTTGAAATCCGCAATGGCTTCACCGACGTTGCGGCGTAGGCGCTTTTGCAGTTTGTTAAGGTTGTACTGATCTTTCTTAGTAATTTCTTGATTTTGCGACATTTAATAGTGGCTCAATTCGTTTATGGCTAAAGCCGCCCAGGCGGCCCACCGTTACGATGGGGGGCAGCAGGTCAACATGAAAAAGTATGGCGTGTATGGTACGGATTACGGCAGTGAATGTCAGCACGTTTTACAGCAAACGCACCGGCAAGTACGCATCGTCTTCCATTCCATGGGTTTTTTACCCTTTGCCGCCTGGCTGTGTTTTCGCAACACACGCTATAGTTGTAGTCCATCCACGAAAACGGGAGGTAGTCATGCTGTATGTTGAAAAAGATGACCCACGCGAGGCCCCGGAGTCGGGCGATAAAAAGCCCCAACCCGTCAAAAAATAGCTGACCGCGAGTCATGCCCACGCCACCGGCCTTCGCTGGTGGCTTTTTATTGCCTGCACCCCGGCCGTTTCACCATAACGGCGGGTCAGTAAGTAGTGCTGTATCGACCTGGTTCACTCACTAAAAAGGCGCATAGGTTGTTGAAGAACAATTCTGTACGCTAGAGACGAGACAGGTACTGAAGACGATGGTCAGCAAAAACACGACTGATACGATGAGGTGCTAACGATGGGTAAACAGTGGCAATTACTGGTAAGTCTTTTTGTTTTGATAGCAGTGTTTTCATCCGCAAAGGCAAATACCACGGCGATGGGGCTGACATTAGGTAAAACCACGCTACAGCAGTTTATCAAAGCCTATCCTACCGCCCAGCACGAGGGGCGCAGTAAGTGGAGTGACGGCGATATTTTTTCTATTCCGAATAACGAGCTGGGATTAGAGGGCGCAAAAAATAACGCGGTTATCTTCAATACGGCGGGCAGGATCACCGCCATTATGCTTGAGCTGGATAAAACCCGCTTTGATGAGGTCGAGAGTATGCTGGAGCATAAATATGTCGCGGTGAAAAAACAGATCTCTTTCGCCGGGGACAAATACGCCAAATACCAGAATGAAAATGACTTAATTGAGCTTGATGCCCCGTATTTAGCCCCTGTTATGAAACTCACCTATTCAGAGCAACTCTTTCAGGAAGCCTGGCTGAAAAAGAGCGCGGAGGAATTTAGCCGCCGTTGATAACAGCGCAACAAGAGAGGCTGGCTTACACTTAGCCGGTACGCGGCGTTTTGCCGCCCGTGTAAGTCATGCTTATCGGAGAGGAGTCTGTTATGGCGAACAAGGTTTCTGCGCAGTGTCACTGCGGCGCGGTCAGGTTTACCGTTGAACTCTCGGACGGGTTCAACACCATCCGGCGCTGCAACTGCTCGTTCTGCCGGATGCGCGGGGCGATCGCGGTCTCCGCGCCGTTATCCGGGATCAACATTATTCAGGGCGAATCACTGTTGACCGAATACCGTTTCAACACTCAGGCAGCCGTACACTATTTTTGTTCGGTCTGCGGGATTTACACCTTCCACCAGCGGCGTTCAAATCCTGAGCAGTATGGCGTCAACGTCGCCTGTATTGAAGGCGTTTCGCCGTTTGATTTCCCGGAGGTGCTGGTGATGGAGGGACGTCATCATCCCAATGATGGTGGTGGGGGCGTGGCCGGCGTGCTGAGTTATCGCGAGACTGAACGCTAGCGCAGCCATTTATCAGGACAGGGAATGGGCACAGAGGATGTGCGTTCAGGTAATTTTTTTCGCTTTAAATTTGCCTTTCACCACCCCGTCATAGAAACGCCCCTTGGACACCACGTTCAGAAAATCGTTAAAAATCCGCACTGGCACAGACTGATATTGCCAGGTGCTATGATCCCGAAAACGGACTTCCAGTGTTTCGTTGCATTTATCATAGGCAATCGAGGCGATACGCGAAGATTTAACAGCATGATGATTCACAATAGCGATTCCTCTACAGCCGGGCAGACATGAGATTTATCTTGTCTCAGATGGTCAGGGCGGCGCAACTAAAAGTGTGCAAAAGAGGCGAGAGTAAGAAGCGAATATCTGAACGGATACAAAAAGAGAGATAAGAATATAAAATGTTAGCCCGCGTCGTAACGCGGGCTATTTTCATCAGAACTGATAAACCAGACCGACAGCCACGATGTCATCGGTGCCGATGCCATTGTCTTTGTAGAACTGATCGTCTTCGTCCAGCAGGTTAATTTTATAATCAACGTAGGTGGACATATTTTTGTTGAAGTAGTAAGTCGCTCCCACTTCAGCATATTTAACCAGATCCTTATCATCCTGACCGTTGCCCAGGTCTTTACCTTTAGATTGCAGGTAAGAGACCACCGGGCGCAGACCTGAATCGAACTGGTACTGAGCCGTCATTTCAATATTCTGGGTTTTGTTCGCCACCGCATAATCATGGTCGCCGTATGGGGTCATGTTACGGGTTTCGGAGTACATGGCCGCCAGGTAAATGTTGTTGGCGTCATATTTAAGACCGGTGGTCCAGGCGTCTGCTTTGTCGCCGCCTGCGCTGGTTTCGTTAATCTGTGCGTTAGTACGGTCAGAAGAGGCGTAGGCGGCGGCTGCGCTGATGCCCATACCAAAGTCGTAAGACGTAGAGATGCCGAAGCCGTCGCCGTTCTCATGACGCACGTCACGGCCGTTATTGGTGCCTTCGTTACCGTTACCGCTGCCTTCGTTGTTACCCTGATACTGCAGGGCGAAGTTCAGGCCTTCGACCATGCCAAAGAAATCAGCGTTGCGGTAGGTCGCCACACCGTTCGCACGGCCGGTCATAAAGTTATCCGCTTTGCTGTAAGAGTCACCGCCGAATTCTGGCAGCATATCGGTCCAGCCTTCCACGTCGTACAGAACGCCGTAGTTACGGCCATAATCGAAGGAGCCGTACTGGTTAAATTTCAGACCGGCAAACGCCAGACGTGTCCAGGACTGATTGTCAGAACCTTCGGTGTTGTTAGCCTGGATGTTATATTCCCACTGGCCGTAACCGGTGAGCATATCGTTAATTTGGGTTTCGCCTTTAAAGCCGAGACGGACATAAGTCTGGTCGCCGTCAGCACCGCTGTCGTCGGAGAAATAGTGCAGGCCGTCAACTTTACCGTAGAGATCTAATTTGTTGCCATCTTTATTATAAATTTCAGCCGCATGTGCTGCGCCTGCCATTAAAAGCGCAGGGATCATCAGAGCCAGTACTTTTCTTTGCATTGTGACTATTCCTTATGCTGTTTTTATATTTAATATTTTTAAACTTTCCGTGGAACTTTTTGCTTTGGAAAGTGGTCACATGCTAAATCACTCTTCCTTCCAGAGATAAAACATAATTGTTACCAATTAAGTGGAATCTCAAGTATTTACTGCCAGTGAAACAGTCATAAGTTCAGTGAATGAATTAATCAAAAGTATATAAAAGAAAAATTACTCATTTGCCGATAAACTCAGTAAACTCAGGCCTGTTATATGCCTGCAGTATTTTTATCCATTTATTTAATAAATACGTTCAGATTCACATCTGTTATTTATTGCTAAACAGGATCGCCCGCCAGTACATTACTGGCGGTTTTTTTTATAGCCAATAAAAAGCCCGGACATGCCGGGCTGTAATAGGTTATTCGCTGGCCGTTTTTTCGGCTTTTCCGGCTAACTGCGCCAGGAAGTCGTAGCGTTTTTGCAGATCGGCGGCGGCATCTTTCCACAGCTGCTCGGCCACTTCGGGCTGTTGGGCGTTGAGGCGACGGAAGCGTTGCTCCTGCATCAACGTTTCTGCCAGCGCATCTGACGGTGGTCGGGAGTCCAGCGCCAGCGGCAGTTTACCCTCATCGGCACGACGCGGGTCGAAGCGGTACAGCGGCCAGAAGCCGGTGGCCGTCAACTGGCGCATCTGATCGTGACTCAGCGCCAGATCGTAACCATGCTCCTCGCAAGGGCTGTAGGCGATAATCAGCGATGGGCCAGGATAAGCTTCTGCCTCCTGAATCGCTTTCACCGTCTGGTTGAGCTGCGCCCCTAGCGAGATCTGCGCCACATACACATGACCGTACATCATCATGCTGACCCCCAAATCTTTGCGCGCCTTACGTTTACCGTGCTCGCCAAATTTGGTTACCGCTCCCAGCGGAGTGGCTTTTGACGCCTGGCCGCCGGTGTTGGAGTAACACTGGGTATCCAGCACCAGAATATTGACGTTCTCGGTCAGGCTGAGGACATGATCCAGCCCGCCAAAGCCAATGTCATAGGCCCAGCCGTCACCGCCAATCAACCAGATCGATTTCTCGACCAGGGCATCGGCATCGGTTAACAGCTGTTCTGCCCCTTCCACCCCAGTCAGATGCTGGCGCAGTTCCGCCACCTGCTGGCGACGCACGTCAGGTGTCGCCTCGCTGTGCAGGGCGCTATTCAGCTCAGCCGGGATCCGGTCGGCAAACTGTTCCAGCAGTCGCATCACGCGCACACGGTGCTGATCGACCGTCAGGCGGAAGCCCAGACCAAACTCGGCGTTATCTTCAAACAGCGAGTTCGCCCATGCTGGCCCGCGGCCATTGGCATCGGTGGTGTAAGGTGTGGATGGCAGGTTGCCGCCGTAGATCGACGAACAGCCAGTGGCGTTAGCGATCAGCATCCGGTCGCCATACAGCTGGGTCAGCAGCTTGATATATGGCGTTTCGCCGCAGCCGGAACAGGCACCAGAGTATTCGAACAGCGGGGTGATTAGCTGCGATGTACGGATATCAATACGCTCGAGGCTGTTGCGATCGATTTCCGGCAGGTCGAGGAAGAAGTCGTAATTCACTTTCTCCTCTTCCACATGCTCAAGGCGCGACATCATATTGATGGCCTTGATCTCCGGGTTCTGGCGATCTTTCGCCGGGCAGACTTCAACGCACAGGTTACAGCCGGTGCAATCTTCCGGGGCCACCTGCAGGACATATTTCTGGCCGCGCATGTCCCGGGATTTTACATCCAGCGAGTGCAGGCTGGCCGGGGCATGCTCCATCGCTTCAGGAGAGACCACTTTAGCGCGGATCGCCGAGTGCGGGCAGGCCGCCACGCAGTGGTTACACTGGGTACACAGCTCCTCTTTCCAGATCGGGATCGCTTCAGCGATATTGCGTTTTTCCCAGCGAGTGGTACCCATAGGCCAGGTACCGTCCGGCGGCAGGGCAGAGACAGGCAGGGCATCACCCAGGCCCGCCAGCATCGCAGCGGTAACGGTTTTGACAAAGTCCGGGGCAGCGTCGGAGACCACCGGTGGGCGGTTCGGGCTGTGGGCATTCACCGGCTGCAACGGCACCTCCGCCAGCGATTCCCGCGCCAGCGCCAGCGCTTGCCAGTTGCGCTCCACCAGCTCCTGGCCTTTGCTGTTATAGCTTTTGGCGATCGCCCCCTGGAGTTCCATCAGGGCGCTGTCACCCGGCAGGATTTTCGTCAGGTGGAAAAACGCCATCTGCATGACGGTGTTGATACGCGCCGCCAGGCCACATTCGCGGGCAATTTTCGCCGCATTAACGATATAGAATTTCGCCTTTTTCTGGTTCAGCACCGCCTGCACTTCCTGCGGCAGCCGCCCCCAGACTTCATCGACGCTGTACGGGGTGTTAAGCAGGAAAATGCCCCCCGGCTTCAGGCGCTCGGCCATCTGGTATTTGTCGATAAACTGCAGCTGGTGGCAACCGACGAAATCGGCCTGCGACACCAGATACGCCGAGCGGATGGGTTGCTCGCTGACACGCAAGTGAGAAACCGTCAGACCACCGGCTTTCTTCGAGTCATAGACGAAATAGCCCTGGGCATACCACGGGGTTGAGTTACCGATAATCTTGATGTTGTTCTTGGTGGCCGACACGCTGCCGTCGCTGCCCAGACCATAAAACAGCGCCTCCAGTTTCGCGGTGGAGGGCAGGGTATTTTCCGGCAGCGTCAGGGACAGATTGGTCACATCGTCATAGATGCCAACGGTGAAGCGCGGCTTCGGCTTTCCGGCGCTCAGTTCGTTGAAGATGGCCAGCACGCACTCCGGGCCAAACTCTTTTGACGACAGGCCATAACGCCCGCCAATGACCCGCGGCAGCGTCTCGCGCTCGCCGTTGTTAAAGGCTTCGGCCAGGGCGGTCATCACATCCAGATAAAGCGGCTCGGCATGCGCCCCCGGCTCTTTGGTACGATCCAGCACCGCTACCGTCCGCGCACTCTCTGGCAATACCGCCAGCAGGTGTTTTGCGGAGAACGGGCGATAAAGGCGAACTTTCAGCACACCCACTTTTTCGCCCCGGCTCAGCAGTTCATCCACCACCTCTTCACAGGTGCCAATCGCGGAACCCATGATCACAATCACGCGCTCCGCCTGCGGATGGCCATAATACTCGAACGGTTTGTACTCGCGTCCGGTAGCGGCGGCAAAATCGGCCATCGCCTGATCCACATGGTCATAAACCGCGTTGTACCACGGGTTAGTGGCCTCGCGGGACTGGAAATAGGTATCCGGGTTGGCGGAGGTGCCGCGGATCACCGGATGCTCCGGGTTCAGCGCGCGGGCGCGGTGGGCGTCAATCTCGGCCTGCGGGAGCAAACTGCGGATGGTGTCATCTGAAATCGACACAATCTTGTTGATTTCGTGCGAGGTGCGGAACCCATCGAAGAAGTGAATAAAGGGCACCCGGCTTTTCAGCGTCGCCATGTGGGAGATGAGGGCGAAATCCTGCGCCTCTTGCACGCTGCCGGAACAGAGCAGGGCGCAGCCGGTCTGGCGCACGGCCATCACGTCAGAGTGATCGCCAAAAATCGACAGCGCGTGGGTGGCGATGGTGCGCGCCGCGACGTGGAGGACGAAGGGCGTGAGTTGTCCTGCCAGCTTGTACAGCGTCGGGATCATCAGCAGCAGCCCCTGCGATGACGTAAAGGAGGTGGACAGCGCCCCGGTCTGCAGCGCGCCGTGGACGGTAGCAATCGCTCCGGCTTCAGACTGCATTTCGACCACACGAGGGACATCTCCCCAGACGTTTTTCAGCCCATTCCCGGCCCAGGCATCGGCCTGTTCAGCCATCGTTGAGCTGGGTGTAATGGGGTAGATGGCGATCACTTCACTGGTGCGAAACGCGACGGACGCAACTGCGCCATTCCCGTCAATAGTTTGCATATGACACCCTTACATTGCGCAAAAAAAGAGGGACCCGTGACACATCGGCGAGTCCTGTAATTATCTTTTTATTTTAGCAAAGGCCCGCTGAAACGATTTTCGCTTTTGTGTCCTGCTTATTAATGCCATCAATGGTTTGATCAAACTTTTGCCTGAAACTGGTCTGCAATTTCGTTGACAGCGCAGAAAACCGCGCTTCGGCTCTCGACGGCAGGGCGTGGGGTGCCTATTATGCATAGGTTTTGCAATTCAACATGGGGAGAGATTATGCGCGCAGCATTTTGGGTAGGGTGTGCCGCTTTGTTACTGTCGGCCTGCAGCAATGAACCTGTTCAGCAGGCCACCGCCGCGCACGTAGCGCCGGGTCTGAAGGCGGCAATGTCCAGTTCCGGGCAGGCAAATTGCGCTATGGTTGGCGGGGCGCTGTCCGTTGCGCGTCAGCTGGATGGTTCGGCCATCGGCATGTGTGCGCTGCCTAACGGCAAACGCTGCAGTGAACAGTCGCTTGCCGTGGGATCCTGCGGGTCTTACTGATTACTCTGCGCGTTTAAAGACCAGCGTCGTCTCCGCCGTCGCCAGGGTTAACACGTCTTCCGTCAGATCGACCTGGGTGCCGTTGCGTAGCATCGTGCCGATCGCGTGGTCCAGGTCATTGAGCTGTGGCTCGGCGCACAGTTTGCGCGTCATGGCGAGCGCTTTCACCTTCAGCTCGCCGTCCGACAGCTTGCCCTGGCCGCTGAAGCGGTTACACATCACACCTGATACTGCCAGGTCTTCACCAAAGGCGATTTCCGGCGGCGTAGTGGTCGGGTTGATGGCGGTGCCGTCAATGCTTTGCAGCACAAAGCGGTGCTGCTGAAGCTGTTCTTCCTGCACGGAGGCTTTTCCTGGATTGACACAGCCTGCCAGCGCCATGCTCAGGAGTGTTACTGCGACGAGCGTTTTCATGGTTCTTCTCAATATATTCACTTCATAAATAGCTAATGCATAGTGTATTGCGCTGGCGGGGATTGTCTTGCGGGATAATCTGAAAACCGGGTGGGATGCTTATCCCTCTCCCCAGGGGGAAAGGGTTAAGGTAAGGGGGAACATACGGCTAAAGTATGGGCTCCGTTCCCCTGGCGTTTATGCGTTTATAGCGCGTTCGGACTTGCTTCACCTTTCTCCAGCTGGCTCAGGTTGCCCAGCGTGGTTTCCGAAATGCTGATCAGCGCCTCGGCGGTCAAAAATGCCTGATGCCCGGTAAACAATACGTTGTGGCAGGCCGAGAGGCGACGGAACACGTCATCCTGAATCACGTCGTTAGATTTATCTTCAAAGAACAGATCGCGTTCGTTCTCGTAGACGTCCATCCCCAGCGCGCCGATTTTTTGTGTTTTCAGTGCTTCAATGGCGGCCTGAGAGTCCACCAGGCCACCGCGGCTGGTGTTGATGATCATCACGCCATCTTTCATCTGATCAAATGCGCTCTGGTTCAGCAGATGGTAATTGTCTGCGGTGAGCGGGCAGTGCAGAGAGATAACGTCTGACTCGGCATACAGCGTCGGCAGGTCCACATACTCCACGCCCATCTCCAGTGCGGCAGCGCTCGGATAGGGGTCAAACGCCAGCAGACGCATACCAAAGCCTTTCAGGATCCGCAGCGCCGCGACCCCAATTTTACCGGTGCCGATCACCCCGGCGGTTTTACCGTACATGGTGAAACCGGTTAGGCCTTCCAGCGAGAAGTTCGCATCACGGGTACGTTGATAAGCGCGATGAATACGGCGGTTCAAGGACATCATCATGCCAATAGCATGCTCTGCCACCGCTTCCGGTGAGTAGGCCGGAACGCGTACTACCTGCAGACCCAGCTCTTTAGCCGCGTCGAGATCGACATTGTTAAAGCCCGCGCAGCGCAGCGCGATATACTTCACGCCCTGTTTTTTTAACTCTTCCAGCACTGGACGACTGCCGTCATCGTTAACAAAAATACAGACCGCATCGAACCCATGCGCGGTTTTCGCTGTTTTTTCGTTAAGCAGAAAGTCGAAAAATTCAAGTTCGAATCCATATCCCTCGTTAACATGTTGCAGATACTTTTTGTCGTACTGCTTTGTGCTATATACCGCGAGTTTCATAAGACTTTCTCCAGTGGTTTTGGAACTACGTTAGCATGATTAAAATAATCATACAAATTTTAAAATATTATTGAATTCAATAAGTTCTGATAATAATTTTACAACATCCCGGCACAATAACCCTATGTTCTTTAACCTGACGCGCTTTTTTGTGTAGCGCCACTCCGCTGCCAGCCGGTGAGAGGGAGTGAGCAGGCCCGGCATGAGCAAATAATCCTCTTCAAAACAAGGCGATAAACAGAATTTCCTGCCGCCCCGCTCGAAATAACTATAAGCGTAACTTATAGTTTTAGGGTGGCGACTTGCTGCATCTAACCTCGGAGTTTTCAAAATGAAATCCACCGTCCAACATGTCTCTAAAGAACAACCTAAGCAGCCGCAAAAGAATCAAGATGAGCAGAACAAACAGAAACCGGGTAAATCGAAATAACCTCTCATAACAGCGTTTGACGGAGGCTTTATGGCTGATCGTCCAGATTATATTGATCCTGTTCCTGATGATGAACCGCTTCCTGGCAGTAGCGATCCGCTTCCTGGTGAAGATGATCCCCTGACTGATGATGACATCCCTGATGTCAATGACCCGCTGGATCCTGATGACCCTGACGTGATCAGAAAATAGCGTGAGAAAGCCTTTTCTAAACCGCCTCCGGGCGGTTTTTTTGTGATCATGAACCGGCAGGCGCAAAGCGTAAAAACGCTCACATTCAGGGTGATCGCATCTATCCTTAAACAGGCCTTCGCTTCACCTGCCTGACGAAACATGCCACACTATTCGGTACTGTCGGCTAATTTTTTCGCTAAATCAGGATATTAACTGCCCATGAGGGGTAAATACAAAGCCGCGATCGCACTGCTGCTGCTGATCATTCTTTTACCGTTGACGCTGCTGCTGACCCTTGCGCAGTGGGTTCCCACGCTTGCTGGCATCTGGCTGCCTGCCGGCACCCGGATCGCGTTTGAAAAAAGCCCACGCCTGACCCGCAACGCCCTGGTGATTGCCGATCTGCGCTACCTGGTCGAAGACTGCGAAATCGCCCGCATTGAAAACGCCACCCTCAGCCACCCGAGTCGCTGGAAAATCGACATCGCCGCGCTGGATCTCAACAGCGCCTGCCTGAGTAAAATCCCTGCGAGCGAGTCCACGCCCTCCGCACCAAAAACCCTGGCTGAATGGCAGTCGCTGCTGCCCAATACCTGGCTGACCATCGACCGCCTGACGCTTTCCCCCTGGCAGCAGTGGCAGGGAAAATTAACCGCCTCGCTGACGCCGTCGCGACAGGACATTACTTACCACGGGGATCAGTTCAGCCTGCGCGGCACCCTCCGGGGACGTTCCCTGACCGTCAGCGACGTGACGCTGCATCTGCCCGACAACCCACAGCCGGTGACGCTGGTAGGGGAATTTACCCTGCCGCTGGTGCCGGACGGCCTGCCGGTGCAAGGGCATGCGGAAGCGACCTTCTCGGTGCCGCAGCTTACGTCGCTGGTGGATGCCGATCTGGCGTGGCAGGACAATCAGGGCCAACTGGTGATGGTTGAGCGGGAGAGCGGCGAGCCGTTGTTAGATCTTCCCTGGCAGATCACCCCTGAACAGCTGACCATCAGCGACGGACGCTGGCACTGGGACCAGGCCGGTATTCCCCTGAGCGGCCGCCTGGGGCTGAAGATCGACAACTGGCAACAGGGCACGGAGAACGCCGTCATCAGTGGGCGAATGAACGTTCTGACTCAGGGCGATGCCGGGAAAGGCAACGCGGTACTCACCTTTGGCCCCGGCAAGCTGAGCATGGATAACAGCGCCATGCCGCTGCAGCTCACCGGCGTTGCCAAGCAGAACGATCTCATCCTCTATGTCGGGTTGCCCGCTATGCTGACCGGGAGTCTGGCCGAGCCACGGCTGGCCTTTGCGCCAGGGGCGCTGCTGCGCTCCCGGGGCCGAATCATCGACTCCCTCAATATTGACGAGGTGCGCTGGCCGCTGGCCGGGGTGGTGCTGACCCGCAAGGGCATTGATGGTCGCCTGCAGGCCATTCTTCGCGCCCATGAACGGGAGATGGGGGATTTCACCCTGCATCTTGACGGCCGGGCCAGTGACTTCCTGCCGGACAGCGGGTTATGGCAGTGGCGCTACTGGGGAGAGGGCAACTTCACCCCAATGCAGGCCCGCTGGGACGTGGCAGGGAGAGGGGAGTGGCGCGACAGCGTGATTGAGCTTAGCGAACTCTCAACCGGGTTTGACCAACTGAAGTACGGCACCCTGCACGCCAGCGCACCGCGTATGGTGCTGGAAAGCCCGATCCGCTGGCAGCGCGATCCCGCCCGGCCACACTTTAGCGGCGCGTTATCTTTTGAGGCCGGGGAAACCACCTTCACCGGCGGCAGCGTATTGCCCCCCTCAACGGTCAAATTCAGTGTTGATGGCAGCGATCCGACCCTGTTCCGGTTTAAAGGCACCCTTAATGCCGAAGCGATTGGCCCGGTGCAGCTGAACGGACGCTGGGATGGGGAGCGGCTGCGTGGCCAGGCCTGGTGGCCGAAGCAGTCCCTGACCGTGTTCCAGCCGCTGATCCCGCCGGACTGGAAAATGACCCTCCGCGAAGGGGATCTGTATGCTCAGGTCGCCTTCTCCGCAGCGGCCGACCAGGGCTTTGAGGCCGGTGGGCATGGCGTGGTGAAAAGCGGCAGCGTCTGGATGCCGGACAACAAAATCAATGGTGTTGATTTCGTCTTACCGTTCCGCTTCAGCCAGGGCACCTGGTCGCTGGGCACCCATGGCCCGGTGACGCTGCGCATCGGCGAAGTGATCAATCAATTTACGGCCCGCAACATCACCGCCGACCTGCAGGGCGACTACCCCTGGAGCGAGGCGAATCCACTGCTGCTCACCGACGTGAGCGTGGATCTGCTGGGCGGCAAAGTGACCATGCAGCAGCTGCGCATGCCGCAGCACGATGCGGCGTTGCTGCGGGTGAATAACATCTCCTCCAGCGAGCTGATCAGCGCAATTAATCCGAAACAGTTCGCTATGTCCGGGCCGTTCAGCGGGGCGCTGCCGTTCTGGCTGGACAACAATAAATGGATCATCAAAGATGGCTGGCTGACGAACTCAGGGCCGATGACCCTGCGTCTCGATAAAGACACGGCCGATGCGCTGGTCGAAGATAACAGTGCGGCAGGGGCGATTAACTGGCTTCGCTATATGGAAATTTCGCAGTCGTGGACGAAACTCAATTTAGATAACCTGGGTGAATTAACCCTGGCGTCGACACTCCGCGGCGCCAGCCGCGTCGAGGGCCAGACTCAGGCCGTGAACCTCAACTATACCCATCAGGAGAACCTGTTTACCCTCTGGCGCAGCCTGCGTTTTGGCGACAATCTGCAGACCTGGCTGGAGCAACACGCAGCATTACCGGATAACCGCTGCCCGACAGGCAAGGAATGTAAGGAACAACCATGAAAAAGCTGGCCGGTGGGTTCACCGCGATTGTGATCCTGACGCTGACAGGCTGTACGCCGAGGATCGAAGTGGCGGCGTCGAAAGAGCCGATCACCATCAACATGAACGTCAAAATTGAACATGAAATCCATATCAAAGTGGATAAAGACGTAGAGACGCTGCTGAAATCACGCAGCGATCTGTTCTGAGGCTGCCATGAGAAAAATTATCCCGCTGATGATATTGACGCTGGGGCTGTGCGCACCCGCGCTGGCGTTGACCCTCAACGAGGCCCGCAGTGCCGGTCGGGTCGGCGAAACCCTGAGCGGTTATATTGCGCCGCGCAGTCATGATCGCGAAACCCTGGCGCTGGTGGAGCAGATCAATAAAGCCCGCACCGACAGCTATCAGCAGCTTGCCGACAGCAATAACATTCCGGTGGATGAAGTGGCAAAAATGGCCGGGACAAAGCTGGTGGCGCGCGCTAACCCCGGCGAATATGTCCAGGGGATCAACGGCAAGTGGATGCAGAAATGATCAGCGGTGGCGTTTACGGTATTCGCCCGGCGAAACCCCAAAACGCTGCTTAAAGGCCGTGGAGAAGTGGCTGTGATCGGTAAATCCCCAGCTGTAGCCAATGCCCGCCAGTTTTTCGTCGTCGCGGGTGCTGCGCAGCATCTGGGCACAAAGATCCAGACGACGATTTTTGATGTACTGCGCCACCACCAGCCCCTTCTCGGCAAACATCCGGTACAGACTCCTCACTGACATGCCACACTCCGAGGCGATCCACTCCGGGCGCAGGTGTTCGGCCTGAATATGATCGTCAATCAGGGTCAGCACGTTAGTGAACTGACGCGCCTTGCGCGGCTGCACGCTTTCCCGCTGCTGCAACACCGGGCGCAGCAGGCAGACCATCGCTTCCAGCGCGGCTTCGCTTTCGGTTTCGCTTAATGCCGGGTTGTTCATGCTGTCCTGCAGCAGACGGTAGCTGAGCTGGACGGTAGGCAGGCTGTGGGAGAGTTTCTGCGCGCAGCTGACTTCCTGAAAACGAAAGTGTTGCTCGAGGATCTGACGCGGCAGCAGGAGCGAGATCTGACGTGATTTTTCCGGCCAGTAGATCGAGCAAGGGCGGGAGGCGTCAATCAGCGTGATGTCCCCCGCGTTCAGCACAATCTGCCGGTCGTCCTGCTCCAGCCCCGCTTCGCCTTCCAGCTGAAACACGGTATAGAACCAGGCATCGTTGCTGTTTTTGATCTCCTGACGGGTGCGAAACAGGTTTACGCCGCCCGCGGTAACGGTGCTGAGTTTCAGGTTGCCGGTCCAGGTCGCGTCCAGCTCGCCATAAAATTCGCCGGTCATGGGCCGGGCGGCAAAACTGCCGCAAACCTGGTTAATCTGCGCCAGCCACCGCTGGTATTTGTCCTGTTCATTTGCACGCATGTCATACCCGCTACGTCGTCAATGTTTAAACATTGTTGCATTTATGTTTCGAATTACCCGTGACATGGGGCGAAATATAGGCAAGAACTGCGCTGCACGACAGAGCGAAACGGCGGTATTGTCGCGTTTTGCGGTGCCTGTCACAGCCGACAAAGCGAATGTCACAGAGATAAAAGCGTAATCTGCAAAGCCATCTTAGACTGCGTTGACACCCTGCGAATAATAAGGAATCGCTATGTCTGATACACAGGTCGCCGTACTGCACAGCGTGCAGCAATTTCTGGATCGCCAGCATGGCCTCTGGATTGAAGGACGCCAGTCCGCCTCCGACAGCGAGAAGCGTCTGGAGATTTTTAACCCGGCCACTGGCCAGGTGATTGCCTCGACGGCTGATGCCAGCGCGCAGGATGTGGATCGCGCGGTGATGTCCGGCTGGCGCGCCTTTGTCGCCCGCAGCTGGTCGGGCAAACTGCCTGCGGAACGTGAACGTATTCTGCTGCGTTTTGCCGATCTGGTGGAGCAGCACACCGAAGAACTGGCCCAGCTCGAAACGCTGGAGCAGGGTAAATCCATTAACATCTCCCGCGCCTTTGAAGTGGGCTGCACCCTCAACTGGATGCGCTACACCGCCGGGCTGACGACGAAAATTTCGGGCAAGACGCTGGATCTTTCCATTCCGATGCCGCAGGGCGCCCGCTATCAGGCGTGGACCCGTAAAGAGCCTATCGGCGTGGTTGCCGGGATCGTGCCGTGGAACTTCCCGCTGCTGATCGGCATGTGGAAAGTGATGCCCGCCCTGGCGGCAGGCTGTTCAATCGTTATCAAACCTTCTGAAACCACGCCACTGACCCTGCTGCGCGTGGCGGAACTGGCAAGTGAGGCCGGGATCCCGGACGGCGTCTTCAACGTGGTGACCGGCAGCGGTGCCGTGTGTGGTGCCGCCCTGACCAGCCATCCGCATATCGCCAAAGTGAGCTTTACCGGCTCGACCGCCACCGGCAAACAGATTGCGCGCGCGGCGGCCGATCGCCTGATGGGCGTGACTCTGGAGCTGGGGGGTAAAAACCCGGCTATCGTTCTGAAAGACGCCGATCCGTCGTGGGTTGTTGAAGGACTGATGACCGGCAGCTTCCTGAACCAGGGCCAGGTCTGTGCGGCAAGCTCGCGGATTTATATCGAAGCCCCGCTGTTTGATACTGTGGTCAGTGGTTTTGAGCAGGCGGTGAAATCCCTGAGCGTCGGCCCGGGCATGTCCCAGGAGGCGCACATTAACCCGCTGGTGTCCCGCGCCCACTGTGACAAAGTGCAGACCTTCCTCGACGAGGCGCAGTCACGTCAGGCTGAGCTTATCACCGGTAATCAAGGCCCGAACGGCGAGGGTTACTACGTTTCGCCAACGCTGGTGGTCAACCCGGATGCCAGTCTGCGCCTGACCCGCGAAGAGGTGTTTGGTCCGGTGGTGAACCTGGTGCGCGTCGCCGACGGTGAAGAGGCGCTGCGCCTGGCGAACGACACCGAATACGGCCTGACCGCCAGCGTCTGGACGCAAAACATCAGCCAGGCCCTGGAGTACACCGATCGCCTGCAGGCCGGCACCGTGTGGGTCAACAGCCATACCCTGATCGACGCCAACCTGCCGTTCGGCGGCATGAAGCAGTCCGGCACCGGCCGCGATTTCGGCCCGGACTGGCTGGATGGCTGGTGTGAAACCAAGTCGGTGTGTGTGCGGTATTAGGTAAAAGCAAATCGGTCACCGAGGTGACCGTTTTTAGTTTTTGCACTCTCTGCCCGTGGGAGGGGCTGGGGTGAGGGCATCAGGCCGCAGCGATTTCCCCTCACCCTAACCCTCTCCCCAAAGGGGAGAGGGGACAGACCGTGCGCGCTGTGGTTTTCTCCCTCTCCTTGTGGAAGAGGGAACAGACCGTGCGCGGTGTGGTTTTCTCCTTCTCCTTGTAGAAGAGGGAACAGATTGTGCGCGGTGTGGTTTTTTCTCTCTCCTTGTAGAAGAGGGAACAGACTGTGCGCAGTGTGGTTTGCACCCTCTCCCTGTGGGAGAGGGCCGGGGTGAGGGCATCAGGCCGCACAATGCCCGTTGTTAGCCGCCACCCGACAATGCAAACCGCACAGGCACAAATAAGCCGGGCATCTGCCCTGATGCCAGACAGTTAAACGCTTCGGTATTTCTCAATGACTGAAGTGGAAGGGTTCCATTCACTAAAATACCTCTGATTTATGCCCCCTCCGCTACGGTCAACGCTTCGGCGATGTTCAGCCGGATTCCCCCACCCTCACGCTTCTCAGTCGCCTGAATGTGGCACGGGGGTTGATTCCCCGCTGAAACCGGCGAACCGGAGACCGGATGACAAGGGCTGGACGCCAGGGATGGCGGCCAGAGGCGAATCGAGACAGGATGTCGAGTTGAGCCGACCGCAGGCAGCCGGTCGGGAGG